>VFQS010000123.1_pt1 | contig 104461 bp, 118 predicted proteins | sample 3512361 | NCBI WGS metagenome assembly VFQS01 (sample SAMN10412375, study PRJNA504923) | tailings metagenome | isolation source: Relicate 1 Philex TSF3 active mining | place: Philippines | reverse complement strand
AGCTGATATCGTTTACAAGTAAACAAAAAAGTCACCCTCGGGTGACTTTTTACTTGGGGACTCAAAAATTAAATGAATAGTTACCTTAAGACGTCAAGCCTTTAGGTAACTATTGACCAAATTTCTGAATGATTTTTTGAGCGATTGGCAAATCAGCTGGAGCTAATTTGTAGCTTGATAGCTCTTCAATAGGGGCCCATGCCAAGAAGTCATGGACTGTGCCAACTGGTTGTTGATCGCCAATATCTGCCAACATTGCGATCAGTTGAATCTCCCCACCATCGTAAGTGTGATCAACCAACATAAAAATATCTTCACTGACTTTGGCGTTCACGCCTAATTCTTCCTGAAGTTCTCTCTTTAAGCAGTCAACTAATGATTCACCATTTTCGACTTTGCCACCTGGAAACTCCCAGTAACCTCCAAGGGCTTGATTAGGTTTTCTTCTGCCAATCAATACCCTTGATTCGTTCAAAATAATTGCTGCAGTGACAATTTTCTTCAATGGATTGATCCTTAGGTATGCTTAATGATTGGGTGATGCTTGTATTCTAATACGACCGCTAAATTTACTAAATCATAGATAATTGCCATATGAAATTACTTAAGAAACTCTTTATAGCCATTGGTGTTTTGGTATTGCTATTGGTGGGATTTACCCTTTATGGCATCTACGAAATAGATAGCTTAGTAAAAAGCGGTATTGAAAAATATGGCTCAGAGGCGGTGAAAGCCCAAGTTTCGCTAGGGTCGGTGAGTGTGGATCTTAAAAAAGCACAAGTGACGCTTAAAAAGCTTACAGTTGCCAATCCAGAAGGATTCAAAGAAAAGAATGCTTTTTATGCAGGTGAGGTTGTGATTGATCTAGATGAAAAGCACCTCAACACATCAAAAATCATTGTGCAAAAGGTCAGTATCGCTGCCCCAACGGTCACTTATGAATACAGTTCTAAGGGCGACAATTTGGGAATATTGCAAAACAACGCCATCAATTATGCCAAGCAAGTGGCTGATAGCGTAGGAGTTGATTCAGCCAAGTCTTCTGAAAAATCAAAGTTAAAAATATTGATTAAGGATATTTATCTCAGTGATGTTTCATTGTTGTTAAGAGATACTCGCTTATTTGATTCATCTATCAAACTACCTTTGCCTAATATTCATATGACGAAGGTTGGTAATGCAGATGATGGCTCAGATCCATCTGAGGTGGCAGGGCAGGTGATGGATGGCTTATTTGGTTCTACTAAAAAAGTTGTCACAGAATCTGCGCCAGCGGCTTTAGAGCAGGCGGGTGTTCAGTTGAAAGATGCTGAAGCAACCATTAAAAACAATGGCAATAAGCTATTAAAAGAAATTAAAAATTTGTTTTCAAATTAATCATTAATTGAGGTGTACATGAATACCAAAGAAGGTTTTGCAAAAGGTTTAGCTATTCGTAAAGAGGTTTTGGGTGAGGAGTATGTCAATAATTCTTTAGCTAATGCTGATGAGTTCAGTATGCCTTTACAAGAATACGTCACAGAGCATGCTTGGGGTGCTGTGTGGGATCGACCTGGTTTAACAAAAAAGCAACGCAGTATGATCACGTTATCAATTTTGGTGGCGATCAACCGTCCACATGAGTTAAAAATTCATTTGCGTGGCGCTTTAAATAATGGCGTTACCAAAGAAGAAATTAGAGAGTTGTTTCTTCATGCCGCAGCCTATTGTGGTGCGCCTGCCTGTGTAGATGCTTTTAGAACTGCCAAAGAAGTATTTGCTGAGTAAACTTTATTACAGAAATATAAACATGCCTCGGATCAAATTAGACCTCCCGGAATCATTCGCATTTACAACAGATTTGCAACTTTATATTGGGCATATCAACTATGGTGGCCATCTTGATAATGCCCAGTTGATTACCTTGGTTTCTGAGGCGCGGGTACGATTCTTAAAGTCAATGGGGTATAGCGAACTCGATATTGAGGGCCTTGGCATTGTGGTGGCTGATCATTTCATCCAGTACAAAGCAGAGGGGTTTCATGGGGAAACCATTCGTATTCAGATGCAACCACAAGACTTTAATAAATACGGCTTTGATTTGATCTATAGGATTGATTGCTTGGAAAATCCTCGTGAGCTAGCCAGGGGTAAGCAGGGAATTGTCTTTGTTAACAAAGACACAAAAAAGGTGGCAAATGTGCCACCTCAATTTAGTCTGAAATTCCAATAATTAATTTTTGATATTTAAGATTTTTTCTCTTCGCCAATGATGATCTTTGTGTCGCTTAGGTACATATGCGGCGGAATCTCTAGGTTATCTGGTGCAGGCTTATTTTTATAAACGCGACCTGCTAAATCAAACGTTGATCCATGGCATGGACAGAAGAATCCGCCTTGCCAATCATCTGGTAGGGATTGACCGGGACCCACTTGAAACTTTTCAACAGGTGAGCATCCAAGATGTGTGCAGATACCTACTGCTACTAAATACTCGGGCTTAATTGAGCGGTGACTATTGCGAGCATACTCGGGGGTAAATGTACTTGGATTTCTCTCGGAGTTAGGGTCTGCAAGCTGTGGGGCTAGTTGATTCAAAGATGAAAGCATTTCAGGTGTACGTCTGACAACCCAAACTGGCTTACCACGCCACTCAGTAGTTCTTAACTCGCCAGGTTGCATGCCTGATATATCAAGCTCCACAGGTGCCCCGGCAGCCTTGGCTTTTTCTGAGGGGCTAAAAGTTGTTACAAGTGGAATTGCCAGGGCGGCAACACCGACACCGCCCGCAATTGAGGTCGCTAACAACCAATTCCTGCGATCTTTATCAACGCTATTTGATTCGCAAGAGCATGATCCGCAACATTGATCATTATTATGAGTATCTTGATTCATGGGTGATCCTGATAGGCTGATTAATTCCACTCATACTCGCATTGTCAATCTTGCTTGGCAATGACATACGTCAATCAAAAAAAATTACCGAAAATAACTAATAGATGAATTAGTTAAGTATCACCTTGGATGGCTCATCAAAATAATTGATGAATACATTAGACAGTAGCAAGAGTGCTCCATAAATGTGCGCGCTAATGATGGTTAATGTGATGGCTTGCTTTAAGGCTAGGCGTTGGTTCGGTGATACTTTGAGTATGTAAGTTATGTACAGATGTATGGGGGAAGCTAGTAGAGATAGTAGATATGTAACGCCCAAAAGTCCTAATGCATAACTAATCAATATGGTTAAGTAGGCTAGTAAATTGAAACATAGGTAGTAGACCCATATATTCGACATCTGAATTGTTGCCGCCAAGGTACGTTTTTGTACTGATAAGTCAGCGTTAATGTCAGGTATTTGGTTAACAAACAAAATATTTGCTACTGCAAAGCCATAAGATAAGCCAATGACTATAGACATTAGCAAGCCATTGCCGGTTATATGGTTGATATCGTTTAGCATCGCAGCACCAATTACAACCAATGCCCAAGCCAGAGTGATGCTGAGTTCACCAATCAATCCTCGGCTCATGAGTTTGCAAGGTGGTGCTGAGTAAGCCCAAGCTAAAAACAAGCCTAGTACTCCAATTAATACTAAATTAATTGAACTTAAATAAATGACAGTAATACCAAGAATTATGGCTATGAAAAATAAGGTTGTGGCAAAGCGACTAATTTTTTGCTCAGTGAATATGCCATCTTGAATCATCCTGCTGCCACCCGTAAACGGATAAATCCTCTCAACGTTGGCTAAGTCAGTACCGTTTAAAGAGTCATGAAAATCATTGATCACATTGCCGGCCGCATGAGCGAGGAGTGCAACCATTAATCCCAAAATGCCAATGACCCAATGATTGGAAAAGGGGCTAATTGAATAACCAATCAGATAGCCTATCAAGGTAATTGATAAAAATGATGGCCTTGTGGCTTTGACGTATTTTGTAAAAGTATTAGTCAATGTAATGAAAGTGTGCAGGACTTGTTAAGTTATTTTAAAAAAGCTCATTGCGGTAAATCAACGCCTAATATCGAACTGGTGAGTAAACTTGTGGATGATAACTGGGAGATTTTATGAGTGAGTTATTTGGTAGTTGGATTGGTGTAGCGGCAATTGTTCTAATCATCTTTATGATTGTTGCGCCGACTATCATCTTGAGGCGTTTTATGAAGCAATCTGAAAAGAATGATTCATAGCAACATTGTTCAAAATGGTAACAAGGAAAAATAATAATGGGGCAGCAACCAACTGTTAAGTTAGTCCAGCAGGAAGACTATCGATTTGCAATTCACTTTAGCGATGAGTTACCTCCTTTTATAGGGGATGAGCCGCCGCCTTTGGGTAGGGCTGCTGGACCATCTCCAGCTCAACTCCTGGCAGCTGCGGTGGCAAATTGTTTATCTGATTCACTATTGTTTGCTTTGAGAAAATTTAAGCAATCGCCTGAGCCTATTGAAACTATTGCCACCTGCCAGGTAGGTAGAAATGCAGAAAATAGACTAAGAATTTTAGCGATTGATGTTGAGTTATCAATTGGGGTGCTTGCAAGTAGTATTGAAAACTTAGATAGAGTTCTCGCACAATTTCAAGATTTTTGTACAGTATCCTCTAGCATCAATCCACATATACCAGTACATGTCACTGTTAAAGATATCTCTAAAACAGTGATATTTAAAGATTAGTAAATATGAAAAATTCACCTGCCTTTCAAATTTGGAATGAACGTTACAACACAGATGAATTTATTTTTGGCATTAAACCTAATCAATATCTAGAGACTGTAGCTAATCAGTACTTAAAGCCTGGTGCGAGGACTTTGTGTGTGGCTGATGGTGAAGGTAGAAATAGTGTTTGGTTAGCACAGCAAGGTTATCAAGTAGACGCTTTTGACTTGTCGCCTAATGCAATCAAGAAAGCTCAGCATTTGGCTAAGCAGCAAGGTGTAAAGGTTAATTATCAGTTGTCTGATTGTGAATCCTGGGGCTGGTCTGAGGATGCCTATGACAGTATTGTTGCAATATTTATTCAGTTTTATGGTCCTGAAATGAGAGCGCAATTATTCAAGAGAATGATTGCCTCATTAAAGCCGGGTGGCGTTTTAATACTACAGGGCTATACACCTAAACAACTTGAATATAAAACAGGTGGACCTAGTCAGTTGGAAAACTTATACACAGAAAATGTAGTTAGAGATCTACTGCAAAGCTTAAAAATAAAAGAAATGGTTTTAACTGAAGAGGTGATTGCTGAAGGCTTTGCACACAATGGTATGTCAGCCCTCATGGGTGTGGTTGCTATCAAGTCATAAATTACTAAATCCACGCCGAGACATAACTCACTGATTTATTTAAAAAATTACCCCCTCTATAAATATAAATGAGAATTGTTCTTATTTGTGTTAAGATGGAGGCATGGATAGCGTATTTGACAGTTCAAACTTCATAAAAACAGGCGCATGGGTGCTGGGAGCCCATGTATTAGCTATTGCATTCCTGGCATTAGGCATATATCTCAAGCCAAATACGGAATTCATCATGATGGCTGAAATGATTGATCGCCAGTCAAGTGCTTTGGTGCAGAACTTTACAAAATCTAATGACACCAAAGAAATCAAGGATAAAAAAGAAGTTTTAAAACTGAGCGATTCTGCGGCTGAGGTTGCCAGCGAGAAAAAACCAGTAGATGGAAATCCTGGGGCAGCTGCTGTGTATATGCCTAATGCAGATGCAAGTGAATTAAATAATCCTAAGCCGCCATATCCCGCCATTTCTAGACGACTGGGGGAGCAGGGCAGGGTAATTCTTAAAGCATGCGTTAGTAATGTTGGCGGCATAGATTCGCTGAATCTTATTAAAAGTTCGGGTTTTGATCGTCTAGACCGAATTGCTCTTGAAACCGTACAGCGCTGGAAATTCATTCCTGCAAGGCGTGGCCAGCAACCTGTAGCCATGTGTTACCAGTTACCCATTCAATTTACTTTGGAGAAATAGTCGTGACCAATCAGTTAGGTGTTATTCACATGTGGCTTGAGGGTGGTTTAGTTATTCAATTAACGGCCATCGCTCTAATTACTATGTCTGTAATTTCATGGACCGTCATCATTGTTAAAGGTCTGATGATTCATCGCTCGAAAAAACAAGCAAAAGCATTGCATCATTTTTGGCACAGTGCTGATCTCAATGAGGGATTAAAAACTCTTAGTGCAAGTGATGAAAAAGGTATTAATACTTTCAAATTGTTGGCTCTAGAGGGGCAAAGTGCTATGGCACATCATCGGCACACTGAGAAACACTTGCATGATCATTTAGATCTTAGTGATTGGATGACTGGTAGTTTGCGTAATGCCATTGATGATGCGCAAGAAAAACTAAGTTCTGGTTTGGCTTTATTGGCATCTATTGGATCAACAGCTCCGTTTGTTGGACTATTTGGAACTGTTTGGGGTATTTATCACGCACTAATCACTATTAGTGAGGTAGGGCAGGCAAGTATTGATAAGGTGGCAGGCCCAGTGGGTGAGGCGCTGATTATGACGGCATTTGGTTTAGCAGTAGCTATACCAGCAGTGCTAGGTTACAACGCATTGGTACGTGGTAACAAATTCATTGTGGGCAAGTTAAATCGTTTTGCATATGACTTGCACTCATATTACGTCACGGGAAACCGCATTCAAAGACCTGACTCTGACAAACTTCAGCCAGTCATTTGAGGAGAAAAATCATGGCTTTCGGAAGTTTAGACAGTGGTGATCAGGAGGTGATGAGTGAAATCAACATGACTCCATTAGTTGATGTCATGTTGGTTTTGTTAATTATTTTTATTGTCACTGTGCCTGTGATGAAGCATGCAGTTGACTTTAATTTGCCACAAGCAACAAGTAAGGCTCAGCAAGACAAACCTGACACGATTAGATTATCAATTGACGCATCGGGAAGATATAACTTGGATAAACGGGTGTTAACTGCAGCTGAGTTGGAGCTCGAGTTAAAGCGTTTGGCAAGTCAGCAGAATCAACCATCTTTGCACATTTACGGTGATAAAAAAGTTGCATACGAATATGTCGCATCTGCAATGGCAATGGCTAATCGAGCTGGTTTGCAAAAAGTTGGTTTTGTAACAGAGCCAGGCAAGTAATGAGTGCGGACAAAAAAACCACTTTAGCGCCAACCATTATTTCACTGGAGGCTGAAAAGCTTCAGGCTGAGGCAAGTTTCAAGGCTAGAGTCGTAACTAGTAAAGATTTATTGGGGGAAAGTAAGTCCCTGGTAATACAGCATGAGGGGGAGACGTATCACTTACGTGCCACCAAATTTGGAAAGTTAGTTCTAACTAAATAACTTTCATACTAAAAATTCGTTAGTAGCCAGCCGTACATGAGTTTTATCGATATCAATCATTAACTCACGCGATGCAGCAAGCCAATAAATACCGTATCTAAATATTTTTAGATACATCTTCTTATTGGAGTTTGTTTTGGAAAAAAGAAATATTAAAAAGATGTCAAAAAATTCAGTTGCTAAGCCTGGTCATCTTCATGGCATAGGTGCTGCAGTGGCTGCAATGTTAATGGCTCCCGCAGTATCAATGGCTCAGGCAGAAGAAACTAAGGTTCTTAATCAGATTGATGTCAAGAGTACTTATGAGCAAGGTGCTGTTGGATATAACTCAAGCACTACAACAGTTGGCAAGACAACGCAGGCTGTTAAAGATATTCCGCAAGCTATCACCATCGTTCCAAAAGAGTTAATTCAAGATAAAAATAACGACAACTTGAAGGATGCTTTAAGAAACGTTGCTGGTATGACATTTAATGCTGGTGAAGGAGGTCGTATTGGTGACAATATGAACTTACGAGGCTTCTATTCATTTGGTGATTTATATTCTGATGGCATCAGAGATACAGCTCAATACAATCGCGAAACATTCAATCTTGAGCAGATTGATGTTTTAAGAGGTTCTGGCTCGATGTTATTTGGCCGTGGTCAGGCGGGCGGTGTGATCAATCAAGTTTCAAAAACTCCTTTTATGACTGATAAGGGAAATGTCACGGCGACTGTTGGCAGCTATGACTACTATAGATCTACGACAGACGTAAATAAAGTCATTGATGAAGCAAGTAGTACTGCAATCCGCATCAATGCTATGGTTCACGATGCAAAAAGTTCAAGAGATGTTGTGAGTAGTCAGCGTGAGGGCTTGGCGCCAACTATCACTTGGGGTATCGGCACTGCCAATCAAATAAGTATTGGCCACTACTACTTAAAGACCAATAATGTGCCCGACTATGGCATTGGATTTAATTCCACCACTAAATTGCCAGTGAATGTTTCTGCTAAACAATTTAGCGGAACCACAGCTGACTATGAAGATAACGTCACTAATATGACAACTATTGCTCAGGAATACACCTTTGATGCAAATACCAAATTAAATACAAAGTTACGTAAATCAAACTACACCCGAGCATTGTGGTCCAACAAAGGTAGAAATTCATTTCCATATACAACTCTGAGTTTGGCTGGCCCTCGTGGAGCTGAAGAGGATACCTATGCGTTTCAATCGGACTTTAGCAAGAAGTTTGCAACAGGCCAATTGAAGCATGAGCTATTGGTTGGTGTTGAATATCTAAAAGAAAATCTAAATCGTTGGTCTTATACAACTACAGGCTGCCCATCTTCCAATACCACAGGAGTTGTTACTGGTTATGTGTTGACTGGAGACACTTGTACTTATGGTTACGGCAATCAAGTCAAGAACCCGACCAGTCTTTTTAGCTATAAAGGCGACTCTTATGCAGCATATCTTCAAGATATGATCGAATTTATTCCTGGGTGGAAAATTTTAGGCGGCATTAGACAAGATTGGTTACGGGCCGACTATTCAACTGCGGGATCATCCCTAGGTTCAACGGGGCAGGCTAATGTCAATTTCTCAGAAAGAAGCTATCGATCTGGTTTGACCTATCAGCCAAATGAAATGACCACTTATTACCTAGCATGGAATGATTCATTTAATGCCACGGCTGATTTATATCAACTATCTGCTGGTGCTGGTTATCCAGCCGAGAGAAGTAGTACCACTGAAATTGGTGCCAAATGGGACTTATATGATGGTGATCTGTCCGTTCGAACTGCTCTTTACAGGGCTACTAAAGAATGGGAGCGCAATACAGATTTAGAAAGCACTGGTTCTATTAATTCTAAGAAGCGTCACACAGATGGAGTTGAATTTGAGTTTGCTGGGCGTATTGGTTCTTCATGGGAAATTTTTGGCGGCCTTGCTTTAATGGATGCCAAGATTGATGAGCGAGGTTACTCAGGTACTAACAGACATCATTCATCAATTGATGGCATGACCCCGCGTAATACGCCAAAGTACACCTATAACCTCTGGACTACATATAGAGTGGATCCTCAGTTCAAAGTGGGTGGCGGGGCAACGGCAGTGGGACGTAGAATAATTTATGGTTTAAGCGGCAATGCTCCTGATATTAAAAATGTTCCTAGCTATGTTCGTTTTGATGCCATGGCTCAATATGACATCAAAAATGAATACACAATTAAATTCAATATTCAAAACATAATGAATAAAACAATTTATGAGTCAGCTTATGAGAACGGTGGATTTGTGGTGCCAGGAACTAAGCGAGCGTTTCAGTTAACTGGAATTTATAAGTTTTAAATCTATGAAGGAGTCATCAGCATGTTGTTACATGTTCCTAATGTACTAACAAAAAATCAAGTTTCAGAAATAAGAAAAATTATTGATGAAGCAGATTGGGCTGATGGCTCTATCACGGCAGGTACGCAATCGGCGAAAACTAAGAATAATCGGCAGTTGCCGGAGGATGGTGCCGCTGCGCAAAAAGCCAGAGGCATTGTCTTGCAGGCCTTAGCTATTAATGCCAAATATCTTACTGGAGCACTACCTAAAAAAATCTATCCTCCACTATTTAATAGATATGACGGATCTAATAATTCATTCGGAAATCACATTGATAACTCCGTCAGAACTCATGCTGCCACGGGTAGGCATGTGAGAACGGATGTTTCATGCACGTTATTTTTATCTGAGCCCCAAGATTACGAGGGTGGTGAGCTAGTGATTGAAGATACTTACGGCTCACAAAGTATTAAATTTTCTGCCGGTGATATGGTTCTTTACCCTAGCTCATCAGTGCATAGAGTCCAGCCTGTAACAAAAGGGTCAAGGGTGGCTTGTTTCTTTTGGACTGAGAGCATGGTTCGCTCTGATGAACAAAGACGTTTACTTTACGATTTAGATATGAGCATTTTGTCTTTACGTGAGGCTCAAGGAGATACCGATGAGTCAGTCAAACTCACCGGCGTCTATCACAATCTACTCAGAATGTGGGCGGACGTTTAAGGTCAGCCAGATAATTTTGGATAATCGATATAACCCTCTGGGCCAGATGCGTAAAAGGTATCTGGGTTGGGAGTATTAAGTGGCGCATTTTGTTTTAGACGCTCCACTAAGTCAGGGTTGGCTATGTATAGTCTTCCAAAAGCCACTGCATCGGCTTTGCCTGATTCAACCGCATCAATAGCCATCTTTCGATCATAGCCATTGTTAGCAATATAAGATCCTTTGAAGTTAGCTCTTGCCCAGGCATAGTCAAACCCAGGTACATCACGAGGCCCGCCAGTGGAACCTTCAATCAGATGAATAAACGCAATGCCACGTTTGCTGAGCTCTTGAATCAAATAGCCAAATACAGCTTGTGGATTGCTATCGCTTAAATCATTACGTGGTGTAACAGGCGATAAACGAATGCCTACACGCCCAGCACCAATTTCTTTAGCTACTGCATCGACAACTTCTAAAGCGAATTTGCAACGATTCTCAATCGATCCACCATAAGTATCTGAACGCTGATTAGCGCCGTCTCTGATGAACTGATCAATTAAATAACCGTTGGCACCATGAATCTCTACGCCATCAAATCCGGCACGTATGGCATTGGCAGCACCTTGCCTGAATTCATTAACAATTTTCTTGATTTCATCTATGGTTAATTCATGGGGCACTGGTAAATCTTCTTTGCCCTTGGGCGTGTATGCAGTGACATCCTTAGGTTGAATCGCAGAGGGTGCTACAGGTTCAGCGCCACCAATTAAATTGGGGTGTGTGATTCTGCCAACATGCCAAATTTGGGCAATGATCTTTGATCCTGCTTCATGTACTGCTTTGGTAATGGGCTTCCATCCATCTACCTGGGCATCAGAGTAAATTCCTGGGGTTGCATGGTAGCCTTTACCAATTGGGGAAACTTGAGTGCCTTCGCTAATAATCAGACCAGCATTGCTACGCTGACGATAATATTCAATATTCATATCGCTACCAGGCACATCGCCTTTTGTGGCATCTGCTCTACAGCGTGTTAAAGGCGCCATCACGACGCGATTGGCAATATCAATCACGCCAATGCGCGCCGGTTGAAACAATTTATATTGATTGGTTGTCATATTCAGAAAAGCTTGATAATTAGTTATACGTTATGTTGATTGAGTTTAGCCGAATATAAAATTATTTGAATTGATGTCTTGTTAACGGGGTAATAAAGTAATGTTCATGAGATTAAATCAACTATTTAAGTCCCTTGTCATGATAAGTTTTTTATCAGTCATGGTGGGGTGTGCAACCTTGACTCCTGAAAAAATTGCTAAAAGAGTCGACACCATGAATGACTTTGATTTATGCCTTGCGTCATCGGCTGAAATGGATAAGTTCACTTTTGCTCTTCCTGATGAAATCGTTACAGCTGCTAAAGAACGAATTGCCTCCAAAAAAATTGATTGCACTGGTAAGCAAGATGAAATTGTCAGATTCTTAGTAAAGTCCTTGCGTGATCAAGAAAAGCGTAATGAGCAATTTAGGACTCATTTTGGTTTTGGCTTTATCCGAGGCTGGTGACTAGGTGCTTTGTAGATTCTCTAGGATATCTTTTCGCTTTTGAGCTTTTTACTCTTAGAGGTTCTTTCGTAAAAGTCATCGGGCTTAGACTTAACCCATTCGATGAACTTTTGCATTTCTGGCTGATCTTTGATGGCGTCAGCAGTGTTTAACTCTTTAGCCAATTTGGTTTCTGAGAAAAGAGCGTGTATTTGCCTATGGCAAATGCGGTGCAAATACTGAGTTGTTTTGCCGCCCTTTGACTTTGGAACTAAGTGATGGGCATCTTTCTGGGAGTTGGGTATTTTTCGATCACAGATAGGGCATATCAGCTCAAGAGTAGGTGAGCTATTAGAAAAATAATCTGTGATGAGCTTCTTGCGTATTTTCCCCAACATGATAAAAATTATCTTAATGTAATTTTTGATTTCTTGAGTGGGCCTACGATCTGTATGAGTAATCACCTAGACAACCCCTGTTTTGAGTGCGGTCAGTGTTGTCAAAAACTACGTGTGTCCTTTTATCACGGGGAGGTTTTACACGGTGAGGATGGTCATCCAATTGGTTTGGTGCCACCAGAGTTCGTCACTCAAGTAACACCGCATATTGTTTGTATGAAAGGCACTGAAACAGGTAAGCGGGGATGCGTGGCTTTGAGCCATGATGACCAAGAGGGCTATCGCTGCACCATTTATGAGCAACGTCCAAGCCCTTGTAGAGAATTCAATATCCTAAATGATGATGGGTCAATCAACCCATTGTGTGACAAGTTAAGAAAAGCTGCGGGTTTAGCTAGTGTTCAAACTGATTAATTAGTCTAAATTAACAATCAGTTCTGGTTTGACAACACGAATACGCTCATCCACATAGTAGCCACCATATTCTGTATAGCGTAGATAAACGGTACGGCATGTTTGGCACTGATAAATATCGCTGCTGTTATACGGATGAAATTTCACGGCAATTGGTGCATTCGGTGACCACTGATCTGTGCCATCAGGGTGGTATTCATCCCAATTATCTTCGGCATCGGGTACTTGTAATGTGCCCACCATCTGGATTGCATCACGATCAAACGTGCTCAGAATGGTTTCCCAACAGGAAAAATTATGGTTTGCACAGTTGGAGCATTGTGGCGATTGTTGCTCTGTTGCTAGAGTTTTTAATTCTGGAGCATTAAAAACTTTAGTCATTTAATCGTCCTTCATATTGCGCAGAGCATAAATAGCAGGAATAGCGTATATGAAGCAATATGCTGCAGGGCCCCACGCCCATTTATTAATTTCTAGTAACCAAGAGGTCACCATGGGTGAGGTGCCAGCAAATATAGCCACCGCTAAGCTATAACCAATCGCAAATACTGAGCAACGTTGTTCAGGCCGAACCATTTTGCTAATCAGTACACCTTGAGCGCCAAAGAGCAGCATCACAGGTATAGCTATCAATAGCTGCCCGATTGCTAGACCTGTTACGCCACCTAATTGCGAAGCAAGGACGCAGGGGATGGCTAGGATGGTGCCTAACCAAGTGGCGTATTGAGTAATTTTCACTCGGCCCAACTTATCGGCTAACCAGCCACCTAATACAACAATCGGTATACCAATTAGTTGTACAGCTGTGGCAACAGTATTTGCTGATTGCATAGAGCCGCCATGCTTGGCGACGTAATCAACAAAGTAAACAAATTCAACATAGAACAAGACGTTGGAGAAAGAAATAATTGCGGCAATTTTTCCTAAAATGCGCCAGTTTTTAATCACATCTTTGAGTCGTGACAAGATTAGAGCGGTTAGTTCCTTTGAGCTGATCTTGTGTTCAATTGCATCTTCAAAGGTTTCTGGCATATGAGCCCTCAGTCGCCAGCCCGCAATTGCTACTAGGGCGCCCAATAAAAAGGGCATGCGCCATGCCCAATCATTCACGTTCTCTTCGCCAAAAAAGTGAGCAGTGAGTGCTGCAACAAGTGATCCTAAAAAGAATCCTAGTAGTGCACCAGCATGAGCAATACCTGACATCAAACCTTCTTTGCCAGTAGGGGAAGCTTCGGTGGCATAAACCATACTACCCGTGTATTCACCGCCAACAGAAAAGCCTTGGGTCATGCGCAGCAACATCAATGCATAGGCGGCAATGGCGCCCACTTGTGCATAGGTGGGTAGTAAAGCCACCAGAAAACTAGCTAAACCCATAATGATGATGCTCGTTGTCATCATTTTTTTGCGACCAAGCAGGTCGCCGACGGGCCCTAGCACCAAGCTACCTATCGGTCTGGCCAAATAACCAATGGCGAAAATTCCAAAAGAAGCCACTGTTTGAAAGCTAGGGTCATCTGATGGAAAAAATACCTTGCCCAGTGCTGTGGCGAAATATCCATAAACGGCGAAATCAAACCACTCTAATGTATTGCCAAGCGCCCCTGCCAGAGCTGCCGAATATCGTTTTGGAATCATGGGTTTAGTATTTTTATTGGGGATGTGACAGATTCTATCTGTATTTGCTAGGCAGCTGCCGCTCTGTAATGGTCGAATATATGCGGGTTATGTCATATATATTACTTTAGGTAATATAGAATTAATTAAATATTATTTCCAGATATATCAAGCAATCTTTATAGTTTCGGCATGTTAAGTCCTTGATGGACTTGAAAAATCATTGAAAGTTCGACATGCGTACTAATAGACATACTGAGTTTGCCGATACACCTGAAAATCTAGAACATCTAGAGATCGGTATTCCTCCTGTAGAAGTTCAAAAATCAACACTCTTATTAGATAAGAGAGTGGTGACTGTTAGTTTTTTAGTACTGATCTCATTTTTAGGCTTTTGGTTTAGCCAAGCGCAGCCACAAATCAGACATGATTTTTCAGTATTGGTTGATCAGTTAGTTAGCTCACCATTTTTTTGGCAAGCAGTTGTTGTCGGTTTGATTGCCCAGGTAATTGATGGCGCATTGGGCATGGCTTACGGTATTAGTTCTAATACATTTTTGATTGGTATCGGTGCATCACCTGCAGCCGCATCTGGGGCGGTGCATGTGGCAGAAATATTCACAACAGCTTTTTCAGGTGTTTCACATATCAAGTTTGGCAACGTTGATAAAGAGTTGTTTAAAAAGATTGTGATCCCTGGCGTGATAGGTGGCGTTGTGGGTGTTGTGTTCTTAACATCGATTGATGGTAAGTTAATCAAACCTTATGTAACAGCTTATTTGTTGATCATGGGTATTGTGATCTTGAGAAAGGCATTCATACATCGTCAAGAAAAACAGTCGCATGAGTTACAACACGTTCGTAAATTAGCAGTGGGCGGCGGTTTCTTGGACGCTGTGGGTGGCGGTGGTTGGGGCCCAGTTGTGACGTCATCACTAATTGGTCAAGGTAATAATCCACGCAAAACAATTGGTACGGTTAATACAGCTGAATTCTTTGTGGCACTTGCTACAGGAACTAGCTTTTTATTATTAGGCGGTATCGATCACTGGATTTTTGTAGCTGGCTTGATTGTCGGTGGTTTATTTGCGGCGCCGTTTGCAGCTTTCTTAACCAGCAAATTATCAACTCGTTATTTGTTGGTTGCTGTGGGATTGTTGATCAGTTCTCTGAGTGGCTTTAACTTCTACAAAGCCTTGTTCTAAGAACGGGCTCTCGAATTTAATTATCAACATCTTGAGATTTATCAGAAATGGCAACGTTTAATAAAGAAGAAGTTTTAAGTGTTCATCATTGGAATGACACGTTATTTAGTTTTACAACCACTAGAAATAAAGGTTTGCGTTTTCGTAATGGCCATTTCTTGATGATTGGTTTGGAAGTCAACGGCAAACCTTTGTCTCGTGCATATAGTGTTGCTAGCCCAAACTACGAAGAGCATCTAGAGTTCTTGAGTATTAAGGTTGAGAACGGCCCATTAACTTCTCGTTTACAGAACATCAAAGTCGGCGACTCAATTTTGGTCAGCGAAAAATCCGTGGGCACTTTAGTGATTGATGACTTGAATCCAGGTAAACATCTTTACTTATTTAGTACAGGTACTGGTTTGGCGCCATTCATGAGCATCATTCGTGATCCAGAAACTTATGAAAAGTTTGAAAAAGTAGTGTTAATTCATGGCGTGCGTTTAGTTAGCGAATTAGCTTATGAAGACTACATCCGTAACGTGTTACCTAATGATGAGTTCTTAGGCGAGATGGTGCGTAATCAATTGATTTACTACCCAACAGTTACTCGTGAAGCATTCAAGCACACAGGGCGCCTCACAACTGCGATTGAGACTGGTCAATTATTTAAAGACATTGGTTTGCCACCGCTAGATCCTGCTGTAGATAGAGCAATGATTTGCGGTAGTCCATCGATGCTAAAAGAAACATCAGAAATGCTCAATGCCAAAGGCTTTAAGGTGTCACCAAGTTTAGGTGTATTAGGTGACTACGTTTTCGAAAGAGCTTTCGTAGAAAGCTAATCAATAGGTTTTAAGGGTTCATATGTATCAATACGATGCCATCGATCAGCGATTAGTTGATGATCGAGTTAATCAATTTAGAGATCAAGTGAAGCGTCGCTTAGATGATCAGCTAAGTGAAGAGGAGTTTCGTCCGCTGCGTTTACAAAATGGTTTGTACTTGCAGCGCCATGCATACATGCTGCGTGTGGCTATTCCTTATGGATTGTTTAACTCTGCTCAGTTGCGCACTTTAGGGAAAATCGCTGAAAAGTATGACCGTGGTTACGGGCATTTCACGACTCGTCAGAATATTCAATTCAACTGGTTGACATTGGAAGATACGCCTGAAATTTTGGCTGAGTTGGCTAAAGTAGAGATGCATGCCATTCAAACATCTGGCAATTGCATTCGTAACATCACCAGTGACCCATTTGCGGGCATAGCAGGTGATGAGATTGTTGATCCAAGACCTGTGTGCGAACTATTGCGTCAATGGTCAACTTTGCATCCTGAGTTTGCTTATCTACCTCGTAAATTTAAAATTGCTGTGAGTGCTTCTAAAGAAGATCGCGCAATTGTTGCTGCTCATGATTTGGGTTTGTACCTTAAGAAAAACGCACAAGGTGAGTTGGTTGCAGATGTTTTGGTTGGTGGCGGTATGGGCCGTACGCCTATCTTAGGTGTAATCATCAAGCATGATTTACCTTGGAAAGAATTGCCTAACTATTTATCAGCGGTATTGCGTGTGTATAACCGCTTTGGTCGTCGCGACAACATGTACAAGGCTCGCATCAAAATTTTGGTGAAAGCTTTGGGCCCAGAAGAGTTCGCACGTCAAGTTCAGGCCGAGTACGAGCATTGGGTGGGTGGTAAGAGCACATTTACTGATGCTGAGTGGCAGCGTGTGGCGCAATATTTCACAAGACCTGCCTACCAAACTCTCACTAAGTTGAGTGAGCAAGAAGTATTAGCCCAAGCTGGGGCATCAGATCAGCAGGCTTTTGCACGTTGGTTGAATCGCAATGTGAAAGATCATCAAGTTCCTGGTTATGCCAGCGTGGTTCTTTCATTGAAGCCTCATGGCACAGTGGCGCCTGGTGATGTAACAACAGCACAAATGTTGGCAATTGCAGATTTGGCAGATAAATATAGTTTTGGAGAGATTCGTGCAACGCATGAACAAAACTTGGTATTAGCTGATGTGCAGCAATCACAGCTATATGCTTTATGGCAAGAAGCCAAGCAGCAAGGTTTGGTCTTGCCTAATATTGGCTATCTAACAGACATCATTGCATGTCCTGGCGGCGATTTCTGCTCTTTGGCAAATGCCAAATCTATTCCTATTGCTAACGATATTCAAAAGCGTTTTGATGACTTAGATTATTTGCATGATTTAGGTGACATTAGCTTGAACATCTCTGGTTGCATGAACTCATGTGGTCATCACCACGTAGGTAACATTGGTATCTTGGGTGTCGATAAAGATGGTCAAGAGTGGTATCAAGTGACATTAGGTGGCGAGCAAGGGCTGAATGCGGCGATCGGTAAGGTGATTGGCCCATCATTCTTTGCTGAAGATATGCCTGATGTTATTTCTAAAGTGATTGACGTTTATGTTGAAAAACGTGAACCCAATGAAAAGTTTGTAGACACAGTTCATCGTATTGGTATTGCACCATTTAAAGAGCGTGTATATGCGGAGGTGAAACGTGGCTAAGTTAATTCGTTATCCAAAAAATGGTCAAGCTCAATTGGCGACCAATGATTGGCAAGTATTTCGCGCAACTGAGGGTGAAGAGTCTGCAGCGTTGCCGCCTGGCAAAGTCATTGTGCCTTTATCCTGGTGGACAAGCCGCGGCGCTAAAGAGCAGTTTCAATTGAGAGCTCTTAAAGGTGAGATTGGTGTTTGGTTTGCTCCTGAGGATGATGTTTTGGCACATAAAGACCTTATCTTGGCGGGCTTGAAGCTTTGGCCTATTTTGGCCGTTGATTTCCCTATTTTTAGAGATGGTCGCGGCTACAGTACAGCAGCCTTATTGCGTGATCGTTTTGGCTGGAGCGGAGAGTTACGTGCGATTGGCGATGTGCTAATTGATCAGCTATTGCCTTTGTCTAGAGTTGGCTTTGATTCATTTGTTTTACGTAATGATCAAGTGGTTGATACAGCATTGGCGCAGTTTGGCTCAGTGGCGCATCAATTTCAGGATGACTGGCGTTCAGGTCGTTCACAAAAAGATGTGAGATCAGCATGAGTGATGCAGCTAACAATGCCGTTAGTGGTTTGAATCGACCAACCCTGTGGTCTATTCCAGCGCACAATATTGCTCCTGAGGTTTTGGATGCTAAAGCACAAGTGTTATTTGATCGTTTAAATACGATTGCTAAAGAACATCAAGATGTGCGTTTTGCCACTAGCTTGGCCGCAGAGGACATGGTGGTGACTGATGCAATTGCTAAGTCAGGTGCCAAAATTGCTTTGTTTACATTAGCAACAGGTCGTTTGCATCAAGAAACGATTGATATGACCAATCAAGTACAAAAACACTATGGCATATCAATCGCTAGCATTGCTCCTGAATCTGCTGATGTTGATGCTTTTGTTGCTCAATATGGCTTAAATGGTTTTTATGACACAGAAGAAGCTAAGAAGGCCTGTTGCGGAGCGCGTAAAATAAAGCCCTTAAATAAAGCTTTAATAGGTGCTGATGCTTGGTTGACTGGCCAAAGAAGAGAGCAGGCTGTGACGCGTTCTGATTTGCCTTTGCGCGAATTAGATGACGCCAGAAATATTGCCAAATACAACCCTTTGTTTGACTGGACAGAGTCTGAGGTTTGGGCATATTTACAAAGTAAGCAAGTACCGATTCATCCGCTACATTTCCAGGGATACCCAAGCATTGGATGTGAGCCTTGTACCAGAGCTGTAAAGGCTGGTGAGGATATTCGAGCTGGACGTTGGTGGTGGTTGCAACAAGATAGTAAAGAGTGTGGTTTACACGTTAAATAAGATCATGAGTCAAACACAATTAGAAAAAACACAAAAGTTACAGAACGAGCATTTAGATTGGCTCGAAGCTGAGTCTATCTACATCATTCGCGAAGTTGCTGCCCAAGCAGCCAATCCTGCGATGTTATTTTCAGGTGGTAAAGATTCCATCGTGATGTTCCATTTGGCTCGTAAGGCATTTCGTTTTGGGGCTAGACCAATTCAGTTGCCTTTTCCGTTGTTGCACATCGACACCGGCCACAACTACCCTGAAGTAATTCAGTTTAGAGATGACATCGTTGCCCAAACCGGATCGAAGTTAATCGTGGGTCACGTAGAAGACTCTATTCGTAAAGGCACGGTCCGTTTGCGTAAGGAAACAGATTCTCGCAATGCTGCCCAGGCAACTACATTGCTTGAGGCGATTGCAGAACACAAGTTTGATGCCCTAATGGGTGGTGCGCGTCGTGATGAAGAGAAAGCGCGTGCTAAAGAGCGTATCTTCTCGTTCCGTGATGAATTTGGTCAATGGGATCCTAAGGCGCAGCGACCAGAGTTGTGGAATTTATATAACGCCAGAATCGCTCCAGGCGAAAACATGCGTGTATTCCCAATTTCTAATTGGACTGAGTTGGATGTGTGGCAATACATTGCTCGTGAGGAATTGGCTTTGCCAAGTATTTATTACGCTCACCAACGTGAAGTGGTTCGTAAAAACGGTTTATTGGTTCCAGTAACCAATGTCACACCGAAAGGACCTGGTGAAACCAGTGAAGTAATTAGTGTGCGCTTTAGAACTGTTGGTGATATTAGCTGTACCTGTCCAGTGTTGAGTACTGCTGCAACAGCGGTTGACATTATTGAAGAGACAGCCATCTCAGAAATTACAGAACGTGGTGCAACACGTATGGATGATCAAACAAGTGAAGCTTCGATGGAGCGTCGTAAGAAAGAAGGGTATTTCTGATGAGTCTAGATCAGCAAACAAACACTCATCAAGGTGTGGTTCGTTTCATCACGGCGGGTAGCGTAGATGATGGTAAGAGCACGCTAATCGGTCGCTTGTTGTATGACACCAAAGCAGTATTAGCAGACCAACTCTTGGCGTTGTCAAAAACCAAGCATGCACGTGTCACAGCATCTGATGCCGCAGTGGATTTGGCATTATTGACAGATGGTCTTGAGGCGGAGCGTGAGCAAGGTATCACCATTGATGTGGCCTATCGCTACTTTGCAACTTCGAAGCGCAAATTTATCGTGGCCGATGCTCCAGGGCATGAGCAATACACACGTAACTTGGTGACTGGCGCATCACAAGCCGACGTTGCAGTCTTATTAGTTGATGCTACTCGTGTTGATTTAACAACCAAGCCAGCGGGGCTATTAGCGCAGACAAAACGTCACTCAGCTATTGTGCGTTTGTTGGGTCTGCGTCACGTAGCTGTGGCTGTGAACAAGATGGACTTGTTGAACTTTGATGAAAATGTTTTTAACGCCATTAAAGAATCCATCGAAGGTTTAGCAACAACCTTAGGTTTGCCAACACCACACTTAATCCCTGTATCTGCTTTGCAGGGTGATAACGTTGTGGATAAAAGTGATAAAACACCTTGGTACCAAGGTCCAAGCTTATTGCAATGGTTAGAGTCATTAGACACAACACCTGTGCAAAACATTGAGGGTCTGCGTTTTCCGGTCCAGTATGTAGCAAGACAAGATGGTAGTGCAGCTGATGACTTCCGTGGTTATCTAGGACGTGTTGAAGCCGGCACAATTTCAAAAGGTCAAAAAGTAACTATATTGCCTAGCGGCTCCGAAGCTACTGTGGCGGAGATTCATGTATCAAATGACCATCAGGCGAGTAATGATGCTGCGGGTGTAGATGTTGCTAAAGCAGGTCAAGTGATTGCCTTACGCTTAGCTGAGGATGTTGATGTGTCGCGCGGTGACACGATTGTGGCTAGAGAAGGGCATGACCAACCAAGTTTAACGAAGCAAGTATCAGCTGATTTATGCTGGTTAGATAGCGAGCCTTTATCTTTGTCACGTAAATATGTTTTGCGTCATACAACTAATACCGTATTTGCTAAGGTAAAAGGTATTCAGCAAGTATTAGATGTGCAAACTTTGTCACATGCAACAGATATTCATGCATTAAATATGAATGAAATCGGTCGTGTTGATTTGGTCTTGCAAAAACCAATCATTGCTGATCGTTTTGATCAAGCTGCAAGCACGGGCGCATTTGTCTTGATTGACGAGGCAACTAATCACACAGTTGCTGCTGGCATGTTGCGTGAGCTAACGGTTTAACAATAAGCACTCAATATGACACCATCATCAACCTTAGGCAAAGTCTATTTAGTAGGCGCTGGTCCTGGTGCAGCTGATTTAATCACTGTGCGTGGGGCTGCTTTATTGGCTAAAGCAGATGTGGTGTTCCATGATGCATTAGTAGAAGAGGCCATGTTGGCCTATTGCCCGCAGGCCGAGAAGATTGCTGTAGGAAAGCGTTGCGGTAAACACTCAACGGCACAAAAATTTATTAATAAGCGTTTGGTGGATGCTGCTCAAAAACACCAAGTAGTGGTGCGCTTAAAGGGTGGTGACCCGATGATTTTTGGGCGTGCTGATGAAGAGATTACGGAATTAGAAGAAGCTGGTGTTGAGGTAGAGATCGTTCCTGGTATTACAGCTGCATTAGCTGCGGCTGCCACTTTGAAGCAGTCTCTAACATTACGTGGTGTGGCCAGAAGCGTTGCATTCAGTACGCAAGCAAAAGCAACCGACTCCACATCATTACCTTTGCCTACAGCTGACACCGTTGTTATTTACATGGGGCGTGATGAGGCCATCTCAATTGCGCATCAATTGATAGGGCAGGGACGTCCTACGACATTGCCAGTTCGTATTATTGAAGCGATTAGCACCAAGCGCGAGAGAAGCCTTGCATTAACTCTAGGTGAAATGGCGGCAGGTTGCGCCACTGATTGGTTTGATGGTCAAGCGCCAGCACTATTGCTAGTTGGCGCAATATTTGGCAATCGCCTGGAGAACTCCGAGATTCTCACCAACAGCAGGCTTAGCGCTTAGCTGTATTTCTGGATGTTTGTTGCGGCAAGCATCCAAGATGGCAGGAAAATCTTTTCTAATATGGCCGCCTTGGCCAAAAAATACCGGAATCACTTCTATTGTTTTGAAGCCTTCTATAGCTAACTGATCAATTACTTCAGGAAGGCTAGGGCTCATTAATTCTAGGAATGACAATTCAACGCGTACATTACTATCTTGCGCAATAAGTTCTTGTAGTTTTAAAAATGGTTCCTTCCAGCGCTCATCTCTTGCGCCATGCCCAAATAGAACCAGTGCTTTTTGTCGTGTCATTTTTGTCTTGAAAAAGAAAAACCCCAGTAGATGTATTGTATCTACTGGGGCCCTTCGGATGAACTAAAAATTACTTCTTAGCTTCTGGTGCAGGAGCTGCTGGAGCTTCTGCTGGCTTTTTGTCTTCAACGTGAACTGCTTCAGCGCCATGCTTTTCGCCGCCCATATCGATGTTGCCATCACCCTTAACCAATAAATAACCAGTGGCTACGATTAAAACTAAAACTGTGATTGCGATTGCGCGATTGCTCATGTTTACTACTCCCTTTTAAATAACTAGTTGTAAATAAAATTAATTAAATTCTCTGTAATTCGCGTAGATGTTAGAAACAGCAGAAAATCCAAGACTGACTAAACCACAAGCTAAAACATATTCACCTGTTAAGTTAAGTGCTGCACTGATACTTGGTACCAAGATCACAATTGCCATTGCAGCCACAAGACCTACTAGAACATACAGATATTGTTTGATGAACAGTCCTATTGTAATAGCCACGATGACCAAAATTAAATTGGTGGCCAAATCATCAATTAATTTGAAGATGTTTTGAATATCGTCATTACCTGTAGCGCGAGCGAAAATAAACATCATCACAATGCTTGAAAGAACAAGCAAGTTTGGAAATATTTTTCTAATAAAAATCATGCTTGATTACTAACAATAAAAACAAGTTGAAAACAGATAAAGAGTAAGAAGCTAGTTGTTAAGAAAACAGCAGCTAATTTCTTTAAGTAAATAGGTAGGTGATCATTGCTATCGATCTCCGCTGTTTTAAGAAAGATGCGGTCAAAGTTTTTCCAGACCCAAACACCTGCAGCGACTGGTAGAAGAATGGCAACGATGCCTAGAAGAATGGTCATGTCTTGTTACTTTGTTGATTTATGTGAATGCAGATTCTACCTTGAAGTGCTTGCAATAACCTTATTAATAAAAAGGCTTTTTTTACATATGAATGCACAGAAATAGTGATATTGATATCAATTTGTTAGGGGTAACCCTAACCATGCATATTTAAAACTTAGGAATTACCCTCATTAAAACAACTATGTAAGAAAAATGAAGGATTTTCCAAAGCATAATCGCCCTGCAGTTTTATTTTTATAAATTTTTATAGGAGCCTTTATGTCTACAACTAAAGCCGCACCGATGACAGCTGAAGAGCGCAAAGTTATTTTTGCCTCATCACTTGGCACGGTATTTGAGTGGTATGACTTTTATCTGTATGGATCACTTGCAGCTATTATCGCTAAGCAGTTCTTCTCTGGCCTAGATGCCGGTTCTGCTTTCATTTTCGCTTTATTAGCGTTCGCAGCGGGTTTCATCGTGCGTCCATTCGGCGCTTTGGTGTTTGGTCGTTTAGGCGACTTGATCGGTAGAAAGTACACATTCCTAGTAACTATTCTTATTATGGGTGGCGCAACTTTCGTGGTTGGTATTTTGCCTACTTATGCAACGATTGGTGTTGCAGCTCCAGTGATCCTAATCGCGCTACGTATGTTGCAAGGTTTGGCGCTTGGTGGTGAGTACGGCGGTGCTGCAACTTACGTTGCTGAGCACGCTCCACAGGGTCGTCGTGGTGCTTACACTGCTTGGATTCAAACTACAGCTACATTAGGTTTGTTCCTTTCATTGTTAGTGATTTTGTTCACAAGAGAATTAACTGGTCCAAACTTTGATGTTTGGGGCTGGCGCGTTCCGTTCATTCTTTCTATCGCTTTGTTGGCTGTTTCTGTATACATTCGTTTGTCAATGAATGAATCTCCAGCTTTCAAGAAGATGAAAGAAGAGAACAAACTATCTAAAGCTCCTTTGACAGAGTCATTCGGTCAATGGAAAAACTTGAAGATTGTTATCTTGGCTCTTTTTGGTCTAGTTGCTGGTCAAGCTGTTGTTTGGTACACAGGTCAGTTCTACGCATTGTTCTATTTGACACAAGTGTTGAAAGTAGATCCTAAGACAGCTAACTTGTTGATCGCTGCTTCATTGGTGATTGGTACTCCATTCTTCATCGTGTTTGGCTCATTGTCAGACAAGATTGGTAGAAAGATGATCATCATGGCTGGTTTGTTATTGGCGATCATTACTTACATCCCAAATACACCAGTTTCAATCTTCAATGCAATGACACACTTTGCTAACCCAGCTTTGGAAAAGGCTATGAAAGAAGCTCCAGCAACTATTACAGTTGACGAAGCTGAATGTACTTTCCAATTCAACCCAACTGGTACAGCTAAGTTCACAAGCTCATGCGATATCGCTAAGCAAGTGATGGCTTCTAACTCAGCTAGCTACTCAACAATCCCAGCTGCAGCAGGTACTGTTGCTACTGTTAAGATTGGTGAAACAGTTATCGAAGGTTACACATCAAAAGGTTTACCTGCTGATGAAGCTAAAGCTAAAGATGCAGCATTCAAGAAAGCAGTTGGTGATGCGTTGAGCGCAGCAGGTTACCCAGCTAAAGCTGACCCTGCAGCAGTTAACCTACCAGCTGTTCTTGCATTGTTAGTAATCTTGGTGATTTATGTAACGATGGTTTACGGCCCTATCGCAGCGATGTTAGTTGAGATGTTCCCAACACGTATTCGTTACACATCAATGTCATTGCCATACCATATCGGTAACGGTTGGTTCGGTGGCTTGCTACCAACAATCTCATTCGCCTTGGTTGCGCAAAACGGTAACATCTACTACGGTTTATGGTACCCAATCGCGATCGCAGCTATGACTTTTGTAATCGGTATGTTGTTTGTACGTGAAACAAAAGACGTAGATATCTACGCGAACGACTAATTAATAACTAAGTTATTAAAAAGTGAAAACCCAGCTCTTAGAGCTGGGTTTTTTTTATGCCTGTTACAAATTAACAAACCAATGCTTTAAAAAAACTAACAAACGCTAGCCAACGTATATTTACTGGCTTTGCCCAGTCATTTCTTCAATTAGTTCTTTAATTAAATCTAGTCGGATGTGAGGGTTTTCAATGCCCAAGAGGTGATGCTTCTGCGCTGGCGTGAGAGGAAGGATTTCACACCAACGATTAGCTACCCAACCGCATTGATCTAGTTGGTAGGGTCTGGCAAAAGGCATCTGGTCATCTCTGACCCCCTTTTTTTGCAGTGAGGCAATGATCTTTCCTACATCATCAGCCAATTTTTGATGTTCTGCTTCAATGATTGTTTCTGGATCATTTTTCAAATATTCAACATCACCTAACCATAACCCGTTCTTTTGACGTTGGCTGTGATGAACTTTGAAGCGTTGCCCACCTTTGCACTTAATGTAGAACAGGCTAGGTTGTGGTGCGTCAAAGTAGGTGATTTCTGCAATGGTGCCAGTGGGCATGAAAATTACTTCTTCTTGTCCCGGTATTCTGACCTCAGAACCTTGATCTAAGGTCACGATGCCAAAGGACGTTTTGCTAGCCACGCAATCTTTGATCATGTCTAGGTAACGAACCTCAAATATCTTTAGGTCAATTGCACCGCCTGGGAATAATGTTTGTCCCAGTGGGAATAGGGGAATGGTTTGTAAATCAGCGACCATATGTTGATTGTATTCAAGAATTAAATTTAGTGTTTTGGGGCGCAGTTTTTTATGTGCATTGCTTGATTGGTTTTGCTTCTATAGCTAACGCGCAGGATGTGGTTGTTTATCACATCGATAATGCTGACAGGCTACAAAAGGTTTAAGAAACATTCGTGATCATTTGGATATTACTCCGCAAACAAAAATTTATGTTTTGATCTTTGAGGTTTGTGAATTCACCCCATCTGGTGTTGCAAGGGTAGCAAGCTTACAAATTAAGGATAAGGCTGCTTATATCAAGCCTTAATCAATCACAATCCCTTTGTTCGATCTGGCCGCCCAGTGCGGCTTTTTTATTCCCATGATTTCTGAGTGGTTTTACATTTAGTTCGTATTAGTACTAAAATGGTACTAATGCGAACTAAATATCATTGGCTAGTCAATATATGAATTTTTTACCAACTCTTAAAAACCTGGTATTGACCTATCAGTCGTTTGAGCAATACTCAGCACCACACATCAAATCAATGGGGCTCACAATGACCCAATTTGACGTGATTGCCACGCTAGGTAATCAGCCACCCATGACGTGTAAAGATTTGGGCGATAAAACCCTGGTTACAAAAGGTACTCTGACAGGTGTCCTTGAGAGGCTTCACGATAAAGGGATTATTCATCGATCAGTTAACCAAGCTGATGCCCGCAGTCAAATGATTGGCCTGACTAAAAAGGGGCAGCAACTCTTTGAAAAGGTATTTCCTGAGTATTTGCAGCATTTGGAAAAAGCATTTGGCCAATTGAGTAAGCAGGATTTAAACGAGCTCACTCGCTCACTTCAGAAACTAAGAGCGGTATTTGGTAATCACTAATACATTAAGGAGAAATCAATATGACAAAAGTGGCAGTTGTATTTCATAGTGGCTATGGCCACACAGTCAAGCAAGCCGAAGCAATTGCTAAAGGGGCTAATGGGACTTTGGTAGCGATTGATGCTGAAGGTCATTTGACTGATGATCAATGGAACACTTTGCAATCTGCCGATGCTATTGTGTTTGGGTCACCCACATACATGGGCAGTGTGACATGGCAGTTCAAGAAATTTGCCGATGCAAGTTCAAAAGCATGGTTTGGTCAGTCATGGAAAAATAAAGTATTCGGCGGATTTACTAACTCTGCCACTATGAATGGTGATAAACATTCAACCATTCACTATTTCATGACACTTGCTATGCAGCATTCTGGCATTTGGGTCGGCACTGGTTTAATGCCATCTAACTCTAAGTCTGCGAAGCGTGACGATGTGAACTATGTAGGGTCATTTGCTGGCGCAATGATGACAACTCCGTCAGATGCAGGTGTTGATGAGGTTAATGCTGGTGACTTGGAAACGGCGAGATTGTATGGTGAGCGTATTGCCCAACTAGCCGCACAGTTTAAGACTCAGTAAATCTTATGCTCAAAATCAGAAAATCTGAGGATCGGGGCTATGCCGATCATGGTTGGTTAAAAACCCATCATTCATTTTCATTCGCAGGTTACTACGACCCAGAGCACATGGGGTGGGGTAACTTGCGGGTTATTAATGATGATTACATTGCTGCTGGATATGGCTTTGGTAAACACGGGCATCGTAATATGGAAATCATTAGCTATGTTTTGGCTGGTGAGCTAGCGCACCAAGACAGCATGGGCAATGTAAAAGGAATTCCGCCTGGGGATATTCAGCGTATGAGTGCAGGAACAGGTGTGATGCATAGTGAGTTCAATCACGCCAAAGATCAAGAAACACATCTTTTGCAAATCTGGATTGAGCCAAGTGTTGATGAGATCGCTCCTAGTTACGAGCAAATCACAATACCCACTGAAGAAAAGAAAAAAACATTGCGCCTGGTTGCTTCACCAACTGGCGAGCAGGGATCTGTGACCATCTATGCAAACGCTAGGATGTATGCGGGGCTTTTTGATCAAGGTGATAGCTATCATCAAGACTTAAACCCGCAAAGAAAAGGCTATTTACATTTGATCCGTGGGAAAATCACTGTCAATGGTCATGCCATCAACGGTGGTGATGCTGTATTAATGGACGGAGAGTCTCGGTTGCAACTTACCAATCCAGAAGATGCGGAAGTCATATTTTTTGATTTAACTCGGTAATCAGTTGATGACGCCGGATTCTTTAAAAAAGCTTGTTAGCATGAAGATGCCTTTTGGTAAGCATGCGGGCAAGCTCTTATGTGAGCTGCCTGCTAACTACTTAGCATGGTTTGCAAGGGAGGGATTTCCTAAAGGGGAAATAGGTGAGCTCTTGCAACTCATGCATGAGATTGATCACAATAATTTGCGCGATTTATTAAAACCATTACAAAATGGTCGCACACAGCCTTAGATACTAAAGTCAGATTTTTCCGTATCAAACTCAGAAATAACTGACTCAATAATCAGCCCCCAATAGTTCAATTTCCATTCATCATGAATCCTTTTTACGGAGGTCATGCATGGAATTTATTTTGAATCAGTTTGGTAAGAAATCAGCAACAAAAAGTAGACGTTCAAGCCCCAAGCTTGGGGCTAAGCGTCTGATTAAAAGGTCTGTAGGTGTTGGAATGGCTAAAGCATCAAGACAGTCTCTTGGAAAAGTTCTCGCGCGAGGCGCTAGACCGATGACTAGATTCATGTTTGGTGCAGCCAAGGGTTTGGGTAAGTTGGCGACTTTGATATTGATTGGTAGGTTGTGAGGTGATGCATGAGTCAAGAGGTTTGTACATTGCTAGTTGAAAAGCTGGTCAATTCTGAGGAGTTGGGTGAGATGGCCCAAACTATTCAAACAGGACTGGAGTCTGGGCAAGGCATTTGGTATTTTTTATTGGATAACCCGATGGCATTTGGTATGTTAATTGGCGGTGGTCTTGCCACATGGATGCGTCGTTGGTTCTATAAAGAAACTCTGATACGCCGTTAATCATTATTCAAAATAAATGGAACCAGGGGTGTAGGCTTCTCGGGGGCGCATACAAATGTTTATGTCGTAGCCAAATTGAGTTAGGGCATGTAACAACATATACGTGCTGAGTTTCTTTAAGTCGCCCTTGTAAATAGCCAGGGTTTCTTTGAGTGGTAGTTGTGTCTTTTCAGAAAGGCTCTGTGGGTCACTGAGTTGATCCATGGAGATCTTTCTGTACAAATCTTCAAAAAGAGCTGATTTCAGATCGTTTTCTTTTTTATTGATATCAAGGTATTTCATATCAATCATCTTCATTGGTTTGCTCTTGTATTGATTGCTACCGATACCACTATCTTTCACCACAGCTTTTTCAGATGATTGATGGCAAGTGAGCGTAAAGACATGGTGATCATCCGTATTAAAGATGAGTTTTCCTTGACGGCAATTTAATTCTGATGGATTTATGGGGTCTAATGATTCAAGACGAGTTGGCATAATTTGCTTTCTATGATGTTGACTTCATGAAAACAAGAGCTTGCCTTAAATTCTTGCCGGTGAATATCAGCAAATACTTATTTTGTTGTCAGAAATTTCTCACAACTTGTCCGCCGGATATGCTGATAAACGATTAAATTGATATCTATGCAGATATCCTGGCTTTGATGTGTTCAAGTAAACCATCACAGGCATCTTCTATTAAATCTAAGACCTCTTCAAAGCCTTCTGCACCTTTGTAATAGGGGTCTGGAACAACAGCAGCTTCCAAGGTTTTACAAAATTCTGTAAGACGACGAATCTTATGCTTTTTGTTGTCCGGTGACATTTGTTCAGTTAGGGCGTAGTTATCCCAGTCCATCACTAATAACAAGTCGTAATCATTAAAATCTTTATCGCATACTTGTCGTGCCTGTAAGTCGGATAAGTCATAGCCTCTTTTAATGGCATGAGCTTGAGATCTGGCATCTGGTTCTTCGCCCACGTGATAGGCGTGAGTGCCTGCTGAATCGACTTCAATCATATGAGATAGGCCAGCATCGCTTACATATTGTCTAAACACTCCATGAGCCGTGGGGCTGCGACAGATGTTGCCCATACAGATAAATAGAACTTTAAATTTCATGAATGCTTTCTGACTCAACGGATATGTTTAAAGATTAAATGATATAAAAAAACTGGGTAGCAGCTAAAGCTGCCCCCAGCTCAACGTCACTTTCGTGACTAGGGAGTTACACAATATTTACTGAATACCAATAATCTTTTTAGCCTCTGCTAATGCGGCCATTGATTCTGTGTGCTTGCCAGCTTTATGTAGGTCTTCGCCTTTGGCGCGTAGGTCTTTTACTTTGCTCATGTTTTGCGGTGTCAGTTGAGTAGCTAGTAGTGCGCTATCAATCTTTTTCATTTCACCTGGGCAACCGTGAGCAAAAGCAAGGCTAGAGGTACAAATAAGGGTTGAAGCAATTAACCATTTTTTCATGAGTTGTCTCCTCGGAATGATTTATAGAGAATCTACTCTCAAATGAAATTTATTGCTAATTCACTAATAACCCTATGATAGAAATTGTTATTGCGGTGCATTAATAGGGAATGTTTAAAACAAATCCTTCTGCTGTTCTTTGCGCAACAAAAATGCATTTTGCATATCAATATTTGTTTCGCGTCTACCTGGTGTAACAATGATGCCGTCACCAGCTTTGATAGTGCCACCTTGGTGAACTTTTAGATACCAACCTGAACGACGTGATTGAATCATGGCTTTGGCAGAGCCTTTGTAACCCATGCGGGCATTAAATTTAAAGCAGGGCTCACGGAGTTTTACGACCACTAGTTCAACTTCACCAATTTGCCAAATATCCCCAACCCAAACATCTGCTTCTGTGAAGCCTTCTACGCTTAAATTTTCACCAACAAAGCCATGCCCAATAGGTTCTGTTCTCTTGACTTCTCGCGCAAGTAATTCATTCCAAAAATCGTAGTGTTCTGCTGGGTAGGCGTAGATGGCTTTCTCAAGACCGCCATGAACACTAAAGTCAGCTTGTTCATCGCCATCAATCCCAACCTTTCTGACTAAAACGATATTGGGTTGCTCTAAAGAGCTCACCACATCTTTTTTGATCCCTGAATTCACCACTTTGTGGTCTGGATGATCGATGCCGAAGAGGGGGTTAATTTTGCCGGTCGAGATAGATAAGATGCGCATGCCATAATTAAATCACTTTATTGAATCTTGAGTCATTATTCATGCCACGTTTTGCCGCCAATCTCTCTTTGCTCTATACCGATTTGCCTTTTCTAGACCGTTTCGCCGCCGCGAAAGCTGATGGTTTTGAGGCAATTGAGTGCCAATTCCCATACGAGTGGTATGCACAAACGAGCCTAGAGAATATTCAGAAAACCATGGCTCAATTCAATTTACCCATGGTTTTGCATAATCTTCCGGCAGGCGATTGGGCCAATGGGGAGCGTGGCATTGCCTGCGATCCTAAACGTGTTGATGAGTTTAGGTTGGGTGTGCCCTTGGCTATTAAATATGCCAAAGCGCTCAATGTGCCACGGGTTAACTGTATTGTTGGGATCTTGCCAGAAGGGCTATCACCAGAGTTGGCTCAAGCCACCTTGGTGTCCAATCTGACCTATGCAGCAGAAGAGCTCAAAAAAGAAAACATCAAGTTGCTCATTGAGCCAATTAATACTTTTGATATTCCTGGTTTCTTTTTAGCAAGTTCTAATCATGCGATTGAAACAATCATGGCGGTCAAATCTTCGAATCTTTATTTGCAATACGATGCCTATCACTTGCATCGTATGGGTGAGGACATCTTGGAGATTGAAGAGTTGATGCCATTTGTTGACCACATTCAGATTGCTGATCATCCAGGTAGGCATGAGCCGGGCACAGGTGAAATTCTTTATTCAGAATTTTTTATGTTGCTAGATGACTTAGATTATTCAGGTTGGGTTGGTTGTGAGTACAAGCAACTACACAAAGCTAATTTTTTAAAAGATTAAGCGGCAACTAGATTGGACTGTATATTCCTAATCTTTACTCTACTTGCTTTGCGTGCGTGCCAGAGATCATAAGCCATCTGTTCTGCAAGCCAGATTTCAGCATTTCCACCATTTTCAACACCTAGCCACTTCTCAATTCTGACTGCCATTTCAGGCGTGATTGAGGCTTTTTCATTGAGGATTCTTGATAGCGTTACTCGAGTTACACCTAACTCTGTAGCTGCTGCTGTAACAGTTAAGCCTAGAGCTGGTAGGATGTCTTCGCGAAGAGTTGATCCTGGATGAGGAGGGTTATTCATTTTTCGCATTTGTGCCTTAATGGTAATCATGGTAGTTCAATAAAATTACATCTTGACCATCGTATTTGAACGTGAGTCGCCAGTTTCCATCAACTTTTATTGAATAATAGTTGTTGTACTTTCCTTTTAGTGAGTGTAGTTTCCATCCTGGTATATTCATATCTTCTGGCGATTTTGACATATTCAATTTATGAAGCTGTCGAGATAGTTTTGCGGCATGCAAACTTCTGATACCACTTTTACTACCTGTTTCAAAAAATAATTCGAGTCCTTTGTGCTTGAAACTTTTGATCATTGAGTTGTGTATCTTGTAAAGATACACTTTACACTATTTGTCGCTCTAAATCTAGAGTTACTAAATTAATCTATGGTCACCAACTTGTAGATCTGTTTGACCACTTCACCATCAGTGGCATAGCGACAGCCCAAATTAATCCGAGTGCAATCAATGTCATTACCTGGTTAGGCATGCTGCCGGCGCCTAGCTTAACGCCCGCTAAATAGGATAGCGGACCGGTGATGCTGCCTAATATGGCGGCTAGCCAATAACTTCTTTTTAGCCAAGCTAGAGAGTGATTTAAGGTAATGGCCAATGCAGCCCACAGCAGGCACATCCAAAGAGGGCTGATACCTTCAATCAATCCTGCTGATGCGTAGCTCATTAATTGAGTTTGGATGAGGCTGCTATCAATCACAAAGCCCAGCGCTAGACATCTGGCTACCAATAAAGTCTCAGCTCTGATTTGTTGTTTGGGTAGGCGCCAAAAATGTATTCCTAGGCATAACAAAATAACTATCACACCAAGACTCGCCATTTGGTGAGACGCACCTAAGATCCCAGCAAACCAGGCAACTTGGAATAACAGAAAGTTAATTAAGTAAGACAAGATTTGTACTTAATTAACGTTTATAAAAACTCAGAGTTACTTCCCCCAAGTAAATACCAAATTTACTCATTTGCGCTTTATTGAGCATGACCTTTTGATCCATTAAATACATCCAGTCATTAAATTGCACATGGTAAGTGGTGCCGTCGACTGGTAATGCTAGGGTATAGCTCCAGTTAAGAGCGTTACCAGCCACGCTGCCCTGAGCCTGACCAATCACATCACCAGCGGTGCCGGAGTAGACTCCTGGAGCAGTTTCAGTCAAGGTCCACACTCGTCTTTGTTTAGTGCCATCTGAGTATGTGAAATCTTCGTCAAGGGTGCCTACTTTTTTACCGTCCTTGGTTTCCCACTTGGCATCAATGATCACTTTAAAGCGCTTAACAACTTCACCTTTACGATCAGTAAAAATGCCATAGGCATCAATCGTGCCATTGAAGTATTCAGCCATATCGAGTTTTGGTGATTCATTAGCATACCGCTGCACTTGTGGTCCGGAGCAACCCCACAGTGTTAAGCCTGTGAGTGTGGCAACGCTTGAGCAAATAATGCGACGAAGTGAGTATTTCATGGGTGCCTTGATTAATTATGTGGTTAACACTGTTGGTTGATAAAGCTCGGGGTACAACCTTGTGACAGTAGTTGGGTGCGAAGCTGCGGTGCGCTAGTACGAGGGTCTAGCCAAATACCAAAAAACGACTTAGAAAAATCGTCACCAAGCACTTCGCCAACCACTTGCCCGTTATGTAAAAACAGAGTGCCGCGTTGAGGTCGATAGATGGCTGTTAAAGAATGCCCTGGTGCAATATTAGGAAATATCTTTTCTAAGCTAATGGACCATTTTTGGCGATTCTCATCAGACACCCCCAATTGGCGCATCTCCTTCATGGTTTGCTCTCTGAGTGCATCACCCTTGAAATTTCTTAAATAATTAATTTTTAGGGCTAAGCCTGCTTGAGAACCATTGCCTGCAACAAATAATTGAGCGTCATATAAATCAAATCCCCAATAGGTCATTCGACCTTGCCCCAAAAGTTTTGCGCCACTGAGATGGCCGTGAAGGGTGTCATGAGATGGATTGGCATTTGCACCAGAGCAAATCATGGTGCCAACAATCAAGATCTTCAAAAGGGTTGTTAATACTTTTTGCATATACAAGAGCATAATTATGTTTTATGAACTTTGCTGAGTAGGGCTTCATTACCCCTACAAAGGCTCTTTAATATTGATTGCTATGTTGTTGGAACCACCGTATTCATCCTTAAATGATTTGCCCGTGCAGTTGCGACAACATGGTTATGTTGTTGTCGCTCCAGATCAGTTTTATGGGCTTTCTGGTCATTCAGAAAATGAATGGGCTCAATTAGCTAAATCTTGGCAGAATTTGCCGCCAGATGAGTATTTAAGAGATGGCGGTCGTTATCGCCAAAGAAGGCATGCGAGCTTTGTGGTTAATAATGCCTCAGTCCAATTGGCACCGCATCGAGCTCATTGGCAGCCAGTCGCTTATAACGCTTTGCATGGGGGTATTGATCGTTGGTTTGAACCATGTGAAGAAGAGTTTGTTAATTCTGATGCTTTAAAAGATTGTTTAATCAATCTGGGTAATCAACTCAATCAAATTAAGCCTACAAGTAATGACGTTTGGTATGTAGAGGTTCATCAATTTCGGATTGATACAACAGATGGTATTGGTCGACCAACTCCAGAGGGTGCTCACAGGGATGGCGTTGATTTCGTGGCTGTCTTAATGTTGGGTCGGCATCAAATCAAAGGTGGCGAAACGCGAGTTTTTGAAGCCAATGGACCGCAAGGGCAGCGCTTTACGCTTAATCAATCATTTAGCCTGATGATTCTAGATGATGAGCGAGTCATTCATGAGAGCACGCCAATTCAACCTATTGACCCAGATAATGCCTCTCATGCTTGGCGCGACACTTTGGTTGTGACGTTTAGGCGTAATGGTTTTCAGAGTAATAGCCAATAGTCTTTTGTCGGGCTATCGTATTGCTCGATGAGATAAATATTTACCTTCTTTGCTCACTTGAACTAGCACCATACCGCCTGAGCCTAATGATCGGCCTGTAAAGGCTTGTATGTTGACTTGGTGTGTCACTAAAACAATAGGCTTTCTAGGTTGGGGTTGAATGAGTGCACGAATTTTATTTTGCAAAGCAAGCGTTTGAGTCTTTGCATCTGCGGGGTTTTCAAAAAATGAACCCAATGACATTTCAACTTGAACAAGACCAACATTCAGCAGTTGAGCAGTGTCTTTGCATCTGCACCAAGGACTGCTGTATACCTGAGCGTTATTGATGCCCTGTTGGGCTAACCATTCACCAATTTGTTTTGCTTGGGCAATCCCGGTTGCCCCAAGGTTGCGTTGTGTTTTGCAATTATTTAAATCAAAGCCTGGGGGATCGCTATAGCCTGGGGCATCTGCATGACGCATCATCAGAACATATGAACCATGACTTAAGTCCTCGACTATCGCACCTTTTGCTGCAGCTGTAGCAGTGAGTAATAGAGCGATAAGGACATGTTTTACCCAGTTGCTTATGGTCATTATTTTCTTCTGTCAGGCACTCTGTTTTCTGGCTTCTTCTTTTGCGGTTCAATCACACGATGAGGGTCTGGTTTTAAAACAGATGTGTGGCTAACGCTGCTTGGATTCATTGTGAGAGGTAGATACTCATGCTTAGCCCACTTGTTGGCATAGCTAGAGTAATTTCTGTTATTAATCCAGCCAGATTGACCAGTTTGATAAATAAATTGTGATTTATCTAAATCGGCCAAATCATAAACAGCACGCATGCTGGCGGCTTTATTAACGGTGTATGGATTCTGGCTATTACCAAAATCCATAAAACCTACATTAATCGTAAACCCATCACCAGGCATTGGTCGACTGACCTCAAAGTGTCTCTTTAACCATGACACCTTACTCATGGGGCGATGCTCAGATACGGCGATATGTGCTTTACCCCAGGTCCACGATTGAGGGTTACCACCCAACTGTTTCGTTAAATCATCTAAGGCGCGTGTGAAGGCTAAATCAATCATCTGCTCGCACGTTTCAACTTCGTTGGTTGATGCTTGATCGCACCAAAATGCCGCATCAGATTTTCCGGCTAGGTGAAGTTCCATCACGTGATGCACGCCAGAACGAAAATCTCTTTTGCCGTATTCAGTAGCAAAACTTTTGCCTAGCTTATCTTCAAAGAGTAGGCGGGTTAATTGATCTGCCCAGGCGTTATAAATTGTGGCGCCTGCGCTATCCATACTCATGTTGCCATTAAAGCTAGCAATCAAACCTTTTGCATCACTTGCATATTTGTGATTTGAATTCGCTTGCTGCAAAAGTGGCAGTAAATCAATTGCGGACAAAGAGAGTGCGTCTGCCTGCATGGCTTTCATGCTGGCTAGGTCATGTTTCTCTTGGCTAAGCAGTAGGGCTTCAATTCTGTTTTGGCGATAGGGCATGTGCCAATCAGCCGTTAATGGATTGGGGTCGTTGGCAGCATGAACGCGGTGATTGGCGGTGGCTATCCAACCTTTGCTTGGATTATTATCCTTTGGTAATTGGTCTAGGCTTAAGTAGGGTCCCCAATCGTATTGTTTATCCCAGCCTAAGGCAGGGGCCGAACCAAACAAACCATGGCCTTTACTGCGCTTAGGCGCAACTCCAGCGGCTCGATAAGCAATCTGACCTTCTTTATCGGCCATGACAACGTTTTGCATTGGGGCGTAGTAGTGCTTTAGAGCACTTTTAAACTCTTCGATGTTTTGAGCCTGATTCATCAAAAAACCAGCCACTAATGTTTGGTTGGCATCATCGAGTGCAGTCCAGCGCATTGAGATAGCGTAGCGCGAGGTGTCAATTAATTGTTGAGCACGCTCATAGGCATCTGAGATCACTGGGCCGTGCCTTGTTTCTCGAGCTAGGAAGCGCACAGGTTCCTTGCCTTTTACTAGGATTGTTTCTTCTCGAAGAACAAAATTAGCAAAACCATTAGGGGTTTGATAGCGGGCAGGATTTTTTTCATCCAAAGATTCGATATATAAATCTTGTACATCAGGATCTGTATTCGTAAAGCCCCAAGCAACATTTGTATTGCGTCCTAAAACAACCCCCGGAATTCCCGGTACTGTGGCACCGATGACTTGTAATTTAGGGGCTTCAATGTGAGCAAAATACCAAATGGCTGGAGATGTAAGGCCTAGATGCGGGTCATTAGCTAATAGAGGTTTGCCGCTGACTGTCTTCTCGCCAGATAGAACCCAATTGTTTGAGCCAATTCCTTCAAATCCTCCTGGAAGGAAACGCAAAAAATCTTTATTCAAGCTGCTGGTTTGATTGCCAGTAGGGCCATTTGATTTGAATACCCCTAAATCTCGATACATCTTGGCAAAGTTGGTGGACGTGGGTGGTGTTTCACCTGGGTAGGGTGGTAACACTTGCCAAATACGATTTGTATCTAGGGTCTTTGATAGTTCAAGGCGTAGGAATTCTTTATGCCAGTTGCCACCTAAATCCAAAGCCATCATTAGTGACCAGGCAACTGAGTCAGCAGGGCCCCATGCACCAGGCTTGGCACCCAAAATTATGAATTCTGCAGGTAATGCCCAATCTAGACGACTAAACCCCGCATTCACGCCCTCAACGTAAGACTGTATTTGGCGTTTGTACTCAATTGGGTAGTTTTCAAACTGTTTTTCTGCGGCACGACGAATACCCAAAGTGCGTATGAACTTATCAACCCCAACAGTTTCTGGGCCAAGTATTTCTGATAACTTGCCTGAAGCTAGACGGCGATTGAACTCCATTTGCCAAGGGCGTTCTGTGGCATGTAAAAACCCAAGCGTATACCAAGCATCTTCTAAGTTATTGGCACTGATATGGGGCACGGCATTGTCATCAAATTTAATTGTGACGGGATTATTAATGCCAGGAGCTATTAGCTCTGCGTTTAACTTGTCTTTGGTGGATAGCCAATAAACACTAAGAGCAGTAAGGGTAATAATTAATAAAACAGCAACAGCAAGACCCAAAATCCTTGTCCAGCCTATATTTTTCTTGTCTCTTGAGGAGAGGGTGAAGCTCATATTAGGTAAAACCCCTAGCAAATATTACGTCGATTTAGATGCGTATTTTTTCACAGAGTGCTAAATTAATCTCAACTTGTGAAATTTATTCTCAAGCTAGATAGATCGATCAATAAAAGAGGAGACATATATGTCAGACAATAAGGTTCAATCACGTCGTAAATTTATCGCCACATCTACAGCTGCAGCTGCTGGTGCAGGCACGCTTGGCTTCCCAATGATTGCAAATGCGCAAACAGTTAATCTGCGCTTTCAGTCAACATGGCCAACAAAAGATATTTTCCATGAATATGCACAGGACTTCTGTGACAAGATCAATAAGATGTCTTCAGGTCGTCTGAAGATTGAATTATTGCCAGCTGGTTCAGTAGTTAAACCTTTTGACTTATTGGACGCTGTGAGCAAAGGTACATTGGACGGTGGTCACGGTGTGGTTGCTTACTGGTATGGTAAGAGCCCAGCGTTAGCGCTATGGGGATCTGGCCCAGCTTTCGGTATGGACCCAAATATGGTGCTTGCATGGCATGAGTACGGTGGCGGTAAAGCCATGTTGGAAGGCATTTACAAATCATTGAACTTGGATGTGGTGTCATACCTATATGGCCCAATGCCTACACAACCTTTGGGTTGGTTCAAAAAGCCAGTGGCTAAAGTGGAAGACATGAAGGGTCTAAAGTACCGTACAGTAGGTCTATCAATTGACATTTTCAAAGACATGGGCGTTTCAGTAAACGCATTGCCAGGCGCTGAGATCGTGCCAGCGATGGACCGTGGCCTTTTAGATGCTGCTGAATTTAACAACGCGTCTTCAGATCGCCTATTAGGCTTCCCAGACGTATCTAAAGTTTGTATGTTGCAATCATTCCATCAATGTTCAGAGCAGTTCGAGATTCTTTTCAACAAGAAGAAACTAGACTCTATGCCAGCTGAATTGCGTGCGATGATTACCGCAGCTGTTCAAGCTTCTTCAGCTGAAATGAGCTGGAAAGCAATCGATCGTTACTCAAAAGACTACATTGAGATGCAACAAAAACAAGGTGTTAAGTTCTACAAGACGCCTGACCCAATCTTGCGCGCTCAATTAGCTGCTTGGGACAAGATCATCGCCGCTAAGTCACAAGAAAACGCTGACTTCAAACGTGTTCTTGAATCAATGCGTACATTTGCTCAACGTGCATGCCGTTGGCAAAATGACACAAGCGTTGATTACAAGATGGCTTACAACCATTACTTCGGTCGTAAAGCAAAGTCTTAAGCTACATGTTGTAAGGCAAATACCCACCTAGAAAGCTAGGTGGGTATTTGTTGTTTGGCGGTCATATAAAAATAATACGGAAGAGACACATGCAAAAATTTTTGCTATCCATCGACAACCTGTCGACCAAGCTAGGGCATTTTTCCGCTTACTCCATTGCAGTGCTAACTGCATTGATATGTTGGGAAGTTGCTTCTAGATACTTTTTTAATTCCCCGCATGACTGGGTCTTTGATATCACGTACATGCTATATGGCGTGTTATTCATGATGGCAGGTGCCTATACCTTATCCAAAAATGGTCACGTACGCGGAGATGTTCTGTACGGATTTTTTACGCCAAGAACGCAGGCGATTCTTGACTTGGCCTTGTACATCATTTTCTTTATACCTGGCATCGTCGCTTTGGTTTATGCAGGTATCAGTTTTGCCTCAGAATCGATTGCGATCAATGAGCACACCACTCAAACAGCCAATGGGCCTCCGATTTGGCCATTCAAGATGATTATTCCAATCGCTGGTGGCTTATTGTTGCTCCAAGGTTTTGTAGAAATTATTCGTTGCATTCTTTGTATTCGTGATGGTGAGTGGCCAAAACGTGAGGAAGACGTCGAAGAGGTGGACGTTGATAAATTAAAAGCCATGGTTAGCCATGAAGATGACAAGAAGGGTGCTTAATCATGCGTAAGGAACTTTATTTTGGTTTTAGCATCATGGCGGCCATTGTTATTGGCACTTTGTCATTTATGCCATCTTTCTCAGAGATGACTAATGGACATCTTGGTTTGTTGATGCTCAGTTTGGTGGTGGTAGCGATCATGTTGGGTTTCCCAACAGCCTTTACCCTCATGGGTATGGGCATGATCTTTGCCTTCATGGCGTATCACAATCAGGGTGAAGGCGATGCGCAAGCGTTGACCAGAACTCTTGATTTGATGGTGCAAAGAACCTTTGCCGTGATGACCAATGATGTTTTGATCTCTATTCCATTATTTGTATTCATGGGATATTTGGTTGAGCGTGCTAACTTGATTGAAAAGCTTTTCAAAAGTTTGCATCTTTCATTGGCTCGTCTACCAGGCGCTTTGGCGGTTGCGACGTTGGTAACCTGCGCAATTTTTGCTACAGCGACAGGTATTGTGGGCGCCGTTGTGACGCTCATGGGTTTATTGGCCTTGCCATCAATGCTGAAGGCTGGCTACAGCGTTAAGTTGTCTGCTGGTGCAATTACAGCAGGTGGTTGTTTGGGTATTTTGATTCCGCCATCTGTGATGCTGATTGTCTATGGAGCAACTGCAGGTGTATCAGTGGTGAAACTGTATGCCGGCGCATTCTTCCCAGGCATTATGTTGGCAGCTTTGTACATTGGCTATGTGATTATTGTGGCCAAAATCAAACCAGAGTTGGCGCCTCCCTTGCCTGAAGAAGATCGCAAGGTAACCTTGACTCAGTCAACGCAAAAACTTGCTACTTTTGGTAAATTAGCTTTGCCTTCAGTGATTGCTGCCATTAAAGGTCGTGCGGCTGCAGGCATGAGCACTAAAGAGTTAGTCAAGCAATTGGCAATCATCATTGGCCCATTGTTGTTCTTTGTTGTCATCATGACATTCATACATAGATCAGCTACCGCACCTATTGAACAGACTGCTGTGGTGACAATGGAGAGTGATGGCGGCATGATGAGTTTGGAAGAGGTGTCTTCTCCTACAGAGTCTGCTGGTGGGGTAGCTTTACCGCCAGGTGCTGAAGAACCTCCGCAAGCGATGGGAGTGGCAACACCTCCGGGTGCTGAAGAAGCTCCTAAGCAAGCTGCTGCGGCATCAACTGCACCAGCTGCACAGCAAGACCCAGAGCCGGCTGAAAGACAGCCAACACCAACATGGTATTGGATTATGCTGGGCATTGGGTTGTTAATTGGCGCCATCTTCTACTACTTCTTGACGATGGCTCGCCTTGAAATCTTCAAGATGCTATTGGGTTCATTCTTCCCGCTAGCTGCTTTGATCTTAATGGTGTTAGGTACCATTGTGTTTGGCTTAGCAACGCCAACAGAAGCTGCTGCAGTAGGATCTTTAGGTGGTTTCTTATTGGCTTGGGCTTACAAACAACTCAATATGGATGTTGTTAGAGAGTCAGTTTTCTTGACAGCTAAAACAAGTGCGATGGTTTGCTGGTTGTTTGTGGGTTCTTCTATTTTCTCAGCAGCGTTTGCGCTCTTGGGTGGGCAGGAGTTGATTGAGAAGTGGGTGTTAGGTTTAGGTTTGAGCAAGATTGAATTCTTAATCTTGTCTCAAGTCATCATCTTCTTGCTTGGTTGGCCATTAGAGTGGACTGAGATCATCGTGATTTTCATGCCAATCTTTATTCCTCTATTGAGTCACTTCCAAGTGGACCCATTGTTCTTTGGTTTGTTAGTTGCCTTGAACTTGCAAACAGCGTTTTTGTCACCACCTGTGGCGATGGCGGCTTTCTACCTCAAAGGGGTTGCGCCTCCACATGTCACGCTCAATCAGATCTTTGCAGGCATGATGCCATTCATGGCAATTCAAGTACTTGCTTTGATCTTGTTGTATGCCTTCCCAGCGATTGGCATGTGGTTACCTGAGGTGCTTTACAAGTAATTTTTAAGCAACTTTTTACCAACAAACCCCGCTTTTTGCGGGGTTTGTTTTTAATGTATGTAAAATGCTGACTTCGTTACAAAATAACGAAAGCTGTAGAAGTGATTTAGAAGTAAAAAATACAACTATTTCCGTCTACAATGACAAAAGTACTATGCCCGAGTGACGAAATAGGTAGACGTAAGGGATTTAAAATCCCTCGGCTTAAACAGCCGTGCCGGTTCGATTCCGGCCTCGGGCACCAGGCTTCTTATCAGCTAGGTGCTTTTAAATGACAACAAACACATATCGAATAACCGCTAAAACTCGTCAGAGGATGGCGGTTTTTTTATGTCTAAGCGTTTTAGCTGCCGTGTCTTGGTGGCAAAGCGTCAATGCGCAAGCTGAACCCGCAGAAATCCTTGGAATATATTTCACGCCACCGATTGGTGGGGCTGGTGGGATTATTAAGCAGATTGATGCCTCAAAAAAATCTATCAAAGTGATGGCCTATGGCTTTACCTCAATTAATCTTGCAGAAGCGCTTGTAAGGGCTAAGAAGCGTGGGGTGGATGTTGCCCTTATCCAGGATGAGAAAAGCTCTCAAAACAATCGTGAAGCCCTGCAAAAGTTATTGGATGTGGGCATCGAGGTGCGCAGTGATGGTAAGCATGCCATACAGCACAACAAGGTCATGGTAATTGATCAAGATGTTGTGATCACTGGTAGCTATAACTTTACCAACTCAGCCGAAACAAGAAATGCTGAAAACATCATGATTGTTAAGTCTGAATATGCTGCTAGGCGTTATTTAGATAACTGGAATAACCACTGGGAGCATGCCATCAAAGTTGTGGAGCTGCCACCATCTCGTCAACGACGTTAATTGGGTATTCATCGCTTTATGAAGATGCGTAAAAAAGCAGATTTACCTAGCAAGATTTGTGTGACTTGTGGACGTCCTTTTGCTTGGCGTAAAAAATGGGAAAAAGTTTGGGCTGAGGTGAAGTACTGCTCAGATCGGTGTCGAGCAGGAAAATAATTAGCCCAATACAATCTTAGCTATGAAAAAAGCCAAGATAGACCCCGCTGATTTATCACGCATTGTTGAGATGGCTTGGGAAGATCGCACGCCATTTGACGCCATCATGCAAAGTTATGGCATCAATGAATCCGCAGTGATTGATTTAATGCGCCAAACCATGAAGCCTAGTTCATACAGGATGTGGCGTAAGAGGGTGACTGGGCGTGCTACCAAGCATGTTGCTTTGAGATCCGAAAATGTACAGCGAGCCTACTGCCCAACCCAATACAAACCGAAATAAAAACCGAAATATAAATGTATTAAGCCTTAGTTAGGCTCTGTCACAAAGCCAATCTTGGTCAGCCCTGAGCGTTTGGCAGTGGCTAACACTTGTGCAACAGATTCGTAGCGAACATTTTTATCTGCTCTTAATTGCACTTCAGGTTGAGGATTCTTTTTCGCGGCTGTTTGAGCGTAAATAGACAAAGTATCTAAATCAATGGGCGATGTATTCCAGAAGATTTGACCTTTGGCAGAAATGCTTAAGTTGATTGATTCAGGTTTAACGTCGTTACGTTGACTGCTAGCTTGTGGCAATTCAACTTTCACAGCGTGTTGCATCACTGGAATAGTGATCATGAACACAATCAATAGCACCAACATGACATCCACCAACGGAGTCATATTGATTTCAGCCATTGGCTGGCTATCGTCGTCGCCAATAGGCTCGTTACCGAATGCCATGATTAATCCTGATTAGCAGAGCGAGTGGTGCTGGAGTTGCCAACACGCGCGCCAGTGATAAAGAAAGCATACAAATCATTGCCAAAGCGATTGAGTTCGGCAATTAATACTTTGTTGGTGCGACTGATTGCGTTGTAGGCTAATACTGCTGGAATCGCTACCGCAAGACCCAAGGCAGTCATGATCAAAGCTTCACCAATTGGACCTGCCACTTGATCGATGGTGGCTGTTCCTGAGGTGCCGATACCTACTAATGCATGGTAGATGCCCCAAACAGTACCAAATAAACCAATGAATGGTGCTGTGGCGCCAGTAGAGGCTAAGAAAGTTAAGCCTTGTTGTAAGCCACCAACTGATTTGTCAATGCTGACCTTGAGGCAGCGTGTGAGCCAATCTGAAGGATTAAGTGTTTGATGTAATTCGCTACGTGAGCCTGCTTGTTGATTGTGGTGCTTCATGGCTTCTTGAGCACTTTTAGCAAGATCGCAATATGGATTGAGTTCTTGTGTCATTTGGCCCAAAGCAACTTCAAAAGAAGGTGCGTGCCAAAAGCACTCGATTTCTTTGGCAATTTTTTTGGTCTTATAAAGATTCAAGGCCTTGGTAATAATGATGACCCAAGAGATGATTGACATCACTAATAAAAACAAAGCCACAGTTCTAGTGACTGCATCACCTTGTGTCCACATATTTGCTAGACCAAACGTTTGATTCATAAACTATTCCAATCGGAAAATATAAGGTTGTATAGCGGTTACTTTAATTGGTTTGCCAAGTTCTAAAAATGGACGGCAACGAACTTTTATGCCGGCATCAAGAGCAGCCTGATCAAGGCGAGGTAGACCGCTACTTTGTGCAATATTCACTTTTTGAACTGCGCCATCTTCTCCAATAAATAGACGCACCAAAATTTTACCTTCTTCACCCATGCGTCGTGAGAGGCTAGGGTAAATAGGTTCTGGTACGCTACATTGCGCTTGGCTTAATGAAATACTTTTTGGCTCGCCGGTGCTGCTGCCACCCGTACTGGTAGGTTTTGCTGTCGATGAGTCTTGTGTTTGGGCGCTAGTAAGACTGCTAGGTGCACTGGTGGTGACAACTGGTTCAGGGGTTTTCTTTTCGGGTGCTTTGGGTTTTTCAGGGACTGGCTGACTGACTTTAGCCTTTTCTTTTTGTGGATTGGGGTCTAGCAAGGATGCCATCACTGTGTCGCCCATATTGGCACCTGTTTTGGGACGATCGACTCCTAATTGCACGCCGACAATCAATAGAAAGTGCATCAGAACCACAAACGCAGTAATCCTGTTTTGTTTTAACCATTCTTGGAGTTGATGAATGACTTGGTTAGGCACAGTTAAAGTTATTGAAAGCTAAGATATAAAAACAGTCGATGTTTCGATGGAGTGTTGATCTAATGCCAATGGTATTAATTGTTTGGCATGAGCTAGTAAAGCATCTGCATCGAGCGTTGAGTATAAGCGAATGGTTCTTGGTGGCGCAGACTGTAATAAATGGAATTCTTCTAGCTTTCTGCTGAGTTGTTTAACCACCGCATCGCTGGTATCAATGATCTCTATCTCAGCCCCAAGAATTTTTCTGATTAAGGGGGCTAAGAAAGGGTAGTGGGTGCAACCCAAAACCAGCGTATCAATTTGAGCCTCTTGCAATGGGGCAAGATGTTCGCGCAAGAGCTGCTCTGTTTCTGGGCTATTGATGGCGCCAGATTCGATCAATGGCACCAAGCCTAAACCTGCTTGAGAAATAAACTCACAATTCCCTTCTAGGCTTACCAGGAGCGCTTTGAACTTATCGCTCTTTAAAGTGTTTTGCGTAGCCAATACGCCGACCTTTTGATTCTGGCTTTTTGTGACTGCTGGTTTGATCCCGGGCTCTACTCCGATAATTGGAATGGCGGGCATTTCATGACGTATGTGTGCAATTGCCTCGGCAGTAGCAGTGTTGCAGGCGACGACTAATGCTTGGCATCCTTCGCGTACTAACCAGTGGCATAAATCCAGGCTACGGGTAGCTACCCATTCACTGGATTTTTCACCGTAGGGAGCATTGGCTGAGTCAGCCAAATAAATGTAGTGATGAGCAGGTGCTTGGCGTAGGGCCTCGTTAAGTACGGTGAGTCCACCAATACCCGAATCAAAAACCCCAATGGTTGCCAAGCCTGCTCCTGTATGTCTTAATTAAAGAATTAATTAAGCTTTTGTGACTGGAATTTTTCCAATCTTTGCCTGCCACTCTTGTGGTCCTGTGTTGTGCACAGAGGTGCCGTTAGAGTCGACTGCCACAGTGACTGGCATATCTTCAATAGTGAACTCATAGATGGCTTCCATGCCCAAGTCAGCAAAGCCAACCACCTTGGATTCTTTGATGGCTTTTGATACTAAGTAAGCTGCGCCACCAACTGCCATGAGGTATGCAGATTTATGTTTTTTGATGGCATCAATCGCAACAGGGCCGCGTTCAGCTTTACCCACCATAGAGATAAGGCCAGTTTGTGCCAACATCATCTCTGTGAACTTATCCATACGAGTGGCAGTAGTAGGGCCGGCTGGGCCAACAACTTCATCGCGTACTGGGTCAACAGGCCCGACGTAGTAAATCACACGATTCTTAAAGTCGACTGGTAATTTTTCACCTTTGGCGAGCATGTCTGCAATACGCTTGTGTGCAGCATCGCGACCAGTCAACATTTTGCCGTTCAATAACAAAGTCTGACCAGGTTTCCAACTGGCCACATCTTCTGGAGTCAACGTATCTAAATTAACGCGTGTTGATTTTTCTGTGTTTGGTGCCCATGCTACATCTGGCCAATCAGATAATGATGGTGGTGTTAATACAGCAGGACCATCACCGTGTAAATGGAAGTGAACGTGGCGGGTTGCTGCGCAGTTCGGAATCATCGCAACAGGTAAAGAGGCTGCGTGAGTTGGGTAATCCATGATTTTTACATCGAGCACTGTGGTGAGACCGCCTAAGCCTTGTGCACCAATACCAAGAGCATTCACTTTTTCCATGATCTCAAGGCGTAGTTCCTCGATGCGAGTTTTTGGTCCGCGAGCAATTAGCTCATGAATATCCACTGGAGCCATGAGTGATTCTTTAGCAAGCAACATCGCTTTTTCTGGCGTGCCACCAATACCAATACCCAAGATACCAGGAGGGCACCAGCCTGCACCCATGGTTGGTACAGTCTTAATTACCCAGTCTACGATGGAGTCAGAAGGGTTCAGCATATACATCTTGCTCTTGTTCTCAGAACCACCACCCTTAGCGGCACAGATAACTTCAACGCCATCACCTTCAACGATTTCATAGTGCACTACAGCTGGGGTGTTGTCTTTTGAGTTAGTGCGCTTACCAGCAGGATCTAGCAACACAGAGGCACGTAATTTGTTGTCTGGATGGTTGTAAGCGCGACGCACGCCCTCATTAACCATTTCTTGAACGCTCATTTTGGCGTCCCATTTGACGTTCATCCCGACTTTTAGGAATACCACCGCAATGCCTGTATCTTGGCAAATTGGGCGTCTTCCCTCAGCACACATACGGCTGTTGGTCAAAATTTGAGCGATAGCATCTTTAGCAGCTGGGCTTTCTTCGCGTTCGTAGGCTTTACCCAAGGCAGTGATGTAATCCAGTGGGTGATAGTAGGAAATGTACTGAAAACCATCAGCAATACTTTGAATAAAGTCGTCTTGGCGAATTGTGCTCATAATTTTGTAAATTAATTGTCAAAAAAGAAAAATCATTTTACCTAGGGAAAGTTGCCATATACAGGTTTTGTTTAGGCCTTTAGTCTAAGTATCAAGAGAAATGTATGGGTTTGAATGTATGCACCCTAGGGGTAACCCTGATATGGGCTCAATATATAAGAATTGTCAGTCAACTGTCAGTCGTGAGACCTAATCTCGAGTTTTGTCTAAAACAGCCTAGAAAGTAGGAGAAAAGTATGTCCGGTATGGAACAGTTGTTGGTAGAGAACCGTGTTTTCAACCCACCTAAAGCATTTGCTAAGCAAGCGGCTATTACCAGCATGGAGCAGTACAACGCGATGTGCAAAGCGTTTGAAAAAGATTTCAATGGCACATGGGGTAGATTAGCTAAAGAAAACCTACATTGGAAAAAACCTTTCACAAAAGTTTTAGACGAATCTAAGGCACCTTTCTACAAATGGTTTGAAGATGGTTTAACCAATGCTTCATACAACTGTATCGATCGCAACATCAAAAATGGTCTTGCTAAAAAGACAGCGATTATTTTTGAAGCGGACGGTGGCGAAGTTACAAAGGTAACTTATCAAGAATTGCATGATCGTGTTGCAACATTTGCAAACGGTCTTAAAAAATTGGGCATCAAAAAAGGTGACCGCGTAGTTATTTACATGTCAATGTCAATTGAAGGCGTTGTGGCGATGCAAGCTTGTGCTCGTATCGGTGCAACTCACTCAGTGGTGTTCGGTGGTTTCTCAGCTAAATCATTGCAAGAGCGTATTGTTGACGTAGGTGCTGTGGCTTTGATCACTGCAGACCAACAGTTGCGTGGCGGTAAAGCATTGCCATTGAAAACTATCGCCGATGAAGCGATTGACCTAGGTGGTTGCGAAAAGTTAAAGCACGTGATTGTTTACAAGCGTACTGGTGGCGATGTGCCAATGAAGGCTGGTCGCGACAAGTGGATGCATGATGTTTCTGCTGGCCAATCAAAAGTTTGTGAGCCAGAGTGGGTTAGTGCAGAGCACCCATTGTTTGTGCTTTACACATCAGGTTCAACAGGTAAACCGAAGGGTGTGCAGCATTCAACAGGTGGTTACTTGTTGTGGGCGATGCTCACAATGAAGTGGACATTTGACTTGCGCGACAGCGATGTGTTCTGGTGTACAGCTGATATCGGTTGGGTAACAGGCCACAGCTATATCGCTTATGGTCCTTTAGCATGCGGTGGCACACAAATCGTTTTCGAAGGCGTGCCAACATATCCAAACGCTGGTCGTTTCTGGGAAATGATTCAACGTCACAAAGTATCTATTTTCTACACAGCACCAACAGCGATTCGTTCATTGATCAAAGCATCTGATTCAGATGCAAACGTTCATCCAAACAAGTACAACTTGAAGAGCTTGCGTTTGTTGGGTTCTGTGGGTGAGCCAATTAATCCTGAAGCTTGGATGTGGTATCACAAAAATATCGGTGGCGAGAAGTGCCCAATCGTTGACACATTCTGGCAAACAGAAACTGGTGGTCACATGATCACTCCATTGCCAGGTGCAACACCATTGGTTCCAGGTTCTTGCACATTGCCATTGCCAGGCATCATGGCTGCCATCGTTGACGAAGCAGGTGGTGATATGCCTAATGGTCAAGGTGGTATCTTGGTTGTGAAGCGCCCATGGCCTTCAATGATTCGTACGATTTGGAATGACCCAGATCGCTTTGTGAAGAGCTATTTCCCAGAAGAGTTGGGTGGCAAGCTTTACTTGGCTGGTGACGGTGCTATCCGTAACAAAGATACAGGTTACTTCACCATCACAGGTCGTATCGATGACGTATTGAACGTTTCTGGTCACCGTATGGGCACAATGGAAATTGAATCATGCCTAGTTGCTAATCCATTGGTTGCTGAAGCTGCCGTAGTGGGTCGTCCTGACGACATGACAGGTGAAGCAATTGTGACTTTCGTGGTTCTTAAAGGTAAGCGTCCAACAGGTGATGATGCCAAGAAGATTGCTACTGAGTTGCGTAACTGGGTAGGTAAAGAGATTGGCCCAATTGCAAAACCAAAAGAAATTCGTTTTGGTGACAACTTACCTAAGACACGTTCTGGCAAGATCATGCGTCGTATTTTGCGTGTTCTAGCTAAAGGTGAGGAAGTAACTCAAGACGTTTCAACACTTGAGAATCCAGCTATTTTGGATCAACTTAAACAAGCAAGTTAATTCTGATTGATTAGCGTCATCAGGTAGTTTTAGGCCGGCAACTCTTAGAGTGCCGGCCTATTTTCTTTGGTCTGAGTCATAATCCAACCATGCGCATTAGTTCTGAATCAAAAACAATTGGTTTTTATTACCTGCTCTTTACGGCTGGTTTTTTACTATTTGTTTATTTTTTAGGATTGGTTGAAAAAAATAGCGGGCCAGGTATTTGGTTAGGCTACGTTTTCTTATTTGTCACTATTGCCATCTACGCCAGTATCGGTTTAATTTGCCGTACCTCGGATATGAATGACTACTACATTGCTGGTAGGAAGATACCAGCGATTTTTAATGGCATGGCAACCGCTGCAGACTGGATGAGTGCTGCCACGTTTATTGGCTTGGTGGGCATCTTATTTAGTTCTGGTTATAAGGGCTTGGCTTTTATTGTTGGTTGGACTGGCGGCTTTTGCTTGGTTGCCATGTTGATTGCGCCCTACATTCGTAAATTTGGTTCTTACACCATCCCAGACTTCTTGGCGATTCGTTACAGCCAAGGTAAAGAGGGCGGTAGTCGCTTAGTTAGGATTGTGGCAGTTGGTGCCACGATTGTTTGCTCATTTGTGTATTTGGTCGCACAAATTCAAGGTGTGGGTCTGATTGTGAACAGATTCATTGGCGTTGAGTTCAGTATTGGTGTTTTTTTTGGTTTAGCTGGGATCTTGGTTTGTTCATTCTTGGGCGGTATGAGAGCGGTTACTTGGACTCAAGTTGCTCAGTACATCATTTTCATGATTGCCTTGCTATTGCCATTGGGCATGATTTCATACAAAAAGCATGATTCTTTATTGCCTCAAGCATCATATGGGCAAGTGCTTAAAGAGATTGAATATCACGAACGAGATTTTGAGGTAACCGCTGAAGAAGTTAAGGTGCGTGACTATTATCAAAAAGAAGTAGCTCGTTATGAGAAAAAGATTGTGGCTTTACCTCAATCTTATTTTGAGGGTAAAAAACAAGTTGAGAAGGCGTTGCAAGATGCGCGTGTTAACCAGTTACCTCTCAAAGAGTTAAAGGCGCTAGAGCGTCGTTTAGCGGAGTATCCGAATAGTCCTGCCAATGCGTACGAGGTTTGGCAAAACGAAAAACGCCAAGCTCAATTAAAAAGCCAAGTCAGTACACCATCGATGGACCCTTCTGCTAAGGGTGTGATTGGATTTTTGAGTTTAGATCAGTGGAACTTTATTTTGCTGATATTTTGTTTGATGTTTGGTACAGCAAGCCTGCCGCACATCTTGACGCGCTACTACACAACCACTAGTGTTTCAGCGACACGTTATTCAGTATTTTGGACATTATTTTTTGTGGCAATCTTTTATCTGAGTGTGCCTGCCTTGGCCGCCATGGTGAAATTGGATTTGTTCAAGAATCTGGTGGGCGTTTCTTATTCGGACTTACCTACATGGGTTTTGCAATGGCGCAAATTAGAGCCAGCTGTTTTATCTGTCACAGATATCAATTTAGATGGATTTGTGCAGTGGGCTGAAATATCCATTTCACCTGACATGATTATTTTGGCTGCCCCTGAGATTGCAGGGTTGCCTTATGTCATTTCAGGGTTAGTGGCCGCTGGTGCATTAGCTGCAGCTCTATCCACTGCAGATGGTCTATTGTTGACGATTGCTAACGCATTCTCACATGACATTTATTACCACTTGATTGATAAAACAGCGTCGCATCAAAAACGTGTGACGGCAGCCAAGGTAATTTTGCTGGGGGTTGCTTTATTTGCCGCCTACATTACCTCACTTCGTCCAGGCGACATCCTTTTCTTGGTGGGTTCTGCTTTCTCATTGGCAGCATCAGGGTTCTTCGCAGTGTTAATTCTGGCAGTTTTCTCTAAACGAATTAATCAGTGGGGCGCAATAGCCGGTATGGTGACTGGTTTATTGGTGAGCGGCACATACATAGCGCTTAACTACCCGTTTGTTTCTAGAATCACGGGTGTCTTTGGTGATCGGTGGTTTGGGGTCGATCCAATCGCATCAGGTGCGTTTGGCATACCCGCCAGTTTTATTGCTGCGTATTTGGTGTCTTATGTGACAAGTCCCAATCCGCCAGTCATTGGTCGCTTAGTGGATTACCTGCGTGAGTCTCGTTCTACGGTTTAGGAAAGAGTTTTTTCCAACCTTCTAGCCCCAGTTTTTCCATAGTTTGCATATTGGTTTCAAAAATGGCTTCAGCTTCTGGAAAGGCTTCAACAGCTTTATCAATACTGTCTTCCCGAATCAAATGAAGGGTGGGGTAGGGTGAGCGATTGGTGAAGTTAGTGATGTCATCAAACTCAGTGTTGGCAAATTGATATTGCGGATGAAAGCTTGCAATTTGTAACTCACCGTCTAGCTTGAGTTCTTCTAAAAGGCTATCAGCTAATTCTAAAAAGTCGTTGTAGTCTAGAAAATCTTGTAGGACATGCGGATGAATCAGCAAGGTCGTGTCTGTTTTTTCAGGGGATACTTCTGCCAGGTACTCAAGTTCTTTGGCTAATTCTTCAAGTAAATCTTCTACGGAGCGTGCTTCACTCACAACATATTTGATTTGCTCTTTGACGTGAACAGCTTTTGCAAAGGGGCAGAGATTTAAGCTAATCACGGCTTTGATGACCCAATCCTGAGTTTCTTGAATAATATCGGTGTGTTTTTCTGACATGATTTCTGACTTTATTGACAGATTGTGTATCGTATAGCCCTATGATTCGTATTACTGAACTACGTTTGCCTGTTAATCATGCTCCAAATGAGCTTGAAGAAGCCATATTAAAGCGTTTATCTATTTCCACCAAAGACTTGGTTGAATTCAGCGTTTTTAAGCGTAGTCACGATGCAAGAAAGAATAGCGCACTTTCATTTATTTATACGATTGATTTGTCTATTAAGGATGAAGACAAAGTTCTGAAAAAATGGGGCCATGACCCTCATATTCGTCCATCTCCTGACACAAGCTATCACTACGTTGCCAAAGCACCCCAAGAGCTCAAAAAGCGCCCAGTAGTTATTGGCTTTGGACCATGCGGTATTTTTGCCGCTTTAATTTTGGCGCAAATGGGTTTTAAGCCAATTGTTTTAGAGCGCGGCAAACAGGTGCGTGAGCGAACTCAAGATACTTGGGGTTTATGGCGCAAAAAAATTCTTAATCCAGAATCTAATGTGCAATTTGGCGAGGGTGGTGCTGGCACATTCTCGGATGGCAAGCTTTATAGCCAAATTAAGGACCCCAAATTTTATGGTCGAAAGGTGATTGAAGAGTTTATTAAAGCAGGCGCTCCAGAAGAAATTGCATATGTGGCCAAGCCGCATATTGGCACATTCCGTTTAGTTGGGATGGTTGAAAAGATTCGGCAAGAGATCATTGATCTAGGTGGTGAAATTCGGTTTCAACAAAAAGTCACAAGTTTTGATATTCAAGACGGGCAGTTAAGAGGTTTACATCTTGAGAGCGGTGAGATCCTTGAGGCAGACCATGTGGTCTTGGCTCTGGGGCATAGCGCAAGAGACACATTCAAAGCTCTACATCAAGCGGGTGTTTATATTGAGCCCAAACCTTTTTCTGTAGGTTTTCGAATTGAGCATCCACAGTCCCTGATTGATAAAGCTCGTTTGGGGCCTCACGCAGGCAATCCCTTGATTGGTGCTGCTGATTACAAGTTGGTTCACCATGCTAAAAATGGTCGAGCAGTGTATAGCTTCTGTATGTGCCCTGGTGGCACAGTGGTTGCGGCCACATCAGAAGAGAATCGCGTTGTAACCAATGGTATGAGTCAGTACTCGCGCAATGAGCGTAATGCGAATGCCGGAATAGTTGTGAACGTTGATCCAAGTGACTATGGTGGTAGTGCAGAAAATCCTCTAGCAGGCATTGATTTTCAAAGAGCTCTAGAGTCAAAAGCTTTTGAGTTGGGTGGCAAAACTTATGAGGCCCCAGGGCAGTTGGTGGGAGACTTTGTTGCTGGTAGACCCTCTAATGAATTTGGTCGCGTGATCCCATCATATAAACCAGGTGTTCATTTGACAGATTTGGCAGAAGCCCTACCTAGCTTTGCTATTGAAGCGATGCGTGAGGCTTTACCTGCTTTTGAAAAACAAATTAAAGGTTTCTCAATGCCAGATGCAGTCTTAACCGGTGTTGAAACCAGAACCTCATCACCCATTCGTATTACGCGAGGTACTAACTACCAAAGCTTGAATGTGAAGGGTCTTTATCCTGCGGGTGAGGGGGCTGGTTATGCCGGCGGTATTCTATCCGCAGGTGTGGATGGCATTAAAGTGGCAGAAGCCCTGGCTTTAGATATTCTTAAGTAATCAGTCAGCTCTTACTCAGACTGAAACCTCTTCTTTCTTAATTGATTCACGCGGTAAATGCCATAGGCAATGAGTGGAGCACAGACGGCACCAATCAGCTCTGGCGACAATCCTAAGCCTAATTCTTTGACCCCTTTGGCCATGTAAATAATTAGGCTCACTGCGTAGTAGGTCAGCACTAAAACGGACAAGCCCTCAACTGTTTCTTGTAGGCGAAGTTGTAGTTGGGCGCGTTGATCCATGCTGGCTAGTAACTGCTGTGTTTGGCTCTCGTTCACGTATTCAATGCGGGTGCGCAAAATTTGAGTGGTTCTAGAAATTCTGTCTGAGAGTTCTTTGAGGCGGCGTTGAGTCCAAGAGCAGGTGCTCATGGCAGGCGCAAAACGACGATCCATGAATTCGGACAAAGTTTGTACGCCAGGAACAGAAGACTCATTCAACTCTTCTAGATTTTTATGGACTAACTGACTATAGGCTTCCGCTGCTGTAAAGCGTAAGCCGTGTTCAGAAATCCATTCTTCAATTTTTGAGGCAAGCATCGAAATGCGATGCAAAAATTCGCCATCAGCATTCGGTGCTGCTGATAGTTGACTTTGAGCACCTGAAATCTCTTTAGATAATTCAGCCAGTTCTGCTTCGGCTTGACGTAGCGGCCCTGACAAACTTTTCGCAACAGGGAAGGCAAGCATCGAAGCCATGCGGTAAGTTTCTGTTTCAGTGATGCGCCTTGCAACACGACCGGCTTGCCTTGAGCCCATGCCAACATGAGGCACTAAATATGAAATATAACCATCTTCATTAATTTGTAGATCGGTCCACAGTTGAGCTTTTTGACTGCTCAAAATCGTACTGCCTAGTAAGGTATTGCCAGAGAAAATTTGTGACACTTGTTCGGCATCGCTGAACAATGGTCGATCTTCAAAAGCCACATCCATCGCAGCAATGCGTAAGCCACCTGATTCATGAATAGGGCTCACACCAAGATTGGCCAAAAAACGATTAACTTCTTGCTCGATATTTTGGCGAGTTTGGATATGGGGTTGATCGAGCAAATTAGCTTGCTGAACTACTGCTGAGATTGAGGAAAATTCGCCGTGTAGTTCCCACTTGATGATGATGCGTTGTGGTGCAGTTTGTAATTCAATAATTCTGAAGCCTTGACCATGATGAGGGTCAGCAGCTTGGTTCATCTTCAGGCTAATTGAGTTAATCCACTCTAATTGCTTGATACGATCTTGAGAGTTAAGTAAAAATGCCTGATTCAAAATACGATCTCTAGGCCATAAAGCAACGGGGGGTCTTGCATGAACTTCTTCATGAAGAACGGTTCTTAGTGGGTGATCGTATGTGCGCATAGTGGTCTACTTTATCTCAATACCATGAAAAATGGCTGGTATCCCAGCCATTTTTTTGGATTTTAACGGGGTAATCTTAAATTACTTCGCGCCGTCCAAAATCCATTTAACTACAGTTTTTGCATCAGCTTCGCTGATGGCTGCATTAGCAGGCATTGGTACTGGGCCCCAAACACCTGAGCCACCAGCTTTCACTTTCTTAGCTAGCTTTTCAACAGCATCGGCTTGACCTTTGTATTTAGCGGCAACATCTTTGTATGCTGGACCAACAATTTTCTTATCCGCCGCATGGCAACCCATACATGCGTTTTTGGTCGCGATTTCTTTAGACGCAAATGCTGGCGCAGATGCCAACAAAGAAGCTGCTAGTAGTGTGCTGATTAATTTCATCTATTTAATCTCCAGTTGTGACATTAAGCTTAATTTCAGGTGCTTAGTATATGCAGAATTTATTGAATTTGTACTTCTTGGCGATATTTATTTCACACACTTCTAATAAATAAGTAACTGATTGGTATCAATAAAATCTTAAATATTCGAGCTACTTTTATAGGTGGGCAACCTTGGTGCGTTTAAAATGTGAATCACCTTAATGAGTCATCTGACTCGCACCAATTTGCTTAGGAAATCATGGCTAGTTACAACACAGAAACAGTGCTAACGGTTAAGCACTGGAATGACACCCTATTTAGTTTTACAACCACTCGTAACAAATCATTACGTTTTCGTAATGGACATTTTTTGATGATTGGTCTTGAGGTTGAGGGTAAGCCGTTGGTCCGCGCATACAGTGTTGCCAGTCCAAATTATGAAGAGCATTTGGAGTTCTTGAGTATTAAGGTCGAAAACGGCCCATTAACTTCGCGCTTACAAAATATCAAAGTGGGTGATCCTATCTTGGTGAGCGAAAAATCAGTAGGCACTTTGGTGATTGATGACTTAAATCCAGGCAAGCATTTGTATCTGTTTAGTACCGGCACTGGCTTGGCACCATTTATGAGCATCATTCGTGATCCAGAGACTTATGAAAAGTTTGAAAAAGTTGTCCTCATTCACGGTGTGCGCTTAGTCAGTGAGTTGGCATATGAAGATTACATTCGTAACGTATTACCCAATGATGAATTCTTGGGTGACATGGTTCGAGAAAAGCTGATTTATTACCCAACTGTGACACGTGAAGCATTCAAACACACAGGGCGTTTAACAACGGCAGTTGAAAACGGTCAGTTATTCAAAGATATTGGCTTGCCACCGTTAGACCCAGCAGTTGATCGTGGCATGATTTGTGGCAGCCCATCGATGCTTAAAGAAATTTCTGACATGTTGGATGCCAGAGGGTTCAAAGTTTCTCCAAGCTTAGGTGAGTTGGGTGACTATGTGTATGAGCGCGCCTTTGTTGAGAAGTAAGTTCAATGATTGGCGCCACAACGCACCGAGATGATTCGCAGTAAGTCACCGTAAAAGTGCAACAAAAAAGTGCCAAAATAACCATTAGTTATACATTTGCTAAAGCCATTGCCCAAACAGGGCGGCTTCTCAAATAATTAAGGGTATTCCATAGGACAATCCCTTATTGTTGGCTAGCTATTCTCTCTCTATATTGATTTAGTTAAGCCTCTTACGAGGTCAATTAGATTTAAAGAAAAAGCGGCCTATATGTCAGATGTGATACTTGAAGCGAAGCAGCTCACAAAAGAATTCTCGGGATTCGTGGCTGTTAGTGATGTCAACTTACAGGTAAAAGCAGGAACCATTCATGCATTGATTGGACCCAATGGTGCGGGTAAAACTACTTGCTTTAATTTGCTCACAAAATTTATCACGCCAACAGCCGGGCAAATCATCTACAAAGGCCAAGATATTACTCATAAGAGTTCTGCAGAAATTGCCAGAATTGGTATGGTTAGATCGTTTCAAATCTCTGCGGTATTTCCTCATTTAAGCGTACTAGAAAATGTTCGCTTGGCTCTTCAGCAAAGAACTGGCACGTCCATGCATTTTTGGAAAAGTGAACGTACTCTCAATCACCTAAATGATGAAGCCATGGCATACATCGAAGAGGTTGGTTTGGAGAGTTATGCAAGGGAGACTGCTGTTAGCTTGCCATATGGTCGCAAACGCGCCTTAGAAATTGCTACCACATTGGGTATGAGTCCAGATTTGATGTTGTTAGATGAGCCAACTCAGGGGATGGGTCACGAGGATGTCGATAAGGTGACTCAGCTAATCAAGAAGGTATCAGCTGGCAGAACAGTTTTAATGGTTGAGCACAATATGAAAGTTGTTTCTTCCATCGTTGACACAATCACAGTTTTGCAACGAGGCAAAATCATTGCTAGTGGTAACTATGCTGAAGTATCAAGTAATCCGCAGGTGATTGAGGCGTATATGGGCGGCTCTGCAAATGCAACATTGGGGGCGCACTAATGAGTCACACAGTTTTAAAAATCGAAAACCTACATGGCTGGTATGGTGAATCTCATGTATTGCATGGCATTAACCTTGAGGTTGCTGATGGTGAGGTAATTACTTTATTGGGGCGTAATGGAGCAGGGCGTACGTCTACATTGCGTGCCATATGTGGTTTGACTGGAAAAAGAACTGGCAGCATACAGATACAGGGTCAGGAGACAACATCATTACAACCCCATCAAATTGCTCGTCTTGGTGTGGGCTATTGCCCTGAAGAAAGAGGTATTTTTACAAGCTTAAGTTGTGAACAAAATTTGATGTTGCCGCCGACCTTGGCTGAAGGTGGCATGAGTGTTGATGAAATCTACACGATGTTCCCTAATCTAAAAGAGCGTCGCAATAGTCCAGGTGGTAGGTTATCTGGTGGTGAGCAGCAAATGCTTGCGATGGCCAGAATCTTAAGAACTGGTGCCAAATTACTTTTATTGGATGAGATCACAGAAGGTTTGGCGCCTGTGATTGTTGAAAAACTTGGTCAGGCTGTGACTGATTTGCGTCAGCGTGGTTTCACAATCGTATTAGTGGAGCAAAACTTTAGATTTGCAGCCCCGTTGGCTAATAGACACTATGTGATCGAACATGGTCAGGTAGTGAAAGTGGTTAAGCAGGAAGATTTGGCTAGCAATATGGCTGAGTTGAATGTTTTGTTGGGTGTTTAGTTTGTCCCTTTGAACTTAATCAAACTATTTAGTTAATTTGCAACTAGGAGACCGAGTATGAAACAAAAAATGATTGCACAAGCTGTTACGGCGCTTTGCTTATCGGCAATGGCTGTTGGCGCACAAGCTCAAAAAGTGAGTGATGATGTGGTTAAGATTGGTGTTTTGACAGATTTGTCAGGCGCTTATTCTGATTTGTCAGGCCAAGGCTCAGTTGTTGCAGCCCGTATGGCAATTGAGGATTTCTCAAAGAGCAAAACTGTACTTGGCAAAAAAATCGAATTGATTTCTGCTGACCACCAAAATAAAGCCGACATCACTGCTAATAAAGCACGTGAGTGGTTTGATAAAGAAAAGGTTGACGTGATTGTTGACTTGGTGACAACCAGTGCTGCTTTAGCGGCAATGGAAGTGGCTGAGCAAAAGAACAAAATCACTTTGATTTCTGGTGCAGCATCTAGTGCTATTACTGGCGCAAAATGTACAGCAACTAACGTTCATTGGACGTATGACACATATGCCTTGTCAGTTGGTACAGGTAACGCGATGGTTAAAGCTGGTAAGAAGAGCTGGTTCTTTGTAACTGCTGACTATGCGTTTGGTCACAGCTTAGAAGGCGATACATCTGCCGTTGTTAAATCTGCTGGTGGTACTGTCGTTGGTTCTGTGCGTCACCCATTCCCAGGAAGTGACTTTTCTAGCTTCTTGTTAAAGGCTCAATCTTCTGGTTCACAAGTGATTGGTTTGGCCAATGCTGGTGCTGACACGATTAACTCAATTAAGCAAGCTGCTGAATTTGGTATTTCACAAAAGCAAACAATCGTGCCTTTGTTGATGTTTATTACAGACGTGCACTCATTGGGTCTTAAAACAGCTCAAGGCTTGACTGTGACAGAGGGTTTCTATTGGGACTTTAATGACCAAACTCGTGCTTGGTCTAAGCGTTTCTTTGCACAACACAAGCGTATGCCAACAATGGTTCATGCTGGCGTGTACTCATCTGTGATGAACTACTTGAAAGCTGTTGAAGCAACTAAGTCAGATGACACAAACACTGTGATGGCTAAGTTGAGATCAACACCTATCAATGATGGCTTATTCAAAGGCGTGATTCGTGCTGACGGTAAGTTTGAACATGACATGTACTTATTAGAAGTGAAGAAACCTGCCGAATCTACAACACCATGGGATTACTACCATGTACGTGCAGTGATTCCAGCTAAGGATGCTACTTTGCCGCTATCTAAGTCAGTATGTAAATTGGTTAAGAAGTAATCTTTAGTAAGAACACGGAGTAACGCATCATGTTTGAATGGTTAGGCATTACGCCTCAAGGTTTAGTCGCTCAATTGCTAGTGGGACTGATCAATGGTTCCTTCTATGCAATCTTAAGTCTAGGCTTAGCCATCATTTTCGGTTTATTGAATGTGATTAATTTCACACATGGTGCGCAGTACATGCTCGGTGCTTTTATTTCATGGATAGGGCTTACTCAACTGGGTAACTGGTTGGGTATGCCTGACCTATCTGTGAACTACTGGGTAGCTCTCTTTTTATCTCCGATCATTGTTGGTGCTATTGGCATTTTGATTGAAAAGACGATGCTCAAGCGTCTTTATCACTTAGACCATTTATATGGTTTATTGCTGACTTTTGGCTTGGCGTTGGTAACAGAGGGGATGTTCCGTCATTGGTACGGTATCTCTGGTGAAAGTTATGGGGTGCCTGAAGCTCTACAAGGCGGCATCCAAATTGAAAGTCTAGGATTATTCCTACCAAAATATCGTTTGTGGGTGATTGTTGCATCACTCACTGTGTGCTTTGCTTCTTGGTACGTGATTGAAAAAACCAAACTTGGTAATTATTTAAGAGCTGGTACGGAAAATCCAAAATTACTGCAAGCATTGGGTATTAATGTGCCTTTGATGATTACTTTGACTTATGGTTTTGGTGTTGCTCTAGCGGCATTTGCAGGTGTATTGGCTGCACCTGTGTTTCAAGTGAACCCAATCATGGGTTCCAACCTCATCATTGTTGTGTTTGCTGTGGTTGTGATTGGTGGCATGGGCTCGATCATGGGTTCCATCGTGACAGGTCTAACTTTGGGCTTGTTAGAGGGTTTAACTAAAGTCTTCTATGCAGAAGCATCAGGTGTGGTGATATTTGTGATTATGGCGATTGTTTTGTTGTTGCGCCCAGCCGGTTTATTTGGGAAAGAAAAATGAAAATAGATTCTCAAAAACTTTATTGGATATTGTTGGCATTATTAGTTTTACTGCCATTGCAAGATTTTATTTACATCGTCTTTGCGATGAAGGTCCTTTGCTTTGCGTTATTCGCCTGCGCGTTTAACTTGCTTTTAGGTTATACCGGTTTACTATCTTTTGGTCATGCGGCATTTTTTGGTGGGGCAGCCTACATCACCTCGCATGTATGTAAAGAGTGGGGCTGGACTCCAGAATTAGGTGTTTTGGCTGGTATGACATATGCCGGTATTACAGGTTATATCTTTGGTTCCTTGGCTATCAAACGTCAGGGTATTTACTTTGCCATGATCACCTTGGCTTTATCGCAATTAATTTTCTTCTTGGCATTGCAATTACCATTCACGCATGGTGAAGACGGTATTCAAGGTGTGCCTCGTGGTCATTTCTTGGGTTTGATTGATTTGTCCTCTGATACAGCGTTGTATTACTTTGTTTTAGCCATTTTTGTTTTGGGCTTTGCAACCATTTTGAGAACGATTCACTCACCATTTGGACAGGTACTTAAGTCAATTCGTGAGAACGAGCCACGCGCCATCTCTTTGGGTTATGACGTTGCTAAATTTAAATTAATGGCTTTTGTAATTTCTGCATCATTAGCTGGTGTAGCCGGATCAACTAAATCATTGGTATTCCAGTTGGCTTCCCTCACAGATGTTCATTGGCATATGTCTGGTGAAGTGGTTTTGATGACAATTCTTGGTGGTATTGGCACTATTTTTGGCCCAATTGTTGGCGCAACTGTGGTGGTAGGTTTACAAAACTACCTAGCTGGCATTGGCTCGTTTAGCACCATTGTGCTTGGCATCATCTTTGTGGTTTGCGTATTGGCTTTCCGCAGAGGTATTGTTGGGGAAGTCCAAGCTTTGCTGAGTAGGAAAAACTGAAAGCCAACTAAAAGCTAACTAAAAATAAAAAGCCCTAAGTTCACACTTAGGGCTTTTTTAATTAACTTGGCGGAGAAAGCGGGATTCGAACCCGCGGTAGGCTATTAACCTACGCACGCTTTCCAGGCGTGTGACTTAAACCACTCATCCATCTCTCCGTGAAGAGCGCAATTATATACGCCCCCATGATTTGACGAGTTTGACTTACTCAGCCTCAGCCATGCCGCCAACAACGTGGCTAAAACCACCGTCAACGTATGTAATTTCACCAGTAATACCGCTAGCAAGGTCAGACATCAAAAATGCCGCTGCATTGCCTACATCCTCAATGGTGACGTTGCGACGCAATGGTGCATTGGCTTCAACGAAATCCAAAATTTTGCCAAATCCTTTAATACCTGAAGCCGCCAAAGTTTTGATTGGACCTGCAGAAATGCCGTTACAGCGCACACCCTTAGGGCCCACGGAGTTGGCTAAGTAACGCACACTGGCTTCTAGAGAAGCTTTTGCTAGACCCATGGTGTTGTAGTTAGGTACCACCATTTGTGAGCCAAGGTAAGTTAATGTGAGCAATGCTGACTTGTCATTAAGCATTGGTAGGGCAGCTTTAGCCATCGCTGGAAAGCTGTACGCTGAAATATCGTGAGCAATTTTGAATGACTCTCTTGATAGACCATCTAAGAAGTCTCCAGCAATTGCTTCGCGCGGTGCAAAACCAATGGAATGGATCAAGCCATCAAATTTAGGCCAAGTAGCTGATAGGTCGGCAAATAGCTTGTCAATTTGTTCGTCACTACCTACGTCACAGTCAAAAATCAATTTGCTGTCGAATTCGGCAGCAAACTCAGTAATACGGTCTTTGAAACGTTCCCCTACATAAGTAAAGGCTAATTCAGCGCCTTCACGATGGCAGGCTTTGGCGATACCATAAGCAATGGAACGGTTAGAAAGTAGGCCTGTAAGGACGATTTTTTTGCCGGCTAAGAAACCCATTGTTGCTTCCTTTTATCTTTTTGATGCATTTGTTAATGTCTAATTACAATTGTCACACATGCTGATGATTAGACCCTTACTTCTGACCGCTATTTTAAGCCTATTCACCATGGCTGGAATAGGTCTGTCTGGTAATGCTTGGGCTGCTCATGGGTTTGCTCAGTACGGAGATTTGCTCTACCCAGCGGGGTTTAAGCATTTTTCTTACGTTAATCCAAATGCCCCCAAAGGTGGCACCCTCAACCTGCCTAATCCTGATCGAAGAACCAGCTTTGATAAATTCAATCCATTCACACTGAAAGGTGTGACTGCACCTGGTGTTGCTCAGTTGATGTTTGAAAGCCTACTAATTGGCAGTGCTGATGAAATCGCATCCTCCTATGGTCTTTTGGCTGAAGACGTTAGCTTGGCCAAAGATCAGTTGAGCGTCACTTTCCGTTTGCGAGCACACGCACGATTTAATGATGGGGCTCCTGTTTTAGCCAAAGACGTCAAATATTCTTTTGATACCTTGATGAGCAAATTGGCCAGTCCGCAATTTAAAACTGTTTATGCGGATGTAAAGCAGGCTGTTGTGGTCTCTGAACGAGTGATTCGTTTTGATTTTCATCGTAAAAATACAGAGTTGCCATTGTTGGTGGGTTCGATGCCTGTCTTTTCTGAAAGGTGGGGCAAAGATGCCGCAGGTGCAGGTAAGCCATTTAACCAATTGACCTTTGAGAAGCCCATTGGAAGCGGCCCGTATCTGATTGAGTCTTACGATATTGGTAAAAGTATTATCTTCAAGAAAGACCCTCAATATTGGGGGGCTGATTTAAACGTCAGAGTAGGGTTCTTTAATTTTGATCGTGTTTCTTATCGTTTATACAAAGACGACACAGCTAGGTTGGAGGCGCTGAAGGCTGGCGAGTTTGATACTTTGGTTGAATACCGAGCTAAAAATTGGGCCAAGAGTTATGTTGGGCCTAAATTTAGAGATGGCACATTAAAGAAGCAGCATTTTTCTCATCGGAATGGTGCTGGCATGCAGGGTTTTGTAATGAACATTCGCAAGCCGATTTTTCAAGATCAGCGTGTGCGTGAGGCTTTGACCCTTGCGCTGGATTTTGAGTGGATGAACCGCTTATTGTTCTACGGTCAATATCATCGTATTGATAGTTATTTCTCAAACAGTGATTTAGGTGCGTCATATCAACCTGCGAGCATGCCCAGTGCTGCTGAAAGAAAAATATTAGAACCCTTGCAAAGAGCATATCCCAAGCACTTTCCTGCAAAAGCATTGGGCCCCATGACCTTGCCTGTGACAACGGAAGCGCCATCTAGCTTGCGTCAAAACTTAAGGCAAGCAAGAGAGTTGTTGGCGCAAGCAGGGTGGGTATATAAAGATGGTGCACTCAGAAATGCCAAGGGGCAAGCTTTTGAGTTTGAGTTCATGGATGACGGTGGTGCTATGTCTCGTTTGGTGTTGGCTTATGCGCGTAACTTAGAAAAGCTAGGCATCAAGGTCGACATTAGAACTACTGATTACGCTTTGTATCAAAAGCGCCTAGAAGAATTTGATTTCTTCATGACTAGTATGAAGTTCCCTGACTCTCAAAGCCCAGGCAATGAGTTGTGGGATCGATATGGCAGTGAGTCTGCAACAACTAAAGGTGCTGACAACATCATTGGTGTGCAATCACCAGTGGTGGATGCGCTCATAGGAGAAATTGTCAAAGCCCAAACTAGAAAAGATTTAATTACGGCTACTAGGGCATTGGATCGAGTTTTGACCCACAGTTATTACGTGGTGCCACATTGGTATAGCCCAACTCATCGGGTAGCTTATAAATCAGATTTAGCATTTCCGCAGCCACCAAATTATTTTGCAGCAGAGTCATGGATACTTTCTACGTGGTGGCGCGTGCCGCCATCAACCAATAAAGCAGGAGTCTCTCAGTGAACGGTGCTTTATTCCGCTATATCTTTAAGCGTATCTTATTGATGATTCCTACATTGCTGGGGGTCATCACTTTGACGTTTGCAGTGATTCAATTTGTGCCTGGTGGGCCCGTAGAGCAAATGATGCTGGAGCTCAAAGGTCGGGGTGAGGCTAGCGTGGGGGCGGGTGAGTCGTCAGGTGGCGGAGCAACTTATCGAGGACGTCAGGGCGTTGATGAAGAGCGTTTAAAAGAAATTAAAGCGCTCTATGGTTTTGATAAGCCTGTGCATGAAAGATATTTTCATATGCTCAAACGTTTTGCGATGTTTGATTTGGGCCAAAGCTACTATCAGCACAAGAGTGTTTGGGAGTTGGTTCTTTCAAAGATGCCTGTTTCAATTAGTTTGGGACTGTGGACTTTTTTAATCACTTATCTGATATCGATACCACTGGGGATTAAAAAAGCGGTACGTGCAGGGACTCGATTTGATACCGCTACGAGTGTAGTTATCTTGATTGGTTATGCCATTCCTGGTTTTGTCTTAGGTGTGCTCTTATTGGTTTTGTTTGGTGGCGGTAGTTTTTTACAGCTATTCCCTTTGAGAGGTTTAACTTCTGATAACTGGGCTCAGTTAAGTTTGATCGGTAAAGTCATGGATTATTTATGGCACTTGGTTTTACCTATTACAGCTTCTGTGTTGGGTAGTTTTGCTGTCATCACAATTTTGACCAAGAACTCTTTCTTGGAAGAAATTCGCAAGCAGTATGTCATTACTGCAAGAGCCAAAGGGTTGAGTGAGGATAGAGTTCTCTGGAAACATGTATTTCGTAATGCAATGATTCCCTTGGTAACGGGATTTCCTTCAGCATTCATTGGGGCATTCTTCACAGGTTCTTTGCTCATCGAAACCTTATTCTCGTTAGACGGTTTAGGGTTACTTTCCTATGAGGCTGTGATTAGACGTGATTACCCATTGGTATTAGGCACTCTATATCTTTTCACTTTAATTGGTTTGGTGACCAAGTTAATTTCGGATATTGCTTATGTCTTGGTTGATCCACGTATTCAGTTTGATAGCCAAGGAGGTCGTGCATGAGTATGACCTTCCTGCGTCGGTTACGTGAGAGTGATCAGTGGGCCCGATTTAGAGCCAATCACTTGGGCTATTGGAGTTTGTGGATATTTGTAGTTTTATTTGTATTGAGTTTGTTTGCAGAGATTATTGCCAATGATCGACCACTCTTGGTACGGTACGAAGGTAGCTTCTATGTGCCAATTGTTAAAGACTATCCTGAAAAAACTTTTGGCGGTGACTTTCCTACACCTACTGATTACCTCGATCCTGATATTAAAAAAACTTTTAGTAAAAAAGGTAATTGGGCGATTTATCCACCTATTACCTATCGTTATGACACACTGAATTACTTTGCTAAAGAGCCTAATCCAGCATCACCATCTCGAGATAATTTGTTAGGCACTGATGATCGTGGTCGTGACGTATTGGCTCGTTTGATTTATGGCTTTAGATTGTCGGTCTTATTTGGTTTGTGCCTGACCATCATTGGTGTTTTTATTGGTGTCTTGACTGGTGCCCTGATGGGCTATTTTGGTGGTCGTTTAGATTTAATCTCGCAGCGTGCCATTGAAATTTGGAGTTCGATGCCAGAGCTTTATTTGCTGATTATTTTTGCTTCTATATTTTCCCCAAGCGTTGGCCTACTGATTGTTTTGCTATCGCTATTTGGCTGGATGGGTTTGTCAGATTACGTGCGTGCAGAATTTTTAAAAAATCGTTCTTTGGAGTATGTGCGTGCAGCACAAGCTCTTGGTTTGTCTAGTCAACAAATCATGTGGCGGCATATCTTGCCAAACAGTTTGACCCCAGTGATTACATTTTTGCCGTTTAGGATGAGTGGTGCTATCTTGGCGCTCACCAGCCTTGATTTTTTGGGTTTGGGTGTTCCCCCTGATAAAGCAAGCCTCGGAGAGTTATTGTCTCAAGGTAAGGCTAACTTAGATGCTTGGTGGATTTCTTTATCAACCTTTTTGGTTTTGGCTGGCACATTGATGTTGCTTACTTTTATGGGCGATGCATTGCGTGATGCTTTTGATAACCGTCGTGCAAAGCAGGGGAATCGCTTATGAGCCAAGAGATATTGGTCGATATTCAGAATCTAACCATTCGCTTTGGTCGCAAAGTGGTTGTCAATGATCTTAGTCTGCAAGTAGCAGAGGGTGAGCGTATTGCGATTGTGGGTGAGTCTGGCTCAGGTAAAACCTTGACGGGCTTGTCTCTAATAGGTTTGCTTCCAGAGGGCGGGGATGTTACTGGTAGCGTTTCTATCAAAATTGGTCGTGAGCAAACGAAGGCTCATGATTTGCTGAAGTTATCTGAGCGTGAGTTGCGTGGAATTCGTGGCAAAGATGTGGCGATGATTTTTCAAGAGCCCATGACAGCTTTGAACCCTCTTTATACGGTGGGCAATCAAGTCATGGAAGCTGTGCAGTGTCATGAACCATTACTAACCCAGCAAGAATGTAAGAGTAGAGCGATTGCTTTATTAACAAAGACTGGTATTCCACAGCCAGAAGAGCGTTTTTCGTACTACCCACATCAACTATCTGGTGGACAGAGACAGCGCGCTATGATCGCTATGGCTTTGGCCTGCAAACCAAGATTGTTAATCGCTGATGAACCTACTACAGCCTTAGACCCTAGTTTGCGTCTGCAGATTTTGGATTTACTAAAAGAGCTGCAAGAAGATGCCAAAGCAGATGGTGGTATGGCCGTCATTTTGATCACACATGATTTGAATATGGTGCGTTACTTTGCACAGCGTGTGGCTGTCATGCATCAAGGTAAGTTACTGGAGTGTCGCTCTACTGAAGAAGTATTTGATCGACCAGAGCATCCCTATACAGAAAGTCTTGTTCATAGCTCTCCAGTCAGAAATGTTTTGCCATTGGTGCCTATCGCGCCTGTTCTTCTAAAAGCGCAAGATATTTGCGTGGATTATCCAAAAGCCGGTAGCGGATTTTTGAGTACAGGTATTAAGAAATTTATTAGAGGTTTACATTTTTCAGACTTGTTCAAGCGGGAGTACGAGTCTGTGGTTAAAAACATCAGCTTGGACCTAAAGCAAGGTGAGACCTTGGGCATCATTGGTGAGTCTGGCTCAGGTAAATCGACCTTGGCGATGGCTTTATTAGATTTGCTTGGGCAAACAGGGGCAAGAACTAGTGGGCAGGTAGAGGTCTTGGGGCATTCATGGGCGAAGATGACGCCTAAAGAACGCAGTCAGTTAAGGGCTTCTTTTCAGGTGATTTTCCAAGACCCATTTGGATCTTTATCGCCTCGCATGACAGTGGGTCAAATTATTGGAGAGGGATTGGCGTTGCATCAGCCGACCCTATCTCAGGATGGTAGAAAAGCCAGGGTGATAGAAGTGCTCAAAGAAGTAGGGCTTGATCGCACGGCGTATAACCGTTACCCACATGAGTTTTCTGGTGGGCAGCGACAGCGGATTGCAATTGCTAGGGCATTAATTCTCAAGCCGCAAATTTTGGTCTTGGACGAACCAACCTCTGCGCTAGATGTGACTATTCAGAAGCAAGTATTGACCCTTCTGTCCGATCTGCAACACAAGTACAACATGGCTTATTTACTGATTAGTCATGACTTGGAAGTGGTTCACGCCATGTCGCACCGCATCATTACCTTGAAAAAAGGTAAACAAATCAATCATGTAGCCTTGTAACCGGAGACTAGCTTGTAAGCAAATGTTCAGGTTATAATGTCCCTTCATGTCTAAAACACAGCAAAAGCTTCTCGCATTGTTCGTAGTGATTGGATCGCTCCAAGCCCCAGCGGTTTTGGCGCAGTCTGCTACTGAGCCTGAAGCATCCAATCGCATCACATCAGTTGCCAGTCAATTGGCAAATACTGTAACTACATCTGTCGTAGACGGTACAGAGTCATTGATCAATAATGCGATGCAATTAATTGGTGTGCGTTATCGCTGGGGTGGTAATACGCCACAAAGTGGTTTGGATTGCAGTGGTTTTGTGCGTTACGTATTCAATGACACATTCGGTTTCTTGTTGCCTCGTAAATCTGCGCAAATGAGCCAAGTTGGCTTAGAGATTCGTAAAGATGAATTACGTCCAGGTGACCTAGTATTTTTCAACACCATGCGTCATGCCTTCTCTCATGTGGGTATTTATGTGGGCGATAACAAATTTATTCACGCACCATCAAAAGGCAAGTCAATTCGCGTGGATGATATGACGAAGGCTTATTGGGAAAAGCGTTATAACGGTGCGCGTCGCATGGAAGGTTTTGATGCGATGACTGAGCAACAGCGCCAGCAGTTACTGCTTGATTACCAAGAGCGTATTGAAAAGTCTGGCAGACTCTAATACACAAACTCAGTTAAATAAAAAAAGAGCCGTAAGGCTCTTTTTTCTTAACCAAAATAATTATTACTTCATCCCAAGTTTGCTTTTGATTTCAGCCATTTGTTTCATGGCGGCCTCTTCACCAGCTAAGATGGCGGCATTGCGCGCTTTGAAGTCAGTGCCTTTCATATTGCTCAGTGGGGGACGAATAACCACTTGAGCATTTTCGAGTTCAAACTGATTGATACTTTGCCCCATGATAGAAGTGGTTTGTAGCAAGATGCCCAATGTGCCACTGCTATCTTGACTGCTAGGCTCTGTGGAAATATTTACGGCAATCACAAAATCAGCACCCATTTGTTTAGCGTAGCGAACAGGCACTGGAGATACTAGGCCACCATCAACATATTCATGTCCATTGATGGTAGTTGGCTGAAATATTCCTGGTACGCTGCAGGATGCACGTACCGCTTGTCCGGTATCGCCGCGGCGAAATAGTACGCCAGCACCAGTTTGTAAATCGGTTGCGACAATACCTAAGGGCATCGCCATATTTTCTATGGACTGGTTTTTCAAAAGACGATTGATAGTTGTTTGTAGCGCATCGCCTTTGATCATGCCGCCAAATTTGCCTGAGAAGGGTAGAGCCCAATCAGTAATTGATGCCTCATCCAAAGACAAAGCAATTTTGTTGAGATCAGTGCCTTTATTGCCAGCAGCATATAAAGCGGCAATAACGCTACCGGCGCTGGTGCCAACCACTAAGTCAGGTTTGATTCCCCCGGCTTCCAATGCCTTAATCACGCCAATATGAGCAAACCCGCGTGCAGCGCCGCCACCTAAGGCAAGACCAATTACGGGCTTTTTGCCCATCCAGCTAGCGCAGCCAGGTAAAGATAGAGAGCTAATTGCCCCTAAACTGATGGCGGTCAAGAACCGTCTTCTAGAATTGTGGTAATCTATATGAGAATTATTCTCAATTGTATTTAATTGATTACGTAAAACGGAGCGGTTCTTCATATGTTTTTAAGCAAAAAATCCTTGTTAGTGGCAATGGCTACTGTAGGTCTTGCCACATCATTGCCAGCATTATCTCAGTCTTCTGGGGTTTTGAATTTATATTCAGCCAGACACTATCAGACGGATGAGGCACTTTACGCGGACTTTACCAAGCAAACAGGTATCAAGATTAATCGCATTGAGGCAGATGACAATGCTTTATACGAGCGTTTACGTAGCGAAGGTAAAAATAGTTCAGCGGATGTAATCTTGATGGTGGATGCGGCAAGGTTGTGGCGTGCTGAGATTGATGGCTTATTTCAGCCAGTTAAATCTAAAGTATTAGAAACACGAATACCTAAAAATCTTCGATCAAACGATGCTGGTCAAGGTTCACAGTGGTTTGGCTTTTCTACGCGCGCTCGCGTGATTGTTTACAACAAAGCCACAGTTAAAGCTAGCGATGTGGATACCTATGAAAAATTAGCGGATCCTGTCAATAAAGGCAAGGTGTGTACTCGTTCGGGGTCTCATCCATATATGTTGTCTTTGATTGGTGCTATGTATGAGCGTAGCGGTGAGGCAGCTACTGAGGCATGGGCTAAAGGTATGGTGGCTAATATGGCTCGTGCACCCAAAGGTGGGGACACAGATCAAATTAAAGGCGTTGCATCTGGTGAATGCGGTGTTGCATTAACGAATTCATATTACTTGGCACGATTGATGAGATCCGATAAGCCAGCTGATCAACAAGTAGTTTCTAAAATTGGTTTAATTTGGCCTAATCAAGCAAGCTCTGGCGCGCATATGAACGTGGCAGGTGGAGCAGTTGCTAAGAATGCTCCTAATAAGGCTGCAGCGATTAAATTCTTGGAATATTTGGCCAGTGATTCAGCACAACAGTACTTTGCGGATGGCAATAATGAGTGGCCAGCAGTTAAATCTGTAAAAACCAATAACCCTGCACTTAATAAATGGGGTAGTTTTAAAGAAGAAAACATTTCTATTGCTGCAATTGGTAAAAATCAAATTTATGCGCAAAAAATTCTAGATAGAGTTTCCTATAAGTAAAAAGAAAGCCTAGAATCTCAGGCTGAGATGAATACACAGCCTGAGACCTCCCACAAAACCAGTGAAGCTTGTTATCACTGTGGTGGTGACTTAGCAGAAGATCGTCCTTATGAGGCTGAATTGGGTGGGGCGCCACGTTATTTTTGTTGCGCAGGTTGTATGGCGATTGCTCAAACAATTCATGGGCAAGGACTAGATGCCTTTTATGCCAGACGTATTCCGCTAGGAGGTAAGCCAGAGGGTTTAGATCATTTAGGCGATCAAGTCCCTGAACATTTATTGGCTTATGACGATTCGGTTTTATTGGATCGTTTTACGCGACCATCAGCGCAATATCCCGGTGAGATTGAAACAACGCTGCGTTTAGAAAAGATTCGCTGTGCTGCCTGCGTTTGGCTCAATGAGCAGCATCTCAAGCGCTTGCCGGGTGTTAAAGATGTGCAAATCAACTACGTGACTCAGCGAGCAATTGTCAGATTTGACCCTCAACAGGTTCAGTTATCTAAGCTCTTACATGCGGTTGAGCAAATTGGTTATGAAGCTTGGCCTTTTGAGCCATCGATGAGTGCTGGTATTGCAAAAAAAGAGCGTCGCCAGCTTTTGATGCGTTTAGGTGTGGCCATGTTGGGCATGATGCAGGTGATGATGTATGCCTGGCCAACCTATACAGATGCACAAGATTTATTAGCGGAGCATGCGCTTCTTTTGGATTGGACCAGTTGGGCTCTAACGGTGCCAGTAGTTTTTTACTCGGCAGGCCCGATGTTTATCGCAGCTTGGCACAGCATCAAATCATTTCCCAAGACGGGTATGTTGGGCATGGATGTGCCTGTAACTCTCGCAATAGCCTTGGCATTCATAGCGGGAACAATTAGTTTGGTATTTGGTGTTGGTGAGAGTTATTTTGATTCCATCACCATGTTTGTGGCATTTTTGTTGGGCGCTAGGTATTTGGAATTACTGGCAAGACAAGACGCTCAAGGTGGTGCTGAAGCATTAGCCAAGCAATTGCCTGCAACGTGTGAACGTTTGGAACACTACCCAGCTGAGGAATCTAAAACTGTTGCCGTTGTCAGATGTCAGGTTGGTGATGTTTTACGTATTTCTCCTGGTGAGTTGGTGCCAGTTGATGGGGTCTTAATTGAGGGGGTTGCTAACTTAAACGAAGCCTTGCTAACAGGCGAATCAAGGTCAGTTGCTAAAAATATTGGCGATGCTTTATATGCCGGTAGTCATAACATCGAAAGTCCAATTTTGATGAGAGTCACGGCAGTTGGGCAGGGTACTCGTATTGCAGGTATTGCATCGCTTTTAGATAAAGCATTAGAAGCAAAACCACAAATGGTTGGCTTGGCAGAGAAGTGGGCTGGATACTTTGTGGTCTTCTTAATGATGGCTGCTGGGTTAACTGCTGTTGCTTGGTATTTTTTGGATCCAGTCAGGGCTTGGGAGACGGCAGTAGCCGTCTTAGTAGCAAGTTGTCCTTGTGCCTTATCTTTGGCAACGCCAGCCGCTATGGCTGCTGCGCAAGGGGCTATCACTAAGCTAGGGTTGCTGGTGGTGCGTGGTCATGTGATGGAGACATTGGCAAAAGCCACTGATCTTGTGTTGGATAAAACAGGCACACTCACAACGGGGCATCCTGAGTTAAAAGAAGTCTTGAATATTCGAGCGGGCGTTACAGAGAGTGATGTTTTAGCGATTGCTTTAGCAATGGAGATTGGGCAAAAGCATCCATTAGCTTTAGCCATCATTGATGGAGCCCAAAAGAAAAAAATTAGTCCTGCAAAATTATCAGAACCAACTGTTAGTGAGTTGGGCAAGGGGTTGAGATCTGGTCAATATCAACTAGGAAGTCGTCAATGGTTATCTATTGGTGCAATTGATATACCTATTGAGCATCAGCAATCTAGCTTGGTTTATTTGAGAGATGAAGAGGGGTTATTAGCAGTTTTTGCATTGCTTGATAGTCCAAGGGAAGGGGCTAAAGAATTAATTCAGGCAGCGCAGCATAGAGGCATACAAGTTCATCTTTTATCTGGTGATGACGCAAAGACAGTTGCTTGGTGGGCTAATTACTTTGGCATTGATCAACATCGTGGCGGTGCATTGCCAGAGGATAAGTTTTCGTACATTGAAGAGTTGCAGTCTAAGGGGGCAACAATTTGGGCGGTTGGTGATGGTGTTAACGATGCACCATTTTTAGCTAAAGCAGATGTCTCTGTGGCAGTAGGCAATGGAGCGCCATTGGCGCAAGCTGGCGCTGATGCAGTCTTAACAACTGAGTCACTCAGGCCTTTATCTCAAGCATTGCAATTAGCAGATAAAACAAAAATCATCATGCGTCAAAACTTAATATGGGCATTTGTTTACAACGTCGTAGCTATACCTATAGCCATGATGGGTTGGGTTAATCCATGGATTGCGGGCATAGGCATGTCAATCTCCTCGTTGGCTGTCACTTTAAATGCATGGCGTCTGAGAAAAGTTAGCTCATTGAGCTAACTGTTAAAGCAACGTTCTCAAAACAATAGGTTAGACTCACGCCATGGAAAGCTTATATCTTCTAATCCCAATGTCACTGGTGGTGATTGGTTTCATCGTGGCGGTTCTTTATTGGTCTGTAAAAAATGGCCAGTTTGAGGATTTAGAAGGGCCTGGTCATGCGATCTTGATGGATGATGACACCCCCAAATCCAATTCTGTATCAGACAAAGCAGATACTTTGTCCCCGATTAATACAAAAAACTAACTCTCCCTCACAAACTTGACCTATATCAAGGTCTTGAAAAGCGCCAAGTTCGATAATCAGGACTGGGATAAATCGGCCATTCGGCTAGTAAAGGGAGAAACCATGGGATTTGCCGTGGGTAATACGCAAGACAACTTTAACTACAAAGTTGTACGCCAATTCGCTTTAGTAACAGTGCTTTGGGGCATTGTGGGCATGTTGGTGGGGGTGATTTTGGCTGCTCAGCTGATCTGGCCAGATATCACATTTAATATTCCGTTTTTGAGCTATGGTCGCCTGCGTCCATTGCACACGAATGCGGTTATTTTTGCCTTCGGTGGTAGCGCGTTATTTGCGACTTCCTACTACATCGTGCAGCGTACCTGTCAGGTTCGTTTGTTTAGCGATAAGTTAGCTGCTTTCACCTTCTGGGGTTGGCAAGCCGTTATCGTAGCTGCAGCGGTAACTCTACCCTTAGGTATGACTACTTCTAAAGAGTATGCCGAACTAGAATGGCCAATCGATATTTTGATTACCTTAGTTTGGGTTGCATATGCCGTAGTTTTCTTCGGTACTGTGATCAAGCGTAAAACTAAGCATATCTACGTTTCTAACTGGTTCTTCGGCGCTTATATTTTGACAATTGCGATGTTGCACATTTTCAATAACTTGGAAATGCCAGCTAGCTTGTTCAAGTCATACTCTGCATACTCAGGCGCACAAGACGCGATGGTTCAGTGGTGGTATGGTCACAACGCGGTGGGCTTTTTCTTGACAACAAGTTTCTTGGGCATGATGTACTACTTCATTCCTAAGCAAGCTGAGCGTCCAATCTACTCATATCGTTTATCAATCGTTCACTTCTGGGCGTTGAACTTTACATATATGTGGGCGGGTCCTCATCACTTGCAACACACAGCATTGCCTGACTGGACTCAGTCTTTAGGTATGGTGTTCTCATTGATCTTGTTAGCGCCATCATGGGGCGGCATGATTAACGGCATCATGACTTTGTCTGGCGCATGGCATAAGCTTCGTCGTGATCCTATCTTGAAGTTCTTGATTACCGCTTTGTCTTTCTACGGTATGTCGACTTTTGAAGGTTCAATGATGTCTATTAAGACAGTTAACAGCTTGTCACACTACACAGACTGGACGATTGGTCACGTGCACTCAGGTGCTTTAGGTTGGGTGGCAATGATCACTATCGGTTCTATGTACTACTTGATCCCACGTTTGGTTGGCGAAAAAGAAATGTACAGCACTAAGTTAATTGAGTTGCACTTCTGGATTTCTACGATTGGTGTTGTTCTTTACATCGCCGCTATGTGGATTGCTGGTGTGATGCAAGGTTTGATGTGGAGAGCTTTCCAACCAGACGGCACATTGACATACAGCTTTGTTGAATCTGTAAAAGCAACATATCCGTTCTATGCAATTCGTTTATTAGGCGGTTTGTGTTTCTTGTCAGGTATGTTTGTGATGGCCTACAACGTGTTGAAAACACTTCAGCATAAGAAGTTTGTAGATGCTCCAATTCCAACTGCTATTGCAGCTGCCCACTAAGCTAAAGGAGAGATTCTATGTCTGATAATAAAAAGTTCTTCTCTCACAATACGCTAGAGAGTAATGCTGGTTGGTTGATTGTGATGACAATTTTTGTTGTTGCAATCGCAGGCTTGGTACAAATCGTGCCATTGTTCTTCCAACATTCAACAACTAAACCTGCTGAGGGCGTAACGCCATATTCAGCGCTACGTTTGGCTGGACGTGATGTCTATCAACGTGAGGGTTGCTTAGGTTGCCATTCACAACATGTTCGTACATTGCGTTCAGAAACAGAGCGTTATGGTCCTTACTCAGTAGCAGGTGAATCTGTTTTTGATCATCCATTTTTGTGGGGTTCAAAGCGTACAGGTCCTGACTTGGCTCGTGTTGGTGAGCGTTATTCTGATGATTGGCATCGTATTCACTTGCGTAATCCACGTGATGTAGTGCCTGAGTCAAATATGCCTGGCTATCCATGGTTACAAAATAAGCCAGCAAGCAATGTGGGTGATATTTCAGCTCACATGACCGCTTTGCGTCGCTTGGGTGTGCCATACACAGATGAGCAAATTGCTAATGGTCCAAAAGAGTTAGAAGGCAAAACAGAAGAAGATGCTTTGATTGCTTACTTACAAGGTTTGGGTACTAATCGTCGTGCGGTGCAAGCTGTTAAGACGAGCGCAAGTAACTAATTAGAGGTTGAGAGATCTTATGGAAAACATCGTACCGTATCTATCGGCAACATCGACGATTTTAGGGTTGATGTTTTTCGTGGGCATTATTTGGTGGGCTTGGTCTGCCAATCGTCAAGCAGCTAATCAAGAGTCAGCTAACTTGCCATTTGATCTCCCTGATGAATACAAGAAGGACGATAAAAAGGATAAATCATGAGTGATTTTTTCAGTAGCGGTTGGGGTGTATATATTGCCCTAGTGACAGGTGTAGGTATCGTATGGTGCTTATATTTGTTGTTCTCACAACGTAAAACAAATGTGACATATAAGCCTGATGGTTCAGTTGCTGATACGGGTCACGTTTGGGATGACGATTTACGTGAATTAAATAACCCATTGCCACGTTGGTGGATGTGGATGTTCTTGTTGTCATGTGTGTTTGCTATTGTTTATTTAGTGCTATATCCAGGTATGGGTGAGTACAAAGGTACATTGGGTTATTCAACAACTGGTGCACATGATGCCTCTGTTGCTCAGGCTAATGATCAATTGAAGCCTGTATACGCTAAATACATGGGCTTAGATGTTAAGCAAGTAGCTGCTGATCCTGCTGCTCGCGAGATGGGTCAACGTTTGTTCTTGAATCATTGCGCACAATGTCACGGCTCTGATGCTGGTGGTTCAAAAGGTTTCCCAAATTTGTCTGATAGCGATTGGTTGTACGGTGGTGAGCCACAGGACATCAAAACAACTATCTTGGCTGGTCGCGCTGGTGTAATGCCTCCATTTGCACACTTAGAAAGTGGTCAAGTAAGCGATGTGGCTAACTATGTGCGCAACCTGTCTGGCTTAGCTGCTGACCAAATTAAAGTGGGTCGTGGTGCTGAAGTGTTTAAAGCTAACTGCGCAGCATGTCATGGAGCGGATGGTAAAGGTATGCAAGCAATGGGTGCTCCTAACCTAACTGACAAAGTATGGTTATACGGTAGTTCTGAAGCAACCATCGTTGAGACTGTGACTAAGGGTCGTAATGGCATGATGCCAGCTCACGAAACTATTTTGACTCCTGAAAAAGTTCATTTATTGGCCGCCTATGTTTGGGGCTTATCAAATGTTAAAGATAAAGCTGCTAAGTAATGTCTAATGATTTTTTAGAAAAAGAGGAAAGCTCTCTAAATACTGTTGAGCTTTCTCTCTACGAAGTAAGACGCAAAATATACCCCCGCTCAGTGAGTGGGGTTTTTGCCAAGTGGCGCATTGTTTTAGTGCTATTTACCCAGATCCTTTTTTATGGATTGCCTTGGGTGCAGTGGAATGATCGTCAAGCTGTTCTATTTGACTTAATTTCTCGTAAGTTCTATATCTTTGGCTTGGTTCTTTGGCCACAAGACATTATTTACTTAACGCTGTTGTTAATCTTGTCAGCGTTAGCACTTTTCTTATTCACGGCTGTTGCCGGAAGACTGTTCTGTGGCTATGCATGCCCTCAAACAGTTTATACAGAACTATTTATGTGGATAGAGCGCAAGATCGAAGGTGATCGTTTTGCGCGTATTCGTTTAGATGGTGAAGAGTGGCCATGGAGTTTCCGTAAATGGCGCATCAAGCTAACTAAGCACTCTTTATGGGTATTGATAGCCTTGTGGACTGGTTTCACATTTGTTGGTTACTTCACACCTATTAAAGTATTTGCCGCTGAAATCATTGGTTTTACGCTCGGTCCATGGCAAGCTTTTTGGTGGTTATTCTACGCGTTTGCTACCTGGGGTAATGCAGGCTTTATGCGTGAGCAAGTCTGTAAATACATGTGTCCTTATGCACGTTTCCAAAGCGTGATGGTCGATAAAGACACCTTCTTAGTAACTTACGATAAAACTAGGGGTGAGCCTCGCGGTAGTCGTGCTAAGTCGGCTGACTATAAGCAGTTGGGCTTGGGCGAGTGCGTTGATTGCAGTATCTGTGTGCAGGTCTGCCCAACAGGCATTGATATTAGAGATGGCTTGCAATACATGTGTATTGGTTGCGGTGCTTGTATTGACGCCTGTAATCAGGTGATGGAAAAGGTTGGTTATCCAAAAGGCTTGGTGAGATATACATCAGAGCGAGCCATGTTGGAACATATGGATAACAAGAAAGCTCGTCATTATGTATTCAGACCGCGCGTGATGATTTATATCGGCATCATGACTGTACTGATGATTGCGTTTATTACCTCAGTCTTTTTACGTAATCCATTAAGGGTTGATGTGATGCGAGATCGTGGTGCATTGGCAAGGGAGATTGAAGGTACTAAGATAGAAAACATCTATCGCTTGCAAATCATGAACTCATCTGAAAATCCAATGAATGTTCAAATTGCTGTATCTGGATTGCCTAATATGCAAATATTGGATTCTCAAGGTAAAGAGGTAAAAGACTTGGTTGTTAATTCGGCAAGTAATTTATTGATGCCTGTGAAGGTGCGTGTCTTAATTGAAGATGTTAAATCTGGCAACCATCCAATTCATTTTGATATACAAGCAAAAGAAGGTGGGGCAAATGCTTCAGATGCATTAAGAGTGCGTGAAGAAAAGTCTAGTTTTATTGTTCCAAGGTAAGATTGGAATTAATGGAGGCATGATGATGTCAAACGAAGTAACGAATAAGCCTTGGTGGAAGCAGTTATGGCCTTGGTTAATTATCAGTGGCCCAGCGATTGGTTTTGTGGGGGCTGCCATTACCATTTGGTTTGCTTTTACTAAGGATGTTGATCAGCCAATACGTGATGGTGTTCAAAAGCAAGGCTTTAGAGTAGAGCAGGTGGCAAAATGAAATGTCGTATGTGGATGTGGATTTTATGGCCATCATTCTTGGTGGCTGGTGTTGCGGAAGGTCTTTTCTTCACGATTGTTCATCCTGAAGATTTGATTTTCTTCGATCAGCCTGTGACAGCCTCTAGAGAAGCTGTTTATACAATCGGCTTCTTTTTATTTTGGTTTTTGTGTTCTTTATCTAGTGCATTAACTATTTATATTTTGCCGGGCTCAGTTTGCGAGCTCAATGAAAAAGCTGATGGCGGCTTGATTTAATTCATTCAGGCCTTTATCAACACCCAATAAAAAAGCAGCGATTAAGCTGCTTTTTTATTGGATGAACTATCTAAATAAATTAGTTGGATTTATGCTGCCTTTGTTGGGCTTGCACAATGAATCGCACGTGATTTACCAGCAAGTTCTAATAAACCATCCATGTCTACAAGCTTGATGTGGCGTTGTTTAATTTGGATTAAGCCTGATTCTGTAAAACGAGAGAAAAGGCGGCTAACAGTCTCTAATTGAATACCTAAATAACTACCGATTTCTTCACGACTCATGCGCAAATGGTATTCAACTGGTGAATAACCACGAGCAGCCAAACGGTCTGACAAATTTAACAAGAAGCTAGCTAAGCGCTCTTCAGCTCTTAAGCTTCCTAGAGATAGTAGATGTCTTTGATCTTGAGTGAGTTCACGACTCAAAATGCGATGAAATTGATGCTGTAGAGATGGTATTTGGCGGGCCAATGATTCAAAGTCACTAAATCTGACAACACAAGCTTCGCTATCTTCAAGAGCAATGGCGTTAGATTGATAGTGATTTTCACCAATACCATCTAAACCTAGCATTTCGCCAGGAAGGTGGAAGCCAGTAATTTGCTCTCTACCATCTGGAAGGGCGTATTCTGTTTTGAGGGTGCCAAACTTGATACCATAGACTGCAGTCAATGGTTCACCTTGTCTGTAAAGAGAGTCTCCTTTTTTGAGTCGGACTCTTTCTGTGACCAAAGTGTCGATTTTGTTCGCATCGTCTGCGCTTAGACCAACAGGCAGGCAAAATTGACCTAATACACAGGTTGAGCATTTATTAGGAGATTCTGCGCTTGAAATACGATTCATTAATCTTTGCTTTTCATCAAGTTGATTTGCATCAATAGATATTATTCTATAACTTTGTTAAACACATTACCACTTAGGGAATATTGATAAGTATGGTCACCAGCACCTTATTTTTGACCATTTTTATTGGGGCTCTAGTGAGTGGTTGGCATTGCGCGCTCATGTGTGGGGGTATAGCAGCAGGGGTTGAGCGCCTTAAAAGCTCGGCTGACGCTGTGCCGCTTAGAAAAATATCACGTTTAACCATGGTTTTTGAGCAACTAACCATGCATCTAGGCAGAATTTTCACTTACGTTACCTTAGGGGCTGTTGCTGGATTGGTCGGTGTACCGATTTGGCAACAAGGTTGGTTGCCTATACAAAGGTTGTTATTTGCTTTGGCTGCATTGATATTTATATTTCAGGCTTACCGAATTTTGGCTCAAAGTAAGGGGGTTAGCAGTTCTTGGGAGCTTTGGTTGAATGCCAAAACTGCATCTTTGTGGGCTAAGTTGGCGCGGTACATTTCTGATAAAAGTAGTCCTAAATCTCATTTTTTGACAGGTATGGTCTGGGGCTTGGTGCCATGCGGGCTGATTTATAGCGTTCTACCTATTGCTTTTTTGTCGGGTGACCCAGCTTCAGGGGCCTTGTTGATGCTAGCCTTTGGTTTGGGCACTTTACCTAACTTGCTATTAATTAGTGGGTTTTCTGCGAGATTGGCGGGGTGGGGTCACCAAACTTGGGCTAGGTACTTGGCGGCAGCCCTGATGTTAATCACTGGTTTATTTGGTTTATATAGAGCTTTTACCTTGCCCAATGATCTTTTGAGGGGCGGTTTTTGCATTGCTTCAACTTTGAATTACAATAGCTACCTAGTCGGTTAATAAGAATTACATGATGAATGGTCGGTGTCTATGTGCCGATCGTCCTTAACCCTAATATTAATAGTTCCCTTTTTTAATTTATGAATCCAGAACAGCTCAAGCTGGTGCTTGAAACTGCACTCTTATGTGCAGAACAGCCTATGACTATTAACGATTTACGTCGTTTATTCATGGAAGAAATTTCTACAGAAGACATGACTGCTGCCTTATTAGAGGTGCAGTCTGCTTGGGCTGATAAAGGCATGGAGCTTTTAGAGCTTGCTACAGGTTGGCGTTTTCAAAGTCGTTTAGCGATGCGTGAGTATCTAGATCGCTTAACACCTGAGAAGCCACCGAAATATTCAAGAGCTGTAATGGAAACATTGGCCATCATCGCTTATAGACAGCCTGTGACACGTGGTGAAATTGAAGAGATTCGTGGTGTGACAGTTAGTTCAAATGTTATCAAGCAGCTTGAGGATCGTGGTTGGGTTGAGGTAGTAGGGCACAAGGAAACTGTTGGTCGTCCTGGTTTATACGCCACCACAAGACAATTTTTGAATGACCTAAGTCTGACTACTTTGCAAGAGTTGCCTATGCTGGATGATGCAGCAGCTCAAGCAGCATCCGTTGCACAGCGTGTGATTGAGTTTGAGGGTGACCAAGCAGTTGCAGTCGATCAGGTGATTGACGTGGTTGATACATCGAGCATTGAAGAGCCTGCGTCAGTAGATTCTGCTGACAATATTGAGAATAACGAAAAAACTAATGACTAGTCCTGAATTTGAATCTGATAAGCCTGTTAACGTGAGCGGGCAAGAGGCTGGTGAAAATCGCTCAAGCGATTCTGCAGAAGGCGCATCTGATAATGGTGAGCGTCGTCCTAAGAGATTTGGACGTGGACCTTTTAACAAGGGGCGCGGTAAGTTTCGTCCTCGTGGCGAGAAGAAAATTGACGGTGAGAATGTTGAGGGCGAGGTGTCGGTTGACGAGTCTGCTCCGGCCGATGGTGCTGTAGGTGATGAGTCAACTCAAACGCGCCACCCTAGATCTAGAGGCCAAAGACCTCATAGAGGTGAGCAGCGTAGTGATCGTCCGCAAAGACCGCAACAAGCAAAACCAAATCCTCTGAGTGAAGAAAGTCAGGCTTTGTTTGCTTCGGTGGTTTCTGGTGAGTTTGATGCAAGCCTAGATGCTCCTGAAGTTGAACCTGAAGTAACTCATGAAATGGTCGCGCAAACTTTAGCTGAGATTGAGGCTGAAGTTGATCACGAAGAGGGTGAAGAGAAAGAGTCTGTTGCTGAGGAAGAGGTAATGCCTGGCTTGCAGTTCTCAAGCGTCGATGAGTTGCCATTAAGTTTGCGTGATGAAGTTTGGTCAGATCTTGATGATGTCGATGAAGAAGGTTTTGACGAAGACACAGTGAAGTTGCACAAAGTGTTAGCTGATGCTGGCATGGGTTCACGCAGAGACATGGAAGACTTGATCATTCAAGGTCGTGTATCTGTTAACGGTATGCCTGCTCACATTGGTCAACGTGTTGGTCCCACGGATCAAGTGCGTATCAATGGCAAGATGGTGCATCGTAAGATTCAAACTAAGCCGCCTCGCGTCATCATGTATCACAAGCCTGCGGGCGAGATTGTGAGCCAGTCAGACCCAGAGGGTCGTCCTACCGTGTTTGATCGTCTGCCTAAAGCAAAGCAGGGACGTTGGATTGCTGTTGGTCGTTTGGACTTTAATACAGAAGGTTTGTTGTTGTTCACAACTTCTGGTGAGTTGGCAAATCGTTTAATGCACCCACGCTACGGTGTGGAGCGTGAATATGCCGCACGTATTTTGGGTGATTTAGAACCAGAGCAAGAAAAGCTATTGAAAACTGGTGTTCAGTTGGATGATGGTGTGGCTCGATTCTTAAGATTGGTCAGCGGTGGTGGTGAAGGTGCGAACCGTTGGTATCACGTTGCATTGACAGAAGGTCGCAATCGCGAAGTTCGCCGAATATTTGAGGCAGTAGGTCACATTGTTTCTCGTTTGATTCGGACGCGTTATGGCCTATTTGTATTGCCTCCGCGTTTACGCCGAGGTCGTTGGGAAGAAGTGCCATCAGACCAAATTGTTCAGTTAATGAAGTTGGCGGGACTAAAAGTTCCACAAGGTATGGGTGACAAACAGCGTCGCGATCCTAGAGAGGGTGGTCGCCGTGGTCATAGCGACCAAGGTGGCGGTCAGCCAGACCCAATGCAGACATCGGTTTCATATTGGGGGTCGAAAGATGCCTTAAGGCAGGCTTCTAATACCAATCGTTTTTCTCAGGGACATGCTGAAGATCGTGGTGGCAAGTTCAAAGGTAAAAATGGCGGAGGCAGAGGTAAGCCTGGTCAAGCAGGTCGGTCAGGTGGTTTTGGTCATCGACGTGATGAAGATAGTCAGGCTGGCGTGCACCACGGTAGTGCATTTGGTGCTGGTGCTGATAAACCAAGATCTGGGCAAAAGTTCGGTAAAAAGGGGCCAGGTCAAGGCGCTCATCGTTCAGGTCAGGGCCAAAATAGAGGACCTGGTGGTAAACCGGGGGCTAAATTTGGTAAAAAATTCACAAAAAGCTAGCCAAAACAGGGGGATTCTAGGTGATTTCCCTTGGCAGTTTTAGTGAGTTCCTATATAATTCAAGTGTTTAGTAGTTCCGGCTAAAGTTGCGTTCAACGTAGGTCGGGCATGTTCTTTTTGTTTAGGAATATGGGCTATATGCCCATTTTTTTTTGGTGAAAATTTTAGTAATAGCTTATGGCGAACGAACAAGTTTTGATTGCTGACGCTCTGAAGAGTCTGGGTTACCTACTCGTTGATATTGAACGAGAAGGTCGTGGCTTGTTGCGCGTAACAATTGAAAACATTGATTTTGAACGTCCGATTGATATTACTGATTGCGAAAAAGTTAGTCGTCATCTGAATTACAGCTTGCCTGTAGATAACGTTAACTATGAGCGCTTGGAAGTTTCATCACCTGGTTTGGATCGTCCTGTGAAGACCGTTGCTGACCATGTCCGTTTTGCGGGTTTGGAGGCTAATGTGAAATTACGTGTGGCTCATGCCGGCAGAAAGAACTATGTAGGTGTTTTACAAGGATTGATCAGTGGAGACGCTGATTCAATCGACGCCAAGCTGGGTTTGTTGTTGAAGAACGCAGATGGTAGTGAAGCCATGTTTGAATTTACTCTGGCCGAGGTTGAAAAAACTCGGTTGGTTCCCGTCGTTGATTTCAAAGGAAGAAAATCATGAGTCGTGAAGTCCTCATGCTAGCTGATGCATTAGCACGTGAAAAGAACGTTGATAAAGATATCGTATTCGAAGCGCTTGAGATGGCATTGGCCTCTGCAAGTAAAAAACGCTACGAAGAAGATGTTGATATGCGCGTATCAATTGATCGCAACACTGGCGAATATGAAACATATCGCCGTTGGTTGGTCGTGCCAGACGAAGCTGGTTTGCAAGAGCCAGATAAAGAGATTCTTTCTTTCGAAGCCAAAGAGCAAATTGCTGACATTGAAATTGGCGACTACATTGAAGAGCAGGTTGAATCAGTTGCTTTTGGCCGTATCGGTGCACAAACAGCCAAGCAAGTGATTTTGCAACGTATTCGTGATGCTGAGCGTGAGCAAATTTTGAATGACTACCTAGAGCGTGGCGAAAACGTCATGACAGGTACTGTAAAACGCGCTGACAAAAATGGTTTGATTATCGAATCAGGTCGCGTAGAAGCATTATTGCGCCGTGACCAGATGATTCCAAAAGAGAATCTAAGAAGTGGTGACCGTGTGCGTGGTTTTATTTTGAAAGTTGACCGTGAAGCACGTGGTCCACAAATTGAGTTGTCACGTACTGCACCGCAATTCTTGATCAAGTTATTTGAGAATGAAGTGCCTGAAATGGAGCAGGGTTTATTAGAGATTAAGGGCGCCGCTCGTGATCCTGGTATCCGCGCAAAGATTGCTGTTGTTGCTCATGACAAGCGCATCGATCCTATTGGTACTTGTGTAGGTGTTCGCGGTACACGTGTGACTGCAGTTCGTAACGAAGTTGCGGGTGAGGCAGTGGATATTGTCTTGTGGTCTGAAGATCCAGCGCAGTTTGTGATTGGTGCTCTAGCGCCTGCTCAAGTTCAATCAATCGTTGTTGATGAAGAAAAGCATGCGATGGACGTAGTTGTTGATGAAGAGAACTTGGCAATTGCGATTGGTCGCAGTGGTCAAAACGTGCGCTTGGCAAGTGAATTAACTGGCTGGCATATCAACATCATGACTCCAGAAGAGTCTGCACAGAAGACTGAAGAAGAGTCAGAGAAGGTTCGTGCTTTGTTCATGGATAAATTGGATGTGGACCAAGAGGTTGCAGACATTTTGATCGAAGAAGGCTTCAATAGTTTGGAAGAGGTTGCGTATGTGCCTTTGTCAGAAATGCTAGAAATTGATGCATTTGATGAAGATACTGTTAATGAATTGCGTACTCGTGCTCGCGACTCATTGTTAACAATGGAGTTGGCAAAAGAAGAGCGTGTTGAAGAGGTATCGCAAGACCTACGTAGCTTAGAAGGTATGACTACGAATCTTGTTGCCAAGTTGGCGGAAGGTAATGTCCATACCCGTGATGACCTAGCGGAATTGGCTGTTGATGAGTTGGTTGAAATGACTGGCATCAACGAAGAAGACGCGAAGGCTCTCATTATGAAAGCTCGTGCACACTGGTTTAACTGATTCATAAGGGGTTCGCATGGCGACCACGACCGTAGAAGATTTAGCAAAAGAACTGAAGCGAACTCCAGCAGCATTGCTGGAGCAGCTTCAGGCTGCAGGTATTAATAAGACATCTGCAGAAGATAAGCTAACTGAGAAAGATAAAACGAAATTGCTGGAGCATTTGCAAGTTGCACATGGCTCTGATGCTGGTGCTCGTAAAAAAATTACTTTAACTAAGCGTGAAACGACTGAAATTCGTCAAGCTGACTCTGCTGGTAAAACACGCACAGTTCAAGTTGAGGTTCGTAAAAAGCGTGTTCTAGTTAAGCGTGACGAGTCTGCAGCACCAGAGGCTCCAGTTGCTAAACCAGCTGCACCTGTTGAAGCTGCGCCTGCAAACATATTGGACGATGCAGAATTGGCTAAGCGTGAAGCTGAAGCTAAACGTCAAGCTGAGTTGTTAGCTCGCCAAGAAGCTGACATGAAAGCTGAAATGGATCGTAAGGCTCGTGAAGAGTCTGAAAAAGCAGAAGCAAAAGCAAAGGTTGAAAAAGAAGCAGTTTCAGCTGAGGTAACTGCTGAAGAAGTTAAAGCAAAAGCTGATGTTGAAGAAAAGCAAAAAGTTGCGGATGCGGCTGCTGCAAAAGTGCGTGATGACGAATTGGAGAATATTCGAGTACGTCGCGCTAAAGCAGAAGCTGAAGCTTTAGCGATTCGTGACATGATGAACGCACCAGCTCGAGTGCTAAAGGCTGCTAAGCCTGCTGAGGAAGAAAAGAAGGGCACTTTACACAAGCCAGTTAAGGCTGAAGGTGCTGAAGAGAAAAAGAAAGACAAGGCAGGGGTTGCAAAACCTGGCACTAAAACAATCAAATCTTCTGAGTCATCATCGACTTGGAATGAAGATGGTAAGAAGCGTCCAGGTGGCCTGAAAACTCGTGGTGATACTACGGGTGGTGCTGGTAACTGGCGCACTGGTGGTGGCAAGAAAAAACATCAACAGCAAGCTAGTGAAGTGCCAACTAATTTTGTGGCACCAACAGAGCCTGTTGTTAGAGATGTTCATGTTCCAGAAACCATTACTGTTTCAGAATTGGCTCATAAGATGTCTGTTAAAGCAGCTGAAGTTATCAAGTTGCTAATGGGCATGGGTCAGATGGTTACCATCAACCAAGTGCTAGACCAAGACACAGCGATGATCATCGTTGAAGAGATGGGGCATAAAGCATTTGCAGCTAAATTAGATGATCCTGATACAGATTTAACAACAGATGCTCATGATGCGGAGTTGCTCACAAGACCTCCAGTTGTTACTGTGATGGGTCACGTTGACCACGGTAAAACATCATTACTAGATTCAATCCGTCGTGCCAAAGTTGCATCAGGTGAGGCTGGTGGTATTACTCAGCATATCGGTGCCTATCATGTGGAAACACCACGCGGCATGATCACATTCTTAGATACTCCGGGTCACGAAGCTTTTACAGCGATGCGTGCTCGTGGTGCTCAAGCAACTGACATTGTTATTTTGGTGGTGGCTGCTGATGATGGTGTGATGCCGCAAACAAAAGAAGCGATTGCTCATGCTAAGTCTGCTGGTGTGCCATTGGTTGTAGCAATTAACAAAATTGATAAACCTGAAGCAAATCCAGAGCGTGTAAAACAGGAGTTGGTAGCTGAGGGCGTGGTTCCTGAAGAATACGGTGGTGACTCACCATTTATTCCAGTTTCAGCAAAGGCTGGTACAGGTATTGATGATCTTTTGGAAAACGTATTGTTGCAAGCTGAGGTTCTTGAACTAAAGGCACCTAAAGATGCTGCAGCTAAAGGTCTAGTGATTGAAGCTCGCCTTGATAAAGGTAAGGGTCCGGTTGCAACGATTCTTGTTCAATCAGGAACTTTACGTCGTGGCGACATGATCTTGGCAGGTTCTTCATTTGGTCGTGTTCGTGCGATGTTGGATGAAAACGGCAAGCCATGTAATGATGCTGGCCCATCAATTCCGGTAGAGATTCAAGGTTTGTCAGAAGTGCCTGCTGCTGGTGAAGAGGTGATTGCTGTTGCTGATGAGCGTAAGGCTCGTGAGATCGCGCTATTCCGTCAAGGTAAGTTCCGTGATGTGAAGTTGGCTAAGCAACAAGCAGTCAAGCTTGAAAGCATGTTTGAGAACATGGGTGAGGGCAGTGTTGAGGCGAAGAACTTGCCAATCATCATCAAGGCAGACGTTCAAGGTTCTCAAGAAGCTTTGGCTCAATCATTGCAAAAACTATCAACTTCAGAAGTGAAAGTTCAAATTGTTCACGCTGCAGTGGGTGGTATTACTGAAACAGACATTAACTTAGCGGTTGCTTCTAAGGCTGTTGTGATTGGCTTTAATTCACGTGCCGATGCATTAGCTCGTAAATTGGCGGAAGCCAATGGCGTTGATATTCGCTACTACAACATCATCTACGATGCTGTTGATGAAGTGAAAGCAGCGATGAGCGGCATGTTAACGCCTGAGAAGAAAGAAGAAGTCACTGGCTTGGTAGAGATTCGTCAAGTGATTCAGGTTTCTAAAGTGGGTTCAGTAGCTGGTTGTATGGTGCTAGAGGGCATCGTTAAACGTTCGTCACGTGCACGTTTGTTGCGTAATAACGTGGTGGTGTGGACTGGCGAGTTGGATTCATTGAAGCGCTTTAAAGATGACGTTAAAGAAGTTAAAGGCGGTTTTGAGTGCGGTTTATCACTTAAGAACTACAACGACATTCATGAAGGTGATCAATTAGAGATTTTTGAAGTTACAGAAGTAGCTAGAACGCTTTAATTGCTTTAAGTCGTTAACATGCCAGTTAAAAATCATCGTAATCAAAGAGTGGCCGACCAAATCCAAAGGGATTTGGCCGAGCTCATTCCGCGCGAGATTCGTGACCCCAAAGTGGGCTTGATTACTTTGCAGGCTGTTGAGTTAACAACCGACATGGCTCATGCCAAGATTTTTTTTACTGTTCTAGGTGCTGAGCCTGAGTATGCATTAGCAGCACTTCGTGAAAAAGCTGGCTATTTACATTCATTGTTATTTAAGCGTTTACATATTCACACAGTGCCGACTTTACATTTTCATCATGATGAGTCTGTTGCTCGTGGAGTGGAGATGTCTCGTTTAATCGATCAGGCGCTTGGCGACCACGATAAGGCTTAAGTTATGCCCCAAGGTATTCATGGGGTGGTGCTACTGGATAAACCAGAAGGTATCAGCTCTCAAACGGCAGTCACAATCGTTAAACGTGCTTTTGATGCAGAAAAAGCAGGTCATACGGGTACATTAGATCCAATGGCAACAGGTTTGCTGCCTGTGTGTTTGGGTGAAGCAACAAAGTATTCGCAAGACTTGTTGGATGCGGATAAGACTTATTTGGCCACCATTAAGTTTGGTGAAAAAACCACAACAGGTGATGCTGAGGGTGAAGTAGTTGAAGTGAGAGCTGCTAATTTTGATGTAACTGATGAAAAACAGTTACAAGAAAAATTGGCAGAAGTATTACTGAAGTTCACAGGTGAGATTGCTCAAGTGCCACCGATGTATTCGGCCTTGAAAAGAGACGGTAAGCCTTTGTATGAGTACGCTCGTGCAGGTGAGACTTTAGAGCGTGAAGCTCGTCATGTCACGATTCATTCATTGAAATGGATTAAGGTGGAGTGGCCGGTGGCGCAATTAGAAGTGAACTGCAGTAAAGGTACTTATGTCAGAACTTTGGCAGAAGATATCGGAGAGTATTTGGGCGCTGGGGCTCATTTGATTGGCTTACGACGAGAAAAAGTAGGCCATTTAAGTTTGGGGCATGGCGTTACTTTGGAGAATGTGAAAGCTAACTCTAGAGAAGAAAACATGAAGTCGGAGTATTTGCTGCCTGTAGATGCTCTCGTACAAGACCTCAATTCATTGGGGCTTAGTGATGAAGAGGCAAATCGCTTGCGCTTGGGACAAAGAGTTCCTGTGAGCAAAGCGGGTAGTGAAGAAGAGTTGATGAGGATTTATCGCGGTGCGATTGAGTCTTCAAATTTTATGGGTACAGCAGATTGGCGTAAGGGTGTTTTGCATCCACGTCGTTTGATTGCCCAAGTAGTAGTAACGAATTTAACCAATTGAAAAAAGTGAAAGCAGAACCATGAGTAATATTCGCGCATTAAGAAATATCGCCATCATTGCCCACGTTGACCACGGTAAAACTACCTTGGTTGACCAATTATTACGTCAGTCAGGCACGTTCCGTGACAACCAACAGGTTGCCGAGCGCGTGATGGACTCGAATGATATTGAAAAAGAACGTGGCATCACGATCTTGTCAAAGAACTGTGCTGTTGAGTACGAAGGTACGCACATTAATATCGTTGACACCCCAGGGCACGCAGACTTCGGTGGCGAGGTGGAGCGTGTGTTATCTATGGTTGATGGTGTGTTGTTGCTTGTGGATGCTGTTGAAGGCCCAATGCCACAAACACGTTTTGTGACTAAAAAAGCTTTGGCTCTTGGTTTGAAACCAATTGTGGTTGTGAACAAGGTAGACCGTCCAGGTGCGCGTATTGATTACGTTGTAAACGCAACATTTGAACTATTTGATAAATTAGGTGCAACAGAAGAACAATTGGATTTCCCAGTTGTTTACGCTTCAGGTTTGAGTGGTTATGCAGGTTTAACGCCTGATGTACGTGAAGGTACGATGGCGCCATTGTTTGAAACGGTTCTTAAATACGTACCGATTCGTGACGAAGATCCAGATGGTCCTTTGCAATTCCAAATTTCATCAATCGACTACAACAGCTATGTAGGTAAGATTGGTGTGGGTCGTATTAGTCGCGGTACGGTGAAGGCTGGTCAAAGTGTGGTTTGTCAAAACGGTCCAGATGGCACGCCATTTAACGGTCGTGTAAACCAAGTATTGAAGTTCCAAGGCTTGGAGCGTGTACAGGTTGATCAGGCAGCATCAGGTGACATCGTTTTGATTAACGGTATTGAAGATTTGGCAATTGGTACAACGGTGTGTTCACCAGATAAAGTTGAGCCACTACCGATGTTGAAAGTGGATGAGCCAACTTTAACGATGAACTTCATGGTTAATACAAGCCCATTAGCTGGTCGTGAAGGTAAGTTCATTACTAGCCGTCAGATTCGTGATCGTTTGCATCGCGAATTGAAATCGAACATGGCTTTGCGTGTTAGCGATACTGACGATGACACAGTATTTGAAGTGTCAGGTCGCGGTGAGTTGCATTTAACCATCTTGATTGAGAATATGCGTCGTGAAGGCTATGAGTTAGCAGTTTCACGTCCACGCGTGGTTTTCCATGAAGAGAACGGCGTGAAGATGGAGCCGTATGAGAATTTAACCGTAGACGTTGAAGATACAACTCAAGGTTCTGTGATGGAAGAATTGGGTAAACGTAAGGGTGAGTTACAAGATATGGTGTCTGACGGTAAAGGTCGTACACGTCTTGAGTACAGAATTCCTGCGCGTGGCTTGATTGGTTTCCAGGGCGATTTCTTGACGATGACTCGTGGTACTGGTCTGATGAGTCATACATTTGATGCTTATGGTCCAATGAAAGAGGGTATGGTTGGTGAGCGTCACAACGGTGTATTGATTTCTCAGGATGATGGTGAAGCAGTAGCCTACGCTTTATGGAAATTGCAAGACCGTGGCCGTATGTTCGTGGTTCCTGGTGATGCACTGTATGAAGGTATGGTGATTGGTATTCATAGTCGTGACAATGACTTAATTGTGAACCCAATTAAAGGTAAGCAATTAACCAACGTACGTGCTTCTGGTACTGATGAAGCTGTTCGTCTAGTTCCAGCTATTCAGATGTCTTTGGAATATGCCGTTGAATTCATCGCAGAAGACGAGTTGGTTGAAGTAACTCCGAAGAGCATTCGAATTCGTAAGCGCTACTTAAAAGAACACGAGCGTAAGAAGGCTAGCCGTGAGACAGTTGCTTAATTAAAGTAACTGAATTAACAAAGCCGCATACTTTTTAGTTGCGGCTTTGTTGTCATTGGGCCTCGATTATGCATAGCCAATCTGGTATTTCTCCTAGCAAGGTATTTCTACCTCAGGGTAGTCATGTTTACGCGACGGTACTAGATTTTCTCGTGGATAAATTTCCGGCGATTCAAAGAGATGAGTGGGTATCAAGGTTTAATGATGGTTTGATATTCGACTCTGACGGCTTAACTCTTAGTGTTACCAGTCAATATTTGGCCGGCACATTTGTTTATTACTTCAGGCGTGTTGAGTCTGAGGAGCAGATTCCTTTTAATGAGACTATCGTTTACCAAGACGACTATCTATTGATTGCTGACAAGCCTCATTTCTTACCGGTCACCCCAGGTGGACATTATTTACAAGAAACTCTCTTGGTTCGTTTGAAGAAATCCACAGGTATTGAAACATTGAGTCCAATTCATCGGATTGATCGTGAGACAGCAGGTTTGGTGGCGTTTTCAAAACGAGCATCTGATAGAAACGCTTATCAAGCATTGTTTAGAGATAGGCTTGTTGAAAAAACCTATCAGGCAATTGCACCATATCAAGAAGATTTACAGAGCCGTTTTCCAATTCATTACCAAAGTAGGATTGAAGAGTCTTCGGTATTTATTCAAATGCATGAAGTGGCTGGCGAAGCTAACTCTGACACTTGGATTGATATTGATGAGGTAAGTGGTTCTTGGGCGAAGTATTCTCTTAAGTTAGGTACAGGAAAAAAGCATCAGTTGAGAGTGCACATGAGTGCTTTGGGTATACCGATTAAGAATGACCAGATTTATCCGGTATTGCAGCCCCATGTGATGAGTAATAAAGACTTTAACCAACCGCTGCAATTATTGGCAAAGGAGCTATCTTTTGTTGATCCTATTAGTGGCTTAAAGCATCATTTTTTTAGCACTCAAGAACTTCATCTATAAAATTGACACATGTCACAAAATCAAAAACGCTTAGCGGTAGCTCCAATGATGGATTGGACGGATCGTCAGTGCCGAACTTTTCATCGCAGTCTAACTAAGAAGGCTGTTCTCTATAGTGAGATGGTGACAACAGGGGCATTGATTCATGGTGATGTGCCACGACACTTAGATTTTGATGAAATTCAGCATCCAGTTGTTTTGCAACTTGGTGGTAGTGAGCCTCAGGATTTGGCAACATCGGCAAAGTTAGCGCAAAAGTGGGGCTATGACGAAATTGATTTAAATTGTGGTTGCCCATCGGAACGCGTTCAGCGTGGATCATTTGGTGCCTGTTTGATGGCGGAGCCTGATTTAGTAGCTGACTGCGTTAAAGCGATGGTTGATGCGGTGGATATGCCAGTTACGGTCAAGCATCGAATCGGTTTAAATGAGATGAATGTTCAGGACAATCTCAGTGATTATCAATTCACGCTAGATTTCATTTGTAAGGTCGCCAATGCAGGTGCCAGTCAAGTAACTATTCATGCGCGTAATGCCATCTTGAAGGGGTTATCTCCTAAAGAGAATAGAACAATTCCTCCGTTACGTTATGAGGTAGCTAAACAATTACGTATTGATGCGCAAAAGCATTTTCCGAATCTAAAAGTTTTACTCAATGGTGGTTTGGAAACCAATGGGGATATAGCTAGGTATTGGAATGACTTTGATGGTTTCATGATTGGTCGCGCTGCTTACCATACGCCTGGGATGATGCTCGATTGGGATGAGATGTTGGACACTGATGGACAGGCCTTTGGACATTTTTTTGGTGTAGAGCAATGGAATCGAATTACTGAAGAGTTAATTGGGCAATGTTCTCGTTGGTTAAAGCACTGTCAGGCGACCGGTGAGCATTTTCATATGGCTGCTATCACCAGACATATTCTCGGTTTGGCGCATGGCAAGGGAGGATCTAAGCATTGGCGCAGAAAATTATCGGACTATCGCTTGTTGGGCGCAGTTAAGACTGAACAAGACATTAGAGGTTTTTTTGAGGATGCCAATCAAGAGTTAAGAATGTATGTTGAACAAGAGGACTCAGACAGGTTATAATCTTATTTCTCTACGGTGGCTGTAGCTCAGTTGGTAGAGTCCAGGATTGTGATTCCTGTTGTCGTGGGTTCGAGCCCCATCAGCCACCCCAAAATACCTAAAGCCCCTTATCAGGGGCTTTTTTATTGCGGATAACCCTACTCAACACAATTGATAAATTGTCTGTAATATCCGTTGTCATATTCACTAATATTCACCCATCATGAAAAAGCTAGTTTTTATATCTGTTTTGTCTTTGTGTACTCTGAATTTAGCTCACGCTAATGGCGAGGCCACCTATAAACAAGTTTGTTTGGCTTGTCATGGTGCCGGCGTTGCGGGTGCACCTAAAGTTGGTGATAAGGCGAAGTGGGCTCCTCTTATTAAGGAGGGGCAGGCAACATTAACAGCTCATGGTTATGTGGGGGTTCGTGGTATGCCCCCTAAGGGTGGTAAACCTGATTTAACGTTAGCTCAATTTGCTGATGCGGTGGTTTATATGGCTAACCAATCAGGTGGCACGTGGAAAAGTCCAGATGAAAAGCTCATGCATGCTATTCATGAGGAAGTTGAAAAGCGTAAAAAACAACTCGCTAAAAAATAAGTTCCAAAATTAATTTATTGCTGGTGAAAATAAATCATTAGCGTAACCAATATGGCGCCTATTGATAATTGACTCAACATGGTTCTGTAGGTGAGTTTGTGTAGCAATCTGTTTTCAAGATTTTCCATGTCTTTGGTCATTTCTTTGCGCAAATCTTTTAAGCAATCCCACAGATTGGTCATTTGGTTTCGAAGATCTTTAATTTCTCCTCTCACATCTTTAATTTCTTCCCTAACTTCTTTGATGTCATTTTTTAATTCATTCCGCACTTGGTGTAGTTCTTCTTTAGTTGCTAAATGAGCTTTATCTTTTGCTAGTTCATGCATCGCATGGCTAAGTGAACTTGCCTGAGTAGCACTGAATCCATTGCTTTCAAATGTTTCTTTGAGTGTGAGTGTATCGATCATCTTTTCTCCTCATTTATAAAGTAGTAATTTATATTTTTTATAAGCAAATGACAAATCGATAAAAATGATGGCGACTTAGGAGTGGGGTTAATTAGAGGGGTTAATACAACATGTTCATGAGAAAATAATCCTTGTGAAAACATTTTTAAACATTCTGGCGCATGGCTTCCTTTGGTTTTTGGCTGTAATTCCCTATGGCTGGGTTGTGCGCATTGGTTATGGCTTGGCGGCTATTGCCCCAATGTTTTCTAAATCACGAGTGAAAGTAATTAATGCCAATCTAAAGGCATGTTTTCCTAATTTAAGTCAGGCAGAGCGTGATCAGTTGGCAAAACAACATTGGCGCTTATTGGGTAGAAGTTTTGCTGAGCGTGGTCGTTTATGGTTAGGTAGTCCACAATCGATTGATGAGTTTGTGACTGTTCATCCGGAAGTGGATATGAACGATGGCAAGCCGCGTCTTTATGTCAGTATGCACATGGTGGGGATTGAAGCTGGTCTCATTGCAATCACTATGCATCTTCAGAAAATTAAAGCGGCTCCGGGTATCACTTTGTATGTATTTATGAGAAATGAATACTTTGAGCCACGCATTAAAAAGTGGCGTGAGCGATTTGGGGCAAGGATGTTATTGCGACAAAGTCATGGCCGTGAATTAATTCGTGAAGCTCGTAAAGGTACATTTGTGTGCTTGTCTCCTGATATGGATCTTGGAAAAAGTGATTCGGAGTTTGTGCCATTTTTTGGAGTGCCCACTAATACAGTATTGGCAGTATCTAAAACAGCTCGCTTGGCAGGTGCAGAAGTGTGCCCAATTTTTACAACATTAAGAGCAGATGGCTCTGGCTATGATTGCCATGTCGGCAAGCCATGGCCGAATTTCCCATCAGATGATCCGGTTGCAGATACAGCGCGAATGAATGCTTATTTTGAAGAGGTGATTAAGCCGCGCATCCCTGAGTATTACTGGATACATAAACGCTTTAAGAATCGCCCTGATGGGCAACCATCTATCTATTAGTCAACAACTAACTTGCTTATAGACCGCCTGGTCTAATAAGACCAACAGCAAGACCCTCAACTGTGATTTCATCACGGCGAGGATCAACAATAATGTTTTCAAAATCAGGATTTTCAGCGATCAATTCTATTTTGATGCCATGCGGGCCTTTGGATTGTGACCAACGTTTAACAGTGACCTCATCGTCTAGTCGAGCCACGACGATTTCACCATTACGAACTTCGCTAGTTTTCTTAACGGCTAAATAATCACCATCCAAGATACCTGCATCTCTCATACTCATGCCGCGTACTTTTAAAAGGTAGTCGGCACCCTTATCAAATAAAGAAGGGTCACATGGAACTTGTTTTTGTATATGTTCTACAGCAAGGATTGGTGAGCCAGCTGCCACGCGTCCGATTAAAGGAAGTGTGAGTTGCTGCAGTGCTGGAATAGGGAGGTTGAGTTGCTTAGGAAGTTTGATGCCTCGTGAAGTTCCTGGAGTCAACTCAACATAACCTTTGCGTGCCAGTGCTCGTAAATGTTCTTCTGCGGCATTGGCGGAGGCAAAACCCAAGCGTGATGCAATTTCAGCTCGAGTCGGGGGTAAACCGCTGCGAGAGATAGCATCCGTAATCAGGCTAAGAATCTCTTCTTGGCGGGCTGTTAGCTTAGGTTTGGCTGTGTTTTTGTCCATACTGTCATTCTATACAGTGATTTCATAAGATGCAATACCCATTGATAATGTTTTCTATGAATTCTGGTCATTTATTACTTTTGGGTATGGGGGGCACGATTGCTGGCTTAGCCAGTGATCCGAGTAAGCCCATGGCTTATCAAGCCGGTCAAATTAGTGTTGCTGAGTTGCTCCATGAGATTGGCTTGGAGTCTGATATTGGCCAAGTGGAGGCCATGCAAGTGGCCAATATTGATAGCCGTCACATGACTGAAGAGTTATTGATTAAGCTTGGATGGGCTGTAAAAGCTGGTTTGGAAGATGAGGCTGTTATCGGAATCGTGATTACTCATGGTACCGATACCATGGAGGAAACAGGCGTTTTTTTACATGCCACCTTGGGCAAGTTAGCCAGTCACTACAAAAAAGCTGTTGTTTTAACAGGGGCGATGTTGCCATCTAATGCTGACCATGCAGATGGCCCACTTAACTTGCGCGCAGCTCTTTATTTAGCGAAAGAGGCCAGAGATACGGAGCAATACGGTATTTTGGCTGTGATGGCTGGAAAGCCATGTTTAGCAAGAGACCTGTCAAAACAGCACACGCATGCATTGGATGCTCTGGTGGTCAACGCTAGGGAGTTAGATGGCCCGATTCACAAGCGCCAAGCTGACCTTAGCTTGCCTGGTGAGGCTCAATGGCCATGGGTTGAGATTCTGACGAGTCACGGTGGTGCTAAGGGCGAATTAGTGGATGCGCTTGTCGCTCAAGGTGTTGAGGGGATTGTGATTGCAGGCACCGGGCAGGGGAGTGTTAATCGAGTCTTGGCTGAAAGACTGGTTTGGGCAGCCCAAATGGGAGTTGCAGTCGTACGATCATCAAGAACAGGTGCTGGAGCAGTGTTTTCTGAAATTCCTGAGCCAGATACTGCCTGGAACTGGTTATCAGCAAGGGATTTATCACCCCCTAAAGCCAGAATCGCCCTCCAATTGGCTCTTTTAGAGGCAAATTCTCGAAAAACTGAGGATTGGCAGAGTATTTTTGCTACAATCTAAGGCTGTAGTTTTTTTACCTTGTCACACTGGTCAGTTATCTAAACAGTGGTAGCTGAGACGCCCAGGTGACTTTTATCCATAAGGAGTAATTAATGCGTCATTACGAAATCGTTTTTATCGTCCATCCGGACCAAAGCGAGCAAGTACCTGCCATGGTTGAAAAGTACACAAGTACTATTACAACTCAAGGTGGTAAAGTTCACCGCGTTGAAGATTGGGGCCGTCGTCAAATGGCTTACATGATCGACAAGCTCGCAAAAGCTCACTACGTTTGCATGAACATTGAGTGTGGCCAAGCTACTCTTGATGAGTTAGAGCACGGCTTTAAGTTCAACGATGCTGTATTGCGTCACTTGGTAATCAAGACTAAGAAGGCTGAAACAGAGCCATCAATCATGATGAAGCAAGTTGAACGTGAAGAAGCTCGTAAAGCTCTTCAAGCAACGGAGGCGCCTGCTGCCTAATAGGCACTGAGCGGGTTTGGGTTGAATCGTTTCATCCTAACAGCCGCCCTAGTCGCTAAGGAAGCTCTTCGATATACGCCAGCAGGAGTACCTGTCATTGAATGCCTACTAGAACATAGTGGGGAAGTTCAAGAAGCAGATCAACCTCGGCAAGTCAGAATGAGTCTCGAAGCGATTGCAATTGGATCAGTTCATCAGCAACTTGATCGGATAGCGTTGGGGAAGGTAGTTAGATTTGAAGGTTTCTTAGCTCACAAAACCCTGCGCAGTCAGCGACTCGTCTTTCATATCACGCATATTGAATTGTAAAAAGGAAACATCATGGCATTTGTAAAAAAAGGTGATGACCGCAAGAACAAGCGTCCAGCACAAAACCCATTATTTAAACGTAAACGTTTTTGCCGTTTTACAGCAGCAAACGTTGACCAGATCGATTACAAAGATGTAGACACACTACGTGACTTCATCGGTGAAAACGGCAAGATCACTCCTGCTCGTTTGACTGGTACTAAAGCTTTGTATCAGCGCCAATTGGAAACAGCTATCAAACGCGCGCGCTTCTTAGCTTTGATGCCTTTCACTGACCAACATAAGAAATAATCAGGAGTCACTATGCAAATTATTCTCCTAGAAAAAGTAGCTAACCTTGGTAACTTAGGCGACGTTGTTCGCGTTAAAGATGGTTTCGCTCGTAACTTTTTAATTCCACAACGCATGGCTCGTCGTGCAACTGCTACAGCGATTGCTGAGTTTGAAGCTAAACGTGCTGAGTTGGAAAAATTGGCAGCTGAGAAGTTGGCAGCAGCGCAAGCAGTTGGTGCAAAACTAACGGGCTTGACAGTTGAGATCAGACAAAAGGCTGGTGTTGATGGTCGTTTGTTTGGTTCTGTAACTAATCATGACGTTGCTGAGGCATTGAAGGGTAAAGGTTTCTCTATTGAGAAAGCTTCTATCCGTATGCCAACAGGCCCATTAAAGATTGTTGGTGACCATCCGTTATCAGTTGCTGTTCACACAGACGTAGTTGTTGAAATTACTGTCCAAGTGATTGGCGAGCAAGCGTAATTAATCATTTAATTGAACGATATCTCCTGATATCATCAGTTCATGGTTGATTCAGCGCTACAAGCTTTAAAAGTACCCCCGCATTCCGTCGAGGCCGAGCAATCGGTGCTCGGCGGTTTGCTTTTGGATAACTCTGCATGGGATAGAGTGGGGGACTTGTTAACCGAAAAAGATTTTTATCGCCCTGATCATGGTTTGATCTATCGCGTGATTGGTAAGTTGGTGGGTGAAGCCATGCCAGCTGACGTGATCACAGTTGCAGAAGCCATGAAAACCCAGGGTGGTGGTGAGTCAATTGGTATTGATTATCTAAATGCCTTGGCTCAATCTACTCCAAGTGCATCAAATATTCGTGGTTACGCTGAAATCGTGCGTGATCGCAGTGTGTTGCGTCGACTCATTCAGACTTCAGACATGATTGCAGGAAGTGCCTTCACTCCTGAAGGTCGTTCTGTTCAAACTCTGTTGGATGAGGCTGAATCTAGAATTTTGGCGATTGGTGAAGATAGCAATCGCGGTAAAACTGATTATTTTGAAATCGCCCCATTGCTCACAGATGTGGTGAATCGTATTGATGAGTTGTATCACCGTCAGGGTTCTACTGACGTAACAGGTGTAGCAACTAGTTTCATTGATTTAGATCGTCAGACCAGTGGTTTGCAAAAGGGCGATTTAATTATTGTTGCAGGTCGTCCTTCTATGGGTAAGACCAGTTTTGCCGTGAATATTGCGGAAAACGTAGCTCTCAAAGAGGGTTTGCCTGTTTTGATTTTCTCGATGGAGATGGGCGCCTCTCAATTAGCCTCTCGTATTTTGGGCTCAGTTGGGCGTATTGACCAATCGCGCATGAGAACGGGTAAGTTAACAGATGATGAGTGGCCAAAGATTACTGAGGCGATTTCTCGCTTAAATGAGACCAACATCATGATTGATGAGACTGGTGCGCTTAGTAGTTTGGAATTGCGTGCTAGAGCGAGAAGAATTGCACGTAAGTGCGGTACTTTGGGTTTGATCGTGATTGACTATATCCAGTTAATGAGCGGTAACAGTGGTGGTGGCAGTGAGAACCGTGCCACAGAAATTTCAGAGATCTCTAGATCTTTAAAGTCTTTGGCTAAAGAACTTCAGTGTCCAGTGATTGCACTGTCACAGTTGAATCGTGGCTTAGAGCAGCGTCCGAATAAGCGTCCTGTTATGTCAGATCTTCGTGAATCTGGTGCTATTGAGCAGGATGCGGACGTGATTTTGTTCATCTATCGTGATGAGGTCTACCATCCAGACACCACTCCAGAGAAGGGTGTGGCTGAAATCATTGTGGCTAAGCAGCGTAATGGCCCAATTGGTACGATCAAGATGAGTTGGCAAGGCCAATTCACAAAATTTGATAATTTGGCACTAGCTCCAGGGCAATCCTCTGGTGGTTATGAGCCGTTTTAATTAATTTAGGTAAATCCCCTAGCTAATAGACTAAAATGATGACACTTTTGTGTCGTGTCATATAAGGATACTTATGCTTGGTCGTTTCATGCCTAAAGAAGAGAATTTCTTCGAATTATTCAATCAACACGTTTCATTATGTGTTCAAGGGTCTAAGGATCTTTTCCAGTTGATTAACGACTTGCCCAATGCTGCGGAGCATGCTCGTGCGATTCAGTCTTCTGAGAAAAAAGCTGACAAAATTACCCACGAGACAATCGATTTACTTCACAAAACATTTATTACCCCATTAGATCGTGATGAGATTCATAAACTCATCACAACCATGGATGACATCTTGGACTTGATGGAAGATGTGGCTGAAGTTATTCAGTTATACGATGTATCTCAAGTCACTCCAGAGGCAGTTGAGTTAGCACGTATTTGTGAAGCTTGCTGTGAGCGCGTAAGTGCTGCGGTAATGAAGTTACATGACATGAAAAATGCCAAAGATATTTTGCGCATTTCTACAGAAATTGACATGCTTGAGTCTGACGCAGACCGAGTGATGCGTTCAGCAATTTCTCAATTATTCCGTAATGAAAACGACTTTAAACGCTTGATGAAACTCAAGGCAGTCTATGAGTTGTTAGAAACAATCACGGATAAGTGTGAGGATGTGGCTAACATCCTTGAAGGCATTGTTCTGGAAAACGCGTAATGACTCCGGTAGAGATGAGTATTTGGGTGGTGGCCCTGTTAGTGGGCCTAGCCTTGCTATTCGACTTTATGAATGGCTTTCATGATGCTGCTAACTCGATTGCGACCGTTGTATCAACAGGCGTTCTAAAGCCACAACATGCTGTGGCGATGGCAGCATTTTTTAACTTTATTGCGATTATGGTGTTTCAGCTTAAAGTGGCTGCGACAGTGGGCAAGGGGACCATTGACCCAGCGATAGTTGATCACTATGTAATTTTTGGCGCTTTGGTTGGTGCAATTGTATGGAACGTGATTACTTGGTGGGGCGGTATTCCATCAAGTTCCTCTCATGCATTGATTGGTGGTCTGGTTGGTGCAGCCTTAGCGAAGGTCGGACCATCCGCATTGATTACTGCTGGTGTTGTGAAGACTGTTGCATTTATCTTGATTTCGCCACTATTGGGATTCTTCTTTGGCGCGCTATTGATGCTTTTATTCTCCTGGTTGTGCTTCAGAATGTCGCCAGCTCATGTGGATAGATGGTTCCGCCGTTTCCAATTATTGTCAGCATCCATGTACAGCTTAGGCCATGGTGGTAATGATGCGCAAAAGACCATCGGTATTATTTGGTTGTTGTTGCTCACCGGTGGTTATATGACGACTGCTGACACTTCGCCGCCAACATGGGTGATTATTTCTTGTTATGTGGCCATTGGTCTTGGAACTTTATTTGGTGGCTGGCGGATTGTGAAAACAATGGGTCAAAAAATTACCAAACTTAAACCGTTTGGTGGCTTCTGCGCTGAAACAGGCGGTGCTATGACATTGTTCTTAGCTGGTGCTCTAGGTATTCCAGTTTCAACGACTCACACCATTACTGGTGCGATTGTTGGGGTAGGTTCAGCACGCCGTATGTCATCTGTGCGTTGGGGCTTGGCTGGTAGCATTGTCTGGGCATGGATCCTCACCATTCCAGCTTCAGGTTTGATGGCAGCAGCAGCTTGGTGGATTGGTAAGCAGATTCTTTAAAGAAAATCTGATTAACTCCACATCAAAAAAGCCTGACTAAATCAGGCTTTTTTATTTATGTCTCTATGTGTTAACCAAACTATCTTTGAATGATTCGTCTGGCTTCTGTGTACCGTTGTGACCAGTAGGAGGATGTGATTTTTTCTAGGCGCACCGTACCTCCTTTTGATGGGGCATGCACAAAGCGACCTTTACCTACATAAATGCCGACGTGAGAGTGACGACTGCCTTGTGTATTAAAAAATACTAAGTCGCCAGGCGCTGGTGTGTCGTTACCAAGAGAAATGCCTATTTGGCCCATCTCTTCAGTTGTTCTGGGTAGTTTCTTATTTGCGGTGTTTTGATAAACATACCCAATCAATCCGCTGCAATCAAAACCACCTTTGGGTGTATTACCACCATAGCGATAGGGAACCCCAACTAAACCAATTGCAGCAATTGAAATATCTTCTGTACCCGCACTAACTTCCTTATCAAAGTTGGGTAGTGAAGAAAATCTGGGAAGCATGGCGCATGCAGATAAGATCCCACAAGTGCCAAAAATAATGAATGTTTTCTTAAGCCTCTTAAATACCAAAGAAAAAGAAGGCGAGAACTTCCTCGCCTTCTTAATTAGAGGTTGATTAAAGAGCGTCTGCTGCATGGTCCGCAAGGCGAGAGCGTTCGCCACGAGCCAATGTGACGTGACCGCTGTGGCGCCAGCCCTTGAAACGATCAACCACATAGGTAAGACCTGATGAACCCTCTGTTAGGTAGGGTGTATCAATTTGAGCGATATTACCTAGGCAAACAATTTTTGTACCAGGGCCGGCTCTGGTTACTAAAGTTTTCATTTGTTTCGGTGTTAAGTTTTGCGCTTCATCGATGATCACGAATTTGCTCACGAATGTGCGACCACGCATGAAGTTCATGCTCTTAACCTTGATGCGCGAACGAATCAATTCTTGAGTGGCGGCGCGACCCCATTCACCAGCACCATCTTCGCTGCGATGAAGAACTTCTAAGTTGTCATCAAATGCCCCCATCCAAGGTTGCATCTTTTCTTCTTCAGTGCCGGGCAAGAAGCCAATATCTTCACCAACAGGTACTGTTGCACGAGTAATGATGATTTCGTTATAGCGTTTGCTATCGAGTACTTGTTCCAGTGCTGCTGCAAGTGCAAGCAATGTTTTACCTGTACCCGCTTGACCCAATAAAGTAACAAAATCAATATCAGGATTCATGAGTAGGTTCATCGCAAAGTTTTGTTCGCGATTGCGAGCGGTAATGCTCCAAACATTATTCTTTTGGTGAGAGAAGTCGCGTAATGTTTGTAGTAGGGCAGTGCGACCTTGTACTTCTCGAACTTGTGCATAAAAAGGTGTGCCACCATCAGAATTTTCTTGATAAACAAATTGATTCACCATCATTTGCGCAACGGTTGGACCTGTTACGCGATAGAACATCGTGCCTGATTTGCTATCACTCCAACTTTCCATGTCTTTGCCGTGCTTTGGCCAAAAATCAACTGGAAGTTGAAGAACGCCTGAGTACATCAAATCGCGGTCTTCAAGTACTTGGTCGTTGAAGTAATCCTCAGCAGGTAAACCTAAAGCGCGTGCCTTAATGCGCATATTGATATCTTTGGATACCAATACAACCTGACGATCTTTGCGACTTTGTTGTAGTTCTCTAACAACACCCAAAATCATGTTGTCTGCTTTGCCAGTAGGCAAGCCATCAGGCAAAGTAATGCTACTTAATTGAACTTGGAAGTAAAGATTGCCAGTGGCATCTTTATTGCCTAATTTGTTGAGTGGTATGCCATCTTCTAAAACACCACTTGTGTTGGCAACCAATTGATCTAAAGAGCGGCTGACTGTACGCGCATTGCGTGCTACCTCGCTCATACCCTTTTTGTGATTATCTAGTTCTTCTAGAGTCATCATGGGTAGATACACGTCATGCTCTTCAAAGCGGAAAAGCGCTGATGGGTCATGCATTAACACGTTCGTATCTAGTACGAACATGCGGATGATGCCGTCATCTGGAATCTTGCGCACACGAGGAGAAGACTTCACCGTATTAGAAGACTTCTTGCTCGATTTACTTGGAGCTCTCATTTTTTCAATAGCAATATCTGCTAGTGATTGTGAGTTGTCAGTTTCGACATCAAAACTTGCTGAACCTTCTGCTAATTCTGTAATTTCTTCTACTT
>VFQS010000122.1_pt1 | contig 104997 bp, 99 predicted proteins | sample 3512361 | NCBI WGS metagenome assembly VFQS01 (sample SAMN10412375, study PRJNA504923) | tailings metagenome | isolation source: Relicate 1 Philex TSF3 active mining | place: Philippines | reverse complement strand
CGCAATCTCGTGCTATGGAAGATGCGCTGCGTAAACGCGATATTCCGTACCGAATATATGGTGGTTTGTCGTTTTATCAACGAAAGGAAATTAAAGATGTTTTGGCCTATTTACGTTTGGTAATTAATCCGAAAGATGAAGAAGCATTAGTGCGCGTAATTAATTATCCAGCAAGAGGAATAGGAGACACCACGGTAGAAAAATTAACGGTTGCGGCCAATCATTACAAGCGTTCTATTTTTGAAGTAATGGAACACATTGATAAGATTGATTTGAAACTGAATTCGGGCACGAAAAATAAAATTTCTGATTTTGTTACTTTAATTAAAAGTTTTCAAGTGATTAATGAAAATCAAGACGCATTTTTCTTAACCGACCATATCACTAAGAAAACCGGATTGGTTCAAGAATTGAAAAAAGATGGCACACCTGAAGGGATTGCTAAAATTGAAAATATAGAAGAGTTACTCAACGGTATAAAAGATTTCACCGAAGGACAAAAAGAAATCGATGGTGCTAGAGGTGCATTAGCCGAGTTTTTAGAAGATGTTGCTTTGGCCACCGACTTAGATAAAGACACTGGAGATGATGATCGAGTAGCCTTAATGACCATTCACTTGGCAAAAGGATTAGAATTTCCACATGTGTTTATTGTAGGATTAGAAGAGGATTTGTTTCCTAGTGCAATGAGTTTAAACACCCGAAGCGAATTAGAAGAAGAACGTCGTTTATTTTATGTGGCTTTAACTCGTGCCGAACATCAAGCGTATTTGACCTATGCGCAATCGCGTTATCGATGGGGGAAATTAGTCGATAGCGAACCTTCGCGTTTTATAGAAGAAATTAACGATGAATATTTAGAATATTTAAATCCAGTAGATTCGGGTTATCGCTATAAACCGGTTATGGATATTGATGTTTTTGGTGATATTGATAAATCGAAATTACGATTAGCAAAACCAACTGCAGGAACACCACCAAAGAATCCTTTAAGCTCCGAAGGCGGAATCAATATTCCGAATATTAGAAAGTTAAAACCAGTTTCTAGTAATGCAGGAGGTTCCAATATATACGATTCAAATTTAGCAGTTGGAAATATTGTTATGCATGAACGTTTTGGAAAAGGACAAATTGTAAGTATGGAAGGTATTGGCGCCGATAAAAAAGCAGAAATCCGTTTCGATGTGGGTGGCTTGAAGAAGTTGTTGTTGCGATTTGCTAAATTGGAGGTGATAGGGTAAGGAATTTAAAGTTTCAGATTTCAGGTTCTTTTTGTTAACTTGAAACTTGAAACGAAAAAAAACTTGAAACAAAATTAAATAGGGCAGAATTCATAAAAATATACGAAGATAAACCCAGCGAAGCGGTTATTAAAAAGTAATCAAATTTATGTAACCACCGTCACTTCGAGTGATTTTATGTAGTGAAACGGAATAAAAATGTATCGAGAAGCATGAAGCAATCATTTGTTTATATTTTAAAATGTTCAGATAACTCATATTATACTGGTGTTACGAGTAATTTAACCCAACGCGTCTTTCAACACGAAGTTGGCTTTTATCCTGATTGTTATACTGCAAGTAGAAGACCAATTGAATTAGTATTTTATTGTGAATTTACAGATATAACAATAGCAATTGATTTTGAAAAAATAATAAAAAAATGGTCTAGAGCAAAAAAAGAAGCGCTTATTAATGAAGATTATGATAAGTTGCCTAATTTAGCAAAGAAGAAATTTTAATTTTATTTGGCTCTCGATACAATTTTTCTTCATTTCATTACGAAAAATCACTCGAGCTGACGAGAAAACAAAATCATGACAGAATTCATAAAAATATACGAAGATAAACCTAGTGAAGCCGCTATTAAAAAAGTAGTGGATGTGTTGAAAAATGGCGGTTTAGTAATTTATCCAACCGATACCGTTTATGGATTAGGATGTGATATTACCCATTCACGTGCGTTGGAAAAATTAGCTAAAATCAAAGGAATTAAGTTAGAAAAAGCGAATTTTTCTTTTGTTTGTTCTGGTTTGAGTCATCTTTCCGATTACGTAAAGCAAATTGATACTGCTACTTTTAAAATTTTAAAACGCGCTTTACCTGGACCTTATACATTCATTTTGCCAGGTAATAATGATTTACCTAAAGAATTCAGAAAGAAACAAACGGTTGGTATTCGGGTTCCTAACAACAATATTGCGCTGCAAATTGTAGAAATGCTTGGAAATCCAATAGTTTCTACTTCTATTCATGATGAAGATGATGTTATTGAATATTCAACTGATCCAGAATTGATTTTTGAAAAGTGGAATAACAAAGTAGATATGGTGATCGATGGCGGTTATGGTGACAATGTTGCCTCAACCATTATTGATTTAACAGGACACGAACCTGAAGTAATTCGAGAAGGTAAAGGGAGTTTGGATGTATTATAAAAAAAAACGCTTTCGATTGAAAGCGTTTTTTTATTCTATTTTTATTTCTTCTCGAAATTTTTCATTTCCTTTTCAATCATATCGTAAAATTGGTCAATTTTAGGCATGATGATAATGCGTGTTCTTCTGTTTTTAGCTCTGTTAGCAGGTGTATCGTTTGCAACAAGAGGAATGTATGAACTTCTTCCCGCAGGAATTAATTGTTTTGGACTTACGCCTAAATCTGTTTGTAATACTCTTACAATAGAAGTAGCACGTTTTACTGATAAATCCCAGTTATCTAATAGTACTGCATTTTTAATTGGAAGATTATCTGTGTGACTTTCTACCATACATTCAAAATCTGGTTTGCTATTGATTACTTTAGCCACTTTCGCTAATACCGCTTTAGCTTTATCACCCACTTCATAACTTCCTGATTTGAATAATAAATTATCGGCAATAGAAATCATAACCACTCCTTTTTCAACATTGATGTTAATGTCTGGATCGTCAATTCCTACTTCACGTTTTAAACTGGTCACTAAAGCTAAGGTTACACTGTCTTTTTTAGTTAGTGCATCTTGTAAGCGATTGATTTTTAAATCTTTTTCTTTTAAACTCTCAAGAGATTTCTCTAAATTTTCAGAGTTTTTAGCTGTTAATACCGTTAACTCTTTAGAACTACTAATTAATTCAGAGTTATTTTGTTGTAAGTAATTCACTTGACCTGTCAATGCTTCTTTTTCAGACAAGCATACATTTAATTTGACAGTAGCCGTGTTTAATAATTCTTGAATTTCTTTGTTTTTAGTTTCTAACAATGCAAATTTCTTTTTAGAAACGCACGAGGTTAAAGAGATAGAAACTAAAGTGATAATTAAAATTACTTTTTTCATGAGACTGATTATTTTTACAAAGTTATAAAGAAGTTTAAGGAAATAAAAATTTTAAGCATAAACTCTTGTTAAAACAAATCCGCAAACACCTTGCCATTTTTTAAATAATAGTGCAAAACTATACTGTTTAGCTTATAATAATTGGATTTTTGAAAATTTAATCGCTTGCTATAATAATGTTTGAATAGCTTATAAAAAGCAAAATGAGCATGAATAATTGCTAAGCAATGTTTGGATTTTCCTTTTAAAATAAATTGGATACCAGCTAATCCATCTAAGAATAAGCGAGAAAAGAGAATCGGTATCAATTGGTTTTTAGGAAGATTCTTAGTTAGCATTAACAATGAATTTCTAAAATTTAAGTAGGTTTTCATAGGGTTTCCCTCATTTAGTGTAGCGCCACCCACATGATATACAACCGATTTTGGCGTGTATTTTATTTTGTATCCAAGATTAAATGCTCTCCAACACAAATCAATTTCTTCTTGATGTGCAAAGAAAGAGTCGTCAAATCCATTTAATTTGCGGTATACTTCTTTTCTAATAAAAAAACAGGCTCCGGTTGCCCAAAAAATTTCGATTTCATCTTCATACTGTTGTTTGTCTTCTTCAACGGTATCGAAAATTCTTCCGCGGCAAAACGGATATCCAAATCTGTCAATAAAACCGCCAGCTGCTCCAGCATATTCAAAATGGGTTTTCTTTTTGTAATCTAATAATTTGGGTTGGATTATAGCCGTTTCGGGTTGGTTTTCAAATATGTTTAAAATAGGAGTAAGCCAATATTCCGTCACTTCAATATCAGAATTCACTAAAGCATAATATTCTTCTTCAACAAACTTTAATGCTTCATTGTATCCTTTTGCATAACCAAGGTTTCCTGAGTTTTTAATAATGTTTACCGTTGGAAACTGATTTTGAATTACATTAATTGAATCATCTGTTGAAGCATTATCTGCCACATAAATCGCAGCTTCATCAGAAAAAGCTAGTACCGAAGGCAAAAACTGTTCTAGTAATTTGGCTCCGTTCCAATTTAATATGACTACTGCTATTTTTTTCAAGTGATTTTTGTTTCAGGTTTAATTTGTTTCAAGTTTCAAGTTATATGACTTTTAAAATATCTTCAGCATTAATTATTCATGTGCTGGTAATTCGTTTAAAAATATATATTTCTCATTCTCAAAATCCATTTGGCAAAAATAATGATTTAGTCCATTAGTTACCATTAAATATTTTGCTTTCAAAACTAAATTATAACGGGCAATTTGATCAAAAGTGTTTTGGGAAATTGGAACCTCTGGTGCTTTGCATTCAATTAATAAAAAAATATCTCCATTAGGTTGAAATACAACTACATCATATCGTTTACTTAAATCATTAATTTTGATTAATTTTTCAACATTAATATATGATTTTGGATATTTTTTATCTTGTAATAAAAACTGAACCGTATGCTGACGTACCCATTCTTCTGGTGTAAGCAACATAAATTTTTTTCTGATTTCATCAAAGATAGCTACTTTATTTTCACTATTTTTGAACCGAAAGGAATAAACTGGAAAGTTTAGTTTTATCAATGTTTATAGTTTATTGTTAATTGTTTGTAGTTGTATGGCAAAAATAGAAAAATTTGAGGACTTAGAAATTTGGAATAAATCAAGAGAAATTTGTATTGATATTGAAACACTTTTTGAAACTACAAATTTAGGAAAAAGATTTTCAATTAAAGACCAAATAGACAGAAGTTCAGGTTCTATTATGGATAATATTGCTGAAGGATTTGAGAGAAATGGTAATAGAGAATTTATTAATTTTTTAAGTTTTTCAAAAGGTTCTTGTGGAGAATTGAAATCTCAATTATATAGATCTTTAGATAAAAAATTAATTTCTCAAAGTGAATTTGATAATTTGGCAAATAAAATCGAATTAGTTAAAAATAAAATTGGTGCTTTCATGAAATATTTGAATTCAACTGAAATCAAAGGTTTAAAGTTTAACAATAAACAATAAACCAAAAACAATTAACAACAAAATGGATCAAGTAATTCAAATTACGAAAGATATCAAAGCAGGTAACCTGAAACCCATTTATTTTTTAATGGGAGAAGAACCTTATTATATTGATAAATTAACCGAATTTATCGAGCAAAATGTTTTAGAGGAACACGAACGTGATTTTAATCAATCCATATTATATGGACGAGATGTTACCATAGAAGATGTTATAGGAACTGCAAAAAGATTTCCTATGATGGCCGATCGGCAAGTTGTAGTTGTGAGAGAAGCACAAGAATTATCAAGAACAATTGATAAATTAGAAGCTTATGCCGAAAATCCGCAGCCAACCACGGTTTTGGTTTTTGCTTACAAATATAAAACCTTAGATAAGCGTAAAAAAATTACTAAATTATTAGATAAAGTAGGAGTAGTCTTTGAAAGTAAAAAGCTTTACGAAAATCAAGTTGGTGATTGGATTAAAAGGGTGTTATCTGGGCAAGGTTATAGCATTGAACCAAAAGCTGTGGCCATTTTAGTAGAGTTTTTGGGTACAGATTTATCTAAAATTAATAATGAATTAGAAAAATTAAAAATCATACTTCCAAAAGGCCATACGTTCACTCCAAATGATATTGAAGAAAATATTGGGTTTAGTAAAGACTTTAATAATTTTGAGTTGCGAAAAGCCATTGGAGAAAAAAATCAGGTGAAAGCGTATCAGATTATTGATTATTTTGCGCAAAATCCGAAAGATAATCCCTTGGTTGTAACTACAGGATTGGTGTTTGGCTTCTTTTCCCAATTATTACAATATCATGGCTTGAAAGATAAATCCCAAGCCAATGCCGTTAAGGTATTGAAAGTAAATCCTTATTTTGTTAAGGATTATGAAGTTGCTTTTCGAAATTATCCGATGAAAAAAGTAAGTGCAATTGTTGCAGCCCTTCGTACCATAGATGTTAAAAGTAAAGGAGTTGGTACTGCATCTACCTCACAACATGATTTATTAAAAGAATTATTAATTACAATTTTTAATTAATTACTGAAGTATAAAAAATTAAAATTTGTAACTTCGCAAACCTATTTTTTTCGAATCTTAAGTAAACAAATTGAATTATGGGAATGAATAAAAATACAATATTAGCTTGGGCGACTTTCATTATGATTTTAATGGGATTATTATTAATTGGCCTAGGAATTTATAGATATGCCGATGTTGCAGGTTGGGGATTTTCTGCAGTTGGTGTTGGTTTCTTTGCTATTGCTTGGGTTTTTAATGCTTTAAAGGGAAGGGTTTAATTTATTTTTATATAAGTTATATATAATCAATATTTTATATTTATCTTTTTCAACTTAAATTCACTTTTTTTTAAAAAAAAGTGAATTTATTTTTTTTATTCTACAATTGTTATATTTTTGCTTTTTTAAAACATTAATTTGTTTTTTTAATTTATAAATATATTAATCCCTAATCGTATGTTTACAAAAACAATTGTTACTTCGTTAGCTGTAATTATACAGTTATTTTCAATCGCCTCTTCTCAGGCACAAAAATCAAACAGTAAGTCTAAATCAAAAAAGCCTAACATTTTAATTATTTGGGGCGATGATATTGGTCAATTCAATATTAGTGCCTACAATCGAGGAATGATGGGTTACAAAACGCCTAACATTGATAAAATTGCTAATGAAGGAGCATTATTTACCGACTGGTATGGTCAACAAAGTTGTACAGCGGGAAGAGCTGCATTTATTACAGGTCAATCACCAATTAGAACGGGTTTAACAAAAGTAGGATTACCTGGTGCCCCTGAAGGTATGAAAAAAGAAGATCCAACAATTGCTACTTATTTAAAATCGCATGGATATGTAACAGGACAATTTGGAAAAAACCATTTAGGCGATCAAGATAGTATGTTGCCTACTGCCCATGGATTTGATGAATTTTTTGGTAATTTATATCATTTGAATGCAGAAGAGGAGCCAGAAAATGAAGATTATCCAAAAGATCCAGCATTTAAGAAAAAATTTGGTCCACGCGGTGTGATTCATAGTTTTGCTGACGGCAGAATCTCTGATACAGGTCCGTTAACCAAAAAAAGAATGGAAACCATTGACGAAGAAGTGAATACTAAAGCCATTGCATTTATGGAAAAAGCAAAAAAAGAAGACAAGCCCTTCTTTTTATGGTGGAATAGTACAAAAATGCACATTTTTACACATTTAGAAGAAAATAAAAATGGGGTAACTGGTTTAGGTATTTATGCTGATGGAATGGTAGAACATGACAGACAAGTTGGTTTAATTTTAGATAAATTAAAAGAACTCGGATTGGACGATAATACGATCATTATGTATTCTACAGATAATGGTTCAGAATCATTTTCATGGCCCGATGGTGGAACAACTATGTTTAGAGGTGAAAAAAACACACAATGGGAAGGTGGATATAGAGTGCCAACTATGATTAAATGGCCAGGTGTAATTCAACCAGGAACTGTTATCAATGAAATTGGTTCACATGAAGATATGTTTGCTACAATAGCTGGGGCATTAGGAGATACTAATTTAGGAGAAGATTTAAAAAAAGGAAAAAATATTAATGGAACAAATTATAAAGTTCATTTAGATAGTTATAATTTATTACCCGCTTTTAAAGGAGAACAATCTTGGCCAAGAAAAGAGTTTATTTATTGGACAGACGGTGGAAGTGTAGCTGCTTTGCGATATAATAATTGGAAAGCTACTTTTTTAGTTCAAAAAGCACATGGAATGCATGTTTGGTTACAACCTTTTGAAGAATTAAGAGCACCAATGTTGACCAATCTTAGAATGGATCCATTTGAATTAGCATCTGATATTGGAATGGGTTATAATAAGTGGTATCTTGAACATATGTATATGATTGCACCAGCGGCAAGTTATATAGGACAATGGTTGCAAAGTTTTAGAGAGTTTCCTCCAAGACAAAAGCCTGGAACATTTAATCTAGATAGAGTTATGGAGGCTGTTACCAAAGGAAGTAATCAATAAATACAACCTATAATGATGTCTTGTTTGAAGTGTCAAACAAGACATCTTATAAATTGATTATTTCAAAATAACTTTAATTTATAAGATGACATTCCCTCTATTTTTATCTAATTATTCTAAAAGCCATATTTTAGTTTTTTTTGTATTGTTTAGTTGTAATACTGAAAAGTCTAAATTAACCAATCCAGAAAACATATCCAATCAAACTTCTAAAATGATTTGGATACCTGGAGGTACATTTTCAATGGGATCCAATAAGCAAAGTAATACAAATGATGCTTTGCCGTATCAATTTGTTAAAATAGATGGATTTTGGATGGATGAAACTGAGGTGACCAATGCTCAATTTGAAAGATTTTGTAAAGAAACAGGTTATATAACGGTAGCAGAGCGAAAGATTAATTGGGATGAATTAAGAGAATTAGTACCTCCAGGGACTCCTAAGCCCTCTGAAGATGACTTACAACCAGGTTCGTTAGTATTTTTACCACCTTCAATTCCAGTTCCATTAGATTCAAACACTCGATGGTGGAAGTGGTGTAAAGGTGCTAATTGGAGGCATCCATTTGGACCTGACAGCTCAATTAAAGGAAAGAAAAATCATCCGGTGGTCCAAATAGCATTTGAAGATGCTCAAGCGTATGCTAAATGGGCAAATAAAAGATTGCCTACTGAGGCTGAATGGGAATTTGCAGCTAGAGGAGGATTGCAACAACAGCAATACGCTTGGGGCGATGAATTAAATCCAAATGGAGCATTTTTAGCTAATTATTTTCAAGGTGATTTTCCATATAATAATACTCATGATGATGGTTATTTATTAACAGCTCCAGTGAAATCTTTTCCCAAGAACCCTTATGGTTTATATGATATGATTGGAAATGTATGGGAATTATGTACCGATTTTTATGAAGTACCTGAATTTTGTGAATCCTGTTGTCATTCTGCTCCAACTAAAATAAATCCGATAGGGCCATCAAAAACTTTTGATCCATTAGATCCAAATGCAGTAAAGCATGTAATAAAAGGCGGTTCTTTTTTATGTAGTATTGAATATTGCAGTAATTTCAAACCAAGTGGACGTCAAGGAATTTCGTATGATTCAGGAATGAGTCACATTGGATTTAGATGCGTTAAATCAAAAAAATAGTAAAGATGATTAAAGAAATTTCAAGACATTATTTAACTACAGTATGTGTTTGTTTTAAAATTTATTAAGAAAATGAAGTTAAAATATCTATATATCTGTTGGATTTGTTCCCTGTTTTCTTTTGCTCAAGAAACCACTACAACCACTACTACCTCTACCACAATTACAAAAACTGTGGTTACAAAAGGGATTGAAGATTCAAAATTTAATAATACAATCCGTTATAATATAACAAATCCTATGATTTTTGGAACTAAAAATATTATTATTGGTTATGAACGAGTGGTATCAAATAATCAAACATTTAGTATTGATTTTGGGAGGAATACACTTCCAAATTTTAAACCTAGAACATTTAGTTATAATGACGCAACATTAGAGTTAAAACATGGTAGAAAAAACAATGGTTTGCATATAACAGCTGATTATCGTTTTTATTTAAAATCTGAAAATAAATATAGAGCGCCTAGAGGTATGTATATAGGACCCTATTATTTATTTAATTCATTTAATCATGATAATGATTGGTTTTTAAGTTCAAACACTTTTGATGGGAAATTATCAAATGAGTTGAGTTTACAAATTCATACAATTGGCTTTCAATTAGGATATCAATTTGTAATTGCTAAACGATTTGCCATAGATATTGTAGCAGTAGGACCAGGTGTTGGAAATTATAAATTTAAAGCTTCTTTAAGTTCTAGTTTATCTGCGGCTGATGAAAGTATCTTATATGAACAAATAAATCAATTAATTTCAAATAAAATTCCAGGCTACAATATTGTTTTTGAAAATGATAATTTAAAGAAAAATGGCGTAGCAAGCATAAATACTTTGGGTTATCGTTTCATGATTAATCTTGGTTACCGATTTTAAAAAACAATAAATAAATATAAATAAAAGAAAAATGAAAAATTTATCGATACTATTTTTACTAATATTAGCAGGTTGTAATTCAACAAAATCTACAATACTTGACACTTGGAAAGAGCCTACAACTTCTGTAGCTGCTGAAAACTTTAAAAAGGTTTTAGTAGTTGGATTAATAAAAAATGAATTAGCAAGACAACGTGTTGAAGATCATTTTAAAGAATTAAGTCCCATTTTTAGAACTTCTTATCCATTTTTAAATAAAAAGTCTCAAATAAATCAAGATTTATTAGTGAAATTACTTAAAAGTGAGCATTTTGATGGTGTAGTAACTATGCGATTAGTAGATACTCAGAAAGAAGTAAGTTCTACACCAAGTATGTATTCAAGTTATTATTATAACCCATATGGATATACAATAGGAACTTATGGAGGTCTATTTGGTAACTGGTACGGAAGTTATGGAACGTTGTATTTTTCACCTGGAAGTTACACTGAAAACACTTATTATATTGTAGAAACTAATATTTTTTCATTAACCAATGATAAACTGATTTGGAGTGCAGTAACAAAAACAATACAGTTTTCTGATATAGAAGGAGGTTTAGACGATATATTAAAAACAATTGTGAATGAAATGAGAAAAGATGGTTCACTTCCGCCATCAAAAAAATAATTCTTACTACTTTAATAGCAAAATCGTCTTAATAAATTTAAAAGTTATTTTGACGATTTTTTTTATTTAGAAAATTTCCAATCCTTTTCCATATTTTTTTATAGTATCTTGAAGTTCTGAAGCAGATAAATTTAAATATTTAATTTTATTAACATTAACAATTTTTAATTTACCATTTTTAGAATCGGGAAGGTTTGGAAAATAAACAATAGAATATTTTTCAGAGTGTTGCTCAATTTCAAATGCAATTATCCAGTCATTATCTTCTGCAACTACTATTGATTTCCATTTTTCCTCATTTTTGGTAGATTCACTTGTTCTTGTTTTAATAATATGATAGGTTGGAATCATTGTACTCAATAATTCATCTAAAGTATTTACGATTGGTTGTACTTTTTTATGATTTGCCATGGAGCCTATTATATAGCAGATAAATAATATGATACAAAATATGAATAAAGTAATAATTCCAATTCCAAATACTTTTTGATTTGGGAAAAAGTGTTTCATTGGCTCTATTATTCTATGAATTATTTCGATTGCTTTTTCAATAACAAAAATGATTACAATTAACGGAAACAAAAATAAAATTAACCCATTGACTATTTTATTCATTATATTTTTTAAAATCATTTGTATTAAAATTTATATTCAACAAAAAAACTATTTACTTTTTCTTCATTTGGAATTATTGTAGTAAAAAACACTTCTCTTTTAACACCAATATTCCATTCTTTTTCATTAGACTCTATTGAACATCTTACATAATATTCTTTAGAATTGGCATATCGCTCATTTGTTGCACTTTTTTTCAAGATATACCATTCAATTCCGGGTTTTAAAAATATCTTATTAGTTTTATCAAATAATAGATAATCAAAATGAAATCTATATCGCAAACGATTATATTGGTCATATTCATTTTCAGAGCTGTAAAAAAAGTTTCTCCATTCAGCTTTGAAAAATTGAGTAAAATATAATTTTTCAAGTACTTTAGACTTTAAACTAATCATTATCCAAGGTCGGGCTTCAAAATAATTTATAGCTTTTGTATCCATCACGTAATAATTGTCTAATCCTGAAGAAATAGTCCAATTATTTTTTAAAGAGTTAATAAATGTAAAATTTAATCCAATTCGATTCCAATCATTATTATACTCTTTTTTCCAATTTATATCTAAGATGTAATTGCTGTTTTGGGAAGGAATTTTTTTACCAAATTCAATTTCATGAAATAAATTTTGAGCTGCTGTAAAATAAAAAGGAAGTAGTAACCAAGCATAAAGAATTGGTTTTTTTAAATTAAAATACATAGGGATAATTTCTAAAAATAATTAGTGCAATTTTAAATATTTAATTGCGTAAATAAAAATTTTTTGCACTAAAATATTATTTGCATGTATTCTTTTTGATTTTCATTTTAGATTTGTTTGTATTGCTTTATATTTGCCTTTTAGAAATTTAATTCAATTATTATGTCAGACGATAAGAAAGTGATTTTCTCCATGCAAAAAGTAAGCAAAGCTTACCAAGGAAGTGATAAACAAGTTCTAAAAAACATCTATTTGAGTTTCTTTTACGGAGCTAAAATTGGTATTTTAGGTTTAAATGGTTCAGGTAAATCATCTTTATTAAAAATTATTGCTGGAGTAGATAAAAATTATCAAGGTGATGTAGTTTTTGCTCCTGGTTATACTGTAGGTTATTTAGAACAAGAGCCACAATTAGACGAAACTAAAACCGTAATAGAAGTAGTTCGTGAAGGAGCTGCTGAAATCTTCGCGCTATTAGAAGAATTCAATAAAATCAATGACGATTTTGGTTTGCCTGAAGTGTATGAAGATGCAGATAAAATGCAAAAGCTTATGGATCGTCAGGCTGAATTACAAGATAAAATTGATGCTTGTGGTGCTTGGGAAATCGATAATAAATTAGAAATTGCAATGGATGCGCTTCGTACACCAGAGGCTGATACACCAATTAACGTTTTGTCTGGTGGAGAAAAGCGTCGAGTAGCATTATGTCGTTTGTTACTGCAACAACCTGATGTATTATTATTAGATGAGCCAACCAACCATTTAGATGCTGAATCGGTTCTTTGGTTAGAGCAACATTTGAAACAATATGCAGGAACAGTTATAGCAGTAACCCACGACCGTTATTTCTTAGATAATGTTGCTGGTTGGATTTTGGAACTAGATAGAGGAGAAGGTATTCCTTGGAAAGGAAATTACTCATCTTGGTTAGACCAAAAGGCAAAACGTTTAGAGCAAGAAGAGAAAGTAGCATCAAAGCGAAGAAAAACATTAGAACGCGAATTGGATTGGGTGCGTCAAGGAGCAAAAGGTCGTCAAACGAAACAAAAAGCGCGTTTGCAGAATTACGACAAATTATTAAACGAAGACCAAAAAGAATTAGATGAAAAATTAGAAATCTACATTCCAAATGGACCTCGTTTAGGAACTAATGTAATTGAAGCTAAAAATGTTGCTAAAGCTTTTGGTGATAAGTTATTATACGACGATTTGAATTTTGTATTGCCACAAGCTGGAATTGTTGGAATTATTGGTCCGAATGGTGCTGGTAAATCTACTATTTTTAGAATGATTATGGGTGAAGAAACTCCAGACACTGGTTCATTCACTATAGGTGATACGGTTAAAATCGCTTATGTTGATCAATCGCATGCTAATATTGATGTGAATAAATCCATTTGGGAAAACTTTTGTGATGGACAAGAATTAATTATGATGGGTGGCCGTCAAGTTAACTCACGTGCTTATTTATCTCGTTTTAATTTTGGTGGAAGCGATCAAAACAAAAAAGTGGCTACATTATCGGGTGGAGAAAGAAACCGTCTGCATTTAGCCATGACTTTAAAAGAAGAAGGAAATGTATTGTTGTTAGATGAGCCAACAAATGATTTAGATGTAAACACGCTTCGTGCTTTAGAGGAAGGTTTAGAAAATTTTGCAGGTTGTGCCGTAATTATTTCGCACGACAGATGGTTTTTAGATAGAGTTTGTACGCATATTTTAGCTTTTGAAGGCGATTCACAAGTATATTGTTTTGAAGGAAGTTTCTCTGAATACGAAGAAAACAAACGAAAACGATTAGGAAAAGATGTTGTTCCTACTCGAATTAAATATAAAAAACTAACTCGATAGTTATTATCAAAAAAAACGCTGGTTAATACCAGCGTTTTTTGTTTTTCTTAGATGCATCTGATTTTCTTGATTTTGAATTCGGATTCATCTTATTTTTATTTCGTAAATCAGGTTTTGCAGTCGAATTTATTGTTTCATCTTTCCATGTAAACGGATGATCAGTAACCACTTTAACTTTCATTCGAATTAATTTTTCGATGTCTTGCCAATATGTTTTTTCGTCTTTACCACAAAATGAAATCGCTAAACCTGAATTTCCTGCTCTACCAGTTCGACCAATTCGGTGAACATAGGTTTCCGAAATATTTGGAATGTCAAAATTAATTACAAAAGGTAGTTGTTCTATATCAATTCCACGCGCAGCAATATCGGTGGCAACTAAAATATCAATTTCTTTATTTTTGAATTGCTCTAAAACACGTTGGCGTGCATTTTGAGATTTATCTCCATGAATAGCTTCCGCTTTTATGCTGGCTTTTTTCAATACTTTTACAATATTATCAGCACCGTGTTTAGTTCTTGTAAACACTAGAGCATTACTCAAACTTTCTTGAATAATCAATTGTTTTAAAAGCAAACGCTTATCATCTTTATTGACGAAATATACTTTTTGAGATACGTTTTCAGCCGTACTAGAAATTGGGGTTACCGAGATGTATTTTGGTTTGGTTAAGAAAGTATCGGCTAGTTCTCTAATTGCCAAGGGCATAGTCGCCGAAAACAATAAGGTTTGTCTGTTGTCAGGTGTTAATTTGATGATTTTTTTCACATCATTAATAAATCCCATATCTAGCATTTGATCCGCTTCGTCTAATACTAAATGATGCATATGATTCAAATCTATAAAACCTTGTTTGTGAAGGTCTAAAAGTCTTCCGGGTGTAGCGATTAACACATCAACACCGTTTTTTAATTCGTTTACTTGTGGTACTTGATTAACTCCGCCAAAAATCACTAATGATTTAACATTGGTATATTTCCCGTAGGTTTTGAAGCTATCGTCAATTTGAATTGCTAATTCACGAGTAGGCGTTACTACTAAAGTTCGAATGTGTTTTGCTTTCTTTGCCGAACCTACAATTCGATGAATTAAGTTTAAAATAGGAATAGCAAACGCTCCGGTTTTACCCGTACCCGTTTGCGCACAAGCCACTAAGTCTTGTCCTAATAAAATTTCGGGGATTGCTTGTTCTTGAATAGGCGTTGGATTGGAATATCCTTCCTCTTCCAAAGCTTGTTGAATATTGTTGTAAAGTTTTAAATCGTTAAATGTCATATAAAATAATTAGTCCAGTTGCATAGTAGCAATAGGGTTACAAAGGTAGTGTTATTTTATTTAACTTGATTTTTCAAACGTTATTACGCTTTTGCTTTCATGAAATCGGTAATCATTGCAGCAATTAATTTACCGGTTAAATGATTGTTTTTTGAATCATCTAGTTCGGGAGCGCCTTCACAAATGTGTAAATAAGAAGCATTGGCATGTTTGCCCATAAAGTAAATGTAATGGCGTGCTTTATCGATACTTAATCCGCTTAAAGTCATAGCGCTACTAGGAATTCCGGGAAGTGCATCTAAATCTAATTCAATACCAAAGGGTTCATTTTTGATGAATTCAAGCGCATTTTCTAATTCGGCTTCAAATTTCTTTTCCCTTTTTACTTCTAGTTCTTCGTAAGTGACAAATTTTACTCTGCTTGTTAATTCTTTCAACGTATTGAAAACGCTTTTAGAAACAAAATTTTCATGCAATCCAAATACAAAATATTTTTTCAAAAAACCATCTTCGTAGGCATAGCTGAATCCATTTCCCGAATGGCGACCTTCTAAAATTCTAAAATCGGTATGCGCATCAAAATTAATTGCATTGACTGGTTTTCCTTTCGCTAGAGCAAGTCCTTTAATATTTCCGTAGGCGTTATTATGTCCGCCACCAATAATAATTGGAATTTTTCCGGCTTTACAGATTTGATGGATGACGTGTGAAACTTCTTTATCTATTTTTTCAACTAGTTCAAAAAGTTTTTTTCGGTCTTCTTTATTTTTTGTGTCTAATGATTGTGCGATAGCTTTTTCTTGGTCAAAATTTAAATGCCCAAGTACTAATAAATCACTTCCTTTACAAAATTTATTGTGCTGTATATTGACTAAGTTATTCAAAGCACTTTGATAAGCTGAAGCAGTTCCTGTTCTTCCTAAATTAGCTTTAACACCAATATCTTCCGGTAGACCAATTAATACAAATTTAGCTTCGCAATTTGCAATATATCCATAATCAGTAGTCTCTTTTGGAAGCGTATGAATTTTCTCACCAAATTTAATTTCACCACTTCTGTGATTTGTAATTTTTGCTAGCTCAATAGGAGTAAGAATAGATATTTTTTCCATAAAAATGTTCAAAATTGGCAATCCAAATGTACTATTTTAAAATAAAAATCGTTATATTTTTATAAATTTCTTTTTTTAATTGTAAATTTGAACGACTAATTTTTAACCTACATAAATTATGGAAAATAATTCAAATAATTCAGGCTTAAAAGCAGCTGTAGTTGTTTTGGCTTTATTGCTATTGGCTAGTCTTGGCTATATCTACAAATTAACTTCGGATACCAAAACTACCGTAACTGAATTAACTGCTGAAAAAGATACTTTAGCCGAAGAGTTAAAAGCAAAAATTGCGGAATATGATTTAATGCTCGCGGATAATACAGCTCTTAAAGATGAAATTCAGGCAGAACAAGCAAAAATGGTTGCACTTTTAGAACAAGTTGAAAAATCTAAAGGAGATGCAGCTGCAATGGCTAAATACAAAAATGCTTATTTAAAGCTAAAAGGTGAAATGGATAATTTAGTTGCTGAAAATAAACTTTTGAAAGAACAGAATGTTACTTTAACTTCTAGTTTAGATAGTACCAAAGTGGTTTTAGATGATGCTAAGAAATTTAACGATACCTTGTTAGTTCAAAATGAAGGATTGACAAAAACAGTTGAGAAAGGTTCTAAATTAGCGGTTTTAAATTTGAAAGTATTCGCTGTAAAACAAAAAAGTTCAGGAAAACAAATTGAAACAGATAAAGCTGGGCGTGCTGACAAATTGAAAGTAAGTTTTTTGATTGCTGAAAATCAAATTGCCAAAACAGGTAGCAGAGAATATTATGTTCAAATTATCGATAGTAAAAATAATATCTTGGGCGAAAAGAAAACAATACCAGCTGGCGATAAAACATTGACTTATAGTTTTATTTCAACCGTAAAATATGAAAATAAAACTGTACAAGTGAATGAAGAAGTATCAGGAAAAGATTTTGCCGCTGGAACTTATTTTGTAAATGTGTTTGATAAAAATTCAGAATTAGTTTCAAAAACAAGTTTTACATTGCGTTAATATATTTTTCAATATAAATAAATTAAAATCCTGAGGTAATTCATCAGGATTTTTTTATATAAATTTAGTTATATGATTACCAATTCCAACCGCTGATATGGTAAGTATTACAGAAGCAATAATATAAATATAAGCATACAAATGGTTGCCGTTTTGAAACAAATTATAATTTTCAACCGCAAAACTCGAAAAAGTGGTAAACCCGCCACAAAAACCAACAATTAAAAGAAATTTTAATGACTGATTTTCAGGATAATATTTAGCAAGCGTACCAATAAATATTCCAATAAGTAAACTCCCTAAAATATTAATTACTAAAGTACTAACAGGGAAGGAGCCTTGAAAATATTTTGAAGCGAACCAACCCGATAAATAGCGTAATATACTGCCAATTGCTCCGCCTAAGCCTACAAGAATAATTGTTTTTATCATAATTAAATAAATTTTCCTTCTATCATTACTCTTTCAATAAGATTGGTTCCAAAAGCATAGGGTAATTCATAAAAACTTTTGATTGGTTTAGTGAGGATTATATTTGCTCTTTTTCCCTTAGTAATACTACCGTGTGTTGCAGAAACGCCCATTGCATAAGCTCCATTTATTGTAGCTGCATTGATTGCTTCTTCTGGTGTCATTTTCATTTTAATGCAAGCTGTTGCCACCACAAAGTTCATATTACCCGATGGAGTTGTTCCTGGATTATAATCTGTTGCTAGGGCTAGAGGTAATCCAGCATTAATAATTTTTCGAGCTGGCGTATAAGGAATACTTATAAAATAAGAGCAACTTGGCAAAGCTACGGGCATTGTTTTACTGTTTTTCAATGCTTCAATATCTTCATCTGTTACGATTTCTAAATGGTCAACAGATAATGCATTATATTCAACACAGGCTTTGATTCCCTCGATAGCCGTAAATTGATTAACATGAATCTTTGCAGTCATGCCATATTTTTTTCCGGCTTCCATTATTTTAATGGTTTCATCAACTGAAAAATAACCCGTTTCTAAGAAAGCATCGATGTAATCAGCTAAATGTTCATTAGCGATTTTTGGTAACATTTCATTGATAATCAAATCGATATAACCAGCATGATTTTCTTTGTATTCTGCCGGAAATGCATGAGCACCTAGAAAAGTTGCTTTAATTGCAATGGGATAATTTTCTTTTAAACGTTTAATTACACGTAGCATTTTGATTTCACCATCTAATGATAAGCCATATCCCGATTTTATTTCAACGGCACCAGTTCCTTGTTGCATGATTTCTTCTAATCTTGCTTTCGATTGTTCGTAAATTTCGTCTTCTGAAGTTTCATTTAGTTTTTTAGCTGAATTCAAAATTCCGCCGCCTCGATTGGCAATTTCTTCATATGAGAGACCGTTGATTCGATCTACAAACTCCTGAATTCTGTTGCCTGCATAAACAATATGAGTGTGGCTGTCTACCCATGTAGGAAGTACAACGCGGTCAGTTGCATCAATGGTAATTGCATTTTGAAGTGCTGGACAATTTTCCATCGGACCAAAATCGAAAATGAAATTATCTTCGACCAAAAGAAATGCATTTTCAATTTTTGGCAACACCGACATAGCAGCACCAGCTACTTTATCAATGTACTGTTCTCTAACTTGTAAAAGTTCTTTTATATTGATGAATAATGTTTTCATTAAAATAAATTTGAGTAAAAATACTTCTCATTTTTAAAAACTCCTATCTTTATGTCAAAATTTATTTGTTTTGAGAAAAATTAATTATAAAAAAGGAAGAAAGGTACAGCCTACCGTATTAGAATATACAGGAATACATAAGGATACTGTTACAGAATTACAATTATTTGTGTATAATGTTGATGACATTACCGAGTTTCATCAAATTACGGATAAAGAAATAATTGACCATTTGGATTTTAATAAAGTCAATTGGCTCAATGTTCACGGTTTAAATGATACTGAAATTATTCAATCTATCGGAACAAGATTTGGAGCGGATAATTTTATAATTGGTGATATTTTAAATACTACTAAACGAACAAAATTAGAGGAGTATAGTGATGTTTTATTTTTCAATGTAAAATCACTTTTACCCATGAAATCTTCTGATAATATAAGTATTGAGCAAATTAGTTTCATTTTAAAAGATCATGCTTTACTTTCATTTCAAGAAAAAAGAAGTGATTTCTTTTTCCATATTAGGGAACGAATTCGAACTAATTCGGGTATAGTTAGAACAAAAAAAGCTGATTTTTTATTGTATTTATTACTCGATGCCATTATTGAAAATTTCTATATAACCCTTGAAAGTGAAGAAGATAAAATAGATAACCTAATTAATTTAATTAAAATAAATACAAGGCCAGAAACGTTAGAGCATCTAGAAAAGCATCGCGATAATTTAAACTTTTTAAAACGATCGATTATTCCGTTGCGTGACTCATTATACTCCATTAAAACTATTAAAGATGACAACGTTTTTAATTCGATAGAGCAAGAAAATTATTCTTTTTTCTCTAGACTGCATCAAAAGTGTTTAGAATTATTAGAACAAATTGAATCTGATTTAAGTACGCTTGATAGTGCATCAAATTATTTCTTTTCGGCACAAAATCATAAGATGAATGAAGTAATGAAAACGTTGACTGTTGTTTCGATGTTTTTTTTACCGCTAACATTTATTGTAGGTGTTTATGGAATGAATTTTAGGAATTTTCCCGAGTTAGAGTGGGAGAATGGCTATTTTATTATTTGGGGAGTAATGATTTTAACGGTTATCTTTATGTTTGCCTATTTTAAAATAAAAAAATGGTTTTAGATTGAATTAATCATATAAAATAATTCGATAATCTATTGTTCAAAATAAATATTCCTATTATCTTTGACAAGAATTCATAAATTCCGGAAAAATCATGTTTGAATTTCAACAGTACCTAGGTTTTTTACTTTTCTTAACCATATTAACAATTGGTTTTTGGTTGATGATTTTCTTAGTAGGATTCGTTCAATATTGGTTGGGCGGTGCTATCATAGAATTGATTAAAGAGAGAAGAAACAAAAACAAAGAAGCGTAAAAATTATTTTTTACCTGAAAATAAAAAGTCCCGATTATCGGGACTTTTTTGTTTTAAATGATTTACGGTTGACCCATAAAATCTCCTTCACCACCTTCTTCGCGTTTTGGTTTATCTCTATCATTTTTTTGTTTGTTAAAACGATAAGTAAAGGAAAGATTTATTTGACGTACTCTCATTTGCATTTCACTATATGAGCTTACTACATTTTCAATGTTTGTTTCTATAATTCGTTTTCTCGAATTAAATAAATCACTAACATTAAATGCAATTGTTCCTTTGTCTTTTAAAACATCTTTACTAAAAGCAAGATTAATTCCATAATTACCTAAACGTTTTTCTTGTGCGGTTGTTTGAGGTGCTTCATAAGAGACATTTGTTTGCCAATCTATTTTGTAGGGTAAATTTATTTTCGAACTTAATCGTGAAGTCCAAGTTAAAGCAATATTATCAAAATTCTGAACAACATTAGTTCCTAAGTAATTAATATAGCTGTAATTTCCTTGGGTTTCATTGCGAAATAAATTAAAATTGCCATTTAATTTCCACCATTTGTAAGGAGTATAATTTAAGTTAAATTCAAAGCCTGCTCTGTATTCTTTAGCTAAGTTTATTGGCGTACTTAAAATAACTGGAACACCTTCTACAAATAATCCTGATTCTTTTCTAATAAATTGAAATGCATCATTAGTTATATTAATGTAGGCAGAAGTACTAAAGGTGAGTTTTTTAAATTTTGTTAAATAGCCTATATCTATTGCATCTGTCAATGAAGGATCAATATCTGGATTTCCTTGGAAAATGTTTATATTACTTGAATAGGTAGAAAATGGATTTAAAAATCGTCCTCTAGGTCTGTTAATTCTTTTACTATAACTTAAGCTTAAAGAACTTATATCAGAAATTTCATAATTAAATGTTACCGATGGAAAGAAATTATTATACTTTTTATTATTAAAGTCATTCGATGTTAATGAGTTTACATCAATGTTACTGTCTTCAAATCGTAATCCAATGAAATATGAAAATAGGTTGATTTTTGAACCATATTGGGCATAAAGCGCATTAACATATTCATTATATTCCAAAGTATTTGAGTAAGCAGAAGCGGGAGTAATTTCAAATTCAGTTAAATTTTCTTGAAAGCTTCCACGGTATCCTGCTTCAAATCGACCGTCTTTTCCAATAGGAAATACATAATCTGCTTGTACAAGATTACGTTGTTGCGATTGTTTATTGTTTGTAGTTTCTGAAAATAAGGAAGTTGGTGTTCCAAGAATTTGATCGTAAATAGTAGCAAATTCATTTTCTCTATTTTGAGAAATTGCTATGTCAACATTTAATTGATGACCATCTTTACCAAATTTTTTAATAAAATTTGATGAATATTCAATACTCAATTCATCACTTTTTGCATCATTTAAACGATTTCTTACAAATGTAGGATTGTATAATGCATCAAAATTATAAAAGAAAACATTATCTGGATTTTCACCATTACTTTCTCTAAAGGTAATCGCATTTGTCCAAGTTAACGAATTACTTAAATTTAAATCAATACCAAAATTAGCATTATACCCTTCACTTAATCGTTCATTAGTTCTTCTTTCGTTAATGAAACGGCTAGTTGTTCCATTTGAATTAAAGTATTCGGCATTGGTTAAAGAGTTTCCAGGGTTATTTCTATAGTTGTATCCAAAGTTTGAAAATAAATTAAAATTGGTACCTTTTTTATTTAAACTCGTACTTACACCATACGTTTCTGGATCACCTGCCGAAACAATAATTGAGCCATTTATTCCATTAGATTTTCCTTTTCTAAGTACAATATTAATGATACCCCCGCCACCTTCAGCATCATAACGCGCAGATGGATTTGTTATTACTTCAACTTTTTCAACAGCATCAGCAGGTAATAATTTTAAGGCATCTGCCACATTGATACCGGCTAAGCCAGAAGGTTTTCCGTCGATTAATATTTTTACATTCTCATTTCCACGTAAAGCAACATTACCTTCGGTATCGACAGAAACAGATGGAACATTATCTAAAACATCACTAACTGTCCCGCCTTTAACCATCATATCTCTTCCTACATTGTAAACTCTTTTGTCTAGTTTAATGTCTACAGTTGACTTTTCAGCAATAACCACAACATCTTGCAATTGTGAAATATCAGCTTCTAATGAAAAAGTTCCTAAAAAAGTGTTTTCTATAATTTTTTTCTGAGGAATAGTTACTTTTTTATAGGACATTAATTCAATTACTCCTGAATAATCTCCTGCAGGCGCTTCAAATGAAAATACTCCTGTAGCATCTGTCATTGCACCATAAAGTTGGTTGGAAGATAAATTTTTAAACGAAACTGTTGCATATTCTACGGCAACTTTATTTCCTTTTTCAATAACTTTTCCGCTAATTGTTATTTTTTTTTCTGTAGTCTTTTGGGCAATAGCTGTAAATGAAATTGCACTTGAAAGCGCTAGCAATAAAAAAAAGTTCTTCATATTATGTTTTATTATTTTGACCGCAAATTTACTCTGAGGTTTCTCCTTTAATTCCTAAATCTTTGTTAAAACTATTAAAATAGTTCATTTATTCGGTCTTTTGGTCTTGCAATAATTGCCTTTTCACCAAAAACAATGATAGGTCGTTCAATTAATTTTGGATGTTTTAGCATGGCTTCAATAATTTCTGCAGCGCTTAATTGTTTATTTTTATAATTTTCAATCCAAATAGATTCTTTGGTACGCACTAATTCTATTGGTGATATTCCTAATTTTTTAATTACTCCCTTTAATTCCTCTGAAGTAAAATGATCAATCATATAATTACGAATTGTAAATGGTTGCTGTAAAAGTTCAATTTCACATAAACTTTCTCTAGACTTGTTGCATCTTGGATTATGGTAAATGGTAATCATTTTGTATTTTTGTTAGATTAAAGTACAAATGTAATATATCTACTATGTTTATAAATCAAGCATTTCAAAAAGAAACTGATTTTGGATCTAAATTATTGAATTTTTTAAAATACATAGCTGGTTCGCTTTTAATTGTTCTTGCCGCTTTTTTTGGACAAATTCCAATGAGTGTTGCGGTATTATTTTCAGGGAAAATTCCAGCAACAAATGAAGATCTATATAAATTATTTGACTCTAATGTTTTTCTATTTTTTACATTACTAACTTTTGTATTTGCTATTGTAGGATTGTATTTTGTGGTTTCAAAAGTGCATCATCAGCGTTTTGTTACGATTATAACATCAAGAGATAAAATTGATTGGAAACGTGTTTTTGTGTCTTTTGGTTTATGGACTTTCATTTCGCTACTATTATTTTTTATAAGTTACATGATTGATTCAAGCGAATTAATTCTCCAATTTAAGTTAGTTCCCTTTCTCATTTTGTGTTGTATCACATTAATTTTTATGCCTATACAAACAACTACAGAAGAATTAGTGTTTAGAGGATATTTGATGCAAGGATTTTTTAATTTGGCTCAAAATAAATGGTTTCCCCTTCTAATGACTTCGTTAATTTTTGGGATTATGCATATTTTTAATCCTGAAATTGAAAAAATGGGTTATGTACTTTTGGTATATTACATAGGCACTGGTTTGTTTTTAGGAATTATCACTTTAATGGATGAAGGAACTGAATTAGCCCTAGGTTTTCATGCTGCAAACAATATAATTGCTTCTTTGCTACTCACTTCTGATTATACAGTTTTTCAAACGCACTCTATTTTTAAGGATGTATCTGAGCCTTCAATAGATTTTGAAGTCTTTTTCCCAGTTTTAGTTTTATTTCCAATTTTAGTTTATTTTTTCTCTAAAATATATAAATGGAATAATTGGAAAGTTAAATTAATAGGCTCAAAAAATGTTTCATCACTTTAATTAATTTTATTCTATGTTGCCTACTTTTCATAATTTTCATAATTCATTCAAAATAAATGGTGATCATTTTGATCGTGCGGGTTTATTTGATCTGGCCTACAGTTATATTAAAGAGGGAGTAGAATTTGAAAAAGAAATTGGAATTTTTATTTTAGATTGGTTGGATCCATCAGAAACTATAATATTGCAAACTTCTGGTACTACCGGAACTCCAAAGTTAATTTCTATTTCAAAACAAGCCATGGTAGAATCGGCACTTGCTACTGCCAATTTTTTTAATTTACATCCTGGAGATAAAGCATTACTTTGTTTGCCTTCTCGATATATTGCAGGTAAAATGATGTTGGTTAGAACATTTATTATAGGATTAGAATTAGATATTATTCCGTCTTCTTCCACTTTAGATTATTTAAGTAAAAATAAGGAATATGATTTTGTTGCTTTAGTTCCGTTACAAGCCCAACAAAGTATTGAAAAATTAAGTCAATTTAAAAAGATAATAATTGGTGGCGCTCCCGTTTCAGGTTTGCTTTCAAAGCAATTACAGTGTTTGCCTTCCGAAATATATGAAACTTATGGGATGACAGAGACTATTACACATATAGCAGCAAAGCGTGTGGGTGCGGATGATTTTAATGTGCTCCCCAATGTAACGATTAGCAACGATGATCGAAATTGTTTAGTTGTTAATGCTCCATCTATTTCAGAAAATACTATTATAACGAATGATATTATAGAAGTTACTTCACCAAATACATTCAAATGGAAGGGGAGATATGATCATGTGATAAATAGTGGAGGAGTAAAACTATTTCCAGAACAAATTGAAGCCAAGTTGTCATTATATCTAAGTCAACCATTTTTTATAGCAGGTGTAGCTGACGATACACTAGGTCAAAAGGTTATACTTGTGATTGAAGGAGAACCTGTAGCAATCAAAGATGAGATATTTAAGGACTTAGAAAAATTTGAACAGCCTAAAGCAATTTACTTTATTCCGAAATTCATTCGTACCGAAACAGATAAAATAAACATAAATAAAAACCTACTTTTATTAGGGTTATAATTTACTTTTTATTGGTTTTATATAAAATTTATCGGTCAAAACTTTAATTTCTTCCAACGAACTAATCGGTTCTTTGGATTTTTTCCAATCATTCGAAGGTTCAAGTCTTATTTTTTTAGAACCTATTTCAATATCAATTGGCATTTTAAAATTAGGTTCTTCCGTTACCCAGCGATACTGAAAACTAGTACCCTGTGCTTTAATTTCTAATTGAGGTAATGTGGTGTAATTTAAATATTGATTAAAAATAGGCGTTAAATTATATCCAGATTCTTGATTAAAAAATCCGATTACAGTGGGCGTATCAATAATCTGTTTTTTATATGTTTCGGCATATTTCAATAATAACGACCACCATTTTTCATCGTTATTAATGACATGTCTCAAGGTATTTAATAGGAGTGAACCTTTGTAATACATATCACCAGAACCTTCTCTATTGACACCAAATTGCCCTATGATTGGCTTGTCATTTCTCACATTTTTTGATTGTCCGTTCACATATTTCAGTGCTGCTTCATAGCCTTGAGTACATTCTACAAAAACGGTTTCGGTATAGGTTGTAAACCCTTCATGGATCCACATATCGGCAATGTCTTTACTAGTAATACTGTTTCCAAACCATTCGTGACCTGTTTCGTGAATAGTAATGTAATCAAATTTCATCCCAACACCCGTTCCTGATAAATCATAACCCATATAGCCTTTTTTGAACTTATTACCATAGGCTACAGCACTTTGATGCTCCATACCCAAATAAGGTGTTTCAACTAACTTGTAACCATCTTCCCAAAAAGGATATTTTCCAAATTTTAATTGAAAACAGTCTAACATTGGCTTAACATCGGCTTCAAAATGTTTACGCGCTTTTTCTTCATTTTCTCTTAATACATAATAATCTAAATCTAATCCGTTATGTTGATCATGTATATGAACATAGTCTGCAATGTTTAGTGTAATATCATAATTATTGATTGGATTTTTTACTTCCCAATCCCATCTTGTATAGCCATCGCCCAAATCTTTAGATCCTAAAAAACGACCATTTGATACATTCATCAATCCATTTGGTACAGCTACTTTTATTGAAGCCCCTAGATTGGGTTCGTCGGTTTGAGAATCTTTACATGGATACCAAAGACTCGCGCCAGTACCTTGAACAGCTACTCCTATAAAATCTTGTCCTTTACTATCTTTCTTAAATACAAACCCTCCATCCCAAGGCGCATTTTTAGCTACTTTTGGATTGCCACTATATGAAAAACGGATGGTGTAGGTTTTATCTTTTTCTAGTGCTTTGTTGAAATGAACGAAAACGGCGTTTTCATCTCGAGTACTTTCTAACTTACCAAATTCTTTAGAGATAATACCTTCAATGATCATATTGTCAAATAAATCCAATTGAATTTTTTTAGTAGGTTCAATTACTTTGAATGTGATTTCATTTGCTCCAAATATCCATTTTTTTGCCGGATCGACTTTAATATTTAAATCATATCGAAGAACATCATAGCAAGTACGTTCAAAACGTAAACCGCCTTGAAGTGAATCTCTTCTTGTGGTTTCTTGAGCAAAAGAAATGAATATACCTAAAAGTGTAAAAATTAAGAATATTTGATTTTTCATCATTATTTTTTTTAATATAGGTAGTACAATATACAAAATTGTTACATTTTAGTAGTCAATCTTTTTAAGTTAAATAAACAATCCAATAGTTAATTGTAATTACTATTAATGTAAAGTATAAATTAATCTTATAGTTGTATAAAAATTAACATTAAATAAAAAATAAATAAAGTGATTTTATAATGAAATTTGTAAAAACAATAATTTCTATTCTTATGAAAAAACTATTATTAACATCCAGTTTGTTACTGGTTAGTATTGCATTTGCCCAGCCTGCTGCTACTTGTCCAGTAACAGGAAAAACAGCTGCTTCAAAAGAAACTGCACATTCAAGCGCTGAGTATCAAGCAATGAAAGCAGCACCTTCACAACAGGGTAGTAGTCAAGTCAACAAAAACAAAGAGTGGTGGCCTAATCAATTGAATTTAGAAGTATTACGTCAAAATTCAGAAAAATCTAATCCTTTAGGAAGCACTTTTGATTATGCTAAAGAATTTCAAAAATTAGATTATCAAGCATTAAAGGCAGATTTAAGAGCTTTAATGACTAAATCAGAAGATTGGTGGCCTGCTGATTTTGGAAATTATGGTCCGTTATTCATTCGTATGGCATGGCACAGTGCTGGAACTTATCGTACAGGTGATGGTCGTGGAGGTTCGAGAGCAGGACAACAACGTTTTGCTCCATTAAATAGTTGGCCAGACAACGTAAATTTAGATAAAGCACGTCGTTTATTATGGCCAATTAAACAAAAATATGGCAACAAAATTTCATGGGCCGATTTGATGATTTTAACAGGAAATGTTGCTTTAGAATCAATGGGATTCAAAACATACGGATTTGCTGGAGGTCGTGAAGATGTTTGGGAACCTGAAAGCAATGTGTACTGGGGGTCTGAGAATAAGTTTTTAGAAAGTGCAAGAACTGTCGAAGGAAAATTAGAAAATCCGTTAGCAGCTACTCAAATGGGATTAATTTATGTGAATCCAGAAGGACCTGCCGGAAATCCAGATCCGCTATTAGCTGCAAAAGATATTAGAGAAACTTTTGGCAGAATGGGAATGAATGACGAAGAAACTACAGCCTTAAATGCCGGAGGTCATACTTTTGGTAAAACACATGGTAAAGGTCCTGCTTCAAATGTAGGAGCTGATCCTGAAGCTGCAGGTATTGAAGAACAAGGATTTGGATGGAAAAGTTCTTACAAATCTGGAAAAGGAACTGATGCTATATCATCTGGTTTAGAGGTGACTTGGACACCAAAACCTACAGAATGGAATTATGGTTTCTTCAAAATATTATACGATAACGAATGGGAATTAACAAAAAGTCCTGCAGGCGCCCACCAATGGATTGCCAAAAATGGAAAAGCAATAATTCCTGATGCATTTGATAAATCAATAAGACATATCCCAACGATGTTAACAACAGATTTATCCTTTAGATTTGATCCTGAATATGCTAAAATCTCTAAACGTTTTTATGACAATCCAAAAGAATTTGAAGAGGCATTTGCAAAAGCATGGTTCAAATTAACGCACAGAGATATGGGACCAAAATCTACTTATCTAGGACCAGAAGCGCCTAAAGAAGATTTAATTTGGCAAGACCCAATTCCAGCTTTAAATCATAAATTAGTAGCTGCAAAAGAAATTACGGCTTTAAAATCTGAAATTGCTGCTTCTGGATTAACTATCCAAGAAATGGTTTCAACAGCTTGGGCTTCAGCTTCTACTTTCAGAGGATCAGATAGAAGAGGGGGAGCAAATGGTGCGCGAATTCGATTAGAACCACAACGTAATTGGGAAGTGAATAATCCAGCTCAATTGAATAAAGTGTTGCCAATTTTAGAAAAAATTCAAGCTAACTTTAATGCAAAATCTAAAGATAAAAAAGTTTCTTTGGCAGATTTAATTGTATTAGCTGGAAATGTAGGTATCGAAACTGCGGCTAAGAATGCAGGTATGATCATTGAAGTTCCTTTTTCACCAGGAAGAATGGATGCCTCTCAAGAGCAAACGGATGTAAATGGAATGGCGGTTTTAGAACCAATGGCTGACGGTTTCCGTAATTATCTTAAGACACAGTTCACCGTTTCAACCGAATCATTATTAGTTGATAAAGCTCAATTATTAACCTTAACTGCTCCAGAAATGACGGTTTTAGTTGGGGGAATGCGTGCATTGGGTGCGAATTACGATGGGTCTAAACATGGTATATTTACAGTTCAAAATGACAAATTGACCAATGAATTCTTCGTTAATTTATTAGATATGAGTACAACTTGGAGTGCAATAGACGATAAGAAAGAAATTTTTGAAGGAAAAGACAGAACTTCAGGAGCAAAAAAATATACTGCAACTCGTGCCGATTTAATTTTCGGATCTAATTCAGAATTAAGAGCATTGGCTGAAGTATATGCGCAAAATGATAACAAGGAAAAATTTGTTAAGGATTTTGTTGCAGCTTGGACAAAAGTTATGAACTTAGATCGTTTTGATTTAAGAAAATAATAGCATCTAAATCAAATTTAAAAATCCGTTACATGAACTTGTAACGGATTTTTTTATGATGTTAATCTTTCTTTATTTAATCGCAATCATTGAAATTTCTATGTTTACGTTTTTTGGCAAACACGCTACTTGAACAGTTTCTCTAGCTGGAGCAGTTGCTTCATTGAAATAGGCTCCGTAAACAGCATTGATTCGACTAAAATCTTCCATTTTCATTATAAAAATAGTTGTTTTTACAACGTTCTCAAATGTCATTTCTGCAGCCGCTAAAACAGCTTTCATATTCTCCATAACTTGTTTGGTTTCGGTTTCAATATCATCTAAAACTAACTCCATTGTTTTAGGATTTAGAGCTATTTGTCCAGAAGTGTATAACGTATTTCCAATAAGAATAGCTTGATTATATGGACCAATCGGTGTAGGAGCATTTTCGGTGTAAATTATTTTTTTCATAAGTTTAGGGTCAATTAGATTAAAAAATAGGTTAATTATTATTGGAAAACACGATCGGGTAATTGACGCTTATCGTATTTAATATCGCTAAATACAGAAGATGAAATTCCTATAAAGAAACCCCAGTATGTATTTGTTCCAAATGGTACCCAATTGAAACTCATGCGCCAACTTTCTAAATCTCTTTCAAAACGTAATTGGGTGAAGGTAATTCCTTTTTGCTTAAAATCATAACCAGATGAAAAACCTACTTTCCATCGTGGTGCTAGTTCAATATTACCCGAAGCCATTAATGAATGTGATGAAATTTCATTTTGTCGATTGGAATTATTATAAGTTACAGAATAGGCAAGACGAAGATCCCACGGCAATTTCGTACTGTACCATTCAATGTTTTTCTCTTCTTTCTTTTCATCGTCTTTATCAAATAAACTTTGACGGGTATCACTCAAATCAGTGTTTCTACCAAATAAATCATCACCTGTTCCTCCGTTTTGTTGATTTTGTTGATTTGTTTTTTTCTCACCATCAGTACTAGAAAAAGCATAATTCATAGTCATATTTGCGCTAGTCATTCTAAATAAACTACCGCCATTATCAATATTAAAAGTGTTAATTCTTTTTCCGGCGTTGTCAATCGCATAAGGATCAAAAGTTGCACCAAAATTTAAGTTCAATTTATCTTTGAAAAATTGGGTTCCACCACTAACTCTCATTGGCGTCCAAGCTAGTGAATCGGCAGTAAAATCATAACTGGTTGCAAAGTTTAAATTATTTAATAGCATTACCTTTTTAGATTCTCCTTTTTTACTTTCTTTATCAATCATTTTAGCTTCAAAAGTATTGCTGAATGAAATTCCTACATTATTAGAATAATTTTTTCCGGGAGCTCCAAATAAACCTCCATCAAATTTTGTGTATTCTGCAGTAGTTAATCCTGTAGCATCAATGGCATAGGTATCATAATATTTTTCAAAACTTGGGGTATATCCATAGGAAATATTGGGTCTAATGACATGTCTGATTGCTTGAATTTTTTTGTCTTCTCCAAAGTTAAATGTACCATAAATTGTAGTTCCAATTCCAGCTGAAAAATTATACGTTCTAAATGCTTCGAAACCTTTTTTATCGTCTGTCACTACTTTGTTTTCAATTGAACTATAGTATTTTTGAATGGTATTTAAAGCCCATACCTCATTGTAAGCGGCTCCCATGTTTATACTGAAATACTTGAATACTTTGAAATTAGTATTGATAGGAATACTATGTTGAAAACCTGTTTTTGCATCTCTAAACATTTGAGGTTTAAAAAACAATGAATCAGAGGTTCTAATCCTATTTTCACCTCTTATATTATATTGAATGTTTATATTTTTGATAAAACCCTTTTTAACGCCATCTTTTGGTGCAAATGGAAATATTCGATCTACACTTGCTTGTAGGGTTGGCAAGGTCATGTCTATTTGTTGTGTATTAGTATTTTGTGAATGAGTAGCAGATAACGACATATTTACCTGCGGAATTGTTGGAAAAGTTTTTGAATAGGATATTGAAGAACTTAAATTATTGTTCAAAGTTGATCCTACATTATTCATATTAACAGATTGTCTGAAATATTGACTACTTCCCAAATTAACAGAAGCAGAAAAGCGAGAATTTGCAGAAGCCTTTGCATCTTGACTATGTGACCATTGTATATTATATTGTTTTGATCTAACATAATCTGGAAAACCTTTTTCGCTTTGAATATTATTTTCAAATCTAAAATTAAATCGGCCATTAAATTTATATCGTTTAGCATAGCTACTTTCAGCTCTCAGTCCATAACTTCCGTTTGTATAATAATCGCCTAATACCGCCAAATCATAATAATCACTTAGCGCAAAGTAATAACCGCCGTTTTGTAGAAAATAGCCTTGTCTATTATTTTGTCCAGGTGTTGGAATAATAAAACCTGAATTACTTTTTTCACTCATTGGAAAATAAGCAAAAGGTAATATTATTGGAGTAGGAACATCTGCAATTACTAAATTAGTTGGACCAACAACTACTTTTTTCTTAGGAACAAATTTTACTTTTGTAACATAAAAATAATACTCAGGGTCATCTATATCCTTTGCGGTTGTAATACGAGCCGATTTCATAAACACAACCGAATCATTTTCTCGTTTAGAAATTTCGGCTTTAATATTCATTTCACCTTGTTTGGTTCTTGAATTCCAAATTAAGGCTTTTCCGGTAGTGTTGTTGTAAACTATAGAATCGGGTTCAACAACATTTGATCCTTGAGTAAAAACAGGTCTTTGAATATAATTTCCAGAGGTGTCTTTAATTCTACCAGCATACACTTGTTTTTTTTCGTAATCATATACAATTATACCCGCTTTTATATCAAAATCGGTATATTTAATTGAAGCTTCATTGTATAAAGTAAGTTGCTTTTTCTTCTGATCTATTTTTTCATAGTCTTTAGCATTCATTTTTACAATGCCTTCTAATATATTTTTTTTCTTTTTTATCGAATCGTTTTTAGAAGTTTTATTTGTGCTTTTTATTAGTGAAGAATCTAATTTTAGCGTATCGGTAACTTTAATTTCTTGAGCAAATACAGATGTATTTCCAATTGTTAGTAAAATTACTAATAAAACGATATGATTTAACTTTGTATACAATCCTTTAAATACTATTTTTGTAAAAATTTGGCTTACTTATTGAGGTGTCAAACTTACATATATTTTTTTGCAAAAATAATGTTTTAATAAAATTATAACTTATAATACTTTTTAATTATTCTATGTTAGTTAAAAATAAAATAAAATATACGCTATTTGTCCTAGTACTATTTTTTTCAAGTTCATTTTTTGCTCAACAATCTAATTCTTTTAAAGTTGTTTTAGATGCAGGTCATGGGGGCAAAGATCCTGGAACAATGAGAGGAAATATTAGAGAAAAAGATATTGTTCTTGATGTAGTTTTACGATTAGGTAAATTATTAGAGGAACATCAAGGTATTAAAGTCGTTTATACAAGGAAAACAGATGTTTTTATAGAACTTAGAGAACGAGCAAATATTGCAAATAAAGCAAAAGCAAATTTATTTATTTCTGTGCATTGTAATGGAGTAAAAAGTACGGCTGCAAAAGGAACTGAAACGTTTGTTATGGGAATGTCTAGAACTGATACTAATTTAGATATTGCAAAAAAAGAAAATGGGGTAATTTTTTTAGAAGAGAATTACAATCAAAAGTATAAAGGTTTTGATCCAAATAATCCCGAAACATTATTAGGTTTAAAAATACTACAAGAAGAATTTTTAGGACAAAGTATTGAGTTAGCTTCAGAAATTGAAAAGAATTTTGTTTTAAGTAATCGTTTTTCTAGAGGGGTAAAACAGCAACCTATTTGGGTATTAGATGCAACAGTAATGCCTGGTGTTTTAATTGAATTAGGTTTTGTATCACATCCAGAAGAGGGACTTTACATTAGTTCAGATGCAGGTAAGGACGAAATGGCTCAATCAATATTTAAAGCAATTCTTGCTTACAAGAATACTTTTTTTAGTCCCAATGAAAATCCAGAACCTATTGTAAAATCAAATGAACCAACAATCATTTCACAATCAACTAAGAGTATTGAAATCAATGAAAGACAAGAAATTAAAGGAGTTCATTATAAAGTACAATTAGAAGCCGGAACTAAAAAAATAGAAACCAAACCTTCTAATTTTAAAGGATTAGAGCCTATTTCATTTACCCAAGAGAAAAAAATATACAAGTACTTTTATGGTGATGAAACAGATTATGAAGTATGTAAAAAGCGATTAGCAGAGGCAAAAAGTAAAGGATATAGATCGGCTTTTATAGTAACTTTTGACAATAAATAAATTATGATAAATAAAGCAACATTTTTCCTTTCTTTTTTTTGTGTCGTAATTGGATACGGACAAACATCTAAATTTAAAGTTGTTTTAGACGCCGGTCACGGCGGTAAAGATTATGGTGCAGTTTATCATGGCAATATTGAAAAAAATATTGCTTTAAATACCGCACTTAAAGTGGGAGCACTTTTAGAGCAAGATCCCCAAATCGAAGTCATTTATACTAGACGCTCGGATGTATTTATTGAACTTCAACAAAGAGCTACAATTGCAAATAGGTCTAAAGGTAGTATTTTTGTTTCCATGCATTGCAATGCAAATAAAAGTCAAGCAGCTTCAGGGAATGAAACCTATGTTATGGGTATTACTCGAAATGCTTCGAACTTAGAAGTGGCTAAACATGAAAACCAAGTAGTTACATTAGAATCAGATTATAAAATTAAATACGATGGTTTTGATCCCAAATCCCCTGAATCGGTTATTGGAATTAATATTTTACAAGAAGAATATCTAGATCAGAGTATTGAATTAGCAGACAAAGTGCAATACTTTTTTACCAAGAAAACAAAAAATAAGAATAGAGGAGTTAAACAAGCTGGATTTTTAGTATTACGTCAAATAACCATGCCTAGAATCTTGATAGAGATGGGGTTTGTTTCAAATAAACAAGAAGGTGCTTTTTTAAATTCAGATGCAGGTCAAGAAAAATTAGCTGAAGCAATTGCTGGTGCAATTATTCAATATAAAAAGGAATTTTTTGCATCTACAAAAGCATCTATACCCGTTGAATCGGTTACCAAAGAAAAGAATGAAGAAAAAACGGAGCGAAAAGAACAAGTGAAACCAACTGTAATTAGTTCTAAAGGAATTGTTTATAAAGTACAAATTTCTGCAAGTCCAAATGATCTTGATCCATCAGCTGTTGATTTTAAAGGATTATCGCCCATTTTTAAAGAGTCATCTGGTAAATTATTTTTGTATTATTTTAGTCAAGAAAAAAAATATGAAGCGGCTCAAAAAAAATTAGAAGAAGCTAAGAAAAAAGGATTTGAATCAGCTTACATTGTTGCATATAAGGATGGTATAAAAATTAGCCTTTCTGAAGCTATAAAAATGAAATAAAATATTAATTTTGTTAAAAATATATTACATTGAAATTATCTAGAGAAATAAAAACTGCTGTATTAGTTATTATGTCCATTATATTGTTTATTTGGGGATATAATTTTTTGAAAGGGAAAAATTTATTTGATAGCAGTACTAAATTATTTGTAATTTATGAAAATGTTGCTGGGTTAGCTCCTTCTGCACCGGTTACTTTAAATGGTTTGACCATTGGAAAAGTTAATTCAATTTCAATTAATCCCGATGGAAAATTATTAGTTGAACTTCACATTACTACAGATTTTCCAATTTCCAAAACGAGTATTGCTGAAATTTATGATTCTGGATTAGTAGGTGGAAGACAAATTGCAATTAAACCAAATCTTTTAGATAAAAATTACACGGTATCTGGCGATTATTTGCAAGCTTCAAGTAAATTAGGACTTACAGATGCTTTAGCTCAACAGCTAGAACCATTACAAGCAAAAATCCAACAATTACTTGAAAATGCATATGTATTATTTTCTAATGTTAATGCTATTTTAGATACACAAACACGCCAAAATCTAAAAAACAGCATCGCATCGCTTAATACAACTTTATCGGAATTTAGTTTGGCATCTAAAAGTATAAATGAATTACTTGCTGATAATAAATCTAAATTAAACAGCACACTCAAAAATGTTGATAAAGTAACTGGAAATTTTGCAACAATATCAGATTCTTTAGCAAAAGCAAATTTGGGTCAAACAGTTAAAAATTTAGAAAAAACACTAGCTAAGGTTGATAAAATTATGGCTGAGTTAGAGCAAGGCAATGGCACTATGGGTAAATTGATAAAAGATGAAACCATGTACACTAATTTTGCTAAAACATCTAAAGAATTAGAATTATTGTTGCAAGACCTTCGCTTAAACCCAACTCGTTATGTAAATGTTTCTTTATTTGGTAAGAAAAATAAACCTTACGTAGCTCCTGTTAACGATACAATTAAAAAATAAACCATTCGTTTTATGAATTTTTTAGATAATATTTTATTCGCAATAATTTTATCAATTGGTGTTGGTTATTTTACACTGAATGTAAAAAAACTAATTAGAAATATCAATCTTGGAAGAGATATTAACCGAAAAGATAACCCATCTGAGCGCTGGAAAAACATGTTTATGGTTGCTTTAGGACAATCTAAAATGGTTAAAAGGCCAATTGCTGGTATTTTACACATCATTGTTTATGCAGGATTTGTTATCATTAATATTGAAGTGATTGAAATTATTATTGATGGACTTTTTGGAACACACCGTGTTTTGTCTTTTCTGGGCGGATTTTATAATGTATTAATCGGTTCATTTGAAGTTTTAGCGGTTTTAGTACTTGTTGCCGTATTTATTTTTTGGATCAGAAGAAACACAATTAAATTGGCTCGTTTTGCAAGCTCAGATTTAAAAGGTGCTCCTAAAAATGATGCCAATTATATTTTGTATTTTGAAGTTGTATTAATGTCATTATTTTTAGTAATGAATGCCGCTGATTTTCATTTACAAAACTTAGGAATAGGACATTATAATCAAGTAGGAAGTTTTCCTATTTCACAATACATTGCACCACTTTTTAATGGGATGAGTGAAGGATTAGTAATTTTAATTGAGCGTGCAGCTTGGTGGATACATATCGTAGGTATTTTAATCTTTTTGAACTACTTATATTTTTCTAAACACCTACATATTTTATTAGCATTTCCAAATACTTTTTATGCCGATTTAAATGCAAAAGGTAAACTAGATAATTTAGAAAGTGTTACCAATGAAGTTAAATTAATGTTGGATCCTAATGCCGATCCATTTGCAGCGCCTGCTGATACTTCTACTGTTCCTGCAAAATTTGGTGCTTCCGATGTACAAGATTTAAATTGGGTACAATTATTAAACGCATACAGCTGTACCGAATGTGGTCGTTGTACTTCATCTTGCCCCGCAAATCAAACGGGTAAAAAATTGTCTCCAAGAAAAATTATGATGGATACAAGAGACCGTCTAGAAGAAGTTGGAAGAAATATCGATTTAAATAAAGGAGTTTTTGTTGATGATGGTAAATCATTGTTGAATGATTATATCTCAACAGAAGAACTATGGGCTTGTACTTCCTGTAATGCCTGCGTTGAAGAATGTCCAATTAATATTAGCCCACTCTCTATAATTATGGATATGAGAAGATACTTAGTTATGGAACAAAGTGCCGCTCCAACCGAATTGAACAACGTAATGACCAATATAGAAAATAACGGTGCACCTTGGCAATACAACCAAATGGATCGACTTAATTGGGCAAACGAATAAAACTATTAAACACACAACAATTAAATATAATGAAACAAGAAGAAATCGAAGGAAAATTACAAGCCTTATCAGTAAATGGAGAACAATTAAGTCCAGTTTTACCTGAAGGAATTAAAAATTATTTAATTGATATTGACGGCACTATTTGCGATGATATTCCTAACGAAGAACCTGAAAGAATGGTTACTGCTGCAGTATACCCGGACGCTTTAATTACATTAAACAAATGGTATGATGAAGGTCATATTATTTTCTTTTTTACTTCAAGAACAGAAGCCCATAGAGCAGTTACTGAAGAATGGTTACAAAAACACGGATTCAAATATCACGGAATGTTAATGGGAAAACCAAGAGGTGGAAATTACCATTGGATAGATAACCATTTAGTTAAAGCTACCCGATACAAAGGTAAATTTACCGATTTAATTGATAAAGAAGTAACTATTCAAGTATTTGACGACGAACATCAATAAGAATTTATAATGACGTTGAAGTAAAACTTTTAACTCTTAAACTATAATTATGTCAGAAAATGTATTAGTTCCAACAATGGCCGAAATGATGGCGCAAGGTAAACAGCCAGACGTTTTATTTTGGGTTGGATGTGCTGGAAGTTTTGATGATAGAGCAAAGAAAATAACAAAGGCATTTGTAAAAATTTTAAACAGTGCCAATGTTTCATTCGCAGTATTAGGAACTGAAGAAAGTTGTACCGGCGATCCTGCAAAAAGAGCAGGAAATGAATTCTTATTTCAAATGCAAGCAATGACAAATATTGAAGTCATGAATGCTTATGAAGTAAAGCGAATTGTTACCGCTTGTCCTCATTGTTTCAATACCTTAAAAAACGAATATCCAGAATTAGGAGGAAACTATGAAGTTTTACATCATACTGAGTTCATTAAATCATTATTGAATGAAGGTAAATTAACTATTGAAGGTGGTCAATTTAAAGGAAAGCGTATCACGTTTCATGATCCATGTTATTTGGGTCGTGCTAATAATATTTATGAAGCGCCTCGTGAATTAATTCAAAAATTAGATGCCGAATTGGTTGAAATGAAACGATCTCGTGCAAATGGTTTATGTTGTGGAGCAGGTGGAGCCCAAATGTTTAAAGAACCTGAAAAAGGAAACAAAGACATCAATATTGAAAGAACAGAAGATGCTCTAGCAACACAACCCGAAATTATTGCTGCTGGTTGTCCTTTTTGTAATACCATGTTAACCGATGGAATCAAGCATAAAGAGAAAGAAAGTGATGTTAAAATCTATGACATCGCCGAATTAATTGCTAATGCAAAAGATTTATAAAGATGTACGTACCCTTTGATACCTTACCCGAAGAATCAAAAATTTGGATTTACCAATCCAATCGAAAATTTTCTGACGAAGAAATTCAAGATATTGAGCGAGATTTAGGATCGTTTTTAGAAAATTGGAGTGCTCACGGACATTCATTAGAGGCCTCTTTTCTTACCAAATACAATCGGTTTATTATCATTGCCGTTAATCAAGAAGTGCAAGCGGCAACTGGTTGTTCTATAGATGCCTCGGTGCAATTTATTCAACAATTAGAGCAAAAATATGAAGTTGATTTATTAGACAAAATGAATGTTACTTTTAAAATGGGTGAACATGTAGCCTTTAAGACTTTATTAGATTTTAAAAAGTTAGCTAAAGAAAAAGCAGTTTCGGCTAATACTATTGTTTTTAATAATTTAGTAAACACAGTAGGAGAATGGCAAGATTTTTGGGAAGTTCCTGCTGGTGAAAGTTGGCACAATAGATTTTTCTAAAACGAATATTTACACTATATTTGAAAATCATCATTAGTTCAACTTTAATGATGATTTTTTTATTACAAAAACATTGATTCATGCGATATATACTCGTTTTTTTGCTTTTTTCAATTAGTTCAATCGGACAAATAAAATCTAATCTTTCGCAAGAAGTTTGGGTGGATAGTGTTTATAATCAACTTTCTTTCGATGAAAAAATTGGCCAATTATTTATGGTAGCTGCCTATTCAAACAAGGATGAAGCGCATAACAAATCGATTGAAAAATTAATTGAGGAAAATAAAATTGGCGGATTAATCTTTTTTCAAGGCGGTCCTGTTAGACAAGCAAAACTAACAAATCGTTATCAAGCAAAATCTAAAGTGCCTTTATTTATTGGAATTGATGCAGAGTGGGGCTTAAGTATGCGATTAGATTCTACTTATCGTTATCCTTGGAATATGACACTTGGTGCTGTTCAAGATATGAAATTGATTGAAAAGGCAGGAAATCAAATGGCAAAACAATCCAAGCGAATGGGCATTCATTTCAATTTTGCACCGGTTGTAGACATTAACACTAACCCAAAAAATCCTATTATTGGCAACCGTTCTTTTGGAGAAACAAAAGAAAACGTAACCCTTCGAGCATTGGCTTTAATGAAAGGTTTACAAGATGAAGGCGTTTATGCAACCGCAAAACATTTTCCAGGTCATGGTGATACTTCTACCGATTCACATCATACACTTCCGTCAGTTCAATTTGATAAATCACGGTTAGATGAAGTCGAATTGTATCCATATAAAGAATTGATTAAAAATGGTTTAACAAGCATAATGGTTGCGCATTTGAATGTACCAAGTCTTGAACCTAGAGAAAATTATCCCACATCTATTTCTTATAATGTGATTACCAATATTCTAAAGAACGAGCTGCAATTTAATGGCTTAATTTTTACAGATGCCCTCAATATGAAAGGAGCAAGCAACTTTAAAAAACCTGGAGATATTGATTTAGAAGCCTTTTTAGCCGGAAATGATATATTGCTTTTTGCTGAAAATGTTCCGGTTGCTATTAAAAAGTTTAACGAAGCAAAAATTGATGGTCGATTAACAGAGGAACGTTTAGCTTATTCGGTAAAGAAAATCTTAGCTTATAAATACAAGGCAAATTTACAAAACTATCAACCGATCGCTTTAGATAATCTATATCAAGATTTAAATGCTATTGATTATGAAGCACTAAATTATCAGTTGTATGAAAATGCCGTAACGGTTATAAAAAATGAAACCAAATCAATTCCGTTAGCACAATTGAATAAAGAAAAAATTGCTTACGTAAAATTAGGAAATGACACATCGGATGTATTTCTAACAAAGCTTAAAAATTATGCCTCGATTACCGAAATTACTACTAAAAATTTAGATTCAGCATTAGTAGAATTACAGGATTATACAAAGGTAATTATTGGTTATCATAAATCAGATGGTGCTTGGAGAAATCATAATTTAACATTTAGAGAATTACTTTGGATTAACCAAATTGCAAAGCAAAACGATGTAATTTTATCATTTTTTACCAAACCCTATTCGTTATTAAACATTAAAAATTTTGAATCCATTGAGACGATTATTATTGGTTATCAAAATAATGCTATTGCCCAAACGGTTGTGCCTCAAGTTATTTTTGGAGCAATTGGCGCAAAAGGAAAATTACCTGTTTCAATAGAAGAACATTTTAAAGTCAATGAAGGAATTGAAACTCTAGCCATTGAGCGTTTAGGTTTTGAAGTACCTGAAAATGTTGGAATGAATTCTAAAATTTTAACCAAAATAGATTCGATTGCCACTTATGCGATTGATAAAAAAATGACACCTGGTTTACAAGTAGTTGTTGCTAGAAAAGGTAAAGTAATCTATCAGAAATCATTTGGAAATCATACCTATAAGGAAGGAGCTCCTAAAGTTTTAAACTCCGATTTGTATGATATTGCTTCATTAACAAAGATTATTGCCACCTTACCCAATGTGATGTTAGAATTTGATAAGGGCAATATAACTTTGGAAACCAAATTAAAATCGATGTTGCCTGTTTTTAGAGGTTCGAATAAAGAAGATGCAACGGTTTTAGATATGTTAACACATCAAGCGCGTTTTCAGCCGTGGATTCCGTTTTATAAAGCTACTTTAGATAGTTTAAATCGACCTAGTGAGAAATATTACAGAACTAGGCCAACAGTTGAATTTCAATCAAAAGTTGCCGAAGATTTATATTTAAGAAGAGACTATAACGATACCATTATTAAAGCAATTGCGGATAGTCCGTTACTTCCGAAAAAACTATACAAATATAGTGATTTTTCCTTTATATTATTCAAAGAATATTTAGAAAAGCAAAATGAAAAATCGCTAGAATATTTAGCAAAGAATAATTTTTATGACGAAATAGGAGCCACTTCAATTACTTATAATCCGTTGCATCAATTTGAAAAAAATGTAATCATACCTACTGAAAATGACACCTATTTTAGATACCAGCCCGTGCATGGTTATGTTCATGATATGGCAGCAGCAATGCAAGGCGGAATTTCGGGTCATGCCGGATTATTTTCAAACGCTTTAGACATCGCAAAAATGATGCAAATGTATTTACAAAAAGGAAGTTATGGTGGAAAGCAATATATATCGGCAACAACCTTGCAGAAATTTAATACCTGCTATTTTTGCAAAGAGGGTAATAGGAGAGGTGTTGGTTTCGATAAACCACAATTAGGTGCAGAAGGACCAACCTGTGGCTGTGTTTCGCTAACTAGTTTTGGTCACACGGGCTTTACTGGAACCATGACTTGGGCTGATCCTGAACAAGAAATTGTGTATGTATTTTTATCCAATAGAACCTATCCCGATTCAAATGCATCCAATAAATTATCAAAGGAGAATATCAGAGAAAATATTCAAAAAGTAATTTATGAAGCAATAATTCATTAATATGACTTCAAAAGCAACCACTGTAGATCAATACATTAACGAAGCTCCTGAAGATAGAAGAGCAGCATTACAGCAATTAAGAACTATTATCTTAGAAAATCTTCCGGAAGGTTTTCAAGAATGTATTAGTTACGGAATGATAGGTTATGTTGTTCCGCATTCTATTTATCCTAAAGGATATCATTGCACGCCCGAATTGCCTTTGCCTTTCATGTCATTTGCAAGTCAAAAAAATAGCATCAATTTTTATCATATGGGAATATATGCGAAACCTGAATTGTATAATTGGTTTGTAGCAGAATATCCAAAACATTCCAAGCAAAAATTAGATATAGGTAAAAGTTGCTTACGAATTAAGAAACCAGAAAATATTCCCTTCAAATTAATTGGAGAATTAGCCAAAAAAATGTCGGTTGCCGAATGGATTGAAACCTACGAAAAAGCTTTCAATAAATAAATTAACATATGTTTTGTTATTACCCAATATAGAAGTGGTAATTTTAATTCAAATTATAAATAAATGAAAATTGCAATAGTTTGTTATCCTACATTTGGCGGAAGTGGAGTAGTTGCTACTGAACTTGGTTTAGAATTAGCTAAAAGAGGACACGAAATTCATTTTATTACTTACAGTCAGCCAGTGCGTTTAGCCTTGTTGAACCCTAATGTGCATTATCATGAAGTGCATGTACCAGAATATCCGCTTTTTCATTACCAACCCTATGAATTAGCGCTTTCGAGTAAGTTGGTAGACATGGTAAAATTGCATAAAATTGATGTATTACATGTGCATTATGCGATTCCCCATGCTTATGCGGGTTATATGGCAAAACAAATGTTAGCGGATGAAGGTATTCATATTCCAATGGTGACAACTTTACATGGAACTGATATTACATTAGTAGGAAATCATCCATTTTATAAACCTGCAGTTAGCTTTAGCATCAATAAATCTGATGTAGTTACTAGTGTTTCACAAAGTTTAAAAGAGGACACGTATCGTTTATTTGATATTAAAAATGAGATTGTGGTGATTCCGAACTTCATTGAACTAACTAAAGAAAATGCACTAAAAAATTCTCCATGTCATCGCTCTTTGATGGCTTCCGAAAATGAGAAAATTGTAACCCATATTTCTAATTTTAGAAAAGTAAAACGCATTGAAGATGTAGTAAAGATTTTTTATGAAATTCAGAAAGAAGTGCCTTCAAAATTAATGATGGTAGGGGAAGGCCCTGAAAAAGAGCAAGCTGAATATTTATGCCAACAATTAGGTATTCAACATAAAGTGATCTTCTTTGGAAATAGCAATGAGATAGATAAAATTTTGTGCTTTTCAGATTTATTTTTACTTCCCTCTGAAACAGAAAGTTTTGGTTTAGCGGCTTTAGAAGCAATGGCTTGTGGAGTTCCGGTTATTTCAAGTAATTCAGGAGGTTTACCTGAAGTGAATAAAGAGGGCTATTCGGGTTATTTAAGCGATGTAGGCGATGTTCAAAAGATGAGTCAAGATGCCATTTCTCTTTTAAAAAATGAAGAACTGCTTAACCAATTTAAAGTTAATGCCTTAAAGACTGCAAAATTATTTGATATTCAACAAATTATGCCTTTATATGAACAAGTTTATTATCAAGCAATTCAATCAAAACATGATTAAAGTATTTCCAATAATCTTTATTATTTTATCATCGTGTACAACACCTAAAGGAATAGTTATACAACCTACTTTTTCCACAATTTATAAAAATACAAATGGAGGTACTGATAAAGCAGGATATTTGCATATTACTTCAAATGAAGCTTATATAAAGTTAATTGAAGCATTAAAGATTGATGAATTAGAGTACAATAAACTTGTTTCTGTTAATTTTAATACGAATGATGTTGTTGTAGTTTATCAAGGACAAAAAAACACTGGAGGTTATTCAATTGATGTGGCTGAAATTCATTGGGAGAACGAATTGTTAATAGTTAAAACAATAGATACAATTCCTGAAACTGGCAAACCTGTTAGTATGGCTATAACTAGTCCCTATTGTATTACAATAATTCCAAAAGCAAAATCAATTTCGTTAATTCAATAAAAAAAGGCTCAAAATAATGAGCCTTTAATTGTATCTAATTAAATTTGTAGCGAACGCCTAATGCTAAATCGGGACCAAAATTATTTTCTCTATAATCATTTGAGATTAAATAAATTTCAGGTCTAATATCAAGCGATAATTGCAATGGAAAGTCAAAATTATATTCAATTCCTAAATCTCCGGCAATAAATAAAAATGTACCATTATCTTTTTGACCCTCAATTGAATAACTCCAACTTCCAAGTCCACCACCAGCTCCAGCATACCAGTTTAAGCCTTTATCAATATTCCAAACCCATTGGTATAATCCTGCCAATTTAATTGCATCGACTTCATTGCTATTTCTCCAACCCAAGTCTAGTTCTAGTCTATTATTTGCAGGTAAACCTCTTTGATATGAAATTTCAGCGCCAAATCCATCGTTATCTCCCAAACGTAAACCGATTGCATTTTTAGAAATGTCTTGTGCTTGAGAACTAAATGCTATTCCGAATAGCATAAAAGCAGATAAAATTACTTTTTTCATATTAATTTGTTTTTATAAATATAGTCAATTTGTTGCAAATAATATGCCAATAGTATCATATTGTTTAATGTTCAGATTAAATTTAGAAGAAGACCTACTATTTATAGAAATATAGTAACTTTGTAATAACATACATCTAATAATTATGGCAGGAAATACTTTCGGAAAATTATTTAAGTTGACCACTTTTGGCGAGTCGCATGGAGAGGCTATAGGAGGAATTATTGATGGCTGTCCTGCAGGAATACTAATTGATTTCGAGAAAATCGCATTAGAAATGGATCGAAGAAAGCCTGGTCAATCCAAAATTGTTTCTCAAAGAAAAGAATCAGATACCGTGCAATTTTTATCAGGTATTTTTGAAGGTAAAACCACAGGAACGCCCATAGGTTTTATTATTCCTAATGAAAATCAAAAGTCTGAAGATTATTCGCATCTTAAAGAAAAATATCGTCCAAGTCATGCAGATTATGTCTATGAAAAAAAATATGGGATTCACGATTATAGAGGTGGAGGAAGGAGTTCGGCTCGTGAAACTGCTTCTAGAGTAGTAGGGGGTGCAATTGCTAAGCAAATAATTTCTAATATTAAAATTAATGCTTTTGTATCATCTGTTGGAGATATTTTTATCAATAAACCCTATCAAGATCTAGATTTTTCATTAATTGAAAGTAATGTTGTTCGTTGTCCGGATAGTGAAACAGCTGCAAAAATGGAGCAATTAATTATGCAAGTAAAAAAAGGAGGAGATACTATAGGAGGAACGATAACTTGTGTCATTCAAAATGTTCCTGTAGGTTTGGGTGAACCTGTATTTGATAAATTGCATGCCGAATTAGGAAAAGCGATGTTATCCATAAATGCTGTTAAGGGATTTGAATTTGGAAGCGGATTTTGTGGTGCAACCATGACAGGAAGTCAGCATAATGACTTATATAATGAAGACGGCACCACTAAAACGAATCTTTCAGGAGGAATACAAGGCGGAATTTCAAACGGAATGGATATCTATTTTAGGGTAGCTTTTAAGCCAGTTGCTACTTTGTTGCAAAAGCAAGATGTTTTAACCAATCATGGTGAAGTCATTGAACAACAAGGCAAAGGCCGACATGATCCTTGTGTGGTTCCTAGAGCAGTACCTATTGTTGAAGCTATGGCTGCTTTAGTAATTGCCGATTATTATTTGTTAAATAAAATCAATTCATAATTAAAAACGACCAATAATTTATTGGTCGTTTTTTTTCTTTTTATCACTTCCCATCATTAAAAGGACGGCTCCAACTAAACCTATAATTACTAAGGCAAAAACGCCAATCATAATAAATGTGCCGTTGTCATGTGAATATAGTGGTAAAACTAGTTTATTCATAATTTCAATAATTTAGATTATCCAAATGTATTCTAAATTTTATAAGTGAAATATGATAATTGTCATACTATAAAAATTTTGAGACTATTTCCTCATTTGGAACCAAACATTCTTCTTTTTTACCATACCATTTATATCTGTTTTTGGCAATAATATCATATATAAAATCTCGCACTCTTGTAGGTAAAATTTGAAATAAAGTAGCCAATGTAAAAATTCCTTTCAATCCTTTAGCAATTTCCAAAGCTGCAGATGATTTATAATAATATGCAACTCCAGGTTCGTACAAAATAATACTATCAATATGTGAAGGATTTATGCCAATGTGTTTTAAAATAACTTGACCTAAATCTGATTGTAATGCAACAAACCTAAAAAGATCGTTTTTATCATGTTTTATTACATAATTTACTGAAGTATCGCAAAGGTTGCAAACGCCATCAAATAGTATGATTTTTTTTCCTTTTGGTAAATTTTGAAGTTCCATAAATCTTTAAATTACAATATTTTAAATTCCAAATTCCAAAAATTAATTTCAAAAAATAGAAGATTAAAAAAATTCAACTTGACAAAAGACATTATACAGGTTGAACATATTCCAATTGTTCCAAACTCACTTTTGAAGTAAAAATGCCGTAATTAACAGTGGCTTTATTTTTTTCAATTGTATCGATAGTTCCAATGGCTTTTCCATCTATCATTCGCACTCGATCGCCTACTTTTAGAATTACTTTTGGTTTATTATCATCTTCAATTTTAGCCTTAATTTTCTTTTCCTTTTTAACGGTTCGAATTTCTTCTACTTTTACTTTAACTTCCTCAACAACTTTTTTCTGAATAACTTCTTTAATCTTTTTCTCTTTTACAGATAATTTTTTTCGTTTTGAATTTTCAATTTCAACCATTTTTAGAAATTCTCCGATGAGTGTTTTTTTATCTTTATTGTTAAAATAACTTTCCGAAATATCATCAATTTTTTGTCCAATATAAATCAATCGTTGATTAGCATCATATAATTCTTGATAGCGTTCTAATTTATCTTGAATTTTAGCATTAATAGTTTCCATTTTTCTGCTTTCTTCACGTGCTTTTGTTTCTTCTTCTTTAAGATTTAAAGACGTTTTTTCAAGTTTAGAACGCTCTTTTTGTAAAGTAGCTATTGTTTTGTCAAAGCGTACTTTTCCTCCTTCAATTTTTTTCTTAGCACGATTAATTAATCCATATGGAATACCATTTTTTTGAGCAACTTCAAATGTAAATGAACTTCCAGCCTGACCCAATATCAATTTATACATTGGTTCTAATGATTTTTCATCAAATAGCATATTGGCATTTGAAGCAAATGGTAATTCATTGGCCAGAATTTTTAAATTGCTATAATGTGTTGTAATGATTCCAAAGGCTTCTCGATCATAAAATTCTTCTAGAAAGGTTTCTGCCAAGGCGCCACCTAATTCAGGATCAGAGCCTGTTCCAAATTCATCAATTAAAAATAATGTTTTTGAATTGCATTTTTTTAAGAAGTAATTCATGTTTTTCAAGCGATAGCTATAAGTACTCAAATGATTTTCAATCGATTGATTGTCGCCAATATCGGTTAGTATTCGATCAAATAGAAACGTTTCACTTCGTTCATGAACAGGAATTAAAATACCACATTGTAACATTAATTGGAGTAGACCAACTGTTTTTAATGAAATTGTTTTCCCACCGGCATTAGGTCCAGAAATTACAATTATTCTATTTTCGTTTTGTAATTCAATCGTTTGTGGATAGGTAGTTTCGTTTTTCTCTTTATTATTTAAATATAAAATGGGATGAAACGCTTCTCTAAAATACAATCGTTTTTCATTCGTTATTGTGGGAAGTATTCCGTTAATTTTATTGGCATATTTTGCTTTCGCAGCGATAACATCTACATCGCTAAGTAACTCTTGATAAGCAGTTATGGTTTCTATAAACGGTCTAATTTCATTGGTTAATCGTTTTAAAATACGCATGATTTCTTCTCGTTCTTCAAATTCTAAATTATTTAGTTCGCGAGAATAACGTTGAGCAGCTTCGGGTTCAATATAGGCGATGCTTCCCGTTTTTGAAGTGCCTAAAATTGCCCCTTTTACCTTTCTTCTATACATAGCTAAAACAGCTAAAACTCTTCTGTTTTCTACGACTGTTTCTTTAATATCGTCTAAATAACCTAATGAATTGTATTGGCTTAAAGCCATTCCAAAACTTTGATTAATTTTTCCTCGCACCACATTAATACTTCGTCTGATGTCAATTAAATCGGGTGATGCGTTGTCTTTTATGATTCCGAATTTATCAATTACTTCATCAATTCGTTGAATAATTAACTTTACACATTCAATTGATGCCGTTCGTTGGTATAAATTTGGATAATACGTTTCAAATTTCTTCAAAAACTGGATTAAAGTAATAGCTGTTTCGGTAAGGTTTGCAATTTTCTTAAAACTTGCAACTTCTAAAAAGCTATCTTCAATGGCTAAGAATTTTAATTCGTAATTAATATTTTCAAATCCATGATTTGGAATTACATTATTATTTGAAAAAGACGAGAGATATTCTGCTGTTTGTTGCAAATTGATTAACAATTCCGTTTTATCGTTAATTGGAGCAATTGCTAATGCTTTTGTTTCGCCAATATCAGTATTACATCGACTTGCAATGGTTTGCAATATGGTATCAAATTCTAAATCTTGAAGTGTCTTTTGAGTTATCGAAATCATTTTCTTATTTCTATATCGTCAAAGTTACAAAGTAATAAAGCCATATTGCAATAGAAATTTATATTTTTGATAAAATTTATAAAATGTTTATTAAAAATCAAACCTGGAATAATCAATTAAATCAAGAATTTCAAAAACCCTATTTTTTGGAATTGATGCAACAAGTCGAACAAGAATATGCTACTACAACTTGTTTTCCTCCAAAGGAATTAATTTTTAATGCTTTTGAACAATTTGATTTTGAAGAAACAAAAATTGTAATTATTGGACAAGATCCTTATCATGGAACGGGTGAAGCAAATGGTTTGTGTTTTTCGGTAAATGATGGAGTAGCCATTCCGCCTTCTTTGAAAAATATATTTACAGAAATTAATTCGGAATACGATCGAATTTTATTTCCCACATCTGGAAATCTAGAACGCTGGTCAAAACAAGGTGTTTTATTGTTAAATGCAGGATTAACAGTTCGAAAAGATGCAGCAAACAGTCATAAACATTTAAAATGGAATCTTTTTACAGATGCAGTTATTCAGCTTTTGAATGATAATTGTACTTATTTGGTTTTTTTACTTTGGGGAAGTTTTGCACAAAAAAAAGGAACTATGATTTCAAGAGAAAAGCATTTAGTTTTAGAATCCGGACATCCATCTCCATTAAGTGCGAATAGAGGATTTTGGTTTGGAAATAATCATTTTAAATTAGCAAACGATTATTTGCTGAATAATAAAAAAAAGGAAATAGAATGGTAATTATTGAAACGTTAAAGCACCTAATATTTCCTCGCTCATAAATTTCCCGCCGGGATAGGTTGCAGTGTAATCCAAATTGAGCCATATTTGACCTCTTTCGTCAATATGATAATGAATTTGTTGGTTTTTACTTTCAATAGCAAAAAATTCTTCTTTAATAAAATAAATAGTAGATTCTAAATCATTTTTATCACCAATCAATATTTCTGGATATAAATGACCTCCAGTATGAATAATTCTCGGTGTACCTCCAATGGCTTTAACACAAGCTGCCATTAAAATTGCATGATCATCACAATCGCCAGAAAAATGTTGTAAACTTTCAGAAGCATGTGCAATATATTCTCTACCTTTTGGATCATTAACATAATTCCATCGTGTATTTATCTCTTTAAAAACAGCAAAACATTGAATCATAATTCTTTTACTTCCTTTTTGATTTGTAGGATTAAAGTGGGCTGTGGTGGCCATTAATGCAAAATTCCGAACTTTAGGATTTGAAAAATCAACTGCATCAATTATTTTTGATTTATTTGGAAACGGTAATAGTTTTGAAATAATTATGTCTTGTGGATTTGGATTATTACTCATAGAATAAATCATATACCGATAATCTTCAAAAATTCTATTGAATCCATAATTTCCAATAACAGTTCCATAAAAAAGAACTATTAAATAAATAAATATGATGAGTATGATTATTGTTTTTACAAGTTGTAATACCAGTTGAATCCCAATTATTATTAGAACAAAAAGTAGTATTCGATCTAAATGAATTGACCAATCTAAATCAATAATATTTTGGTGTGCAATTAAAAATACTGGAATAGCAATAAGAACATTTAGTATAAAAATGATAATAGTATCCCACGGCTTTGGCAAAGAAAATTTTTCTTTAAGATGTTCAAGCGTAATAGGCGTTTTAGGTATCATTAAAAGATAAAATGAAAACTATTAAAAAAGAAAATGTTCTATAGGTAATTTTTTCTCTATTATTTTTAAGCGCAATAACTCTTCAATAAGTTTATTAAATGCATCATTTGTAAATTGCTTTGTTGACCAATGCGTTAATTTTAGCCATTCTTGTACAGCATTTAATTCTAAATTGTATTTAACAGAAAGTGTTCTATCAATACTCGGAATTTCTTTAAATTCTTGAGTGGTTGTATTGATAATCTCTAGGATTTGCTGAACGATATTTGGATCCTTTTCTATTAGTTTATTTCGTACAGCAATTACAAAACAAGGCCATGGAGTAGGACATTCACTAATTCTTCTGAATATTTTTTGATCAACTAATGGCTGTGTCATGAAACGTTCCCACATAAAATAATCTGCTTTATCATTGGTTAAGGCTTCAACAGCTCCATCAATGGTGTTTACAATTTCAAAAGAGATTTTTTCAGTATTCCAATTTTGTTGTTCTGCATTTACAATACTCATTAAATGCGAACCTGAACCCATTCGTGAAATCGCAATTTTTTTATGTTCTAATTCAGAAACACTCCTAAATTTTGAATCATAAGCTACGTGAATTCCCCAAATTAAAGGGCTTTGAACATACACCTGAACAATTTTACTTTCATTTCCTGCTGCAATATCTTTGATAATTCCTTCAGTTAAAATGATAGCAATATCGGTTTCACCATTGCGCAGCATTTGACACATCTTTCCTGTACCTTCTGGCACATCGGACCATTGTAAATCAATTCCTACAGCATCAAATTGTCCTTCATCAATACATAAATGCCAAGGTAAATTAAAATGTTCTGGAACACCCGCAATTTTGATTGTTTTCATTTGGTATTAAACGTTTATGTCTTTAAAATTATGCAATTTGGCATAGCGAATCATATTGGTAAAGGATTCGGCATCCAACTTTGGTATTTCTAATATCGAATTTAATAAAGTAGTATCATATTCATTAGCTGCAGAAGTTAAGTAGGGTTTTAAATGTTTTCCGATACTTTCATAATATAACTTTTCAATTGTGTTTTTATAATCAAAATCTAAGCCATTTGGAATAATGCTGAAGTTTGAATAACCTACTTCTTTCATAATCAACTGTAAACCTTTTACTAAATTAAAGCTTTTATTGTGTACGATATTCAATTGAACAATATCGGTTCTTCGAAAAGTTGAAACAATTACTTTTGAAACATAATCTACCGGAATAATGTTTAAGCCGGTTTCTTCACTAATACTAAATCGAACATTCTCTTGTTGATCTTTGCGTTGTGCAGTAAAGTGAAAAAATTTGGCCATCAAATAGAAAACCATGTATTTGGGAATAAAATATAGATTTTCATTGCCTAACATTTTTCCACCAATAACACTTGGACGTAAAATTTGATAGGGTAAGTTTAATTCTTTGCACTGATTAATAACAAATTCTTCCGAATGATATTTAGCATTTTCATAGGCATTTCGATGTTCTAGTTTAAAATCTAAATTATGAAAATCATTCACAATCAAACCTTTTCTAATTCCTGATGAAAAAGCGGTACTTATATAGATGAATTTTTTGATGAAGGGTGAAAATAGTTGAAAAATGGTCATAGTCATGACCGCATTTTCATTAAATATTTTTTCTTTTTGATCTTCGTCTGTTGATAAATTTACATAGCCTGCAGAATGTATAAAATAGGCATCCTTCAATTTGATCGTATAATCCGATTGAATTTGTGCTAAATCGGTGTCAATAATCTCAATATATTGAAGAAGGGATTCTGTTCCTTGTTCTAATAAGAATTTTGGAGTGTAATTACTTGATAATAGTTCAACAATCCGATCTTTTGCCGAAACTTTACCTTTATTTCTTGTAATTAAATACAATTTTCCTTTGATGTTATTATTTATAAAGTCCTCTAAAATATCATACATGATATGAGAACCTAGTACACCTGTTGCGCCTGTAAGGATTATTTTCATTCCAATTTAAATTTAATACAAAAGTAGAACTATTTTAACGACTTATTTTCTAATTGCCACCATTTCCAAATTATACCATCTTTATCGGGATAATCTTCCATGAAAACCATACCGCATTTACTTAAAACTCTATTTGAAGCTCCGTTTTCAGCATGTGTATAAGCATTCATTATCTTTATGTTCATTTGATTAAAACCATAATCTAACCAAAATCTAGTAGCTTCAGTAGCATAGCCTTTGTTCCAATGATTTTCAGCTAAACGGTAACCATAATCATAAAAATTTGTATTTCCGTTTTCTACATGATCATTTACAAATTTAATACCTGTCCAACCGATGAATTCATCTGTTTCTTTTAAAATTGTTGCAAAACGACCAATGCCATTTTCTTTATACTGTTTTTGAACATATTCAATAACTTTTAAGCTTTCGTCAATTTCAACTTCTGGTTGTTGCCAAAGATATCGATGCACATTTGGATTTTTATTCAATTCAAATAATGCTTCTGCATCCGTTAATTCTAAGGGACGATAGAGTAGGCGTTCTGATTCGAGTGTTAAATCCATTTATTCAACCAACTTATTCAAAGTATACATAATTAATTCATCAACAGCTTTGTAGGGATCTTCACTAAAAGTTCCAGTAGCACGGTTAGCAATAATGGCATTTAACGATAAACAATTATGACCCATTAATTTTCCTAAACCATAAATTGCACCTGTTTCCATTTCTAAATTTGTCATTCTAATTCCATTATAATTGAAACGATCCATTTTAGAATTTAACTCAGGATCTTGAATTCCTAATCGTATCACGCGCCCTTGCGGTCCGTAAAATCCACCCACTGTTCCAGTGAAACCTTTAAAAATTGTATCACTTTCTAATCGTTTTTCTAAAGATTTACTCCCCGAAATCACATAAGGTCGCCCTTTTTTCATGTCCCAATTCGTTTGCTGAATAAAAGCGTCTTCTATTTCGTTTTCTGAAAATTCATCAATTAAATAGGAGCGAAGCATGTTGTCTAGACCTAAACCATATTGACTCATTACAATACTATCGCATGGAATATCAGCTTGTAATGAACCCGAAGTACCAATGCGAACGATATTTAATGAAGTTAATTCATTTTTGACGGTTCTAGTTTCTAAATCAACGTTTACCAATGCATCAAGTTCGTTAATTACGATGTCAATATTATCTGGACCAATGCCTGTAGACATGACTGTAATTCGTTTACCTTTGTATATGCCAGTTTGTGTTTTAAATTCACGTTTTTGTTTTGATAATTCAATTGAGTCAAAATGTTTGGTAATTTTTTCTACTCGATCTTGGTCGCCAACGAAAATAATATCTTGAGCAATATTTTCTGGATTTAAATTTAAATGGTACACACTACCATCTGGATTTAGTATTAATTCTGATGCTGCTATCATTTTAGCCCCCTAACCCCCAAAGGGGAATCCTATTAGAGGTCAATAGGTTTTTATTCTCACAGTTGTTTATAAATTAAATATGAGATAGTTATTAATTTTATTTTTTTATTTCAGAGTCAAGTGGTATTAACCTCCAACTCGTTTGGTTTTAAAACCTTTATCTTGTAAAAGTTTCATTATTTTGTCTCGATAATCGCCTTGAATGATAATTTCTCCGTCTTTAAATGTACCACCCACAGCTAATTTGCTTTTAATTTCTTTGGCCAATAACTTAAAATCTTCATCTTCGCCTTCATAACCTGAGATTAAGGTTGTGGGTTTTCCTTTTCTTTTCTCATATTTACAAAGAATGGGTGCCGTCTGAACAAATAATTCATGTGGCGTTTCATCAACTAATTCTGGTTCATTTGAAACTTCGTGGTTGGGAAAAAGTTTTTTTAATTGTTCTTCTAAATCCATATTTTTTAAATTCCAATAATTAAAACCTAAACTCCAAATAAATATCAAATTCCAAATCCCAATTTTACTTAAATTATTGGAATTTGGAATTTTATTATTGGAATTTCATCTTTTTATTTCTTTATCAATCCTAACTCCACTAATCGTTCATTTAAGTAATCACCAGCGGTAATATCTTCGAATAATTTAGGATTCTTTTCGTCTACACATTCAGGTAAACAATTCAACTTCATATCACTTACTGGGTGCATAAAAAACGGAATTGAATATCTTGAGGTTCCCCATAATTCTCTTGGCGGATTAACAACTTGATGAATGGTAGATTTTAATTTATTGTTTGTATGACGCGACAACATATCACCCACATTTATCATTAATTCATCTGGTTGTGCCATGGCGTCAATCCAATCACCTTCATGATTTTGAACTTGTAATCCTTTGCCTTGGGCACCCATTAATAAGGTAATTAAGTTGATATCTCCATGAGCAGCTGCACGAACGGCTCCGTCTTTTGGCTCATCAGTAATAGGAGGGTAGTGAATAGGTCTTAAAATACTATTTCCATCTTTAATATAAGCATCAAAATAATACTCATCTAAACCAATATATAAAGCTAATGCTCTTAATACATATACACCTGTTTTTTCAAGCATTTGATAAGCTTCTTTACCAATTGAATTAAACTTTGGTAATTCAGAAACTTCTACATTGTTAGGATATTCACCTGAATATTTTGAACCTTCGCTTACATACTGACCAAAATGCCAAAACTCTTTTAAATCACCAGCCGAACGCCCTTTAGCATGTTCTTTACCAAAAGAAACATAACCTCTTTGTCCTCCAATACCCGGGATTTCATATTTTTCTTTCATTTCTAGAGGAAGACTAAAGAAATTACGCACTTCTGAATATAAATCTTCCACTAATTTGTCATCTAAAAAATGACCTTTCAACGCTACGAAACCAATATCTTCGTAAGCTTTTCCGATTTCATTTACAAATTTTTGTTTACGTGCCGGATCATCCGACAGGAAATCACGTAAGTCAACACTAGGAATTTGTTGCATACTACTTTTATTTAAAATAATTCTTTTTTGAGATTCACTCAACTCAAACAAATATACTATTTTTTATAAAGAAAATAGAAAATTAGTAATTTAAATTTCTTATGTTTTGGAGCAAAATCATATAATTATATCATTTAAAAAAGTGAAGCTCTTTTATAGCAATTAACGCTAAAAATGTTATTTTTTATTACTTTTGAAGAAATTTAATTGTTCCCAATTATGAACTTTGAAAGAAAAGAATTATCGAACCTACAATTACTAGATTTATACAAAAAACTGCTTAAACCTCGACTTATTGAGGAAAAAATGCTGATCTTAATTCGCCAAGGAAAAGTATCTAAATGGTTTTCAGGAATTGGGCAAGAAGCTATATCGGTTGGAATTACAGCAGCCTTAGATAAAGACGAATATATTTTACCAATGCACCGAAATTTAGGTGTATTTACTACCCGTGAAATACCATTACATCGCTTATTTTCGCAATGGCAAGGAAAGAAAAACGGATTTACGAAAGGTAGAGATCGTAGTTTTCATTTTGGAACGCAAGAGTATAAAATTATTGGAATGATTTCGCATTTGGGTCCGCAATTAGGAATAGCAGACGGAATCGCGTTAGCAAATAAACTAAGAAAAAACAATAAAATTACAGCTGTATTCACTGGTGAAGGTGCTACTTCTGAGGGTGATTTTCATGAAGCTTTAAATATTGCTGCTGTATGGGAATTACCAGTGTTATTTGTGATTGAAAATAACGGTTATGGTTTATCTACCCCAACTAATGAGCAGTATCGATGTAAAAATTTAGCTGATAAAGGAATCGGTTACGGCATGGAAAGCCATATTGTAGATGGAAATAATATTTTAGAAGTATATCATTTGATATCAGAATTGAAGTTGTCAATGATTGAAAATCCTCGCCCTGTTTTACTTGAATTTAAAACCTTTAGAATGCGTGGTCATGAAGAGGCAAGTGGGACAAAATATGTTCCGCAAGAATTAATGGACGTTTGGGCGGCAAAAGATCCTGTAGAAAATTTTAAAAATTATTTAAAAGCTACATCGGTTTTATCAGATGAAGCAGAAGAAAATATTCGAGTTGAAATAAAGCAGGAAATTGACAAGGACTGGGCAAAAGTACAAGAAGAACCAGATATTGTTGCTACTTTAGATGAAGAGTTAAATGATGTATATAAACCATTTGAATATGAAGAGTTTAAACCTTCTTTAGAAACTGAGAATATTCGTCTCATTGATGCTATTTCATCAAGTTTGCGCCAATCAATGGAGCGACATGATAATTTAGTAATTATGGGTCAAGATATTGCTGAATATGGTGGAGCTTTTAAAATAACAGATGGATTTGTTGCGCAATTTGGAAACGAAAGAGTTAGAAATACACCTATTTGCGAAAGTGCTGTTGTTTCTGCTGCAAACGGATTATCGATTAACGGATATAAAGCAATTGTAGAAATGCAGTTTGCCGATTTTGTTTCGACAGGTTTTAATCCAATAGTTAATTTATTAGCTAAACAACATTATCGTTGGCAAGAAAAGTCAGATGTTGTTGTGCGAATGCCTTGCGGTGGTGGTACTCAAGCAGGACCTTTTCATTCACAAACAAATGAAGCATGGTTTACTAAAACTCCGGGATTAAAAGTAGTTTATCCAGCATTTCCTTATGATGCAAAAGGATTATTAAATACTGCGATAAATGATCCTAATCCAGTATTATTTTTTGAACACAAACTGTTATATCGAAGCATTTATCAAGACGTTCCAAAAGATTATTATACGTTACCTTTTGGAAAAGCAGCTTTGTTAAAAGAAGGTGAGGAAGTAACAATTATATCTTTTGGAGCAGGAGTACATTGGGCTCTAGAAACGTTGGATAAGCATCCAGAAATTAAAGCTGATTTATTGGATTTAAGAACTTTGCAACCAATGGATTGGGAAGCTATTTATGCGTCGGTTAAGAAAACTAATAAAGTAATCATTTTACAAGAAGATACATTATTTGGCGGAGTTGCAAGTGATATTTCAGCAATGATTATGGAAAATTGCTTTGAATATCTTGATGCGCCAGTCAAAAGAGTAGCCAGTATTGAAACAGCTATTCCATTCATGAAATCTTTAGAAGATCAATATTTACCTAAAAATAAATTTGAAAATGAACTGTTATCATTGCTTGAATATTAACTTTTATCAAAATCACAAAAAAAGACTCCAATAGGAGTCTTTTTTTGTGATTTAAATTAATTTACATCTTAATTATTTAGAATAGTTTAATAATTGATTTGTTTTTATACTTTAAAAATTGACTTTTTTAAACTAAAAAACTATAATTATACCGATTAAAAGAAAAAAAACACTATTATTTTTAAAATTATAGTAAAATATTTTAATTTATAAATATTTTTATTATATTTGCATCGTTCAAATAACAAAAAAGTTATTGAATTTTGAATAAGTATTTCCCCCCTTCTATATATATACCTCAATGAGTTTTTTAACTTTTTGGGGTTTTTTTTGTTTAGGAATGTTGAATTAGAAGTAATTAATATAACTAAATTTATACGCGTTTTAACTGTATTTTATAATTGTTTTTAAGTTTAATTAATTTATAAGATTATTGCAATTATTTTGTTTTGCCTCTATAAATCATTCATAGGGTTTTGAACTTATTTATGCAATGTATATTTCAACTATACATTTATTTAAAAATCTTATTTATTTATAAATCCTAAATAATTAAAAACAAACAGATCTGTTCGAAAAATTATATTATATTTATTTTTTATTACTTAAAAATGCATAATGTGAAAAAATGGTTTATAATTTTTATGATATTATTTTTTGTATATTTTGCAAAATTAGTATATTTATGCAAAATTTATATATATGGAGATTTTAGCTTGTCCTAAGTGTCAAAGTGAAACAATTGTTAAAAGTGGCGTGATTAAAGATAAACAAAGGTATTTATGCAAATCATGTAACTATTATTTCACTGTAAATAAATTAGGTAAAAAGATCGATGATTACTATGTAACAAAAGCATTACAGTTGTATCTAGAAGGTTTGAGTTACAGAGAAATAGAACGTATTATAGGGGTTTCGCACGTTTCAATCAGTAATTGGGTTAAAGAATTTAAAATTAAGAAACCACCCCATCCAAATTATCATCCAACCTATAAAATTTTTAAGCATAATGAGTTGGTTGAGTACTTACAAAACAAAGATCAATTATCAGGTGCGGGTATGATTATTACTGAGCTTGGTGATAAATTTATGCTTATAAAATGGGAACGATTTAAAGATTAGCTATAGTTTTTTACATTACTATATATTGTAATTTTTTTCATTAACAAAATTTTAGAATTTGGTCAAACAAAAATTGAATTACTAACCAAATTTAAAATTTTTATGAAAAGAGTATTAATTGCTTCGTTTGCTTTTTTATCTTTTGAAGGATATTCGCAAACAGCACCAACCACTGCACCAGCAGCTAAAGAATGGGATGTAAGTATTTATGGTTTTGTGAGAACCGATTATATTTGGGACACAAGAAAATCAGCTCAAGTTAGAGAGTACAATTTAAATTTGTACCCTTTAGATGAAGTTAAAGATGCAAATGGTAAAGACATTAATGATGCAGGAGCATCAAATTTCTTATCGGTTGTGTCTAGATTAGGTGTAAAAGTTAAAGGACCAGACGTTTGGGGCGCAAAAGTTAATGGAACTTTAGAAGGTGACTTTTTTGGAAACACAGAAAGCACTATTGGATTGTTTAGATTGCGTCATGCTTATGCTACTTTAGATTGGACTAAAACAAGTATCACAATGGGACAAACTTGGTACCCAACATTTATTCCTGAAGTATTTCCAGGTGTAGCTAATTTTAGTACTGGTATTATGTTTAATCCTTTTGGATGGGCATCACAATTTAAAATCAAGCAAAATCTTTCAAACAATATTTCATTTGCTTTGACTGCATATAAAGAAAGAGAATTTACTACAGCTACTGCAACAGGTGGTACACAAAACTCTGCTTCGATTAATTCCTCACTTCCAACATTTCATGGACAATTTCAATTCAAAAATAAAAATTGGATTGCTGGTTTAGGTGCAGAATTTAAATCTTTACAACCATTAATTGTATCAAGTAATCAAGTTTCTGATGAGAAAGTAAACAGTACTTCGTTTGTAGGATATTTCAAATATAACAACGATAAATTTCATATTAAAGCCTATGGTATTACAGGTGGAGACATGTATAATTTAGTAATGCTTGGTGGTTTTGCAGGTTATACTTCGCCAGGTCAAGTTGAAAAATATGAAGCTACAAAAACTACCTCTTTTTGGGTAGATATTGCAAGTAACGGTAAAAGTATTGCACCAGGATTTTTCTTTGGTCACACTAAAAATGATGGTACAGGTAAAGACGGAGCAACAGCTTTATATATGAGAGGTACTTCTGGTACAAGAGGAGTAGACAATGTATGGAGAACTTCAGCCAGAATCGATTTCAAACAAAACAAATTTAGAATTACTCCAGAATTAGAATATACAGCTGCTACTTGGGGTGATTTAAAATCAGATGCATCTGTAGGAGGTAACACGAAAAATGTGGGGAACTTCAGAGCAATGGTTTCTTGTGTTTATGCATTTTAATACTAATTAAAACTAAAAATTAATAATATGAGTGATAAAAAAACAACTGGAATCTGGAAAGTAATTTCAGCTTCCTCAATGGGAACAATGATCGAATGGTATGATTTTTATATCTTCGGAAGTTTAGCAGTAGTATTATCTACTAAATTTTTCCCATCAGATAATCCAACAGCCGCATTCTTGTCTACATTAGCAACATTTGCAGCTGGTTTCGTAGTACGTCCATTTGGAGCATTATTCTTTGGTCGTTTAGGTGATTTAATTGGAAGAAAGTATACTTTCATGGTTACTTTAATGTTAATGGGTGGTGCAACTTTTGTAATTGGATGTATTCCAAGTTTTGAAACTATTGGGTATGCTGCTCCAGTTTTAGTATTAATTTTACGTTTACTACAAGGATTAGCACTTGGAGGAGAATATGGTGGTGCAGCTACTTATGTTGCAGAACATGCTCCTAAAAACGAAAAAGGATATTGGACTTCTTGGATTCAAACAACTGCAACAGTAGGTTTGTTTATTTCGTTAATGGTAATTTTAATTACTAAAGGATTAATGTCTAAAGAAGCATTTGACGATTGGGGATGGAGAGTACCGTTTTGGGTATCTATCTTAATGGTATTCGTTTCGTACATGATTCGTAAAAATATGCACGAATCTCCAGTGTTTGCAAAAGCTAAAGAAGAAGGAAAAACTTCAACCAATCCATTAAAAGAGAGTTTTGGTAATAAATACAACTTAAAATTTGTTTTATTAGCTTTATTTGGAGCTACAATGGGTCAAGGTGTAGTATGGTATACTGGTCAATTTTATGCTATGAACTTCTTAAAAACGGTTCAAAGTATAGAGTCATCACAAGTAGATACTTTATTAGGAATTGCTTTAATTTTAGGAACTCCATTCTTCGTAGTATTTGGTTGGTTGAGTGATAAAGTTGGTAGAAAAGTAATTATGATGGGAGGTATGTTGATAGCAATTTTATGTTATCGTCCAATTTACCGTGCTATGTATGCTTCGACTGATTTAACTAAAAAAACAGAAATCGTTGAACAAACAAAAGTAGTTCCATCCATCAAAGAAATTGATGCTACAAAAATGGATTCAATCTATACAACTACTAAATCCTATACTGACGGAACAGCTGTTGAAGAAATAAAAACGATTCATTTTGAAGCAGGTAAAATAATGCTTGATGATAAAGGAAAAGAAAAGATTGAAACCAAAGTAACTAAAACAATCAACAGTAGTGATAAATGGTTTTTAGTATTGATGGTGTTTATTCAAGTTATATTTGTTACTATGGTATACGGACCAATTGCTGCTTTCTTAGTAGAAATGTTCCCTGTTAAAATTAGATACACATCCATGTCGTTACCGTATCACGTAGGAAATGGTATCTTTGGAGGATTATTACCTGCTATTTCAACTTATTTTGTTACCACCGCAAAAGATGCTGGTGATGTAGAATTCTATTTAGAAGGACTTTGGTACCCAATCGGAATTGCAGCGGTTTGTTTCGTAATAGGAATGATCTACATCGATAGAAAAATTAATACACTTCACGACTAATAATTATAGATATGAACGCAATAAAAAAATATTTAGGAATTGTTTGGATAGCATTAGCGCTTGCAATTGCTTACTTTTCAATTGGAATTTTCGGAGGAAAACTAACTTCTGGAAAACAAGACGATTTAGTTTTTGGAATTATTATTTTCTTCATACTTTTACCAATGGTTGTAACCGGATTAACAATTTTCGGTTGGTATGCCATCACGGATGAATATGAAGACTAATTAAAAATAGTTTTATTTAATCCTCAAAGCTCTTATTTTATATAAGGGCTTTTGGGTTTTTATAATTTTACAATTAAAATGAAAAAAAGACACCAACAAAAACTAGTTATTGTATCAATGGTTTTACTCATTGGGTTAAATCTACCCATTGTATTATTATTTGATTCTTCTCAAAATATTGTTGGCTTTCCAGTTATTTATATTTACTTATTCTCAATTTGGTTATTCTCTATTTTAGTTTCTTTGTTAATAGTAAAACGATACAATGAATAGTATTCTTCTTTTGGTCATATTATCTGCCTATTTGGCTGTTCTTTTTTATATAGCGTATTGGGCTGAAAAAAAAGGGAACAGTAAATGGACTAATAATCCTTATATCTATACTTTTTCATTAGCCGTTTATTGTACAGCATGGACCTATTATGGTAGTGTGGGGGTAGCCGCCGATAGTGGTTTGAGTTACTTGCCGATTTATTTAGGACCAATCATTATAGCGCCTTCATGGATTTTAATTTTACGAAAAATTATTAGAATATCCCGTGTAAATAAAATTGCCAGTATTGCCGATTTTATTTCGCTTCGCTATGGAAATAGTCGATTTTTAGGAGCCATTGTAACCGTTATTTGTCTTACAGGAATTATACCTTATATCGCTTTACAATTAAAAGCAATAGCCGAAACCTTCCATGTAGTAACAAAGACTGAAATTCGTTCCTATATTTTTGACGATACCACAACTTATGTGGCAGTAGCCTTGGCATTATTCGCTTCCTATTATGGAACGCGTTATGTAGATGCATCTGAAAAAAGAAAAGGGATTGTTAGTGCTGTTGCTCTTGAAAGTGTTTTAAAATTAGTATTCTTTGTAATTATTGGTGTTTATGTCACCTTTTTTGTTTTTGATGGTTTTGATGATATTTATCAAAAAGCATCACTTTTAGAACATTTTAAAGAGAAAAACACCATTGGCGGATTACCACAAGCAATCAATTGGTTTTTGTTATGTGTACTTTCCATGTTTGCCATTTTTTTATTACCTCGTCAATTTCAGGTTGGAGTAGTAGAAAATAATCGAGAAAACCATATTAATACAGCTGTTTGGTTGTTTCCATTGTATTTATTGCTTTTTAATATTTTTGTATATCCAATTGCTTGGGGTGGTAATATTTTATTTGATGGCCAAGACGTAAATTCAGATGCTTACTCCTTATTAATCCCTCAATTATTTAATAATCAAACATTAACCGTTTTGGTTTTTTTGGGCGGATTTTCAGCTGCCATTTCAATGATTGTGGTTTCCTCTATCGGACTTTCAACAATGGTAACTAACAATATTCTAATCCCGTATAATTTATTAGGCGAATTAAAAAGTGAAGAAATCAGTAATCGATTAATCTTAAACAGTAGAAAAATTGGCATTTTCTTATTGATTATTTTATCCTATTTCATTTATCGCTTTTTCGGATTAGATTATAATCTAGTTTCCATAGGAATGGTTGCTTTTGTTATCATTTCGCAATTGGCTCCAGCTTTTTTTGGTGCTTTATTTTGGCGAAGAGGTTCTCGTTTAGGTGCTATTTATAGTATCATTGTTGGATTTTTAGTATGTATTTATACCTTACTTGTTCCTTATGCTATAGGGATTTCAAACAGCGAAAGTACGTTTATCACAGAAGGTTTTATGGGAATTGAATTGTTAAAACCATTTCAATTATTCGGGCTAGATTATTTGCAACCTGTACCTCATGCTTTATTTTGGAGTATGCTCTTCAATTGTACTACATATTTTGCCGTTTCAGTAAGTTTTAAAGGCAATTATCGCGAACGCAATTATGCCGAAATGTTTGTCGATATTAATAAATATATTTCCAATCACGAAGATGCATTCATTTGGAAAGGAACCGCTTATCGAAATGATATTGAAAAAGTACTTATTCGATTCTTAGGAATTGAACGCACTAAACGCGCCATGAATATTTTCAATGTAAAATATAATGTAGATATAACCGAAGAATTAGCCGATGCTCGATTAATTAAATTTTCCGAAAATCTATTAACCGGACATATTGGTACGGCTTCAGCACGAATATTAATTTCCAGTGTGGTGAAAGAAGAAAAAATCACCCTGCCCGAAGTTTTAAAGATTTTAGAAGAATCCAAAGAAAATATTATCATCAATAAGAAATTAACCGAAACGTCTAACGAACTAAAAGAAATTACAGCTAAATTACAAGAAGCAAATATTTCATTAATCACAAAAGATAAGCAAAAAGACGAATTTTTAGATACAGTAACTCACGAACTAAGAACACCTATCACCGCAATTAGAGCGGCAAGTGAGATATTGCATGATGATGACGAAATTCCAGACGAATTAAAAAAACAGTTTCTACAAAACATTATTTCAGAATCTGATCGTTTAAACCGATTAATCGATAAAATTTTGGATCTTGAAAAATTTGAAACAGGTAAACAAACCATTCATCCTACTAAAAACAACCTGGTTGAAACAATTGAAAAATCAATTGAACCCTTGCAGCAATTGATAAAAAATAAAAACATCAGTATTTATATAGAAAGTAAAAATAAGGTTAATGCCTATTATGACGAAGACCGTATTTTTCAAGTAATCACAAATTTAGTGTCCAATGCAATTAAATTTTGCCCAGAAACAGAAGGTTTAATTACGATACAAATTTCAGAGAAAGAAGATTTAATACAAACTAGCGTTATAGATAACGGAAAAGGAATTACACCTAATGATTTTGTAGCTATATTTGATAAATTTTATCAATCAACCAATCAAAACATTAAAAAACCTGTGGGTAGCGGACTAGGATTAGCCATTTGCAAGCAAATCATTGAACATCATAAAGGTAAAATCTGGGTAGAACCTAGCGTAAAAGGTGCTTGTATCAATTTTACGTTGCCTAAAAACAAGAACATAGAAAATAATTAATTATGAAGAAGATTTTAATAGTAGACGACGAACCTAATATTGTTATGTCTCTTGAATATACATTTAAGAAAAGTAATTATGAAGTATTCATTGCCCGTGATGGCCAAGAAGCTTTAGAAATTTTAAAAACTAATTACCCCGATGTTATTATTTTAGACGTCATGATGCCTATGGTTGATGGCTATGCAACGTTAGAACAAATAAGAAAAGACTCTAATCTAAGTCATACTAAAGTTATGTTTTTATCGGCTAAAAATAAAGAAAGCGATATTGCAAAGGGAATGGCACTTGGTGCAGATGCCTATTTAACGAAACCATTTTCTATTAAAAAAGTGGTGGAACAAGTAGAAGAGTTGCTTTCCTAAATTTTGGGCGTTACCATAAAGGTCGGGCTTTTCGTTACAATCTTTTTCTTCTGTTTTTGTTAAACAAAAGAAAAAGGATTTTCACTTCAATCCCTAACGCAAATCCGTTTTCAAAACAAATTTATTTTTTCGAAATTAAACGCTTAAATCTATACCTATTTAGCAAGATTATTTCATTTAGCATGATTTTATTTTCTACATTTACTCTAGAAAATAAATCATATAAATTGAATAATACAAATGAATTATTGCGATATATACAATAAAAGTATTACTTCTTCTGAAGCATTCTGGGCTGAACAAGCCAATCAGTTAGAATGGTACAATCAACCATCTAACATTTTATCAACCGACAAAAACGGTTATCCGTTATGGTTTGCAGACGGAGAACTTAATGCCTGTTATTTAGCTTTAGACAAACACATTCAAGAAGGGTATGGCGATCAAACTGCAATTATCTATGATTCTCCCGTAACTCAAACTGTTAAAAAATATACATTTAACGAAGTTAAAACCGAAGTAGCCAAACTAGCGGGAGGTCTATTATCACTTGGATTAGAAAATGGGGATACAGCTGTTATTTATATGCCTATGATTCCTCAAGCCGCTTTTGCAATGTTGGCTTGTGCTAGAATAGGAGTAACCCATTCCGTTGTATTTGGTGGCTTTGCGCCACATGAATTAGCTATTCGCATTGATGATTGCGAACCTAAAGCCATTATTACTGCATCATCAGGCATTGAAATTGATCGACTAATTGCTTATAAACCGCTAGTAGATGAAGCTATAGAATTAGCCAATCACAAACCAGAAAAAGTAATTGTTTTTAACCGAAAATTAGGCGCAAGAGTTCCATTTAAAAAATACGATGTTGATTATGACGCCTTGGTATATGGCTCAGAAGAAGCCGCTTGTATTCCGGTTAATGCCACACATCCATTATACATTTTATACACTTCAGGCACCACAGGAAAACCAAAAGGAATAGTCAGAGATACAGGTGGTTATGCTACGGCACTTAAATTTTCAATGCAACATATTTACGATGCAAAAGAAGGCGAAGTTTTTTGGGCTGCATCTGATGTAGGTTGGGTGGTAGGTCATAGTTATATTGTGTATGGACCATTATTCAATCGTAATACTACAGTTCTTTTTGAAGGAAAACCCATTCGCACACCCGATGCGAGTACATTTTGGCGTGTCATAAACGAGCATAAGGTAAATATAATGTTTACAGCACCAACAGCGATTCGTGCCATTAAAAAAGAAGATCCAAATGGCGAATTCATAAAAAAATATGATTTGTCTTCTTTACGAATTCAGTTTTTAGCTGGAGAACGCTGTGATGTAGCCACCTTAGAATGGTATCGCGAACATATTCCTATTCCTGCTATTGATCATTGGTGGCAAACCGAATCGGGTTGGCCAATGATTGCTAACATGATGGGGGTAGAGTATTTACCTATTAAGCCTGGCTCTGCAGGAAAAGCGGTTGCAGGTTACGATATCAGAATTTTTGGAGAAAACGGACAAGAATTAGGTCCAAACGAAGAAGGTTATGTAGTTATCAAATTACCATTGCCACCAGGAACATTATTGGATTTATGGAAAGATAATGAACGTTTCAAAGCAGGTTATTTGAATAAATTCCCAGGATATTATTTCTCGGGTGATGGTGGTTTTAAAGATACTGATGATTATATTTACATCACCGGTAGAGTAGATGATGTTATCAATGTAGCAGGGCATCGCCTTTCTACAGCCGAAATGGAAGAAATTGTTGCCTCACATCACTCGGTAGCTGAATGTGCGGTAATAGGAATCAATGATGAATTGAAAGGTCAAATTCCTTTGGCTTTAGTGGTTGCTAAATCAGGTGAAAGTATTGAACATTTTCAATTACAGCATGAAGTTGTTCAATTAGTTCGAGAACAAATTGGAGCTGTTGCTTCATTGCGTGATGTGGTTATTGTACAACGTTTACCTAAGACACGCTCCGGTAAAATATTACGAAAAATGATGCGAAGTATTGCCGATGGAGAACAATTTCAAATTCCTTCAACCATTGATGATGAAGCTATTATTGATGAAATAAGAGCTGTTTTATCACAAGCTAAAATTGGCTGTTTTAAATAAAATTTTCAGATGTTCTGATTTTCTGATATTTGAGGTTTATACTTAAGTTAGTTCATGAAAACTCAGCTATATCTATTTAGCAAGAAATTTCTTTTTCAAAACCTAAGAATACCTATATTTACATTAACAAACTGATAATAAAAAACTAAGAATGAGTTATTACAAAATACACGATTTAGAAAATTACTTTAAAATGTATAAGAAATCGGTACGCGAACCAAGAAAATTTTGGGATCGTGTTGCTGATGAAAATTTTACTTGGTACCAAAAATGGGATAAAGTATTTGAAGTAGACATGCAAGAAGCCAACTTTAAATGGTTTTTAAATGCAAAAGTTAACATTACCAAAAACTGTATTGACCGGCATCTAGCAAAAAGAGGCGATAAAACTGCTATTGTTTTTGAACCTAATGATCCAAGTGAAGCGGCACAACATATTTCGTATAATGAATTATATGTGAGAGTTTCAAAAATGGCCAACGTTTTACGCGAACAAGGAATCAAAAAGGGAGACCGTGTTTGTATTTATTTGCCTATGATTCCAGAATTAGCAGTTGCTATTTTAGCTTGTGCACGAATAGGAGCTATCCATTCGGTTGTATTTGCTGGATTTTCTTCTTCGGCTGTTTCGGCTCGTATTAATGACAGTGAATGTAAAATGGTTATTACTTCCGATGGTAGCTACCGTGGTAATAAAGCTATTGATTTAAAAGGTATTGTAGACGAAGCGTTAGAAAAATCACCTTGTGTAGAAAAGGTATTAGTGGTTAAAAGAACCAATACTGAAGTAAACATGAAAGCTGGAAGAGATATTTGGCTTCAACCTTTATTGGATGCTGCTTTAGGTAATAACGTAGCCGAAATAATGGATGCCGAAGATCCTTTATTTATTTTATATACTTCGGGTTCTACTGGTAAACCAAAAGGAATGGTGCATACCACTGCAGGTTACATGGTTTATACGGCTTATACATTTAAAAATGTATTCAATTATGAAGAGAACGATGTGTATTGGTGTACTGCCGATATTGGTTGGATTACCGGTCACTCTTATATTTTATATGGACCACTTTTAAATGGAGCAACCACCGTAATTTTTGAAGGAGTTCCGTCTTATCCTGATTTTAGTCGTTTTTGGGAAGTAATTGAAAAACATAAAGTAACACAATTCTACACAGCTCCAACTGCCATTCGTGCGTTAGCGAAAGAGAGTTTAGATTATGTTCAAAAATTCCCATTGAGCAGTTTAAAAGTTATTGGATCAGTAGGAGAGCCTATTAATGAAGAAGCTTGGCATTGGTACAACGACCACGTAGGAGGAAAGCGATGCCCGTTAGTTGATACGTGGTGGCAAACCGAAACTGGAGGAATTATGATTTCGCCAATTCCTTTTGTAACACCAACAAAACCAACCTATGCTTCGTTACCTTTACCTGGAATTCAACCCGTTTTAATGGATGAATTGCGTAATGAAATTGAAGGTAATCAGGTTACTGGAGCATTATGTATTAAATTTCCTTGGCCTTCAATGGCTAGAACCATTTGGGGCGATCATCAACGTTATAAAGAAACTTATTTTACCGCCTTTCCAGGTAAATATTTTACTGGTGATGGTGCTTTGCGCGATGAAGTAGGATATTACCGAATTACCGGTAGAGTAGATGATGTTATTATTGTTTCGGGACATAATTTAGGAACTGCTCCAATTGAAGATGCTATCAACGAACACCCAGCAGTAGCAGAAAGTGCTATTGTAGGTTTCCCTCATGATATTAAAGGAAATGCCTTATATGGCTTCATTATTTTGAAAGAAACAGGTGAAAGCCGTGATCGAAATAATTTAGCAAAAGAGATTAATCAATTGATTTCTGATCAAATTGGTCCAATCGCAAAATTAGATAAAATTCAGTTTGTAAGTGGTTTACCAAAAACACGTTCGGGTAAAATCATGCGTAGAATATTAAGAAAGATTGCCGAAGGAGACTTCTCTAATTTTGGAGATATCTCAACATTGCTAAATCCTGAAATAGTGGACGAAATCAAAGAAGGCAAACTCTAGTTTTTTAGTTTTATTGGTTAAAAACTGCTTCAGAAATGGAGCAGTTTTTTTATTCTAACCTCTTATAGTTCCAGAAAAAATAAATGGTAATACTCAAATAGGGTAGTGTGGCTAATAACATTTTTAGATTTAAAGAAAGAATACTAATTAATAAAAATAATAGGACTAATAAACCTAAAAGAAGTATACCTATTGCATTTAATTTTTTATTCATTTTAGGATTCAAAGCCCCAAGTAAAAGCAATAATTGGGTAAATAATCCCAATAAAATAATTGGATGAGTAAAATTATCAACTAGATTTTCGGTTTTAGAGAATATTTCAAATATTGCTTGGAAAACAAACATTGAATTATGAGGTGGCCATTCTAAATAGCATATTTGAAAGGATAAAAAAAGTAATACATTGAGTTGACTTCTCAAGATTTTAATTGATTTCATTTATATACAAATAGTTTTCTAATAATAAGAAAGTCTTATTATGCTTATTTGATTTTTAAAATCGTTTTTAATTTTAAAAATAATAGTGCAATTGAAAAAGTGTCATCTGCTACAGAATTACGCTCATTTATTGGAACAGAAAGAGCTTTACACATATCTTCTAACGTATACTTTTTTTCAATTGTTTCTTTTACTTTGTTGTACATAATTTCGATATCCAAAGCTTCATTTTTTAAACTGCCACAATCGAATTTAGATAAACTTGCATTAATCAATTCAATATCTTGATTTACTCTGTGCCCAATTAATGTGGCATTTCCAATATAATTTACAAAAAGCTCTATGGCTTCGCGTTCTGTCTTTTTCTCTATTTTACTTACTACTAAAAAATCATTTGGATCAATGTCAATCTCAGATTTTGAATACGAAATATAAAGTTCAAGCGCTTCTCTAATCGTAATTCTATCTGCATTGACTGTTACTGCCGAAAAAGCCAAAATAACATCTTTAGAAGTGTTTAAACCCGTTGATTCAATACTCAACACCACATATTTATTGGATTTATCTTTGAAATTAGATAGATAATTTTTCCAAAATTCGGGATACTTATTATTATTTAACCACTGTAGCATTGCTTATGAGAATTGTGTTAGTTGGTATTTATCCTTTATTAATTCTATTACTTCGTCTGTTTGAGTCAAGCATTTTTTCAATTTTTCTTTATCTACTTTATTCAAATTAGCTACTTTTATAAATGAACCATCCGTGTCATTAACAATGCTTTCTTCAATTCTAAAATGCTGCAATTGCAAATAATTTTCGGCAAAATCTAAATATTTTTCAGCATTTTTAGGATCGCTAATCGCCAATTGTTTATAGCGTAAATAAGTGTTATTTACCCCTTTTAAACTATGACTCAAGGCAAATAATCGTGCGGCATCAATATATACTTGTAAGCCTTTTTGTTTTAAATCGAAATAATCTTTTTTAGCTCCATTTTCTTCAATGGCAATCTTTTTAAAGAAGGTTAATCCTTCTGGAAGTTTTAATACTCTATTTCCTAAGAAATCAAAAAACAAGGTATTATTCTTCATATTTTGAAATATACTATTTTCAAGAGCGTCTTTAAGTTTAATTTCGCCATAGATATATTCAAAATCATAAAAAATTGGACTAAATTCAGCAGAATTTTTTCCAGGATTAGCCATCCAATTTTGAAATAAATCTGTAAAATCGGAAATTGATTTACACCATTTAATTGAACTAGCCATATGATCATAAGGACATAAGGCATAACCTAATTTCTCTATATTTCCAATGACAAGTTTTGCCATTTGAACGAAATAATATTTAACATCTCGATGTTTTTCTGGAGCAACATCTTCAAATATCAATAAACTATCTTGATCACTTAAATAAAGTTGTTCTTTTCTTCCTTGACTTCCGGCAGCTAACCAAACAAATCGGGCAGGAGGTGTACCTAATTGAGCAATTGCAATTTTAATATTTTGTTGAATAATTGAAAACAACAATTCACTTGCAACAGCATTGATATGGAAAATCGGAATGTTTTTGGTAAATGAATTTTGAATAATATCTAAATATTTCGTGTGAATATATTTTAATTCATCTAACGTGTGTGCCGATTTAATCTCTTTAATTAAAATGCCTGGGTTATTTGATTGTGAATTAATGACATCACGCTCAGAAACAACCCCTAAAATGGCTGAATTTTGCGTACCATCTTCAGTTACACAAAGGTGGGAAGTATCATTTTTTAATAGTAATAATTGGGCTTCAGCTACTGAAATATTCTTATCAACTACAATAAAATTAGTGTTCATAATTTTATTAATGACATCGTCAATTTGATACATTCCAGTTGCAATCTTTTTGGAAAATTCAGCATCAGTTACTAAGCCAACTATTTTATTATTGTAGGTTATTAATGCATGATTTGATTTTTCGGCTAACATTTGCAAAGCAACACTTTTGATGGTCGAATTTGCTGCAAACAATGTAGGAGCAGTGGTATATTGTAAATCTTGAAAATAAGAATAATTAGTATCGGAAGCACTTGTATCAATCTCAGAAATAGATTTAAACTGTTGGTAATTTTCTTTTTTAGGTTTAGCCTGAGTAGCAAAATTTTCTAAAAAATAATCCAAAACAGCTGTATATTTGGTTAGATACGGTTTAAAAACAGCAATAGGAATAGCGTATAAAATTGCATCTTCATTAGCTGTTGCATTCAACACATAATTATTTTTGGCGAAAAAAGGTCGTAAACCAAATAAATTTCCCGAATAACATTTAGAATGTAAAACTTCTTCAGCATCTAAAACTTTAGTTAAATGAACTACACCAGAATAAACAATATAAAATGAATCATGTAATTGGTCGTTAATTTTAAATAAAGTTTTGCCTTTTTGCAATGTTAAAATGTTGCTATTTAAAACAATAGCTTTTAAATCCGTATTTTCAATAAAATTGAATGGCTCATATTGTTTGATAAAAGTAGCTATATTTTCGGCAATTGAATTCTGCATAGAATAGTGGATGTTATTTACTTAACAAATTTAGTAATTTTTATCATACTATCATATTCTAAAATATTCTATTTTACATAATGTATATTATAATTCAAATATTAAATCTATAAAAAGGAAAAAAAACGTTTGCTTTATCTTATTATTAGCTATATTTTTGTAACTCATATTACAAACTATCATGGAAAACAAACAAGCCTTACAATTACTTGAGAAGAATTTAAAAGAACTAGCTAAAAATAAATTTTCTGTAACTTCTATCGTTGCCGATTTAAAAACAGTTAGAGAATTAACATTAGAATTACAAAATCCTGTAGTTACAAAATCTTTACGATTAGCCTATGAGCATTTAGAAAATAATGATGCTTTCTTAATAGCTATTCCTGCAGATGAACCAATTGATGCAGAAGCTACAGCTAATGTGGTTTCTTTTTCTGATGCTAATAATATTGAAAGTTTTCAGTATTATATGTCTTTATTTACTGATTTAAGCAAAAAGAATAATCTTTTAGATATAAAAGAATACAACAAGGCATTTTTATCCTTTTAAAATTTTCTATTTTACATAATATTAAACGGTAAATCATTTTTACCGTTTTTTTTATTTTTTAATTAACAATTTACCTCAATTAACTACGCTATTTTTGTGCAAAAATAAACCATGTCCAAAGTTAAAAAGCCTAAATACAAATTATTGCACCAATATTATATGTATACTGGTTTTTATTCATTTTTGTGGCAAGGTATTAAAAAAGCCATTTTACCTACTGTATTAATTATTGCTTTACTCACTTATGTAAATTATAAGTTTTTTAATTTAAACGAGGGCTTATTATTTATAACTAAAAATTTTAGTGACTTTTTAATTTTTACAATATTTTTTATTTCCGAATGCATCTTAGGGTTATTACCTCCGGATATTTTTATTGCTTGGTCAAAAAACACTACAACCCCACTACTCTATTTATCAATTTTAGCTTTCTTATCGTATTTAGGGGGTGTAATTTCCTATTTTATGGGTATGGCAATTGTAGCAATACCTTCTGTTAATAAGTATTTATATGGTAAGATGACAAAGCATATTATAAATATGCAAAAATGGGGTGGCTTTTTAATTGCTGTAGGAGCATTATTACCTTTACCATTTGCCATGGCATGTTTAGCTGCAGGAATGATAAACTATTCTATAAAACATTTTTTTATATTTGCAGCGCTTCGTTTTCTTAGATTTGTTATTTATGGATTTGTTATTTATACCGCTTTATCTTGATAAAATTATTTAGACTTACCGCTATTTTAGAAGGAATTTCATACATACTATTATTTGCTAATATGTTGATTTTGAAACCAAACTACATTGAAGTATATAAACAATTATTATACCCTATCGGGATGAGTCATGGGGTATTGTTTATAGTATATATAGGTTTAGCATTTTTAGTAAAAGCAGAAAGACAATGGAGCTTTAAAACATTCAGTCTAGTTTTGATTGCTTCTTTATTACCTTTTGGAACGTTTTATGTTGAAAAAAAATATTTAACAAAATAATCGTCTTTTTCTGTTTTTTAATTAATTTTAAAAAAAATAAATATGAAAGACGATCTCATTTTATCTATAAGAGGTGGAGTTATCGGTTCAATAACAAGTGAATCTTCTGCTGAAGAAAAATTTCAAAATCAAACTCTCCGCCCTATTCTTAAAATACAAAATGATCTTTTACTGCTTGTTTTTAAGAATTATATTGCCAAACAAAAAGTTGATTTTGCTGCTTTATCGCCAGAGAAGAAAATGCAATTTATTGAAAATGCTATACAGCGTGATATTAAATTTAGAAATTCATTAAAGGGAATGATAATTGGTTTTTTTACGCTTTCTGAATATGAAACTTATATTCAAAATTCATCCAATTTGAATAAACGAATGATGAATTTACTAATTGAACGGTATAAAAGTCAAATTCAGATTATTTAATTTCTCAAAGAGAATTAGTCAATGTGCCAATTGTAAAAAGATAATTGACACATCGGCACATTGAAAATTGACTAATTATACAAAGATTCTCCATTCAAATCAGTGCTTAACACATCACTCATATAATCAAAAAAAGGACGCATTGCTTTAAAAGTAGCGATTACTTCTGATTGAAAATTAGCTGATAAAACCTCTTTATTGGTAAAACTTCGGGTTAATAAAAATTGCTTTTTACGGATTAAATCGATGTCTGGATGTGCTTTATCAAATCCTTTTGGAGCTGTTTTTAACTCCTCACCTTCTAGTGTTTTAAAATACTTTTGAAAAGATTCTTCAGCAATAATTGCTCTCAATTCTGAAGCATCCATTTCAATTTCTTTACGCATACGAAATAAATCAGCCGCATTGGGTTCCCAAAAACCACCACCTACAAAACTTGCATTATTCTCAATATGAAGATACATTCCACCACGAAGTAAGGGTTTTGTTCGGTTAAAACCTACACTAAAATGATTTTTATAAGGTGATTTATCTTTTGAAAAACGTACATCGCGATAAATACGAAATACTTGCATTTTATCTAAACTGTCTATTTTTTCCAAATCGGCATATACAGCAGCAAAAAATGTTTTGGCAAGTTTTTCTTCGGCTTGAAACGCTTTTTTATTTTCGGCAAACCATTCGCGATTATTGTTTTCTTTGAGTTGGGTTAAGAATTGAAAAATTGAATTTTGTAGCATAACTTTCATTTTTACAAATATACACAAACTAAAAATAAAGAGTTTTTTTAACAATTAAAAAACCACTTCATCATAACAATAAAGTGGTTTTTTATAAATTTTGGTTTTTATTAATCGTCGTCACCTTCTTCGGCTCCAGTGCCGTTTTGGTCAACAGCTGTTGCAGTACCTGTTGTTCTAATTTCAGTATGGCGAACTTCTCCACCTGTAGTACCTGTTTGTTTTCCAAAAAACACACCAATGAAAGCAACTACCAAAGCTATATACGATACTGCTATCGCTTTTGTATGGTTTTTAAAATTTAAATATAAGCCCAATAGTGAAATTGCACCTAAAACATATAAAACCAAAGCTAATTTTTCGGCCATTTCTTCATGTTCATGAATTATTTGATCAGTAACCGATGGTAATTTTTCAGCAATTTCCTCTGCTCCTTCACCAGTTGCCATACTCACCGCTGCAAATATTGCGGCTACAACAAATAGAATATAGGCTAGGTTTTTAATAACTGTATTCTTGATAAAGATTCCAGCAATTAAAATTCCTAATCCAAAAATAGTTCCAATGATTGGAAAATGGTTTACTACCATGTGTAAATGTGCGTCGTTCATAATACATATATTTAATTAGTTATTTCAAATACTCCTGTAGTCAATATCTTGGTAGTTTGATTAATCGTTGCAGATGGAATAATTTCAATAAATTGCTCTGATTTCTCACCTAAAGATACTGGAATTTTTTTAAAAATGTAGTCTTTTGTATCATTATTTAAAACCAATACAAAGGTTTTATCGTCCACTGTTACAATAGCTTCTGCTGGAACACCAATTCCTTTTTTAGAATTGATTACTATTCCAGCTTCTACAAACATACCTGATAATAATCTGGTCTTATTTTGCGGGCTTAATGTACCAAAAACAGCAATAGTTCGGTCTTTACTTTCTATAGATTTTCCTACTTTTTGAACTTGAGAAGTAAATAATTCACTACTTGCTTCTGGAATTGAAAAATGAATTTTTTGTCCTTCTTTTACATTCAAAATATCTTTTTCAAAAATGCTTAAATTCAAATGCAAATAATTGGTATCTACAATTTCTAAAATAATATCTGATGGTGACATAAACATTCCTAAATTGGCATTCATAACCGTTATATCTCCAGAAATAGGAGCCGTTAAGGTAATTTGAGAAGTAAACTTACCCCGTTCAACATTTGCTGGATTAATATTTAATAGTAGTAATTTCTCACGTAATCCCTGATATTTACCTCTTGCACTTTTATAATCGCTTTCTGCTTTTAAGTAGTTTTTCTGTGAAGCTATTTTTTCTTGAAATAATGCTTTTTGACGCTCAAATTCCGATTTTAAATAGGATAATTGCTCGGCCAATTCTAAATAGTCTTTTTGCAAATCTAAATATTCTGTATTTTCTAGTGTAATCAAAGCTTGTCCTTTTGTTACTTTATCTCCCACCAATAGCTTGGTTGCTTTAACATAGCCTCCTAAAAAAGTAGTTACTTTAGCTCTATATTGTGGTGGAACATCGATTCTTCCGGATGCTTTTATGGTAACAGCAAAATCTTGTTCAATAGGATTTCCAATTGTCATTTTTGAAGCTTCAAATTGTTCTTTTGTTACTGTAATAAAGTTTTCGTCAATTGAAGCAACTTTTTCATTTTTAGTCTCTTTACAAGAGAAAAGCTGAACAGTAAGTACGGTTAAAATTATATTTTTTAAAAACATGATATTAATAATTAAGGTATTCTAAATTAAGTTGGGTTTTATTGTATTCAATTAAAGCATCTAAATATTCCATTTCAATAGTTGTGGCATTTTCTAAACTTTGTATGTATTGAAAAAAGTCTATTTCACCTTGCTTGTAACTAATATTTGCTACTTTAATTATTTCATCAGCTAACTTTTTACCGTTTTCAGTATAGTAATTAATTGCTTGTTGATATTGTTCTAATGTATTTTTAGATTGTAGAATGTAGGCATCCATTTTTTGCTCTTCATTTTGTTTTTCTTGTTCCCATGCTTGTAATTCTAACTTTGCAACTTTAGATTTAGCTACATTTCCAGAAAATAAAATAGGCACTGCTACTCCAACTTGGAATCCATATAATGATTGTGAAAGACCATTATTTTTACCTTGAAAATATTCTAAATTTAAATTAGGTAACCAATTTTGATTTTGAAGTTTTATATTACTTTTATATAATTTAGTAACACTTTGAAAATATGACATGTATAAGTCTTTATTTGTAGTATTAGTTAAATTATTAATTGGTTCTAAAATTTTAGATTTAATACTTATTTTATCTTCTGATTGTACTAAAGCTTGCAATACTTCATATAACCCTTTTTTCTCTTTATCTAATTGATTTAATTTAGATCGAATTTGTCTAAATTTTGCTTGTGCTGTAATTTTTTCTAAATAGTTTGTTTCCCCTAATTCAAAACGTCTATCACTTGCTTTAGAGAAATTTTGGTACAAACTATCCAAATACTTATAGCTTGATTCTTGATGTTGCAAATAAACAATATGTTGATATGTCTTTGAAATTTCTAATGAAAGTTTATTTTTTTGTAATTCAAATAGAGCTTGTTCTTGCTCATAAGCAGCATGATTTACTTTTCGTTGTACGCCATAAACCGTTGGAAACAAGAACGATTGTTGCACACCAAAAACTTTTAATGGTAAGTTATTCAATGCTAAATTATTTTGATCATAACTATAATACACGTTTGTTTTTTCAAAATCATAAGCTGTCTTAATATTTACTTTCATCTTATCTACTTGCAATTGTCCTGCCTTTAACGATTTATTATTTTGCATCGCTTTTGCTAAAATAGAATCTAATTCAGCATTATTATCTTGAGAATATGTAAAGCTAGTACCAATAAAAAACAAAATAATATAAGTGCCACTCACGTGTTTTTTGAATTTAGGCTTTTTAAATTCTTTGCTGTCTAAAACTTTAAATAAAATAGGCAATACAATCATGGTTAAAAGTGTTGCTGTAAACAAACCACCAATTACTACCGTTGCTAATGGACGCTGCACCTCTGCTCCTGCTGAAGAAGAAATAGCCATTGGTAAAAATCCTAATGCCGCCGCCGCCGCTGTTAATAACACTGGACGAAGTCGGTCTGTTGTACCTTTTAAAATGAGTTCGTTCATGTCTTTCATACCTTGGTGTTTTAATTCTTTAAAATGTTCAATGAGAACAATTCCATTCAGAACGGCAATTCCAAAAAGTGCAATAAAACCTACACCTGCTGAAATACTAAATGGTAAATCTCTAATCCAAAGAAATAAAACACCTCCCAATGCAGACAATGGAATGGCAGAATATACCATCAAAGCTTCTTTAATAGAACCAAAAGCAAAGTGTAACAAAATAAAGATTAGAAACAATGCAATTGGAACGGCTATTAGCAAACGAGCTTTAGCGCTTTCTAAATTTTCAAACTGACCACCATAAGTAACTCTATAACCACTTGGTAATTTAACTTTTGTTTCAATATTATTTCTTACATCGTCAACCACACTTTGTAAATCTCGATTTCTTACATTTATTCCTACTACAATTCTTCGATTGGTATTGTCTCTTGATATTTTTGCAGGACCTTCAGTATATTCAATAGTTGCCAGTTCACGTAAAGGAATTTGTTCCCCTGAAGGAGTTGAGACATATAGATTTCGCAAATCTTCAATGTCTTGTCGGTTATTTTGATTTAAGCGAATAACCATATCAAAACGTTTTTCACCTTCAAATACATTTCCAACCGTTTTTCCTGCAAAACCTAGTGCTATTACTTCATTCAAATCTGAAATATTTAATCCATAACGAGCAATTTTACTTCGGTCGTATTGCACAAACATTTGAGGCAATCCTTCTGTTTTTTCGATAATAATGTCTGAAGCCCCTTCAACGTTTTTAATTGCTTTTTCAATTTCAATGGCTTTATTTGCCAAAACATCTAAATCTTCACCGAATATTTTCACAGCTACATCAGAACGAGAACCTGAAATTAATTCATTGAATCGCATTTCTATAGGTTGTGTAAATTCAATTTCCATATTTGGAATTTTTTGCTCGATAGCCGTTTTAATTTTATCAGCTAATTCATCTTTGCTTGCTGCTGACACCCACTCCGATTTGGGTTTTAATTTCACAATGATATCGCTTTCTTCCATACTCATTGGGTCGGTAGGTACTTCTGCCGCACCAATTCTACTGACTACTTGCGATACTTCTGGAAAATTATCTAAAATAATTTTTTCAATTTTTGTAGTCGTTTCAATGGTTTTACTTAATGAAGTTCCTGTTTTTAAAACGGGTTGAATTACAAAATCGCCTTCATCTAAAGTGGGTATAAACTCTCCTCCCATTGTTGTGAATAAAGCAACCGCTATAATCATTAAGCATAGCGCACCATAAAGTACTTTTTTTGTGTTATTTAAGGCCCATTGAATTATAGGTAAATATAAAGTGTTTAATTTGTTTATCAATCGATTAGAAAGTGAATTAGGATTCTCTTCTTTTGGTTTTAAGAACATAGAAGAAATTACCGGAACATAAGTAAAACAGAATAACATGGCACCCAAAAGTGCAAAACTAAATGTCATTGCCATCGGTTTAAACATTTTTCCCTCTACTCCCGATAATGACAAAATAGGGATAAATACAATTAAAATTATCAATTGACCAAAGATGGCCGAATTCATCATTTTAGAGGCACTTTTATATGTTATTTGATCAATCTCGATTTGCTGCTGTTCCTTAGTTAAACCAACTAAATGTTGTGATTTATGCGCAATTTGAAAAGCTATAAATTCAACAATGATTACAGCTCCATCAATTATGATTCCAAAATCAATAGCACCTAAACTCATTAAGTTGGCATCAATATTAAAAATATTCATGAATGAAATAGCAAATAATAAACAAAGTGGAATTACTGAGGCTACAACTAATCCAGAGCGCCAATTTCCTAACAATAATACTACAACAAAAATTACAATTAAACAGCCTAAAATTAAATTTTCGGCAACGGTAAAAGTTGTTTTTCCAACCAATTCACTACGTTCTAAGAAACCATTGATATAAATACCTTTAGGAAGTGTTTTTTGAATTTCTGTCACTCTATGTTTTACATCATCAATTACTTGTTTGGAGTTTCCTCCTTTAAGCATCATTACTTGGCCTAATACTTTCTCACCTTCTCCATTGCCTGTAATTGCTCCAAAACGGTTAGCATGTCCAAAGCGAACCTCTGCTATGTTTTTCACATAAATAGGTAATCCTGTATGATTTTTAACTACAATGTTTTCTATATCCTGAATAGAACTTACTTTTCCTTCACCACGAATGAAATAACTTTGATTTACTTTCTCTATATAGGCTCCACCTGCTATACTATTGTTTTTTTCTAAAGCCGTAAAAATATCGGTGGTGGTAATATTCATCGCTTTTAAACTAGCTGAATTTATTGCAATTTCATATTGTTTCAAAAAACCGCCCCAAGTATTAATTTCTACTACTCCTTTAATACCTGATAATTGACGTTTAACTAGCCAATCTTGAATTGTGCGTAAATCGGTAACTGAATATTGATTTTTGTATGCTGGTTTAACCTCTAAAGTATATTGGTAAATTTCTCCTAAACCCGAAGTAATAGGTCCCATTTCAGGAGTTCCAAAACCATCAGGTATTTTTTCGGAAGCAGCTTTAATTTTTTCTGCGATTAATTGTCGTGGTAAATAGGTTCCTATTTCATCTTCAAAAACAATAGTAACAACAGATAGCCCAAATTTAGAAATAGATCGAATCTCTTTTACACTTGGTAAATTTGCCATCTCAATTTCTACCGGATAGGTAATAAATTGTTCGATATCTTGGGTAGAAAGATTACGAGAAGTTGTTATAACTTGCACCTGATTATTGGTAATATCAGGAACCGCTCCAATTGAAATTCGAAAAACAGAAAACAATCCATAACCTAATACACCAAGCGTAAATAATAAAATTATAAGTTTATTTTTTAAGCTAAAAGCAATAATTTTTTCTAACATTTTTTTTAAAATTTTAAAATATAAAATAATATTTGTCTTCTATTTTAAAAGACAATATAATTCACAATAATCGAATTATTAAAAAAAAATTAGAATATTTTCGGAGGTAACCAAATTGAAGTAACCAATTTAGATTTAAAGAAATTGTTGTAGAAAAATTTTATTTTTTTGTTTGAAATTAATGGATTTACTACTCGAAGTTGATATGAAGTATACGTAGAAAAAACATACAATAAATTAACTGAATTATCTAATGTTTTAAAAGGTAAATGTTGATGATCACTAGTTTTATCTTCACTTATTGAGTAATGTAAAATTATATAATCAATAAATGAAGTAGAATTGGATACCATTTCATTATTATGTGAATTAAAATGCTCTATTAAATATGGAATTTTCAATAATTGCCCAATCGCTGTGTTTGCACACAAGAATACAGAAATTATAAAAATGACAACTATTTTTTTCATTTCAAAATGAATAAAAATTAAATGAGCATATTATTATACGAAAATATAAATCATAATAGAATAATAACTTAAGAACTACTTAAGTTTCGCTAAAGGAAAACTTAAATTTATAATAGTTCCTACGTTTAATTCGCTTTCAATTGAAATACTTATATTTAATAACTCACAAAGTCTTTTTACGATTGAAAGCCCTAGCCCTGTTCCTTTAATAGTAGTATTGTTTAAACTATCTGCCCGATAAAAAGAGTGAAACACTTTATCTAAATCATTTTTAGCAATTCCTATTCCATTATCAATGATAGTAAAAAGTAAGGATTCGCTATTTTGAGATAAAACAATAGATATTTCACCATGATTATTAGTGTATTTAATAGCATTTGAAATCAAATTACTTATAATTATGGATACCAAATACAAATCAGAATTAAAATAAAATTCTGATGTGAAATTAGTATTTATTGTAATTTTTTTAGTCGCAATTTTGTCAGAAAATCGAGTAATTTGATCTAAAATTAACGCATTCAAATAGATAGACTCGTTATTAATGTTTTGCTTTTGATTTTCAAATCGGGCAAGTAATAATAATTGATCAACCATTTTATTCAATCGATCAACTTCTGAAATGCAAAAATTGATTTTGTCTTCATATTCTTGTTGATTTCTTGGTTTTCTAATCAACACTTCCATGGTTCCTTTGATAACTGCTAATGGAGTTCTAAGTTCATGTGAAGCATCAGACGTGAATTGTTTTTCCCGTTCTATAGCATATTCAATTCGATCTAGTAAATTATTGATATTTTGAGAAAGTGCATATAATTCATCTTTATTAGTAGGTAAAGGTATACGCATTTGCAAGTTGTCGCGAGTAATTTGGCTAGAAGTGTCAATAATTGTTTTTACAGGCAAAATACTTCTACCGGCAAAGAATCGAGCAATGAAAAATAAAGCAATTAAAATTAATGGAAATATAACAATTAATATATTTTTTAAGATTTGAACTATTTCAAAATCTTCCATTGACATTGCAACCACTAAATAACCAACAACTCTATTTTTATTAATTATCGGAGTTTGTATTTGTCTAACAGGAATTTGGTTTAGCGAGGTATCAATAAATAAATTATTCTGCTTATCAGAAAGTAATTTTATATTGGAGCTTTTTAAATTTGGCGATTTATCAATTAGCAATTTGTTGTCATCATAAAACTCAACAAAAACAGGATTTACATTTATCGAATTATGTTCTCTTGCACGCCATTGATCAACTTGTATCAAATAAGTATCATTTGAATCTGTGGTAACATCATCTAAATGTTTGTATAACTCTTCTTGAATTTCTTCATTTATATGTTGGTTTACACTAAACTTTACAATATTGTAAATGAATAAAAAAACTAATGAAATCAGAAATGCACCACTAATAATATAATTAAAGGCAATTCTATTTTTAAATGAGAAAGAAAAAAGTTTAGTCATTTGCAATGTACCCTACTCCTCTAATGGTTTTAATTAATTCTTCGTCTTTTGTTAAATTTAGCTTTTTCCGAATGGCATTCATAAACACATCTATAACACCTGTATCGTATTCAAAGTGAATATCCCATACATCTTCAATAATTTTATTTCTTGTACAAACGTTACCTTTGTTTTTAATTAAATAAGCTAAAAGTTCAAATTCTCTTTGCGTAAGAGAAACTTCATTTTGATCTACCAAAACCTTAAATTTACTTTTATCTAAAGTAATATTTCCTAATATTAAAACTTGAGGTTCATTGACTTTTCTAAAATGAATTTTAATGCGCTCTAATAATTCTTCAAAAGAAAAAGGTTTTTTTATGTAATCATTGGCTCCAGCTTTTAAACCTTCTATGGTTTCTTGCACAGTATCTTTTGCGGTAAGAAAAATTATTGGAATATCTTTTTGAGCACGAATTGCTTTACATACTTCTATTCCACTCATTTTAGGCATCATCCAGTCAAGTAAAACCAAATCAACATTTAACGATAAAGCTTTTTCTAAACCTTCTTTACCATCATTTGCAAATGAAATTACAAAGCCTTCTTCTTCTAATCCTTGTGTTAAAAAATTTACAATTCCTTTTTCGTCTTCAACTATTAGAATGTGCATAAAAATAGGGTTATTGTTCTACAAATTTTATTCCAAATGTTACAATATTAGCATTTAAGCCATCATTTCTATCATAATGATTAAATCTAAAATCAATATTTTTTAGTCCAAATTTCCAAATCTTAGCATTGGCAAAAATATCGGTGTAAATTAAGCCAAAACCATATTGATGTGCATTAAAAGTTGATAAATCGTAGTCAGAAGTATAAAATTTTTCGGTAGATAAATGAGTTTCGTAGGGCGCAAAATATTTTGAGCTTTGTTGAGTATAATATCTATATGTAGGAGATACTGTAAATTTATCTGATAATTTTAAAGGTAACTCAATACTTGCAGTATGTGAAGAAATTCCCCAATCATCCCAATAGTATCTATAATACGTTCTTAACGTTAATCGCTCGTTTACATAATAATTTACTCTTGAACCAAATGGAATTTTAAAGCGCGTAGACGGTAATCTTTCTATATCATCAGCTAGTTGATATACACCATTATTTTGCGCCGTTTCATAAACCGAAATATATTGTGCTTGTCCGATATAATAATTTGGTTTGTCTGCAAAATAAATTCTGTGATAAGGTGTAGACAGCATCCCTTCTTGTTGAAGTAGATCAAAAAATAAAGAAAACTGCATTCTTTTTGTTGCCACTTGAGAAAAACCAAATGAAGCAGAATATGAATTTCTATTGGTAGAATCCCATACTTTAAACTTGTTAGGCAGGTAGCTTGTAGATGCATTGCCACTTTGATCTAAGATTGTAACACCAGAGAAAAATCCGTTATTTTGAAAATTTAAACCATATGCTACAAATTCGTGTAATTCTGTAGAGTATATAGGCCGCCACTGGTCTAAGTATACATTTGCTTTAAGTGAAATTTCAGTATTCTTATTATTGAACAATTTACTTACACCACCTCCAAATCCTATGGAAGTATAATCATATTCATTTGAAAAAGCTAAATCTGCATTCCAAATAAAATTTCGATCATCACTATTATGGCTATAATTAACAACGAAAGAACCTAACACATCTTGAGCTGAAGCTCCCGATGAAGCTTGCCAAGGCGTGCCATAAGGTCCAGAAGTTACTCTGTCATCATCATCATCATTACCTCTCCCTGAAGCTCCAGAGGAATTAAACGGATTAATATTACTTGAAGAAGCAGATGTGTATGCCGAAAGACCAACATCTACAGTCAACACGTCATCATCATTCAAAGGAATGGCAACAACAATATTTGTGGCTAAATCGGTAAGATTTTCCGATCCCATACCACCTGAAACCGAAGAGTGTAAACCATCTTGTTTGTAGAAACTCAGTAAATAATCAACCTCAATTCCTTCTAATACTCTTTTTTTATAAGAAACATTGGTAGAGTCATTTTGTTGCGAAAAAGACAAATTACTTATAAATACAATGGCTATTATTAATTTATTTTTCATTTTAGTTTTTTCTTAGTTACATCCACAACCACCACCCGTTTTTCCGCCATTAGCTCCAGAAGCAGCTTCACGATAAACTTGAAAAGTTGTTTCATATCGCTCTGAACTTCTTGCTGATAATTTCATATCTGGATCGTTAATGTATTGTTTATCATATTCTTTTACTGAATTACAAGAAATTGTAGCAACTACAATTAAACTTAAAGCAATTATTTTTTTCATTTACTGATATTTTTTAATGTCTATATTTTTTGAAGCATGAATTGCTCCTTTTTCATCTACAATGATACAACCTATTCCTTTCAACTGATTTACTAAATCTAATCCAACTTCAATTCCTAAAACAAAAATTCCAGTTGCTAATGCATCAGCTAGTTCTGTTTGTTTTGCAAAAACAGAAACACTTACAATTCCTGAAGCCGGATAACCTGTTCTTGGATCAATGATGTGTGAATAACGTTTACCATCAAAAGTTACATATTTTTCATAACTTCCAGAAGTTTCAACAGCACTATCGTTTAGTGGAAATGTTGCAAATACTTTATTTTTGTTTAATGGGTTTACAATTCCAACCGTCCAATCTGTTCCGTTTGGTTGTTTTCCCCAAGTATTGATATCACCTGAAACATTAACCAATCCAGCAATACATCCATTTGCTTTTAGTACTTCTTTTATTTTATCCGCGATATAACCTTGTCCAATGCCACCTAAACCTAACTTCATTCCTTGATTTTTTAAAAAAATCGTAGTATCTTTTTTATTCAAAATTATATTTTGATATCCTACTTTTTCAACTGATTTTTTAATAGATTCTTCTGTTGGCATTGCTTTCATACTTCCATCAAACTTCCAAATTTTATCCATCGATGCATAACTTATATCAAATGCACCATCTGTTAATTTAGATATTTTCATTGCTCTATCTACTAATTCAAATACTTCTCTATCTACTTTTACAGGTGAAATTCCAGCATTTTGATTAACCAAAGAGATTTGAGTAGTTGGAATCCAATCGGATATTAAATTTTCTATTCTTTTTAACTCTGAAATAGCTAATTCTGTATAAAAATCGGCTTGAATAGAATCGTTTGCTACTACAGAAATTTCAAAAGGACTTCCTAACAAGCCTTTCTTTTTTTTAAAAACTTGTTGACAAAATGAACTACTACCAATTAGTAAAATAAATAGAAATGTTATTCGCTTCATTTTTTTTCTAATGTATGTATCATCGTTATATACTCTTCGGGAGATACATTTTTAAATCCCATTTTACCTAAAACTTTTCCACTTTTATCTAAAATCACAACTAATGGAAAACTTCCTTCAATATTATATTTTTCAGCTAATTTTCTATTGTGTTCGGTTTGTTCTTTAGACAATTCATTAGCTTTCTTTCTAGGAAAATTTGCTTTAATTAAAACCCATTCTTTAGCTGCTTCATTTTTAAATGCATCAGATTGCCAAATATTTTTATCCAATTTTATACAAGGTGCGCACCAATCTGAACCAGAAAAAACAATAATTATGTTTTTATTTTGCGCTGATGCTATTCTTTTGGCTTCTTCAAAATCTGTTTGCCAATTTTGAGTAAATCCAAAATTGGATACTAAAATAAGTAGTGTAAATAAGAGCTTTTTCATTTTTTATAGTGTAATTAAATTTGGGATGAATATGAAAAACTAAATTAATTCTATAATAACAAATAAACTATTTTTTTTTCAAAATAGTATATAGAATAGCATAGCTTAAGCAAAAATTAAGTTATTTTAGTTTTTCATTCAAATATAAATAATCAGCTACTTGATACCATGAAATTGTCTCATTCATTTTTGATTGATTTAATGGAATTGGTTGCAAATGATTTGTTAGTGAATTCCAAATATAAGAAGAATTTACTTTTTGATTGGAAAGTATATTGATATGATTGTCTTTTTTATGTGCTAGTTTTAAATAAGTACCCATTAAAGCTCTTTCTTTATAGTTTTTGGCTAGTACATTTGTTCCAAAAAAGTTTGAAGTATAACTCCAATTTAATTGGCCAAAAACAGTTGGAAAAATATCAATTTGACTACATAATTTATTTATTTCTTGAGGCTTAATTAATTGGTTACCAAATATAATTGCTGGGATTTGATAATTTTTAACATCAATTTCATCTTTACCTGCACTACTTGCACAATGATCGGCTACAAAAACAAAAATAGTATTCTTAAACCAAGGTTTGTTTTTTGCAACTTTAAATAATTGTTGAATTGCAAAATCAGCATATTTTACGGCTCCATCCCTACCCGATCCAGATGGTATATCAATTTTATTTTTTGGATAGGTATAAGGTCTATGATTAGAAGTAGTCATAATAAAATTAAGAAATGGCTTTCCTTTTTTATCATATTCATCAGCTACTTTTATCATTTTAGTGTAAATGTCTTCATCACAAATTCCCCATGCATTCTCAAATGTTACTTCATTATCATCAATATTATGTCGGGTTGTTTTAATAGCATCACTTAGTATACTCCCTCTACCTCTGTCATAAATATCAAAACCATTTCCTCCATAAAAGGCATTCATATTATCAAAATAGCCATCTCCTCCATAGAAAAAATTACATTGATAACCTTTGTCTTTAAAAACATTAGAAATAGTATATAAATTGGCATTTTTTGGTCTTTTTACAATACTTTGTCCAGGAGTCGGAGGAATTGACAAAGTAACAGCTTCCATGCCTCTTACAGTTCGGTTACCAGTTGCATATAAATTATTAAAAACTAATCCTTGTTTTGCAATACTGTCTAAAAATGGTGTTATGTTTTTTTCATTTCCAAATCTAGTCATAAAACTAGCACTCATGCTCTCCATTAAAATAAAAACAACATTGGTTTTCTTATTAGAATTAATACTATCCAATATTTTTCTCTTTATTGAAAATCCTTCCGTCAAAAATTGAGCATTATCTTCTTTTAAATTGGCTCGTACCAATTGAAAAGCCTCTTCGTCAGAAATAGAAGAGTAAAATGTTTTAAAATCTAATTTGTTATTTCTAAGTTCAGCAAAAAATGAATAAATTCCTGCTTTAGAAATTTCATTATTGTATCTATTTTTAGACCATTCAGCATTTGAATTTGTAATAAAAAACACATAAAATAACATTATTAAAAAAGAAATTAATAGACTTGTTAATCTGTTCATTAATGATAGTTCTGATTTAAATGTTTTACTAAATAATTCTTTTTTATGAAAATAGTAAAAAATAATCCCCGAAATTAAAAACATAGACGGAATTAAGATATACAAAGGATAAGACTCATGAATATTTTGAATTACTTCAAATGTATAAATCAGGTAATCAACCGCAACAAAGTTAAATCTACATTTAAATTCTTCCCAAAAAGTAATTTCTGCAAAAAAAGTAAAGACAAAAATTAGGATAGCAATTGCAGTTCCAGAATAGATAAAAAATTTATCTAATGGTTTTCCAATCCATTTTTGAGGAATTAGTACTACATAGAAACAACTTATTACATATAAAAAGGAAAGTACCCCAATATCAAAAATGAATCCAGTTCCTAGGATTCTAAAGAAACTGAATATGGATAAATTTACATCGTTTAGTTGCCAAATAAAAAATAAAATCCTAAGAAGTAATGAAAACAATAAAAACCATTTTGAAAAACCTAATAAAACAGCATATCTTTTTGATAATAAATAATCAACTTTCATAAAATAAATTTTATACAAAATTGATTTTAAAGATTAAATAATTGCTTAAGAAAGCCTTAAATACATCTTAAGATTTACTTAAGTTACAGCAAGCCGTTATATTTGCGAACAAACCATTCTATACTAAAGCAAGCAATCAAAAATAGTAACACCCACTTCCAATCAATCAATGGAGATTTTAAGATTGTTTCTTTTTGAATGGGCAAATAGTTTTCGTTTTTAAGTAATGAAACAACTAAACTATCAATTTGATTTGGATAGTAAACAGCGCCATTAGTATTTGATGCTAATTGTTCTAATCGATTTAGATCAGGGTTGACAAATTGTTTTTCTAAATCAAAATTTAAAATTTCGAAGGCACCAGTAAAACTTGAGTTTGAATTTTTTTCGATAATTTTAAAAGTATAATTACCTGAAATTAGACCATCTAAATTAACTTTATAATTTGAATTAGACTTCAATAAATCATATTTTTTTATTGCTTTTGTTTTGGAATTTACCACTTGAATAGTCAATTGCGCATTTTCATCAAACTCATAATTTTTATTGAAATATTCGGCAGATATAACAATATTATCACCTAAATTATACAATTGCTCAAAAGTTACATTCAAATTATTTTTGTTTGTATTTGCTGCTAAAAACTGAATAATTTTGTCTGTTAATAAATCAAAAGAAGTGAACGATTTTTCTTTTAAATGACTCTCTAATCGCCATTTCCAAATGTTTTCACCAAATAAATAAGCTTTTCTATTTGATTTATTTTCAACAAAAGTTAAGATTGGATTTTGTATGGAAACATTTCTAATTCGAGCTGAAAGTAATGTGTTTACTTCACTTTTAGGAACAATTAATCCAAATTTATGTTCCAAAGGAGGGAAATTCTCAAAACCAATATTTGCTTGTGAAAACAGATTAAAATTAGTTTCAAAATTTGTTAAATAATTTTCGTTTTGCGAAGATAATTTAAAGAGTAAATCATTTTGTTGTTGATTCAGAAAATTAAAATCTGTATTGGTTCCAGTTATAATAAATGTATTTAATTGCGCTTTTTTATTTAGTTCAAAAAGTGTCTTAAAAGATGAATTTGGTTGATAAAAAATTAGAGTATTAAATCCTTCTAAAGAATTGATTTTATTTGGATTAAGTATTGTTACTTTACGTTGCTGATTAGTTTCAATACTACGCTTTAAAGTACTAATATCTGGATGATTTACACTAGAAATTAAAGCAATTTCGGTTCGTTGATCTAACACATCAATAGTGAAGTATTTAGAATTGTTATAGATGTTTTTTTCTTTACCAATAGGTTCTAAAATGGCTTTATATTTTGATATTCCAATTGAATTTGCATCTAACAACAATGAAATTGTTTGCGATTTTTTATCTTTTGAAAAACTTATATTTTGTTTGAATAGCGTTTGATTATCTCTTTTAATGCTAAATTTTGATGTTACAGACTGATTTCCATTATATTGTAATACGACTTCAATTGGAAATTTGTTTTTTAGAAAAGCATATTTATTTGCATTAATTTGATTTATTTTTAAATCCACTACAGATGTAGTATCGCCAAGAACTACTGGAAAAACTGTTGTATTTTCATTAAAACTAAATACATAATCATTTCCCATTGTTTGATTTCCATCAGTAAACAAAACAATAGGATGTGCAGTATTTCTATATAATTGCTTGCAATATTTTGCTACACCATCAATATTTGATTGAGTTCCTTTAAAATTTAATTGACTGAATGGTTTTAATTCTTCATCAAAAGAAAATAATTGAACATCATATTTATCTTTAATGGCACTATTCTCATAAATTTTTTTATACAATTCTGAAGCTTCATCGCTAGCCTTTAGTTCAGAAATTGATTTTGAATTATCAATAATTATAGGTAACGGAGTTTTGGTTGTGATATTCTTTTTAATACTAACAATAGGATTTATCAATAAGATGAAAACCATCGTCCAAGAAATAAAACGCAAAAAAGCCAAAAACCAATACAATTTTGATTGGTTTTTGACTTTATATAAATATTGATAAAATGACAATCCAGCAGCAATAATTACTGACAATACTATAAGAAAAATTGTGTTTGTTGTCATTATTGGTTTATACGTTTATGAGGTTAAATATTCAAGGGGTTAACCTATAAAACTATTAAGTAAGCATTCCGCCATCAACATTAATTACTTGCCCTGTAACATAAGCACTCATGTCTGATGCCAAGAATACACATACATTAGCAACATCTTCTGGGGTGCCACCTCTTTTCAAAGGAATAGCATCTCTCCAGCCTTTAACAACTTCTTCGTTTAATTTTGCGGTCATTTCTGTTTCAATGAATCCGGGTGCAATAGCGTTACAACGAATATTTCTAGAACCCAATTCTAATGCAATTGATTTTGTAAATCCGTTCATACCCGCTTTTGATGCAGCGTAGTTAGCCTGACCAGCATTACCTTTCACTCCTACTACACTACTCATGTTTACAATAGAACCTGCCCGGTTTTTTAGCATAATTTTTTGAACTGCTTTTGTCATATTGAAAACCGATTTTAAGTTAATTTCAATTACTTTATCAAAATCTTCTTCAGACATTCGCATTAATAAATTATCTTTTGTGATTCCTGCATTATTAATTAATATATCTATTGTACCAAAATCAGCAATTACATCATCTACTAATTTTTGAGCTTCATCAAAATTCGCAGCATTTGATTGATATCCTTTTGCTTTACTTCCTAAAGCTACTAATTCATTTTCTAAAGCCATTGCAGATTCTGCTGAAGAACTATAAGTAAAGGCTACATGAGCACCTTGTTGTGCAAATACCTTTGCAATTCCACTTCCAATTCCACGACTAGCGCCTGTTATAATAGCAACTTTTCCTTCTAATAATTTCATGGTATAAAATAGTTAGTTTGTTTATTAATAAAGTTCAAATATAGGAATAAATTAAAGTATAAAAAAAGTAGATTTCGAATTAAACCTTCTTAATTTTTTGTAGTCAAAGAGAAACTAACCACTAAAATTAAAATTATGAAAAATAATTTAGTATTATTTTGTATTGGCTTACTCATGTTGATATCATGTAGTGATAACTCTAATGATAATTATGAAGAAGTTCCAACTTATCCATTTGTTGAGGCAGAATTTGGCACTTCAATTGATCTTGAAGATTTGGAAAATTATGCGAATCAAACTGTTCCAAATTACATTACTAAGAATAATTCTCAAGGCAATTTAATTACCGATGCGGGTGCTACATTAGGCAGAGTATTATTCTATGATAAAAAGCTTTCTTCAAACAATACTATTTCTTGTTCTAGTTGTCACATACAATCCAAAGCTTTTAGTGACGGTGCAATTGCTAGCCAAGGAGTTAATGGAACAACTGGAAGACACTCTATGCGCCTAATTAATGTGAGATTTGCAAACGAGCGAAAATTCTTTTGGGACGAACGGGCTATCAATTTAGAAACACAAACCACTATGCCTATTAAAGATCATGGTGAAATGGGCTTTAGTGGTCAAAACGGTGATCAATCATTTTCTGATTTAATTGTAAAATTATCGGCAGTTGGCTATTATAATGAACTCTTTAAATTTGTATATGGTTCTGAAGAAATCACAGAAATTAAAATACAAAATGCCTTATCACAATTCATAAGAAGTATTCAATCATTTGACTCTAAATATGACGCTGGAAGAGCATTATCTCCTAATGATGCCCAACCATTCACAAATTTTACAGCTGAAGAAAATCAAGGTAAAAATTTGTTCTTAACTCCTCCGATTTTTGATACCAATGGATTTAGAACTGGCGGAGGCTTAGGTTGTAATGGATGTCACAATGCTCCCGAATTTGATATTGACCCAAATTCATTGAGTAATGGAATAGGAGGATCAATTAATGGAGGTCCCGATTTTACAAATACCCGGGCGCCATCATTACGTAACATTACTAATCAATTAGGAGAAGCAAACGGACCTATGATGCATACTGGGGTAATTTCTTCACTCCAAGCAGCTATTGGTCATTATGGAGATCTATCCAATGCTGCAGCAAACAACCCTAACCTAGATCCCCGTTTAAAACCAAATGGAAGAGGTCAACAACTAAACTTAAGAAACACTGAAATGAATGCTTTAATTGCTTTTTTAAAAACATTATCAGGTTCAGATGTTTATACAAATCCAAAGTGGTCAAATCCATTTAATTAAAATAAAAATGGCTTATAAAAAAATCCCGCAATTGCGGGATTTTTTAGTACTATATAAGTTTAGTTTTAACCTAAAACTTCTTTTACTTTTTTACCAATTTCAGCTGGAGAATCTACAACATGAATTCCATTCTCCCTCATGATGCGTTTTTTAGCTTCTGCTGTATCATCAGCACCACCTACAATTGCACCCGCATGCCCCATTGTTCTTCCTTTTGGAGCCGTTTCACCTGCAATAAACCCAACAACAGGTTTACGGTTTCCGTCAGCTTTTACCCAACGAGCAGCGTCTGCTTCTAGTTGTCCACCAATTTCACCAATCATAATGATGATTTCAGTTTCTGGATCGTTCATTAATAACTCAACCGCTTCTTTAGTTGTAGTTCCTATAATTGGATCACCACCAATACCAATTGCAGTTGTAATTCCTAAACCTTGTTTTACTACTTGATCAGCAGCTTCATACGTTAGCGTTCCTGATTTTGAAACAATTCCAACAGAACCTTTTTTGAAAACAAAACCTGGCATAATACCAACTTTTGCTTCACCAGGAGTAATTACACCTGGACAATTAGGTCCTACTAAACGGCAATTTCTACCTTTGATATAATCATTCGCTTTAATCATATCGGCAACCGGAATTCCTTCAGTAATAGCAATAATTACTTTGATTCCTGCATCAGCAGCTTCCATAATTGCATCAGCAGCAAAAGCTGGTGGTACAAAAATAATTGAAGTATCAGCTCCAGCTTGATCAACTGCATCTTTTACAGTATTAAAAACTGGACGATCTAAATGAGTAGTTCCTCCTTTTCCTGGAGTAACACCTCCAACAACATTGGTTCCGTACTCAATCATTTGTGATGCGTGGAAAGTTCCCTCGCTTCCTGTAAAACCTTGTACAATTATTTTTGAATCTTTATTAACTAAAACGCTCATGATATATGAATTAAATTGTGTTTAAAATTGTGATGCAAAAATAAGTTTTTTAGTAAATACTGTTGCATTTTTTAATAGGTTTTTTTAATTAGGTTTGCTAATTAGATATCCATCAATGATTTTTCCTTCTTCAAATGTCCAAATTGCAACCACTTTTGCAATTAACATAATTTCTTTTGGGTTTTCAATGGTAGCCACTTTATGATTGTATTTTACAACAATCTTATTTTCGTCTTCAATTAAGTGTGATATTTCAAAATAAGAAATTTCATAATTTGAATTGATGACATCGCTTATGTTTAAAATAAATTGCTTGTCTAATACTGAATTTTCAGTAGAGCTATCCCATTCTAATTTAAAACTTTCATGAATTAAAGAGTCTAAAAATTGTTTATCTCTAATTCCTTCTTCTTTTAACAAAAACTCGATTTTCTCTTTATTTGTCATTTTGTTTTAATTTTTCTAAAATCTCAGGAATACGTTTCACATTTGCCAATTGTTTTAATTTCTCTCGTGATTCTTCAATAGGTGTTCCAAAATAGGTTTTACCACCTTCAATAGATTTAGTTACACCCGTTTGCCCCATAACTACTGCTTTTGTTCCTATGGTGATTCCGCTAGTTGTTCCTACTTGTCCCCATAACGTAACTTCATCTTCAATAATTACACAGCCTGCAATTCCAGTTTGTGATGCAATTAAGCATTTTTTTCCAATTACCGTGTCATGCCCCACATGTACTTGATTATCAATTTTAGTTCCGGCGCCAATGGTTGTATCTCCAGTAACACCTTTATCAATAGTGCATAAAGCGCCGATACCAACATTATCTTCGATAACCACTCGCCCTCCCGAAATTAATTGGTCAAAACCTTCTGGTCGTTTTTTGTAATAGAAGGCATCGGCACCAAGAATAGTTCCTGAATGAATAATGACATTATTTCCAATAATACAATGATCATAAATAGTAACATTGGCATGAATTAGACAATTAGCACCAATTTGGACATGATTACCAATAAAGCAATTTGGTTGAATAATTGTTCCTGTACCTATATTAGCCGAATCTGAAATTGCACTATTTGAAGCTTGAAAAGGATTGAAATGAGTAGTTAGTTTGTTGAAATCTCTAAACGGATCGTCTGATATTAAGAGTGCTTTACCTGCAGGACATTCAACTTCTTTATTTATAAGTACAATTGTAGCAGCTGATTGCAAAGCTTTGTCATAATATTTAGGATGATCTACAAAAACGATATCACCAGGTTCAACAACATGAATTTCATTCATACCATGTACTGGAAAATCATCAGCACCCACAAATTTAGCATTAATGATTTCGGCTATTTGCTTTAAAGTTTGATTTTTTGGAAATTTCATTCGATATAATTTGATTAAAAAATAAAAAAAATGTTCAAAAAAATCTGAACATTTAATTTATTTCATTTATTCTTTTACTCTTTCCATATAGTTACCTGTTGCGGTATCAATTTTTATTTTATCACCTTCATTAATGAATAATGGAACATTTACTGTAGCTCCGGTTTCAACCGTTGCTGGTTTTGTTGCATTTGTAGCAGTATTTCCTTTAACTCCTGGCTCAGCGTATGTAACTTCAAGAATAATAGATGCTGGCATATCTACGGATAATGGGGCTTCAGTTTCGGCATTAATTTGAATCATTACGTTAGTTCCTTCTTTTAATAAATCGGGGGCATCTAAAACATTTTTATTCAACGTAATTTGTTCAAATGATTCGTTGTTCATGAAATGAAATTGATCTCCTTCCGCATATAAATATTGGAAGGTATGGGTTTCTACTCGAACTTCGTCAATTTTGTGTCCGGCAGAGAAAGTATTATCTAATACCTTTCCATTCGTTAGAGATTTTAATTTCGTTCTCACAAAAGCTGGTCCTTTACCAGGTTTAACATGTAAGAATTCAATAATTTTATAAATATCATTGTTGTATTTAATACACAATCCGTTTCTAATATCTGCAGTTGTTGCCATGTTTATTAATTTTTAATTTATTTTAATTATATTGATCCTGTATAACCTTTCATAATTCCACGAGAAGAATTTCGAATAAAGTCTAATATTTCATCACGCTCTGGAGTTGCTTCCATTTCGGCCTCAATAATACTCAATGCTTGTGTAGTATTATAATTTTTTTGATATAATATTCTGTAAATATCTTGTATTTCTCTGATTTTTTCGGTAGAAAAACCTCTTCTTCGTAATCCAACAGAATTAATACCAACATATGACAATGGTTCTTTTGCCGCTTTGGTGTAAGGCGGAACATCTTTTCGAACCAATGAACCTCCAGAAATCATAGCATGGTCGCCAATTGAAATAAATTGATGCACTGCTGCTAGACCTCCAATAATTGCAAAATCTCCAACAGTAACATGACCTGCTAGTGCTACACCGTTAACAATAATAGCATTATTACCAATGTGACAATCATGAGCTATATGTGCTGTCGCCATAATTAAACAATTGTTTCCAATTTTAGTTTGACCAGACGCAATCGTACCCCTATTAATTGTAACACATTCTCTTACAGTGGTGTTGTCTCCAATTACCGCAAGCGATTCTTCACCTCCAAATTTTAAATCCTGTGGTACTGCTGAAATTACTGACCCTGGAAAAATATTACAATTTTTACCAATTCGGGCGCCTTCCATGATGGTTACATTTGAACCAATCCAAGTTCCTTCACCGATTTCAACATTATTATGAATGGTTGTAAATGGGTCAATTACAACGTTTCTTGCTATTTTAGCACCAGGATGCACATAAGCTAATGGTTGATTCATATAATTATTTTTATGTTATTATTTTACTTTGACAATTTGAGCCATTAATTCGGCCTCTGAAACTAATTTTCCATTAGCATAAGCATAAGCTTGCATATGACAGATTCCTCTTCTAATAGGCGAAATTAGATCACACTTAAAAAATAATGTATCACCTGGTAATACTTTGTTCTTAAATTTAACATTATCAATTTTCATGAAATAAGTTAAATAATTTTCTGGATCTGGAACCGTACTTAAAATTAAAATACCGCCAGTTTGTGCCATTGCCTCAACTTGCAAAACACCTGGCATTACAGGAGCTCCAGGAAAATGACCTACAAAGAAATCTTCATTCATAGTCACATTTTTTAATCCTACAACATGCGTATCAGAAAGCTCTAATATTTTATCAACCAATAAAAATGGGGGTCTATGGGGTAATAAATCCATTATTCCATGAATATCTAAAACGGGCTCTTTATTAATGTCATAGGAAGGAACACTATTTCGTTCCTCTAATTTAATTAATTTCGATATTTTTTTTGCAAATTGTGTATTTACAAAATGACCTGGCTTGTTAGCAATAATTTTTCCTTGGATTCTAGTACCAATTAATGATAGATCACCTATAACATCTAATAATTTATGACGAGCAGCTTCATTAGGATAATGCAAAGTTAGATTATCTAAAATTCCATTTTCTTTAACTGAAATCTTCTCTTTGTTAAAGGCTTTTTTTAGATTTTCCATTGTTTCAGGAGAAATTTCTTTATCCACATAAACAATAGCATTATTTAAATCGCCACCTTTGATTAAACCGTTATTTAATAAGCTTTCCAATTCATGCAAAAAGCTAAAGGTTCTACAATCAGCGATTTCTTTTTTAAATTCGGTAATATTTTTCATCGTCGCATTTTGTGTACCCAATACTTTAGTACCAAAATCGACCATAGCCGTAACACAATAATGATCACTTGGAATTACAGTAATTTCACTCCCTGTGGCTTCATCAGTGTAAGTGATAACGTCTTTTACTACAAAAACTTTACGTTCAGCATCTTGTTCAACCACACCTGCTTTTTCAATAGCTTCAACAAAAAACTTTGAAGAACCATCCATTATTGGCAATTCAGATGCATTTAATTCAATTATAACATTATCTAAATCACAACCCACTAAAGCAGCTAATACATGCTCAGGAGTTTGTATCATTACTCCCCTCTTTTCTAGATTTGTTCCTCGTTGCGTGTTTACTACATAATTAGCATCGGCTTCAATTATTGGCTGCCCTTCTAAATCAACTCTGACAAATGTAAACCCATTATTAATTGGAGCTGGTTTAAAGGTCATTGTAACTTCTTGACCAGTATGTAATCCTACTCCAGTTAATGAAACTGCATTTGCAATAGTGGTTTGTTTAACCATGATGTAATCTTATTTATTGTAATTATTATTGTTTTTTTAATTGTTCTATTTCTGAAACAATTTTTGGTAAATTTTTAAAATGAACGAATGATTTAGCAAAATCTCCATAATTAAACGCTGGACTTCCTTGTACCACTTCTCCATCGCTCAAATTTTTTCCAATACCCGATTGACCTTGAATTTTAACGCGATCGCCAATAACTAAATGTCCCGCAAAACCAACTTGGCCGCCTATCATGCAATTTTTTCCAATTTTTGTAGAACCCGCAATTGCTGTTTGTGCCGCAATAACTGTATGAGCACCTATTTCAACATTATGCGCCACTTGAATTTGATTATCCAATTTTACGCCTGTTCTTATAATTGTTGATCCTAAAGTAGCTCTGTCAATAGTTGCACAAGAACCAATTTCTACATCATCTTCAATGATAACATTGCCAATTTGTGGCACTTTTTTATAAGTTCCATCTTCTTGCGGTGCAAAACCAAATCCATCTGCACCAACAACAGTTCCCGAATGAATGGTAACTCTAGATCCTATAACTGTCTCAGAATATATTCGAACACCTGCAAAAAAAACACAATCATCTCCAATTGTTACATTATCTCCAATAAAACTATTCGGATAAATCTTAACATTATTACCAATTTTTACGTTTTTACCAAGGTAACTAAAACTTCCAAGATATAAATCAGAACCATAAGTTGTTCCTTCTGAAATTACTGAAGGTTCTTCAATTCCTGATTTCATCAACTTAATTTGATTGTAATATTCTAATAATTTTGAAAAAGATTGATAAGCATCGTCTACTTTGATTAAAGTTGTAGTAATTTCTTGTTCAGGCTTAAAAGATGCATTTACAATTGTAATAGTGGCTTGAGTAGAATAAATGAAATTGGTATACTTTGGATTCGCTAAAAAGGTCAATGAGCCTTCTGTACCCTCTTCAATTTTAGATAATTTATAAACTTCGGCATTTGGATTTCCAACTACTTCTCCTTCCAGAATACCTGCTATTTGCGTTGCTGTAAATTTCATTTAATTTATGATGTTTATTTCGTAAAATACAACGAAATGATAAATATAAAAACATTCAAAACTATCAAATATACAATTTTGAGTTTTTATAGGTGCAAAAATATAAAAATTATATTAATCTGTTAAATTCCGAACACTACTTTTGGAAAACAGCTGTAATATTTTGTCACTTCTTTTGATAATGCTTTTAAGTACATTTGATCAGATGCTTCAACAACATCTTCAATAGTCTTGTCTTTTTTAAGAATGTAAATTGGTTCGCTAGATTTACTATATGCCTGATTTTTTAATTTCCCTTTAAAAACAAAATAATCTGCTTCTTTTTCAGTAATGGAAGTAAGTTTCATAAATTTATTTTTAATTACCAATAAATCTTCTTTATTTGGCTTGTTTTCAGAGATTTGTATTTTTAATAAATCACGATTCAAAACCATTCGGCATAAATTCTGTAGTACATAATCATCATTAAATTGCCATGATTTTATAGCACTCATAATATCAAAATCATCTAAATAGGAAAATTTATCAACCGTACGCTTATTAAAATCGGATACAAAAATCTTATTTTGCATAAAAAATTGCAATGGTTCGCTACAAGGTAATTCTATGCCGTTTTGAGTTAATTCTTTAGCTCTCTTCAAAATTTTTGTTAAAATCAATTCTGCAACAACGCTCGTTTTGTGCAAATAAGCTTGCCAATACATCAATCGGCGGGCAACTAAAAATTTTTCTACCGAATAAATTCCTTTTTCTTCTATAACCAAAACATCATCTTGCACATTCATCATTTGAATTAATCGGTCGCTATTTATATTTCCTTCGGCTACCCCACTATAAAAACTATCGCGCTTTAAATAATCCATTCGATCCATATCTAACTGACTTGAAATCAATTGTAACATGAATTTTCTAGGATAATCTCCTTTGAAAACTTGGATGGCTAAAGCTAATTTTCCGTCAAATTCTTTATTTAATTCTTCCATAAAAAGCAAAGACAACTCCTCATGATGCACTTCTTCTACAATACTATGTTCCATTGCATGACTAAATGGGCCGTGACCAATATCGTGCAAAAGAATGGCTATGTAAAGTGCATCTTCCTCTTCCTGTGATATCGATACACCTTTAAATTTTAATGTTTCAACTGCTTTTTGCATGATATGCATACAACCTAGTGCATGATGAAATCGGGTATGATGAGCGCCAGGATAAACTAAATAAGACATTCCCATCTGCGAAATTCGACGTAACCGTTGAAAATAAGGATGCTGAATTAAATCGTAAATTAATGCATTAGGTATGGTGATAAAACCATAAATAGGATCGTTAAAAATTTTGAGTTTATTCGTTTGGCTCACAACAGTAAATTTAGAGTAACAAATGTAAGTAATTTTTCTAAACCTAATTGTTTAAAACTATTCCAATAATTTATACTAATTTTAGCATAATCGTCGTTAAATAAATAGTAAATTGCACCAAATAAAGAACTAAAATGAGCCAAATAAAAATCCTTTGGGTAGATGATGAAATAGATTTATTGAAACCACACATCCTTTTTTTAGAAAAGAAAAATTATCATGTTACCACCTGCAATAACGGACAAGATGCTATTGATTTGTTTGATAATGAGAACTTTGATATTGTTTTTTTAGATGAAAATATGCCGGGTTTAAGCGGTTTAGAAACGTTGGCCGAAATCAAAGAAAAAAAATCTTCTATCCCTGTAATTATGATTACAAAAAGTGAAGAAGAATATATCATGGAAGAAGCCATTGGATCAAAAATTGCCGATTACTTAATTAAACCTGTCAATCCGAATCAGATATTATTGAGCTTAAAGAAAAACCTTGAACATTCTAGATTAGTTTCTGAAAAAACAACTTTGGATTATCAAAAGGAATTCAGAAATATTGCAATGAATATGGCAATGGTGCATTCCTATGATGACTGGGTCGAATTATATAAAAAGCTATTGTTTTGGGAGCTTGAATTAGAAAATATTGAAGATCAAAGCATGGTTGAAATTCTGGAAAGCCAGAAAGTTGAAGCAAATTCGCAATTTGGCAAATTTATAGAACGAAATTATGAAGATTGGATTCAAGATCCTGAAGAATCACCTATTTTATCTCATCAAGTTTTTGGCCAATATGTAGCACCAGAGATTCGAAAAAAAGATAAGCCAATTCTATTCATTGTTGTTGATAATCTTCGTTATGATCAATGGAAAGCTTTTGAAAACATTGTAAATAATCATTATAAATTAGAAAAAGAATTGAGTTATTTTTCAATTCTGCCTACCGCTACTCAGTATGCAAGAAATGCTATTTTTTCAGGTTTAACACCTTTAGAAATGGAAAAAAAATATCCACAATATTGGAAAAACGATGTGGATGAAGGGGGAAAAAATCAGTTTGAAGCCGAATTTTTATCGGAACAATTGAAACGATTAGGTTTGAACATCAAACAAGAATATTATAAAATTACCAATTTTGCTGCTGGAAAAAAATTAGCCGATAATTTTAAATCTCTTAAAGGGAATGACCTCACAACTATTGTTTACAATTTTGTAGACATGCTTTCTCATGCTAAAACAGAAATGGATGTAGTAAAAGAATTAGCGTCAAATGACAAAGCGTATCGCTCTTTAACTTTGAGTTGGTTTAAAAATTCGCCTTTATTAGAAATGATTCAACAAGCGCAACAATTAGGCTTTCGTTTAATAATTACCACAGACCACGGAACTATCAATTGTAAAAACCCTTCAAAAGTAATTGGCGATAAAAATACGAGTCTAAATTTGCGTTATAAAACCGGAAAGAGCTTATCGTATGAAGACAAAGATGTTTATGCTGTAAAAGATCCGAAGAAGATTGGCCTACCAGCATTAAACATGAGTAGTTCCTTTATTTTTGCTAAAAATGATTTATTTTTGGCCTATGTCAATAATTTTAATCATTATGTAAGTTATTACCGAAATACGTATCAACATGGTGGTATTTCATTAGAAGAAATGATTATTCCTTTTATGGTTTTAGAACCGAGATAAGATTATAGCGTTTTCAGCCGCAGTAAACAGATTTAGAATTTAGTTAATATATTTTTTTATGACGATTATTTTTAGTTTAGACGAAATTAATTCAGTTGCCAAACAAATATTAGCTACTCCTTCCCTAAAAAAAGTAGTCACTTTTCACGCACAAATGGGTGCAGGAAAAACAACATTAATTAAGGAATTAGTTAAAGAATTAGGGGTTAAAGATAATTCGAGCAGTCCAACCTTTTCTTTAGTGAACGAATATAGAACCTATGAAGGTGAAATTGTATATCATTTTGATTTATATCGATTAAATTCGGAAGAAGAAGGTTATGATATGGGATTAGACGAATATTTTTATTCGGATAATTGGTGTTTTATTGAATGGCCTGAAAAAACACCTAATTTAATTCCGATTGATCATGCTAGTATTTCAATAAAAGTATTAGCTGATGGAAAACGAGAATTAGTCTTAAAAAATTAGCATATTCTAATTTGATTTAGGTTCTAATTTAAAAATTATTAGTAATTTGGCAGTTCAAAAACAACATCATTATGTCAATTTATAGTCCATTTTCAAAATCGCAATTACTTCCTCAAGAAGAAAAATTAGAGGTTGCTAGACACAAAAGCGAACTATTTATTGGTATACCCAAAGAAACTTCCTATCAAGAACGTCGTATTTGCTTAACACCCGATGCGGTTTCTTCATTAGTTTCTCATGGTCATCGTGTGATGATTGAATCGGGTTCTGGAGAAAGTTCTAGTTATTCCGATAAAGAATATAGCGATGCTGGTGCCGAAATTACACAAGATACGAAAAAAGTATTGAGTTGCCCAATGATTTTAAAAGTGGAACCACCCACTCTATCTGAAATTGAAATGATGCAACCAGAAACTATTGTAATTTCAGCCATACAATTAAAAACACAAAAAAAGGAATATTTTGAAGCCTTAGCCACTAAAAAAATTACGGCATTAGCTTTTGAATTCATCAAAGACGAAGACGGTTCGTATCCGGCAGTGAAATCTTTATCTGAAATTGCAGGAACAGCTTCTATTTTAATTGCATCTGAATTAATGATTGGCGAAAATATTGGAAAAGGGTTATTATTTGGTAACATTACCGGAGTTCCACCTACAAAAGTTGTCATCATTGGCGCAGGAACAGTTGCCGAATTTGCCGCTAGAACCGCTATAGGACTTGGAGCAAATGTTGAAGTTTTTGATAACTCGATTACTAAATTACGCCGTTTACAAAATACGTTAAATCAAAGAATTTTTACATCAACTATACAAGAAAAATCACTATTAAAAGCATTACGACGATGCGATGTAGCGATTGGTGCTATGAAAGGGAAAAATCGGGCTCCAATTGTAGTTACCGAAACTATGGTGGAACACATGAAAAAAGGCGCCGTAATTGTTGATGTAAGTATAGATACTGGTGGTTGTTTTGAAACATCAGAAGTAACAACACATGAAAAACCAACGTTTATTAAAAATGGTGTGATTCATTATTGTGTTCCTAATATTCCTTCGCGTTATTCTAAGACTGCTTCTATGTCCATCAGTAATATTATTTCTCCATTTTTATTACAAATTGCAGAAGACGGTGGTATTGAAAGTGCCATTCGTTGTAACAGAGGTTTAAAGCATGGTATTTACAGCTATCATGGCTTATTAACTAATAAAGCAATTGCCGATTGGTTCAATTTAGAACATAGAGATATTAATCTTATCGTTTTTTAAATAATCTCTTCTTCGTAATTATGTGTTTAATTTATACTAAATTTGCACAAATTTATATTTTATGAAGTTTCAGTTTCGTTTAGCCTATTATTTATTTGGATTACTTTTGGGAGCCGTATTTGTTATGTGGTATTTAAAATCAAAAGCTACTGATCGTGGTGTTGAATTTTGTTATTTTCCAAATTGTCGTGTATTAAAAGATTTGAGAAGTAAATCATTAGAAATAGATTCACTTGCTAAGATATCATTGAACGAAAAATGGGTCACAATGGAAGATATTAAAAAAAGTCTTACCTATGGTGATGTTGATTTTGAAAAAAGTAACGAACCATATCGAAAAGGGAAAATTTACATAATTGAAGGAAAAACTTATAATAATGAAGATATTACCATTACAATGATCAATTACGAACATAAAGTACTTTTAGAAAAGATTGAAAAAAATTAATTTTTTTCATCAAATCACTTGTAGAAATAAATTATCGGTGTATATTTGCACTCGCATTACAGCAATGTATTGCATTTATTGGGGCGATTAGCTCAGCTGGTTCAGAGCACCTCGTTTACACCGAGGGGGT
>VFQS010000121.1_pt1 | contig 105356 bp, 100 predicted proteins | sample 3512361 | NCBI WGS metagenome assembly VFQS01 (sample SAMN10412375, study PRJNA504923) | tailings metagenome | isolation source: Relicate 1 Philex TSF3 active mining | place: Philippines | reverse complement strand
ACAACCCCACCCCGCCGGATGAGGCCGCTGCGGAGCTGATCGCCTTCAGCGCATGTTTCGGTGCGTCCTTGGGCAAGCCGGAGATCACCGGCACGCGCCGCCCGCTCAAGCGTCCCGCATGGTGTCCGATCAGATGCGCGAAGACGTCTTGTCCCCGCCAGCCCTCCGGCAGCGCCGTGCAGTCGATGTGGAGGCTCGCCGCGCGTTCCTCGTCCCGGTGCAGCCCGGCATCGGGCGCAAGCCCCGTCAGCGCGCAGGCGACGTCGAGGTAGTCGCCATATTTGTTGGTCCGCGCACCCACCACCGAATTGTAATAGGACACCGCGTTGGACTCCCCCACCGCGATGTGGTCGCCGAACACGGGCCCGCCCGCATGCTGGTAGGGCGCGCAGGTCCATGTGGGCCTTGTGCCGAGCTTCTCGTAGAGGTGCATCAGTTCAGCGGCCCCACGCACCATCTCGGGGTCTTCCGCCTCGGGTCGCAGCGAAGGGTCGGCGAGGCTGACGACGCCATTGTTGGTCCATGTCTCGACGGCGAGGCTTGCGCCGTTCTCGATCAGGTAGCGCACGAAATCGACATGTGCTTGCCCTGTGTAGAAACAGGCATCGAGATGCGCGAAGGAGATGGGGAGCAGCCGCTCCGCCCCCATGATCTCCGCCGCCTTGACGACGAGCCGCATGGCAAGCTGCATCGCCTTGCCCTGATGGCCGTCGAGCAAGGACCGGGCGTGATCAGAGAGTTCCATCAGGCCCCCACCCCAGCCGTCATTCCGGCGAAGGCCGGAAGCCCGCCTTGCGTCAGCATGCGGGGTGAGAGAAGCCGGATCCCGGCCTTCGCCGGGATGACGGCCGGTGGGGGGTATCTTCTCACGGCTTCACCTGTTCATGTGCCATGCGGTTCAGCGACTGGTAGTCCGTCTTGCCGGAACCGAGCAGCGGCAGTTCCTTCAGATGGATCACGTTGCGCGGCAGCATCAGCGCGGTGGAGCCCAGCGCCTTCATGCCCTCCGCCACCTTCTTCGCGTCGATGGTCTCGTCCGTGGTGAACATCACCAGCTGCTCGCCCTTCTTGGCGTCCGGCACCGCCACCACAGCGTGCTCGGCTTCAGGGAAAGCCTGCTTCAGCCTTTGCTCCACCAGCCCCAGCGACACCATCTCGCCTGCGATCTTGGAGAAGCGCTTGGCGCGGCCGAGGATGGTGACGAACCCGTCCTCGTCGATCTTCACGATGTCGCCCGTGTCGTACCAGCCGTCAGGCGGCGTTTCGAGCACGCCTGGATTGTCGGCGCGGAGATAGCCGAGCATGATGTTCGGCCCCTTCACGTAAAGCCGCCCGCCTTCCTCGATGCCCGGCACCGGCTCCAGCCGGTACTGGATCTGGTCGAGGAGGCGGCCCACCGTGCCGGTCCTGAAATGCATCGGCGTGTTGACGGCGACGACGGGGGCACATTCCGTCGCGCCATAACCTTCGAGAATGCGCAGGCCGAACTTCTCCATCCACGACTCGCGCGTCTCGGGCTTCACCCGTTCGGCGCCCGCCACCACGAGGCGCACGTTGAAGAAGTCGTAAGGGTGCGCATTGCGCGCATAGCCCATCAGGAACGTGTCGGTGCCGAACAGCACCGTCGCGTTGGTTTCGTAGCAAAGCTCCGGCACCACCTTGTAGTGGAGCGGCGAAGGGTAGAGGAAGGTGCGCACGCCCGCGAGCACGGGCAGCAGCGCGCCCCCCGTGAGGCCGAAGGCATGGAACATGGGAAGCGCGTTGAACACCACGTCGGACGCCGTGAAGGCGATGCGCGCCGCCGCCTGGTAGCGGTTGGCATGCAGGTTCCTGTGCGACAGGACCACGCCCTTCGGCAGGCCCTCGGAGCCCGAGGTGAACAGGATCACGGCCGGTGAATGCGGGTCGCGCAGGGCGCCGCCCATGCGCAGCGCCGTGGCTGAGAAGAACCGCGCGAAGAGGCCGTAGAGCTTGTCCTGCAGCGTCAGGCTCTCGCGCAGCTCCTCGAGGAAGATCACCTTGCGGCCCTGGGAGAGCACCTTCAGGTCCTCCTCCATGTTGCCCGCCTCGATGAAGCGGCGCGAGGTGACGATGCTCGTCACCTGGGCGGCCGTGCAGGCCGCCGCCATGTTCACCGCTCCGGTGGAGAAGTTCAGCATGGCCGGCGCGCGGCCGAAGGCGTGGAGGCCGAAGAGCGTCACGAAGCAGGCGGTCGAGTTCGGCAGCAGCACGCCCACATTGCGCTGGCCCGGCGTCATCTCCGCGATGCGGCGGCCGAGGATGAAGCTTCCCATCACCAGCCGGTCATAGCTCGCGGGGTTGCGCTGGATGTCCTCCAGCACCACGTGGCCGCGGCCATGGGTGGCCCGCGCGTCGAGCAGCGCCTCGAACAGCGTGCGGTCGATGTTCGAGGTGCGGAAGACCATGTCGGTCATCACGTCATAGAGCCGGTCCGCCTGGTGCTGGCGCAGTGCCGCGCCGCGGATTCCCTCCGGCGGATCGAACTTCACGGGCGGCAGGAAGGTGATGGTGATCTTGGGGAACAGCCTCAGCCTCAGCTTGCCCCGCATGCGGGAGAAGGGGGTGTAGAGCGCACCGTCGATCCTGACGGGAAGGACGCGCGCCTTCGCCATCTGCGCGATGGCGCCCGGGCCCTCATAGACCTTCATGAGGGCGCCCGTCACGGTGAGGCGCCCCTCGGGGAAGATCACCACCTTGCGGCCCTTCTTCAGCTCCTCCACCAGCGCGCGCAGCGCCATGGGGTTGGTGGGGTCGATGGGGATCATGTTGAACAGAGCGAAGGTGGGCTTGGCCCACCATTTCTGCCCGACATGGGTGTTGATGGCGAAGCTCGCCCGGTCCGGCAGGAAGGCGGAGAGCAGGGGGCCGTCGAGATAGGAGGAATGGTTGGCGACGATCACCGCCTTCCGCCCCGCCGCGCGGAAATTCTCCATGCCCTTGACCTCGACGCGGTAAAGCAGGCGGAACAGAAGCCGCGCGATGCTGCCCGCCAGCTCCTGCGTGAGGAGCCGCGCCACGAAGACGGAGGCCACCGCATTGGCCAGCCCCAGGAGCAGGAAGAAGGCCTGCGCCGACATCACCTTCAGCAGCGCGGCACCGGCCAGCGCCGAGCCGATCATGAAGACGGCGTTCATCACGTTGTTGGCCGCGATCACCCGCGCCCGGCGCGACGGGTTGGAGCGGTGCTGCATGATGGCGTTGAGCGGCACGGCATAGAGCCCGCCGAAGAAGGCCACGAAGAACAGGTCGGCCGCCACGCGCCAGCCCTGGGCATGGCTGAAGAAGGCGGCAAGTCCGTTGCCGGTGGTTCCCGCCAGCGCCGCATTGGCCCCGCCCGCCGCGAAATAGAGGTCGAGCAGGAACAGCGTCATCATGATGGAGGCGAGCGGCACGTAGCGTGGCGAGACCTCGCCCTTCAGGAGCGCGTTGGTCAGGAGCGAGCCCGCCCCGATGCCGATGGTGAAGAGCCCGATGAAGGCATTCGCCACCGCGTCATTGGCCAGCAGCACGTCGCGCGTGAACACCGGGAGCTGCGCCATGATGGCCGCCCCCAGGAACCAGAACCAGGAGGCGCCCATGACGGACCAGAACACGTCCTCCCTTTCCCGCGCATAGGCGAGGAGCTTCATTGTCTGGCGCGGCACGTTCCAGTCGAACTGGATGGAGCGGTCGCCCGGCGCGGAGGGCATCAGGAAGGCGCAGCCCAGGGCGATCACCGCCAGCACGATGATGCTCACCGCCAGCACCGGCCGCCCCCAGTCGTCCAGCACCAGGAAGCCGCCATAGAGCGTGCCGAGCAGGATGGTGACGAAGGTGCCGAGTTCGATCAGCGCATTGCCCGCGATCAGCTGGTCCTTGCGCAGATATTGCGGCAGCACGCCGTATTTGATCGGGCCGAAGAAGGCGGCCGTCGTCCCCGCGAGGAACAGCACCACGAGGTGCATCCATGGGTTCTCGAGCCACAGGCTCAGGGCGCCGAACACCATGGCGGCAAGGTCGAACAGCTTGATCCAGCGGGAGAGGATCGCCTTGTCATGCTTGTCCGCCAGCTGCCCCGCGATGGCTGAGAACAGGAAATAGGGCAGCATGAACAGCGCCAGACCCGCCTGCACGAAGAGTGTCGCATCGAAGCCGAAGCGCACGGCGAGGTCGAAGGTGATGAGGATGGCAATGCCGTTCCTGACCGCATTGTCGTTGAAGGCGCTGATCGCCTGCGTGACGAAGAGCGGCAGGAAGCTCCGCGACGTGAGGATCGCGAATTGGCTGTTCGTCTCGTCGCTCATGAATCGGTCTGCCTGTTCATATCGGAGGTTGCCGAGGCTGTCGCCCGAATATGTCAGACCTGTGGTGGATCATCCATGCCTGAAAAACTAATTGTGAATTCACGTGCGCGAACCGGGCCGCGCGAGGCACCGTAACCTCCCATGTCAATCCTGACACAAGGAGCTTACACATGAACCGCCTTCGCAACATCGCTGCCGCCGCTGCTTTCGCCGTCTCGAGCTTTGCCCTCTCGGCCCAGGCCTTCGCCGCCGATATCGTGGACACGGCGGTCGCAGCCGGCAACTTCAAGACGCTGGTCGCCGCGGTCCAGGCCGCCGGCCTCGCCGAGACGCTCAAGGGCCCCGGTCCCTTCACCGTCTTCGCGCCCACGGATGAAGCCTTCGCCAAGCTCCCGGCCGGCACCGTCGACGACCTGCTGAAGCCCGAGAACAAGGACAAGCTCGTCGCCATCCTCACCTATCACGTGGTGCCCGGCAAGGTGATGGCCGCCGACGTGGCGGGCAAGGAGACCAAGGCCAAGACCGTCCAGGGTTCCGAAGTGACCATCGTGGCCGCCGAGGCCGTCACCGTCGACGGCGCCAAGGTCGTCACCGCCGACATCGTGGCCGACAATGGCGTGATCCATGTGATCGACGCCGTCATCATGCCGAAGTAACGGCTCCCTCCCCGTAGCCGTTCGGCAGGCCGGCGCTGCAGCCCCAACCTCCCCGCAGCGCCGGCCTCTTCACGTCACGATCCGCTCACCATGCGCGGCGTCATCTCGATCAGCGTCGGCCCCTCGGCCTTGAGCGCCTCCCGGATCGCCTCCGCCAGCGCGGCAAGCGTGCCGGGCTTCTCCGCCTTGAGGCCATAGGCCTTGGCGAGTGCCTGGAAATCCGGGTTCTTCAGCGTCACCGCATTGGGCTGGATGCCCTTCATCACCATGTCGTCACGGATCTGGCCCAGCGCATCATTATTCCACATCAGGATAACGATGGGGAGCGCGTGCTCCGCCGCCGTGCCAAGCTCGTTGATCGTGTACTGCAGCCCATAGTCGCCGATCATCACCGCGACCGGCCTGTCGCCCACGCCGAACTTGGCGCCGATCCCTGCGGGCAGGGCAAAGCCCAGCGTGCCGAAGCCAACGGGGTGCAGCCATGTGCGCGGCACGTCGATGGGGAAGATCTCGTTCGCCGCATAGGCGATCTGCGTCATGTCGGAGCAGATCACGGTCTCTGCGGGAAGCTCGGCGCGGATCACCTCCAGCACCTTCGCCAGCATGGCGCGCAACGGGTCGGGCTCGCCCAAATCGAAATGCGCCTGTGCCGCGCCGCTCTTCTCCGCAACCCCCCGGGCGATCGCCTCCAGCGCCTCGCGCGCGTCACCCAGGATCGCGATCTCCGCCGTGTGCGGACGGCCCATCACATCGGGGTCGATGTCGATCCGGATCAGGTTCTTTTCGATCACCACCTGGTCGTTCCAGAAATCCGTCTCCGAGAGTTCGGAGCCCGCGCAGAGGATGGCGTCGCTCTCGCGGAACATCTGCCACACGCCCTCGCGGCCCATCACATAGCCGAGGCACAGCGGGTGGGAGGCAGGCACCGCGCCCTTGCCCGCCGTCGTGGTGATGATCGGGGCCTTGAGCTTTTCGGCGATCGCCACCGCCGCTTCGCCCGCATGCAGCGCGCCGCCGCCCAGGATGACGAGCGGCTTGCGCGCGGCGTTCAGCTTCGCGATGGCTTCATCGATCTGCCGCGCCGAGGGTGAGGGTATGGTGGGAAGCCCGCGCGCCTCCCAGCCTTCGCCCGCGGGCTCCTTCAACAGGTCGAGCGGGATTTCGAGATAGGCGGGCCGCGGCCGCTGGCTTGCGAAATTGGCGAAGGCCCTCGCCACGGCGTCGCGCACGTCCTTCGGCGTATAGGCGCGCATGTGCAGGCTCGTCACGGTCGCGGCAGCCCCCCGCTGGTCGAGCATCTCGTGCAACCGGCCGCGGCCTTGCGCGGAGTCCTTGATGTCGAGGGCGGAGGAGATCACCAGGATGTTGCTCGAGTCGGACCAGGCCTGGCCCATGGGGGTCAGGATGTTGGTGAGGCCCGGCCCGGTGATGGTGAAGCACACGCCGGGCTTTCCCGTGGCGCGCGCATAGCCGTCCGCCATGAAGCCCGCGCCCTGCTCGTGGCGCACCAGCACGTGGCGGATCTTCGAGCGCGGAAGGGCGCGGTACATCTCCACGTTATGGACACCCGGAATGCCGAAGATCGTGTCCACGCCATAGGCTTCGAGGAGGCCGACGAGGGCTTCGCCGGTCGAGAGTTCCGCACGTTCGGTCATGTCAGGCTGCTTCCGTCTTCGCTTCGGGAGGGTTCACCGCATGGCATGCCACGAGGCTTCCCTCATGCGCAAGCAAGGTGGGATTGACGACGGGGCACGGCGCGAAAGCCCAGGGGCAGCGCGGGTGGAAGGTGCAGCCCGTGGGCGGGTTGAGCGGTGAGGGCAGCTCGCCCTTGAGCACGATGCGCTCGCGCTTGCGCGTCGGGTCCGGCTGCGGCGTGGCCGAGAGCAGCGCCTTCGTATAGGGGTGCTGCGGATTGCCGAAGATGATCTCGCGCGGGCCCTGTTCCACCGCGCGGCCCAGATACATCACCATCACGTCATTCGCGATGTGCCGCACGACCGACAGGTCATGGCTGATAAAGAGATAGGCGAGATTGTGCCTCTCCTGCAGGTCCGCCAGCAGGTTCAGCACCTGTGCCTGGATCGACACGTCGAGGGCCGAGACCGGCTCGTCCAGCACCAGCACTTCGGGGTCCAGCATCAGCGCGCGGGCGATGGCGATGCGCTGGCGCTGGCCGCCGGAGAACATGTGCGGGTAGCGGTCGTAATGCTCAGGCCTGAGCCCCACGCTCGCCATCATGGCGCGCGCCTTTTCCGTGCGCTCCTTGGCGGCCATGGAGGTGTTCACCAGCAGCGGCTCCTCCAGCGCATGCCCGATCTTCTGGCGCGGGTTGAGGGAGCCGTAAGGATTCTGGAACACGATCTGCACGCGTGAGCGCAGCGACTTCAGCGTCGCGGCGGAAGCCCCCGCGATCTCCTGTCCGGCGATCACGAGAGAGCCCGACGTCGGCTGCTCGATCATGGTGACGAGGCGGGCGAGGGTGGACTTGCCGCAGCCGGACTCGCCCACGACCGCCAGCGTCTTGCCGCGTTCGAGCTGGAAGCTCGCGCCGTCCAGCGCCTTCAGCGTGGCAGGCTTGGCGAAGGCGCCGCGGGTGACCGTGTAATGGCGGGTGAGGTTCGTGGCAGTGACGACGACGCTCATGCCGCCTGCTCCTTGGCGCCGGGGTGATTGGTGGGAACGCCGTCCTTCAGCGCGTAATGGCAGAGCGCCCCCATGATGCGCGGCGGCTGCGTGGTGCGGCAGAGGTCGGTCGCGAACGTGCAGCGCGGCGAGAACAGGCAACCCGTCGGCCTGTCGAACTGGCCCGGCACCACGCCGGGGATCGAGGGCAGCTTGCGGCCCGTGGCGCGTTCGGGCAGGGCCGACAGCAGGGCGGCCGTGTAAGGGTGGTGCGGGTCGCGGAACAGGTCCGCCACCGGCTGCTCCTCCACCTTCTGACCGGCATATTGCACCGAGACGCGCTCCGCCGTCTCGGCAACGACGCCCATGGAATGGGTGATGAGCACGAGGCCCATTCCCGTCTCCTGCTGGAGCTTGACGAGAAGCTCGAGGATCTGCGCCTGGATCGTCACGTCCAGCGCGGTGGTCGGCTCGTCGGCGATGAGGAGCTTGGGGTTGCAGGCGATCGCCATGGCGATCATCACGCGCTGGCTCATGCCGCCCGAGAGCTGGTGCGGAAAGGCCGAGAGCCGTTGCTCGGGCGAGGGGATTCCGACGAGGCGCAGAAGCTCCGCCGCGCGCTGGCGCCGCTCCGCCTTGCCCATGTCGAGGTGCTCCTTCAGCGCCTCCATGATCTGGAAGCCCACGGTGAAGCAGGGGTTGAGGCTCGACATCGGCTCCTGGAAGATCATGGCGATGTCCTTGCCGATGATGCGGCGGCGCTCATTGGCGCTCATGCCGAGGAGGTTCTTGCCCTCGAAGCTCATGCGGTCCGCCGTCACCTGCGCCGTCCACGGCAGCAGCCCCATGACGGCGAGCATGGAGACGGACTTGCCGGAGCCCGACTCGCCGACGATCGCCAGCACCTCGCCCTTGTCGACCTTGAGCGACACGCCGTCCACCGCGCGGAAATAGCCCGAGCCCGTCTTGAACGCGACGGTGAGGTTTTCGATTTCGAGCATGGCCATGGGGGTCAGCTCCTCCTCAGGCGCGGGTCCAGCGCGTCGCGCAACCCGTCGCCCATCAGGTTGATGGCGAGAACCGTGGTGAGGATCGACAGGCCCGGAAAGGCCATGACCCAGGGGTGGGACAGCATCAGGTCGCGCGTGTCGGCCAGCATGGCGCCCCATTCGGGCGTCGGCGGCTGGGCGCCCAGCCCCAGGAAGCCGAGGCCCGCCGCCTCGAGGATCGCGTCCGAGAGGCCCAGTGCCGCCTGCACGATCAGGGGCGCCAGGCAGTTCGGCAGCACCGTCACCGTCATCAGCCGGAACTTGCCGACGCCCGAGACCTGTGCCGCCGTCACATAGTCCTTGCTGAGTTCGGTCAGCGCCGAGGCGCGCACGAGGCGCACGTAGCGCGGCAGGCCGACGATGGTGACGGCCACGATGGTGTTGGTCAGGTTGGGCCCGATGATGGCGATGATGAGAATGGCCAGCACCAGCGACGGGATCGCCATGATGAGGTCCATCACGCGGATGATCATCACGTCGATCAACCCGCCGAAGAAGGCGGCTGTCAGGCCCAGCGCGATGCCGGCCAGCATGGAGACCGCCATCACCGCGATGCCGATGAACAGCGAGACGCGCGCGCCATACATGAGGCGGGAGAGCATGTCGCGGCCCACCGCGTCGGTGCCGAGCAGGAAGCGCGGGTCGCTGCCCTCCATCCAGAAGGGCGGCAGCTTGGTGAAGCCGCGGAACTGTTCCATCGGGTCATGCGGGGCCAGCACATTGGCGAAGATGGCGATGAAGAAGATGAGGCTCACCACGGTGAGCCCGATCACCGCGCCGCGGTTCTCGCGGAAGGCGCGCCAGAAGGCGCGGATGGGGCCGGGAGGGGCCGGGGCCGTCACTTGTGCCGGAACGGCGGCATCACTTGGCATGGCGGATTCTCGGGTTGATGAGTCCATAGAGGAGGTCGACGATGAGGTTCACCAGGATCACGATGGTGGCGATCAGCATGATGCCACCCTGCAGCGCCGGATAGTCGCGGCGGCTGATCGATTCGATCAGCCACTTGCCGACGCCGGGCCAGGAGAAGATCGTCTCGGTCAGCACCGCGCCGGCGAGCAGCCCGCCGATCTGAAGTCCGATGACGGTGACGACCGGGATCAGCGCGTTCCTGAGCGCATGGACGCCGACGACGCGCGTCCAGGACAGGCCCTTGGCCCGCGCGGTACGCACGTAATCCTCCTCCAGCACCTCCAGCATGGAGGAACGCGTCATGCGCGCGATGACGGCCAAGGGCACCGTGCCGAGCACAATGGTGGGCAGGATCAGGTGGTGCAGCGCGTCCCAGAAGGCACCCTTCTGGCCGGACAAGAGCGAATCGATCAGCATGAAGCCGGTCACCGGCTCATAGTAGTATTTGATCAGGTCGACGCGGCCCGACACGGGTGTCAGGCCCAGCGTGTTCGACATGACGAGGATGAGGATCAGGCCCCACCAGAAGATCGGCATGGAATAGCCGGTGAGGGCCAGGCCCATCAGCGACTGGTCATAGACGCCGCCGCGCCGCGAGGCGGCGATGACGCCCGCCGGCACGCCCAGCATCACGGCGAAGAGCATGGCGCAGAAGGTCAGTTCCAGCGTCGCGGGGAAGAGGGTGAGGAATTCATGCAGCACCGGCGCCTTGGAGACGATGGAGGTGCCGAAATCGCCCTGCAGCAGGGAGGAGGCATAGTCGATGAACTGCTTCCACACCGGCTGGTCGAGGCCCATTTCGTGGCGCAGCTGCTCAAGCCGCTCGGGTGAGATACCGCGTTCGCCGACGCGCACTTCGATGGGGTCGCCCGGCACCAGCCTGATCATCACGAAGGTGATGAACATGAGGGCGATGAAGGTCGGGATGGTCAGCGCCAGGCGCTTGAGGAGGAACCGGAACATTGGCACCTGTTATGGTGTCGGAGCGGCTGACGGAAGAAGAATGTGGAGTCCCCCGGAGGCTGGCCCCGGGGGACGCGTTTCTCTGCGTTTACTCGGTCACGTCGACCTGGTGGAACTCATGCGCGCCCAGCGGGCTCACCTTGTAGTTCTGCACCGACTTGCGGATCGGCTCGAACACGGTGGAGTGGGCGATGTTCACCCACGGCACTTCCGCCGCGACGATTTCCTGCGCGCGCTTGTAGAGCTTGGCGCGCTCGGCCTGGTCGGAGATCTCGGCGGCCTTGTTCACGACCTCCTGGAACTCCGCATTGCACCACTTCGGGATGTTGTTGCCGTTCGGCTTGCCTTCGGCATTGCAGCCCAGCAGCACGGCCAGGAAGTTGTCCGGGTCGCCGTTGTCGCCGGTCCAGCCCAGCATGCCGGTCTGGTGCTCGGCCGCCTGCATGCGCTTGCGGTACTCGCCCCACTCATAGGACACGAGGGTCGCCTCGATGCCGACCTTGGCGAGGTCCGCCTGGATCATCTCGGCCATGCGCTTGGCGTTCGGGTTGTAGGGGCGCTGCACCGGCATCCACCAGATGTCGGTCTTGAGGCCCTCGACGCCGGCGGCCTTCAGCATCTCCTTGGCCTTCTCGGGGTTGTACTCGATGTCCACCGTCGACTCGTCATAGGACCACATGGTCGGCGGGATCGGGTTCTTGGCCTTCTGGCCGGCACCCTGATAGACTTCCTGGATGATCGCGTCGCGGTCGATCGCCGTGGCGATGGCACGGCGCACCTCCACCTTGTCGAAGGGCGGCTTCTGGGCGTTCAGCGCGTAATAGCCGATGTTCAGGCCCGCCTGCTCCAGGACGTTGATGTCCGGGTTCTTCTTCATGTCCGCGAGGTCGGCCGGGTTCGGATAGGCCATCACCTGGCACTCGTTCGCCTTCAGCTTGGCGTAGCGCGCGGTGGCGTCCGGCGTGATCGCATAGACGAGGTCGTCGATGGCGGGCTTGCCGGCCCAGCCCTCGGCGAAGGCCTTGAAGCGGATCACCGCGTCCTTCTGGTAGGCCACGAACTGGAAGGAGCCCGTGCCGACCGGCATCTGGTCGAACTGCTCCGGCGTGCCCTTGTCGGACAGGTACTTCGCATATTCGGCGGAATGGATGGTGGCGAAGTCCATCGCGAGGTTGGCGATGATCGGCGCATTGGGCTTCTTGAGCTTCATGACGACGGTCAGGTCGTCCTCGCCCTTGGAGATCGACTCCAGGAGGTCCGGCATGCTCATGTCGTTGAAATAGTCATAGGCGCCGCCGGAAACCTTCGCGAAGGGATGCTCGGCCTTCCACTGGCGCTCGAAGGACCAGATCACGTCCTCGGCGGTCAGCTCGCGCGAAGGCGTGAAGCCGTTCACGCCGGAGTGGAACTTGACACCCTTGCGCAGCTTGAAGGTGACGGTCTTGCCGTCTTCCGAGACGGTCCAGCTTTCGGCGAGGCCGGGTTCCACTTCCGTGGTGCCGGGCTTGAACTGCACGAGACGGTTGTAGACGGGGCGGGCGGCGTCGAAGGTGGTGCCGGTGGTGTTGATGGCGGGCGTGAAGTTCTCGGGCGAGCCCTCCGAGCAGTAGACCAGCGACTTGGCGTTCGCGGCGCCGGCCACCAGCATGCTCGAGGCGAGCAGCGCTGCGCCCAGCAGTGTCTTCAATTTCATGTTTATCTCCCTGTAGGTCCTACCCGCCCGCTTCCGGGCGTGGGCGCACTTAAGCACGTTTTTCCGGTTGATCAAAATCGCCATAAGCGGGAAATAACATCAAGCCATCCAGTGCCGCTGCGTTCGAAGGAGAGACTGATGCCGCGCCTCATAGCCCCCGAAACCACCGAAGCCTTTGCCCGTGACGGCGCCTGCGTGCTGCGCGGCGTCTTCACGGACTGGATCGAGACCCTGCGCCGGGGCGTGGACCGGAACCTGGCGGAGCCTTCGGCGGACGTGAAGATCTACCAGGGCAAGGATGGCGCGGGCCGCTTCGTGGGCGATTACTGCAACTGGGACCGTATTCCGGAATACCGGGACTTCATCTTCAATTCGAAGGCCGCCGCCATCGGCCGCGAACTGATGGGGACCAGCACCGTGCGCCTCTTCCATGAACACGTGCTGGTGAAGGAGCCGGGTGCGGCCGTTCCCACGCCGTGGCACCAGGACCAGCCCTATTACTGCGTCGACGGCACCGACACGGTGTCCCTCTGGATCCCGCTCGACCCCGTCCCGCGCGAGCGAACGCTGGAATTCGTCGGGGGCTCGCACAAGTGGGGCAAGTATTTCCGGCCCGAGCGCTTCAACAAGACGGCGCTGAACGAGAATGACGGGCTGGAGCCCGTGCCGGACATCGAGGGCAACCGGGCGGCCTATGACATCCTCGGCTGGGCGCTGGAGCCCGGCGATGCCGTGGCCTTCAACTACATGACCCTTCACGGTGCGCCCGCCAACAAGAGCAAGGTGGAGCAGCGCCGCGCCTTCTCGCTCCGCCTCCTGGGCGACGATGTGCGCTATGCCCGCCGCGAAGGCGTCAACACCTCGCCCCCCTTCCGCGGCGTGACGCTGCCCCACGGCGCGGTGATGGATGCGCCGGAATTCCCGCTGCTGGCGGGGTAGGGTTGCCTGCTCCCTCCGGCGTCACTCCGGCGAAGGCCGGGGTCCAGCTGTGGCTGGCGCAGGATGAAATCTCTTGACTTTATTCCTAATTCTTGCTAATCACCGGCTCTGTTTGCTGCTGATTGACATCGTTAGGAATTTACTTTCGGCCATGGAGCTGGGCCCCGGCCTTCGCCGGGGTGACGGGCGGGAGGGTGCGATTCACCCGAAGCGCTTTGGTGAGATCTCCGCCAGGTCCAGGCCCTCGTCCAGAATGTCCTGCGGCGCGTCTTCACCCCTCACCAGTGCGGCGGCGAGCCGTGACAGGGCGGGGGAGGACTGGATGCCATAGCCGCCCTGGCCGATCAGCCAGAAAAAGCCGTCCGCCTTCGCGTCATAGCCCACCACCGGGTTGCCGTCCGGCGCGAAGGAGCGAAGCCCGCCCCATGTGCGCTCGACGCGCGTCACTTCGCAGGCGATGGCCTGCTGGAACCGGTCGATGCCCTCGGCGAGGGACAAGTCATCCGCATAGGCGTCATGCGGGTCAACCGGCGTCGCGTCGGCGGGCGAGATCAGCAGCTTGCCGGACTGGGGTTTCATGTACCAGGTCTCGCCCACGTCGCCCACATGCGGCCAGCCCATGACATCCACGCCCTCAGGCCCCGGCACCACCGCCATGGAGCGCCGCTTGGGCTGAAGGCCGATGCGCCGGCGCCCGGCCATTTCGGCCACCACGTCGCCCCAGGCGCCCGCCGCGTCGACGATGATCCGTGCACGGAGTGTTTCGCCCTTGGTGCGCACCGTCCACTGGGCGTTCTTCTCGAGCGCCGCCACGGGGTGTTCGCAGTGAAGCTCGCCGCCCCGCTGGCGGAAGAGCCTGAGGTAGGATTGGTGCAACAGGTCGACGTCGATGTCGGCCGTGCCGGTGTCCAGCACGGCGCGCTTGGCATAGCCCTCGCGCAGCAGGGGAAAGCGCGCACGCGCCTCGGCGGGAGAAATCTCCGCCATGCCCTGCTGGACCGCCATCAGCCGCGCGAAGGCCTCTTCCTGGCCCTCTGGCATGAAGAACATCGTGTCGCGCGGGGTGAGGAAGCCGCCCTCGTCGAAATGCCGCCTGGCCGCGCGCGTCAGCGCCAGGATCGCGGGCGGGCCGTAATTGGGCTCATAGGCCGCGGCCGAACGCCCGGTGGTGTGGTAACCCGGCCGCTCCTCCATTTCGCAGATGGCGACGCGGTGCGTGCCCGCCAGATGCGCCGCGACGGAAGCGCCGGCAATGCCCGCGCCGATGACGATGATGTCGAAATCCTTGCTCATGGCTCCACTTAAGCGGCGCACTGGCCCTTGCGCAAGAACGCTCCCCCGTTCCATCATGCCAGCCATGACAAACGTGACGCTCCACTTCCCGATCGAGGAGTACCACCGCCGCATCGCCCTCACCCGCCAGGCGATGGCGGCAAGGGGGCTCGACCTCGTGATCGTGTCCGACCCGTCCAACATGGCCTGGCTGACGGGTTATGACGGCTGGTCCTTCTATGTGCACCAGGCGGTGCTCCTCGGCCTCGAGGGCGAGCCCGTGTGGTGGGGCCGCGGCATGGACGCGCAAGGAGCGCGGCGCACCGTGTTCATGGGGCCTGACAACATCATCGGCTATGACGACACTTACGTGCAGAACCCGCTCAAGCACCCGATGGAGCAGATGTCGGGCGTCATCGCGGCGCGCGGCTGGGCCGCCGCCCGGATCGGCGTGGAGATGGACAATTACTGGTTCTCCGCCGCCGCCAACGAGAGCCTCCGCACCCACCTGAAGCAGGCGCAGTTCCTCGATGCCACGGGCCTCGTCAACTGGCAGCGCATGGTGAAGAGCGACCATGAGGTGGAATTCATCCGCCGCGCCGCGGCGATCGTGGACGCCATGCATGCCAAGGTGGTGGAACTCGTCGAGCCCGGCCTGCCCAAGAACGTGCTGGTGGCCGAAATCCAGAAGCAGGCCATTCTCGGCGCCGGCGGCCACTGGGGCGACTATTGCGCCTTCGTGCCCATGCTGCCTTCGGGGATCGATGCCACGGCCCCGCACCTCACCTGGGACGACCGGCCCTTCAACGACAACGAGGGCACCTTTTTCGAACTCGGCGGCTGCTACCGCCGCTATCACGCGCCGCTGTCGCGCACCGTCTATCTCGGCAAGCCGCCGCAGAAGTTCCTCGACGCGGAGAGCGCGGTGTCGGAAGCGACCGAGGCGGGGCTCGCGCTGTGCAAGCCGGGCGTCACCTGCGGCGAGGTGGCGGAGGCCTTCTTCGGCACGCTGCAGAAGCGCGGCTTCAGCAAGGACTCGCGCGCGGGCTATTCGATCGGCCTGTCCTATCCGCCGGACTGGGGCGAGCGCACGCTGTCGATCCGCCGCGGCGACAAGACGGTGCTCCAGCCCAACATGACGCTGCATTTCATGCCCGCACTGTGGCTGGATGACGGCGGGCTGGAACTTTCGGAAACCATTCTCATCACGGAGAACGGCGTCGAGTGCCTTTGCAAGACGCCGCGCAAGCTCGTCATCAAGACCTGAGGTAGATACAATGGCTCCTTTCAACAGGCCCGTCTCCGGGCTCGTCACCCCGCGCTTCGGCGGCATCGCCACCTTCATGCGCCTGCCGCATGTGCCGCTCGACGAGGCGGACGGCATCGACATCGGCCTCGTCGGCATTCCGTGGGACGGCGGCACGACGAACCGGCCCGGGCCCCGCCACGCGCCGCGCCAGATGCGCGACATGTCCTCCATGGTGCGGCCCATGCACCAGACGACGAGGGTCGTGCCTTACGACCTCGCCAATGTCGCGGACCTGGGCGACTGCCCGGTGAACCCCGCCAACGTCGAGGACGCGCTGACGCGGGTGGAAAGCTATTTCAAGAAACTCGTCGCCAAGGGCATCCGCCCCCTCTCCGCCGGGGGCGATCACTTGTCCTCGCTGCCGGTGCTGCGCGCGCTGGGCGAGAAGGCGCCGGTGGGCATGATCCATTTCGACGCCCATACCGATCTCTATGACAGCTATTTCGGCGGCTTCAAATACACCCACGGCACGCCCTTCCGCCGCGCCATCGAGGAAGGCGTGCTGGACCCGAAGCGCACGATCCAGATCGGGCTGCGCGGCTCCATGTACGACAACGACGATTTCGAGTGGGGCGAGAAGATGGGCGTGCGCCTCGTGCGCATCGAGGAGGCGATGGAGAAGGGGCCGAAGGCCATCATGGCGGAGGCCCGCGCGGTGGTGGGCGACGGCCCCACTTACGTGAGCTTCGACATCGACATGCTGGACCCCGTCTATGCGCCGGGCACCGGCACGCCGGAAGTGGGCGGCTTCACCACCTTCCAGGCCCAGGCCATGCTGCGGGAACTCCGTGGGCTGAACATCATTGGCGCGGACGTGGTGGAAGTCTCGCCGCCCTTCGACCCCTCAGGCATCACCGCCCATGCGGGCGTCACCATGATGTTCGAAATCCTCTGCTCCATGGCGGAGGACGTGGCGAAGCGGCGCAAGGCCTGACGTTCTTTCTGGCCGGGGGCGAACCCCGGCCATTTTTCATTCCAGCACCACCACCCCGATCTCCGTGGGATCGAAATTGTTGCAGGGGTTCAGCACCTGCGGACAGTTGGAGATGACGGCCAGCACGTCCATCTCGGCGCGGATGTCGACGTGGTCGCCGGGCTTCGACGAGCCGAGTGCGATCGCGGCATCGCCCGCCGCACCCACTGGCACGGTCATGAACCAGTTGACGTTCGGCACGACGTCGCGCCAGCCCAGGCCATGGGGCTTCAGCGCGGCGAGGAAGTTCTCCCGGCAGCCCGTGTTGGGAACGCCATAGAGCATCTGGTTCGAGGGCTCCGAGCAGCAGCCGCCGATGGTGTCGTGTCCGCCGAAGCTGTCCGCCGTGATGGTGAAGAGGGGCCGCGCCCGGTCGGAGTAGAGCACGTCGCCCGTGGTCAGCAGGATGTGGCCCGCTTTCTTGATGGTGTTGGGCGCGTGGTAGCGCTCCTCGGGGTCCTGCGCATTGTAGCAGAGGAAGTCGACGGCCTGCTGGCCGTGCGTGTCGATGATGCGGAGCGTCTCGCCCTTTTTGATCAGCCGGCTCCAGGGCGCGCGCGCCGGGATCGTCTCGCGGTGGATCTCGCGCATCAGGCGATCTGCGCCTCGAACAGGCGGCCCCATTGCGGCATCACGTCATCGACGCCCGCGAGCCTGAGCGCGTGCCAGGCCATGGCATGGTTGGAGGAGGTGATGGGAACGCCCGTCTCCGCCTCGATGTCACGCGCGGCTTCCGCGAGCCTGACCGAGGTGCAGGAGACGAAGACGGCGTCGACCGGCGCGTGTGACAGGATCGTGTCGACGCCGCGCTTCACCGAGGCCGGGGTGATGCGTGAGACGGTTCCGTCATCCTGCTCGTTGAAGGAGCCGAAGACGGGAACCTCGAAGCCGCGCGCCCGGATGTAATCGGCCACGATGCGGTTGACGTCCGCCCGGTAGGGGGTGAGCACGCCGATGCGCCTGGCCTTCAGGGCGCGGAAGGCGGCGAAGGCGCCGGTGATGGGGGTGGTGCACTTGGCCTCCGGCCGGACGGAGCGGATGCGTTCGAAAACCTTCTCCTCGCCGATCGCCATGGAGGCGGAGGTGCAGCCATAGGCGACCACGTCCAGCGGGTTGCCGGGCAGGATCACGTCGGTCGCCGCCGCGATCCGGGGTTCCATGGCGCGCAGCGTCTCGGGCGTGATCTGGTGGTCGTTCAGGATGCGGCTCTCATAGAGGGCGACGCCCGGAAGCCCCGCCATGATTGCGCGCCATTCATGTTCGATGGTGAAGTCCGTGGCGAGAACCAGAAGGCCCAGCCGGGCCCTGCTGGCGATGCCATGGTCGGTCTCGAAGGGCAGGTGCTCGATCAGCATCATGCCGTCTTCGGCGGTTCCGGGTGACCTGTCGTTCATGCGCATTCTCCCTGAGAATGCGATTCGTATCAGAGAAAACGGACTGCTCCTATAGTCACAGCCCGCATGATTCGATCGATTGACCGCATGGCGGGCTTGCACCCCTGGGCGCACCGCACACTCTCCTTCGCCGCGGGCGCCCTCATGGCCCTGGGCCTGCCGCCGCTCGGCCTGTGGCCCGTTGCCTTCCTCGGCCTGCCGCTGTTCCTGGCGCTGCTCGAGACGGGGAAGAGCGCCAACTGGCGCAGCGGCTTCGGCACGGGCTGGCTGTTCGGGCTCGGCTATTTCGCGGTGGCCTTCCACTGGATCGGCTTCGCCTTCCTGGTGGAGGCCGAGACCTATCTCTGGATGATGCCCTTCATGTTGGGTGCGCTGGCGGGCGGCATGGCGGTCTACTGGGGCCTCGCCGCTGCCGTGGCGAAGCGCCTCGGCGGCGGTGGCCTGGCCCTCGTGCTGGCCTTCGCGGCGGCTCTCGGCGCGGCGGAATGGCTGCGCGGCCACCTGTTCACCGGCTTCCCCTGGGCAGCACCGGGGCTGATGGCGGACGGCATGGGCGGGCTGGCGCAGGCGGCCTCCCTCATCGGCATGACCGGCCTCACCGTGCTGGTCGTGCTGTGGGCGTCGCTGCCCCATGTGCTGACGTCCGGCCGGCGGCGGAGCGGGCTGCTGGCCGGGGCCGGAATCCTGCTGCTGTTTCCGGCGCTGTGGGGCTGGGGGGAGGCGCGGCTGGCCTCGGCCACGGCTGACATGGTGCCCGGCGTCACGCTGCGCATCGTCCAGCCCAATGTGCCGCAGGAGCAGAAATGGCGCGAGGAGAATGCGCGCGCCATCTTCGACTCGCTGAAGCAGCTCTCCGCCATGCCGACGGAGGAGCGGCCCGAGGGCATCGGCGGCGTCACCCACCTGGTCTGGCCGGAATCGGCCGTTCCCTTCCCGATCGACGAAAGCCCCGTGGCGCGGGGCGAATTGCAGCCGATGCTGGGCGGGCGCACGGCGCTCATCACCGGCTCCCTCCGGCTGGACCGGACCAATCCGGAGGAGCCCGACGTGTTCAACAGCGTCATCGTCTTCGACGGCGGGGCGGAGCCCGTGGCGCGCTACGACAAGTGGCGGCTGGTGCCGGGGGGCGAGTTCCTGCCGCTCGGCTGGCTTCTGGAACCGCTGGGCTTCCGCAAGGTGGTGAGGACGCCGGGAAACTTCGAGGCGGGTCCGGGGCCGCGCACCCTCGCCCTGCCCGGTGGCCTCAGGGCGGCGCCGCTCGTCTGCTATGAGGTCATCTTTCCGGACCGGCTGGTCGATGCCGGCGACAGGCCGCAGTTCATCGTCAATGTCACGAATGACGGGTGGTTCGGCCGTTCGACCGGGCCGCACCAGCACCTCGCGCAGGCGCGGATGCGCGCCATCGAGCAGGGGCTGCCGGTGATTCGTGCCGCCAACACGGGCGTCTCCGCCGTGATCGATTCGCATGGGCGCTACCTGGGCCGGCTGCCGCTGATGGAAGCAGGCGTCATCGATTCTCCACTTCCGACGGCGATTTCAACCACCACTTATGGTTCATGGGGCGATGGCCTGTTTCTGCTTCTGCTTGCTGCAACCGCAGGCGGTGCTATACTCCTGAAAAAGACGGGACACTGATTTCGCGAGGCCGCATTTTGCAATTTTTGCGTATCGCGGCCCGGTTTCAGGGGAAAAGCAATTGCGCGCAATGATTATGTATACTAAGCCAGACTTGCTTGAGACGATGCGGCGAAAGTGATGACGGACAGCTTTGTAACATCGTCGGGCGTCAGACCGGGGGGCATCAGGTCTGAGGAAAACATGACAAGACGCGATCCGAATTTCGTTGACGTGCATGTCGGAAGCCGAATCCGCATGCGTAGGCAACTCATTGGCATGAGCCAGGAGAAGCTGGGTGAGCTGCTGGGCATCACGTTCCAGCAGGTTCAGAAATATGAGAAGGGCGCCAACCGCATCAGTGCGAGCCGCCTTTACTTTACAGCAAAGATCCTGGGCGTTCCGGTGCAGTTCTTCTTCGAGGAACTGCCGGGCATCGAGGAGCATGGCGGCATGGGCGAGGCCCGCGAGGAAGACGCCGTGCTGTCTGCCCTGATGAACGTCGAGGGTGTGACGCTGGCGAAGGCGTTCCGCGATGCGGACAGCGTGAACAAGCGGAAGCTCATTTCCACCATTGCGCGTGTTATCGCCGAGACCAAGGAATAACACATCTGTCCGGTGTTCCCGGGCCCAACTTGGCTTGACCGGCATGGGCAAGGCTGCCAAAAAGCGCCGTTGCTAACGCAAGGGGGCACTGGAGCCAGATGTCGCGCAAGAATTTCGTGTTCACCAGTGAGTCGGTTTCGGAAGGTCATCCGGACAAGGTTTGCGACCGGATTTCCGACGAGATCGTCGATCTGTTCTACCGTGAGGCGCTGGAGCAGGGCTTCGACCCGTGGTCCGTGCGAGTCGCGTGCGAGACACTTGCGACGACGAATTATGTGGTGATCGCGGGCGAGACCCGCGGTCCCGCCTCCATCACCAAGGAAAAGATCGATGCCGCGGCCCGCAAGGCCATCAGGGACATCGGCTATGAGCAGTCCGGCTTCCACTGGGAGACGGCGAAGATCGTTATCCTCCTCCACAGCCAGTCCGCCGACATCGCTCAGGGCGTGGACGCCGACGGCGAGAAGAAGGAAGAGGGTGCCGGCGACCAGGGCATCATGTTCGGCTATGCCTGCGACGAGACGCCGGAACTCATGCCGGCGCCGCTCTATTATTCCCACAAGATCCTGAAGCTGCTGGCCGACGCCCGCCACTCGGGCAAGGAGAAGGTTCTGGGCCCCGATGCCAAGAGCCAGGTCTCGGTCATCTACAAGAACGGCAAGCCGGTGGGTGTCAGCCAGATCGTGGTGTCCCACCAGCACCTCGACGAGAGCCTGTCCTCCAAGGACATGCTGAAGTTGGTGAAGCCCTTCGTGAAGAAGGCCCTGCCCAAGGGCTGGATCACGGACGACACGGTGTGGCACGTGAACCCCACGGGCAAGTTCTTCATCGGCGGCCCGGATGGCGACACCGGCCTCACCGGCCGCAAGATCATCGTCGACACCTATGGCGGTGCGGCCCCGCATGGCGGCGGCGCCTTCTCCGGCAAGGACCCCACCAAGGTGGACCGCTCCGCGGCCTATGCCGCGCGCTACCTGGCCAAGAACGTGGTGGCGGCGGGGCTCGCCAAGCGCTGCACGATCCAGCTCTCCTATGCCATCGGCGTGGCCCAGCCCCTCTCGATCTATGTCGACACCCACGGCACGGGCAAGGTGCCGGAGGCGAAGCTCGAGAAGGTGCTGTCGAAGATCATGGACCTCTCGCCGCGCGGCATCCGCACGCACCTCAACCTCAATCGCCCGATCTATGCCCGCACCGCGGCCTATGGCCATTTCGGACGGGCGGCGGAGAAGGACGGCGGCTTCTCCTGGGAGAAGACCGACCTCGTGAAGGCGCTCAAAGCCGCGGTGAAGTGATTGGCGGGACGGGCCGTCAATCCGGCCCGGATTGCTGAGTATCCTCTCTTCATGCCGTCACCCCGGCGCAGGCCGGGGTCCAGCGCTGGGCGATTGCCATGCGGAAGGAAAGCTGGAGTCCGGCCTTCGCCGGAATGACGGCCAAAAAAGCGAGCCGGATTGACTTGAACGCCCGTTGCTTCACCGAAACCGAAAAACGCTTCCAGTTCTACGGGCGGCGCAAGGGGAAATCCTTGCGCCGTCATCATTCGGAACTGATGGAGCAGCTGCTGCCGCATCTGCGCGTGGCGCTGGATGACCCGCTGTCCGGCATGGGCGAGCGGCGCTGGCTGGAGATCGGCTTCGGCGGGGGCGAGCACCTCGCGCACCAGGCGGAGCTTCACCCGCACCTTTCCTTCATCGGGGCGGAGCCCTTCGTCAACGGCGTCGCCAAGATGCTGGCGCTGGTGGAGGAGAAGAACCTCGCCAATGTGAAGATCCACGACGGCGACGCGCGGCCTCTGCTGGAGGCGCTTCCCGAGGCGAGCTTCGAGCGCATCTACCTGCTCTACCCGGACCCCTGGCCCAAGGCCCGCCACAACAAGCGCCGCTTCGTGAGCCAGGAGAACCTGGGCCATTTCCACCGGGTGCTGAAGCCGGACGGCCTGTTCCTGTTTGCCAGCGACATCGAGGATTATGTCGCCTGGACGCGCGAACACGTGGCCCGCCACGGTGGCTTCGCGGAGGAGGGTGACCCTTCACAGCCTTACGAGAACTGGATCCAGACCCGCTACGAGGCCAAGGCCCGGCATGAGGGGCGGGGGTCGAGCTATCTGAGGTTCAGGAAGGTCTGACGCCGCCCCGGAACCTGCTTCCTCTGCCGCTTCTTCAGCGGGAGAGGACGATGCCTCGGCCCGGTGCCGCCGAAACCACAACCCCTTGCGGAAGGGGCGGGAAACGACTATATCCCGTCCAACTTAGGTTCACTCACATAGCCACGAAAGTGGAGATCGCGAGTGGGTCCCGGTCCGGGGCCCGCTTTTTTTATTGCCTGAAAGGGCTTTCGATGACGACCGAGACAGAGACGAGACTGGCCCGCGAGACGGGCCCCGCACAGCGGGTGGCGGCCCTCGCCGAGCCGGTGCTGGCCGACATGGGCTTCAGGCTCGTGCGGGTGAAGATGAGCGGGCCGACGCTGCAGATCATGGCGGAGCGCCCCGACGGCACCTTCACCATCGACGATTGCGAGGCGGTGAGCCGGGCGATGTCGCCCATCCTCGACGTCGAGGACGTGATTTCATCGCGCTATCATCTCGAGGTGTCTTCCCCCGGCATCGACCGGCCGCTGGTGCGCCCCTCCGATTTCGAGGCCTGGGCGGGCCATGAGGTGAAGATCGAGATGGCCGTGCCGGTGGCCGGCCGCAAGCGCTTCAAGGGCAATCTCGAAGGCTACGCGGACGGCGAGGTGCGCCTCTTCATCGAGAACCCGGAAGGCGCCGCGAAGGACCCGGTGCTGATCGGCGTTCCCTTCGCCGACATTTCCGATGCCAAGCTCGTCCTGACGGACGAACTGATCGAGGCCGCCAGGAGCCGCCTGCCCGTCAAGGGCTATGGCGACGGCGCCGAGATCGACGAAGACCAGATTTCGCAAGAGAGGAGCGAAGACAATGGCTGATTATGGCGTGAGCGCAAACCGGCTCGAACTCCTGCAGATCGCGGACGCCGTGGCGCGCGAGAAGTCGATCGACAAGTCCGTCGTGCTCCATGCGATGGAAGAGGCGGTGCAGAAGGCCGCCAAGGCGCGTTATGGCGCCGAGAACGACATCATCGCCGAGATCGACCCGCGCACCGGCGAAACCCGCCTGCAGCGCCTGCTCCTCGTCGTCGACGCGGTCGAGAACGAGGCGACCCAGATCAGCCTCGCCGACGCACAGCGCCGCAACCCGGCCGCCAACATCGGCGACCAGATCGCGGAATCGCTGCCGCCCATCGAGTTCGGCCGCATCGCCGCGCAGAACGCCAAGCAGGTGATCGTGCAGAAGGTGCGCGACGCCGAGCGCGACCGCATGTATGCCGAGTACAAGGACAGGATCGGCGAGATCGTCCATGGCGCGGTGAAGCGCGTGGAATATGGCAACGTGATCGTCGACCTGGGCCGCGGCGAGGGCATCATCCGCCGCGACGAGTCGCTGCCGCGCGAAACCTTCCGCCCCGGCGACCGGGTGCGCGCCTATGTCTATGACGTGCGCCGCGAGCAGCGCGGGCCGCAGATCTTCCTGTCCCGCACGCATCCTGAATTCATGGCCCGCCTGTTCGGCCAGGAAGTGCCGGAAATCTATGACGGCGTCGTCGAGGTGGTGGCGGTGGCGCGCGACCCCGGCAGCCGCGCCAAGATCGCGGTGCGCTCCAAGGACGGCTCGATCGATCCCGTGGGCGCCTGCGTCGGCATGCGCGGCAGCCGCGTGCAGGCGGTCGTCAACGAGCTCCAGGGCGAGAAGATCGACATCATCCAGTGGACGCAGGACGTCGCCTCCTTCGTGGTGAACGCGCTGGCGCCCGCCGAAGTCTCCAAGGTCGTGCTGGATGAGGAATCCGAGCGCATCGAGGTGGTGGTGCCGGACGAGCAGCTCTCGCTCGCCATCGGCCGGCGCGGGCAGAACGTGCGCCTTGCCTCGCAGCTCACCGGCTGGGACATCGACATCATGACCGAGGCCGAGGAGTCCGAGCGCCGCCAGAAGGAATTCGCGGCCCGCACCGAACTCTTCGTCAATGCGCTGGACGTCGACGAGACGCTGGCCCAGCTCCTGGCCTCCGAGGGCTTCGCCAATGTGGAGGAGGTGGCCTATGTCGACCTCCGCGAGATCGCCTCGATCGAGGGGCTGGACGAGCAGACGGCGGAAGAGCTGCAGAACCGGGCGCGCGAGTTCCTCGACCGGCAGGCGGCCGAACTCGACCAGCGCCGCATCGAACTGGGCGTGCTGGACGAGCTGAAGGAGATCGAGGGCCTGTCGCCCGCCATGCTCGTGGCGCTGGGCGAGGCCGGCATCAAGTCCGTCGAGGACCTCGCCGGCTGCGCCACCGACGAGCTCATCGGCTGGACCGAGAGGAAGCCCGGCGGTGCGGTGAAGCACAAGGGTGCCCTCTCCGACCTCGAAGTGGCTTCCGACGAGGCCAATGACTTCATCATGAAGGCCCGCATCAAGGCGGGCTGGATCGAGGCTCCCGCCGCACCCGAGGCGGAAGAGGCCGGCGAGGTGGAAGCCTGAGCCAGACCAGCGGATCACCGGATACGGAGGCGGACCAGCCCTTGGCGGACCGCATGTGCATCCTCACGCGCGAGGTGAAGGACGAGGCGGAACTGATCCGCTTCGTCCGGAGCCCGGACGGCGTGGCGGTGCCCGACCTTGCCCGCAAGCTGCCGGGGCGCGGCGTGTGGGTCAGCCTCGACAGGAAGAGCCTGGCCGAGGCGATGAAGCGGAAGCTGTTTTCCAAAGCCTTCCAGGCAGAGACCACAATGCCGCCCGATCTTCCCGATATGGTGGCGAAATTGCTCCGCCAGCAGGCCCTTTCCCTTCTCTCGCTCGCCAAGAAGGCGGGTGAGGCCGTCGCGGGCTTCATGAAGGTTGAGGAAATGCTGGGCCGGGGCCGGGCGAAATTGCTGTTCCATGGAACGGACGCCGCGCCGGACGGTTGCAGGAAACTGGACAAGATGGCAGAGCCGAGCGTCGAGAAGATCGTTCTTTTCGAAACGCGTGAATTGGATTTGGCTTTTGGCCGCCCAAATGTGGTACATGCTGCCGTGGCCAAGGGAGGGCTTGCCGAGAAGCTCTCCGCCGCCGTGCGCCGGATCGATACGTTTGAGGGCCTCCGCACTGGGCCCACCGAGGACCTGAAGAGAAAAGATGACTGATAACAACGACAAAGACCGGAAGCCCGAAGGCAACCGCCCGGGTGCCGGGACATTGACCCTCAAGCGCCCCTCGATCGAGCAGAGCAAGGTTAAGCAGAGCTTCGGCGCAGGACGCTCGAAGACCGTGGTCGTCGAGACCAAGCGCAAGCGGTTCGACGACAAGCCGGCCTCGGGCGCCGAGCCGCGTCCGGCGTTCCAGCAGCAGCCGCGCGTGACGCCCGTCACCCCCGCGCCGCCGTCCAACACGCAGACGCCCTCGCCGCCGCGGCCGCAGTCCACGCAGCGCTCCGGCGTCGTGCTCCGCACCCTGACCGCGGAAGAGAAGGAGGCGCGTGACCGCGCTCTCGCCGGCGCGCGCGTGCGCGAGGCCGAGGACCGCAAGCGCCAGGAAGAGGAAGCCAAGCGCCGCGCCGAGCAGGAAGAGCGCGACCGCATCGAGCGCGAGGCCGCCGCCAAGCGCAAGGCCGAGGAAGAGGCCCGCCACAAGGCCGAGGAAGACGCACGCCGCAAGGCGGACGAAGCCGCCAAGAGGCTCGCCCCGCGCGCGCCCGGCGGACAGAACGCCAATGTCGTGACGCCCGCGACCGCGCCCACCAAGCCGATGACCGGCAAGGCGGCGCCCGCCCCCGTGAAGCGCTCGCACGACGAAGAGGAAGCGCCGCGCCGCACCTTCCCAGGTGCCGTGAAGCGCGAGATCAAGGCGCCGGTTCCGGCGCGCCCGACCAAGGTGGGCGAAGCCGACAAGCGCCGCGGCCGCCTCTCGGTCGGCAATGCGCTGAACGAGGATGACGAGCGCGCCCGCTCCGTCGCGGCCTTCCGCCGCCGCACCGAGCGCCTCAAGAAGCAGACCCAGGGGTTCCAGATGCCCACCGAGAAGGTGAGCCGCGAAGTGGTGATCCCGGAAGCGATCACCATCCAGGAGCTCGCCAACCGCATGGCCGAGCGCGCGGTCGACATCATCAAGTTCCTGATGAAGCAGGGCGAGATGCACACGATCAACGACGTGATCGATGCCGACACCGCCCAGCTGGTGGCCGAGGAAATGGGCCACAAGGTCAAGCGCGTGTCGGAATCCGACGTGGTCGAGGGCCTCGCCGGCGACACCGATGCGCCCGAGCAGCTCAAGCCGCGTCCGCCGGTCGTCACCATCATGGGTCACGTCGACCACGGCAAGACCTCGCTTCTCGACGCGCTGCGCAAGACCAACGTCGTCTCCGGCGAAGCCGGCGGCATCACCCAGCACATCGGCGCCTATCAGGTCGACACGCCCAACGGCGTCGTCACCTTCATCGACACGCCCGGCCACGAGGCCTTCACCTCGATGCGCGCGCGCGGTGCGAAGGCCACCGACATCGTCGTGCTGGTCGTCGCCGCCGATGACGGCGTCATGCCGCAGACGGTGGAAGCCATCAACCACGCCCGTGCGGCCAATGTGCCGATCATCGTGGCGATCAACAAGATCGACAAGCCTGCCGCCAATCCGATGCGCGTCAGGAACGAACTGCTGCGCTACGAGATCGTGGTCGAAAGCATGGGCGGCGACACGCTCGAAGTCGAAGTGTCGGCACTCAAGGGCACCAACCTCGACCGCCTGCTCGAAGTCATTCTTCTGCAGTCGGAAGTTCTCGACCTCAAGGCCAACCCGGACCGCGAGGCCGGCGGCATGGTGGTCGAAGCCCAGCTCGACAAGGGTCGTGGCCCGGTCGCGACCGTGCTCGTGCAGCGCGGCACGCTGAAGCTCGGCGACATCTTCGTGGCAGGCTCCGCCTGGGGCCGCGTGCGCGCCCTCGTCAACGACAAGGGCCAGCAGGTCAAGGAAGCCTTCCCCTCGACTCCGGTCGAGGTGCTGGGTCTCAACTCGGCACCCGAGGCCGGTGACCAGTTCGACGTCGTGCCGAATGACGCCCGCGCCCGCGAGGTCACCGAATATCGTGAGCGCAAGCGCCGCGAGAGCCGCGGCGCAGCCTCGGCGCGTTCGTCGCTCGAGCAGATGATGTCCGCCATCAAGGAGGGTGCCACCGAGTTCCCGATCCTCGTCAAGGCGGACGTGCAGGGCTCGGCGGAAGCCATCGTCCAGGCGCTGGAGAAGATCGGCAACACCGAGATCAAGGCGCGCGTCATCCACTATGCGGTGGGCGGCATCAACGAGTCCGACATCGGGCTTGCGGAAGCCTCCAAGGCGGTGGTGCTGGGCTTCAACGTCCGTGCGAGCGCCCAGGCGCGCGATGCGGCGGAACGGGCCGGCATCGAGATCCGCTACTACAACATCATCTATGACCTGGTTGACGACATCAAGCAGGCCATGGCGGGCAAGCTGGCGCCGGAACTGCGCGAAACCTTCCTCGGCAATGCGCGGATCCTCGAGGTCTTCAACATCACCAAGGTCGGCAAGGTTGCGGGCTGCCAGGTCACCGAAGGCACCGTGCAGCGCGGCGCCAAGGTGCGCCTCATCCGCGACAACGTGGTCATCCACGAAGGCACGCTCTCGACCCTCAAGCGCTTCAAGGACGAGGTCAAGGAAGTGCCGGTGGGCCAGGAATGCGGCATGGCCTTCGAGAACTACCAGGACATCCGCGCGGGCGACATCATCGAGTGCTTCCGCGTGGAGAAGGTCCAGCGCACGCTGGACTGAGGTCAAGAGATGAGCAAGGGCAGCGCCCCGTCCCAACGCCAGCTCCGCGCAGGCGAGCTGATCCGCCACGCGCTGGCGGACATCTTCCTGCGCGGCGAATCGGGTGACCCCGATCTCGAGCGGCTGAACCCCACCGTCGTCGAGGTGCAGATGTCGCCCGACCTCAAGATCGCCACGGCCTTCGTGCGCACGCTTCAGCAGGGCAAGGAAAAGCCCCTGCTGGAGGCGCTGAACCGCAACCGGCGCTACATTCGCGGCCTGGTGGCCCCGAAGCTGGAGATGAAGTTCACGCCGGAGATCCGCTATCGGGTCGATACCGCGCTGGACTATGCCAGCCACATCGACGAGATCCTCCGCAGCCCGGAAGTGGCGCGGGATCTCGAGAAGAAGTGAACCACTGAAGCCGTCATCCCGGCGAAGGCCGGGATCCCGCTTTCTCCCCACCTCCTTTCCGCCCAAAGCTGGACCCCGGCCTTCGCCGGGGTGACGGAAGATTAGAATGAAGCGACAGAAAAATCCCGTCCATGGCTGGGTCATCCTCGACAAGCCCCATGGCATGACGTCCACGCAGGCCGTGGGCAAGGTGCGCTGGCTGTTCAATGCCGAGAAGGCGGGCCATGGCGGCACGCTGGACCCGCTGGCCTCCGGCCTCCTGCCCATTGCCCTGGGGGAGGCGACCAAGACCGTCTCCTACGCGATGGACGGGCGGAAAGTGTACCGCTTCACCGCCGCCTTCGGCGAGGAACGGACGACGGACGATCTCGAAGGCGAGGTGACCGTCACATCGGCTCGCCGCCCCACGAAGGAAGAAATCGAGTCGATACTTCCGCGCTTCACGGGCGAGATCATGCAGGCCCCGCCGGCTTATTCAGCCATCAAGGTGGATGGCGAGCGGGCCTATGACCTCGCTCGCGCCGGCGAGGCGGTGGAACTGGCCGAACGCCCGGTCCTGATCGAGGCGCTGCGCATGGTCGACATGCCGGACCCGGACCACGCCACCTTCGAGGTGACCTGCGGGAAGGGAACCTACATCCGCTCCCTGGCGCGCGACATGGCCCGGGCGCTGGGAACCGCCGCGCATGTCTCCATGCTCCGGCGGGTCGCGGTCGGGCCGTTCACCGAAGCCCATATGATTTCGCTGGAAAACCTGACGGAAGTCAGCCATAACGCCCCCGGCGGAAACGCCATGAATGGGGTTCTTCTTGCCCTTGAGACCGTGCTGGACGGCATCCCGGCACTGGCCGTCGATGAAGAGAAGGCCCGACGCCTGAGGCTCGGACAGAATGTCCTGCTCAGAGGCGCGAATGCTCCCATCGTGTGTGACGCGGTCCTGGTGATGAGTGGCGGCAAGCCGCTCGGCATCGGCCAGATCAGCGAGGGAATGCTCAAGCCGAAGCGTTTGTTCAACCTCTAACCACTTATTGGAGATGACCGAATGACCATGACTGCCGAGCGCAAGGTCGCTCTCGTGAAGGAATTCGCCACGAAGCCGGGTGACACCGGTTCGCCCGAAGTCCAGGTTGCGATCCTGACGGAACGCATCAACTACCTCACCGACCATTTCAAGACCCACAAGAAGGACAATCATTCCCGCCGTGGGCTCCTGACGATGGTCAGCAAGCGCCGTTCGCTTCTCGACTACCTGAAGCGTATCGACGATCAGCGTTACCAGACGCTCATCAAGCGCCTCGAGATCCGCCGCTAGACAGCGGTTCCCGAGAACAAGTACGAGCGGGCGGATCACCGAGTAGCCGCCCGCGTCCCCTCTCCAAGAGTCCGGCAATAGGGCCGGTCTCCCACAGGCCCAAAGGGGATGCCGTCCACAGTGGTGGTGCACGTTTTTCAAGCGGCGGCGAAGGGCACAAAGGAAGATCCATATGTTCAAGATCGACGTCGAAGAAATTCAATGGGGCGGACAGACGCTGCGCCTCGAAACCGGCCGCATGGCCCGCCAGGCCGATGGCGCGGTGCTCGCCTCACTCGGTGAGACCACCGTCCTCGCAACCGCCGTTGCCGAACGTTCGGCGAAGCCGGGGATCGACTTCTTCCCCCTCACCGTCAACTACCAGGAAAAGACCTATGCCGCCGGCAAGATCCCCGGTGGTTACTTCAAGCGCGAAGGCCGCCCGACCGAGCGCGAGACGCTGATCTCGCGCCTGATCGACCGCCCGATCCGCCCGCTCTTCGTCGAGGGCTTCCGCAACGAGACGCAGGTGATCGCCACCGTTCTCTCCTACGACCTCGAGAACGACACCGACATCCTCGCCCTCGTCGCGTCCTCGGCGGCACTCACCCTCTCGGGCATTCCCTTCATGGGTCCGGTCGGTGCGGCGCGCGTCGGCTACATCAACGGCGAGTACGTGCTGAACCCGACCATCGAGCAGCAGAAGCTGTCGAGCCTCGACCTCGTCGTCGCCGGCACGCAGGACGCGGTTCTGATGGTCGAGTCGGAAGCCAAGGAACTCTCCGAAGAGATCATGCTGGGCGCCGTCATGTTCGGCCATCGCGGCTTCCAGCCGGTCATCGAGGCGATCATCCGCCTCGCCGAGCGGTCCTCGCGCGAGCCGCGTGACTTCACCCCGCCGGACGTGGACGCGCTGTACAACCAGGTCAAGGCGATTGCCGAGGCCGATGTTCGCGCCGCCTATGCGATCCCCGCGAAGGAAGCCCGTCATGAGGCCGTCGCCAAGGCGAAGGACAAGGTCATGGCGGCGCTGACGGGTGACGACAAGCCCGACGCACCGCCCGCCAACAAGATCGGCGAGGCCTTCAAGCACCTCGAGAAGGATGTCGTCCGCAACGCCATCCTCGATACCGGCCACCGCATCGACGGCCGCGACACCAAGACGGTCCGCCAGATCATCGCGGAAGCGAGCGTTCTGCCGCGCACCCACGGTTCGGCCCTGTTCACCCGCGGCGAGACGCAGGCCCTGGTGGTCACGACGCTCGGCACCGGCGAAGACGAGCAGTACATCGACTCGCTCGACGGCACGACCAAGGGCACCTTCATGCTGCACTACAATTTCCCGCCCTTCTCGGTCGGTGAAACGGGCCGCATGGGCGCCACGGGCCGCCGCGAGATCGGCCACGGCAAGCTCGCCTGGCGCGCCATCCACCCGCTGCTGCCCCCGCAGGACCAGTTCCCCTACACGATCCGCGTCGTCTCGGAGATCACCGAGTCGAACGGCTCGTCCTCCATGGCCTCGGTCTGCGGCGCTTCGCTGTCCCTCATGGACGCCGGCGTGCCGCTGAAGGCGCCCTGCGCCGGCATCGCCATGGGCCTCATCAAGGAAGGTGAGCGCTTCGCGGTGCTCTCCGACATCCTGGGCGACGAGGACCACCTCGGCGACATGGACTTCAAGGTGGCCGGGACCAGCGAAGGCATCACCTCGCTGCAGATGGACATCAAGATCACCGGCATCACCGAAGACATCATGAAGACGGCGCTGTGGCAGGCCAAGGACGGCCGGCTGCACATCCTCGACAAGATGTCGGAAGCCCTCACGGGTGCGCGCGCCTCGCTGGGCGAGCATGCGCCGCGCATCGAGACGATGAAGATCCCGACCGACAAGATCCGCGAAGTGATCGGCACCGGCGGCAAGGTCATCCGCGAGATCGTGGAGAAGACCGGCGCCAAGATCGACATCCAGGACGACGGCACCGTGAAGGTCGCCTCTTCGTCCGGCGCCTCGATCGACGCCGCCGTGAAGTGGATCAAGTCCATCGTCATGGAGCCGGAAGTGGGCGAGATCTATGACGGCAAGGTCGTCAAGGTCGTCGACTTCGGCGCCTTCGTGAACTTCTTCGGTTCGCGCGACGGCCTGGTGCATGTGTCCGAACTGGCTTCGAAGCGCGTCAACAAGGTCTCGGACGTCGTCAACGAGGGTGACACCGTGAAGGTGAAGCTCCTGGGCTTCGACAACCGCGGCAAGGTGCGCCTGTCGATGAAGCAGGTCGACCAGGTGACGGGCGAGGACATCTCCAAGAAGCAGGCCGCGGAAGAGGCCTCCGGCGAGGCTGCACCGAAGGGCGAATGATCGTCCGGATACGGACGAAAGGTTGAGGCGCGGGCGGCAACGCCCGCGCCTTTTTCGTTGGGGTTGCAGGTTCCGCCCACAATGATGCGCGGCGAAGCGCGCAAATCATGTCAAGCTGTGGTGCCCGTCACAGGCGGCGGTGACGGCACGAGGCAGAGATGCTGTTCCACATCATAGGGAGAACGACATGAGGACTTTGCGTCAGGGAGCGCTCGCTCTCGCTTTCAGCGTTGCGCTGCTGGTTCCGGCCGGGGCGGCGGAGGTTTCGGCGAAGCGCGGCGCACAGGTGGCTGTCACCAACGGCTGCCATGACTGCCATACGGGCGGATATCTCGAATCGGGTGGAAAGTTCGACCCAGCCGCCGCGCTCAAGGGCACGGGGCTGGGCTGGCAAGGCCCGTGGGGCACCACCTATCCGGCCAATCTCCGCATCACCGCCAGGGAGAAGGGCAGCGAGGACGGCTTCGTGAACTATCTCAAGACCTTCGAGGCCCGCCCGCCCATGCCCTATTTCAATGTCCATGCGATGGATGAGAGCGACATGCGGTCCCTCTACCAATACATCGTCTCGCTGGGCGAGCCCGGGGACGACGTCCCGGATTATCTTCCTCCCGGCCAGGAGCCCAAGACGCCCTACATCGTGATCGCGCCGCCCATCATGCCGAAGGGGTGAGTGCTATAACGTCACCGATGCGCCGGCTGGCTTGACCGGCGCATTCCTTGGCCACCGCCCGAAAAGCACACGCGGGGTCAGGCCCGCGTGTGATGAGAATGGGCAGTGACTTACTTACTTGCTCGGCAGCATCACCGTGTCGATCACGTGGATGATGCCGTTGTCGGTCATGATGTCCGCCTTCACCACCTTGGCATTGTCGACGGTCACGCCGTCAGCGCCCTTGGTGATGGCGAGCGTGCGGTCCGGCTTGGCCTTCAGCGTGCGGACATGGAAGGGGCCGGCCAGCATCTGGTTGGAGGCGAGCTTGCGGGGCACCACGTGATAGGTGAGGATTGCGACGAGCTGGTCCTTGTTCTCGGGCTTCAGCAGGTTCTCCACCGTTCCGGCCGGGAGCTTGGCGAAGGCCTCGTCGGTGGGCGCGAAGACGGTGATGTTCTGCGTGGTGGCCAGCGCATCCGCAAGGCCCGCGGCCTGCGCGGCGGCGAGGAGCGTGTTGAAGCTGCCGGCGGACTTGGCCGTCTCCACGACATTGGCGGCGGAGGCAGAGGCAGCGCCGAGGCAAAATGCGGCTGCTGCCGCAAGAATGGTCTTGTGCATGGTGGCTCCGGATGGACAGGTGAAAGTCGTGCGGAGCATCATTGCCGTCCGCAACCGGGATAACGGATGCCGCACCGCTGCGGATTGCCGCGGATCCCTCACGACTTCGTGAGGGGTCAGGGCCCGGCGCGCAGGCCCCGGGCTTCGGCATAGGCGAGGCACTCCTTCCAGGAGCGGATGCTGGCGCTGGTCGTGGGCGAGTGGAGCGAGGTGGCCGCAGCGGCATTGCCGAGGTCGAGGCAGCGGTCGAGCGGCCAGTCCTCGTGGAGGCCGAAGAGCACGCCCGCGTAGAAGGCATCGCCCGCCCCGGTGGAGCCTGCGATCTCCGACTGCCCGACCTTGACGGAGGGTCGCTTCGCGACGCTGCCGTCGCGGCGCAGGGCCACCGCGCCATCCGGGTGGTGCACGCCGGCGAGCTCCGTGACGCCCATGTCGAGCAGCTTGCGGCAGGCGGCCTCCGCCGCCGTCCAGGACAGGCTTCCGCCCGGGGCCACGTCGATGCCGGTGAGGCTTCCCGCCTCGTAGTCGTTCACCACGAAGATGTCGCACAGCGGCAGGCAGGGCGTCACATGCTTGCGCAGTGCGTCGGCGGGCGCGGGGCAAAGCTCGAGGCAGGTCTTCATGCCGCGCTCGCGCGCCGTGCGCAGAAGGGTGCGCCAGCCGTCGCTCTCGTCCATGGCGCGGGCGAGGCCGGGGCTTCCGAGATAGTAGAGCTTGGCGTTGCTGCCCTCGGGCGGCATCAGGTGCCGCGCCGTCATCACGTTGTTGCAGCCCATCTGCGCGAAGAAGGTGCGCCGTCCCGTGTCCTGGCAGGACATGACGTGGGTGTGGCTCGTCACCGTGCCGGGGATCACGCTCACATGCGAGGTGTCGAGGCCATAGCCCCGCGCGCTGGCCAGCATCGTCTCGCCATAGGCGTCGTCGCCCGCGGTGGCGAGCAGCGTCACCGGGAAGTTGGCGCCGAGCTTCAGGAGCCCGGCGCCCGCATTGTGCGGCGGGCCGCCGGCCGCGAACTCCGTCCGGTCGATGAAGGCGAGGGTCTCCTCCGCCGGCCAATGGTCGATGATGTGGATGACGTCGAGGACCACGATGCCGGCGAGGACGATGCCCTGCCTGCTCATTTCCCGTAGCCCTCGAGCGTGGGCTCGGTGATGCGGAGATCGTCCTCCAGCGCGCGCTTGGGCGCCAGGCCCTTGGCGGCGAGCTTCGCATGGTAGCTCCGCACCGCCTCCTCCGCCGTCACCTGGCGTTCGATGACGGGGCGGAAATGCGCCACGAGGTCCAGCGGGCTTTCCGCGAGGTTGATCTTGCGGCCGAAGAGCGCGACCCTCGCGCCGGATTTCTCGCCCTGTGCCAGAAGCTCGAAGCAGTCGCGCGTGGTGCCGGCGGAACCGCCGAGGATGCCGATGACGAGGCCGGGGTCATGGCTCGCCAGTTCCTCCATCGCCCTGCGGCCGTTGAAGGGCATCTTGAGGAAGAGCGGGCGCTCCACCCTGGCCATGCCGGCCAGCACGCGCATGATCATGTCGTTGACGTAGAAGGGCATCTCCTCCGCGCTCAGGTTCTGCGGCGCGTTGGGATTGAAGATCTCGAGGAAGTGGCGGAACGTGTGGCGCACCGCATCCTCGCGGAAGGCGCGGTAGGCCTCGACCGTCGCATAGTCCCGCTCGAGGATGTTGTTGAAGGTCACCGAATAGAGGCCGAGGTCGCAGAAGTCCCGCACATGGGCGAGGTTCGCCGTGCGCCAGGGGCGGGACGGCTCCTTCGCATAGCCGGCACCACGCGGCAGCCAGATGTCCGTCGTGTCATTGGCGCGGATGGCGGGTGTCACGGCCGAGGCGGCGAACAGGCCCTCGGCGGCGAGCGGCTCGATGTTGGCGACGGCCCCCAGCATCACGTCCATCTCGCCCTGGCTGACGATGTCGCGGATCGACTGGCGGAACTGCGGGATGGAGCGGTGCGGGCCGGACTGGTCCAGATAGTCGAGGGCGCCCGTGCCCTTCACGCCGAAGGCATAGTCCGGGTCCTTGGCATCGGCGAGGATGAAATCCCGCGGCTTGTAGTTGCCGGCGGCGATGGTCTGGAGCTTGGCGTCGAGCGATTTCACGGGGCATCTGTCCTGAAAGTTGTTCTGATGCCGTTTCTTGTACCAGCAGGCGTGGGGCGGACAACGCCATTGTTGGGCTTTTCCTTTGGCCGATGCCGTTGCAGGATGGCGGTCATGACAAATCTCGTGATGATCCCCGCGTTCGGCTGCGACGAGAGGCTCTATGCCGCGATCGCGCCGCTGCTGCCCGCCAATGTGCTGACCTCCACCCTTATCTGCGACGGCGACACTTTCGCTGCCTGCGTGGAGCAGGTGCTGGCCCGGGCACCTGAGCAGTTCGTGATCCTGGGAACCTCCTTCGGCGGCCGCGTGGCGCTGGAGACCGCGCTTGCCGCGCCGGGCCGCGTGCGCGGCCTTGTCGTGATCGGCTCAGGCCCCGGCCCCGTGGCGGACCCGCGCGCGGGGCTTCGCCGCTCCGAGCGGCTGAGGGCAGGCGAATACGCGGCGGTGGCGGCCGAGATGGGCGACATGATCGCGGACATGGAAGGCCCCAACGGCCCCGCCACGCGCGAGGCCTTTATCGAGATGTGCGCCACGCTAGGCCCCGACGTGATGACGCGCCAGTCCGATGCGCTGGCCAAACGGCAAGACCTGCGGCCGCGCCTCGCAGAGATCGCCTGCCCCGCGCTGATGCTGTGGGGCGTCAATGACAGGTTCTCGCCCGCCGGTGACGGGCTGGCGATGGCGGCGGCCATCCCCGACGGCCGCTTCGTGGAAATCGCCCGCTGCGGCCATTTCCCGAGCCTCGAATATCCGGAGGAGACGGCGGCCGCCATCGACCACTGGATGGAGGACGCGCGGCTCGCCCCTACTGTTTGAGGCTGGCGAGATATTCGCCGATGGCGAGGATGTCGGCTTCCGGCAATTGCGAGATGTTGCGCTGGACCTGGCCCATGCCGCCTGACGAGATCTTGTCGTAGCCCAGCATCTCGCCGAATTGCAGGGCGGAGGCGATGTCCTTCGCGTCCTCGTAGCGGCCGCGCTCGATCAGGCCGCGCAGGCTCGGCACGCGGCCCGTCCCCTCGGGGTGGGGGCCGCCGGCGAAGGCGCTTGCGGTGTCGAGCGCCATGAACGTGTTGCGCGGCGTGTGGCACTCGGCGCAGTGGCCGGGGCCGTTCACCAGATAGGCGCCGCGGTTCCAGCTTGCGGATTGCGCAGGCTCGGGAGCCCAGGGCGTGGTGTCCAGCCCGATCCGCTTCCACAGGCCGATGCCCCGGCGCAGCAGGGGGGCCATGGGAATCTCCGCCGCGCGCTCCGGCGATGTCACGGGGGGAAGCGTTGCGAGATAGGCCCTGATGTCGAGCACGTCCTCGACCTTCATGCGGGCGTAGGAGGTGTAGGGCAGGGCGGGGACGAGATGTTCCCCTTCCGGCGAGATGCCGCGTTGCACCGCGTTGACGAACTGGATGTCGGTCCAGCGGCCGATGCCGGTTTCGGGATCGGGGGTCAGGTTCGCCGGGTAGAAGGTGCCGACCGGCGTCTTGAGGGGCGCGCCGCCCGCGGGCAGTGCTGGGTCCACGTCCTTCAGGTCGGGCGAGGGCAGGTGGCAGGAACGGCAACCCGCCGCGTTGTAGAGCAACTGGCCGTTGGCCACGTTCGGCTCGTGCTGCGGCAGCGCGGCGGCCTCGAGCGGCTCGGGCGCGCTCAGAAGCCAAAGGGCCCCCAGCCCCAGCGCCGCGAGGAGCGCCAGGGCAAGGAGCGTGCGTGTCGCGGGGGTCCGCAGGGGCTTGCCCTCAGTCGTCAGCCTGGCGGTACTTTTCGTGGCAGCTCTGGCAGCTCTTGCCGAGGTCCGGGAAGGCGGCCTTGAAGGCGGCTTCGTCGGCGGCGGCCTTCACCGCGGTCATGGCCTTGACATATTGCCCGCCGGCCGCTTCGAAGCCGGCCTTGTCGGTCCAGATTTCCAGCTTGGCTTCGGTCTTCACCGCGCCGCCGGGCTTCGTGTCGTCGCCCCACCAGTCGGCCCAGCCGGCGCATGCCGCCTCGCTCGCGGCGATGGCGGCGTCGAAGGCGGCCTTGTCATAGGGCTTCTCGCCCTTGATGACGGGGACCATCACCTTCATCATCTTGCCATTGGCCTTCATGCAGGCCTGGCGCGCTTCAATGGGGCCGGTCTCGGCCATGGCCGCGGATGCCAGGCCCAGGGTGAGTGCGGCTGCCGGGATGAGCCCCAGAACGCTCTTCAGAATCATGCTTTCCTCCGTGTTGTGAGACAACGCTGTTGCTTCGCCTTCATCCTAGCTCCTGAAATGAAACCAATTCCATCACAATTCGGTGTCTCCGCAAAGTAACGCGTAACTTTCCGTTCATACTGCCCCAAAACCGCCAATCTCAGGCCTCGCCGCCGCCGCATGACGGATCCAAGAGAACGGGGCAGGGTGATGAGAACAAGGCCGGTATTTTTAGCCTGTCCTTAAGTTTGCAAGCCCAGAGTGAAGTTTGAACGTCGAAAGGGTAAGCACCATGCCGTTAGAGGGGGGCCAGCAAAGCAAGCCTGGCAAGCGCAAGCCGGCGATCAGCCCGGAACTGCGCGAGGTCCTGCACATGCTGAAATCGCTGGAGGCCGAACTGGCGGTGAAGCAGCCGCCGGCCCGCTGACACTGGTCAATGTCCTGGGGCATGAAGGGCGGGGTTTTCCCGCCCTTTTTCGTGCCCGCCGTCCTATCCGCGCAGGACGACGACCGTGTCCCGCGCCGAGGACAGCAGCATGCCCAGCGCCTCATGGCGGGCCGCCTCGGAACAGGCGAGCTGGAACTTCTGCGCCGCCCAGTCCAGCCGCCGCGCCGCGAAGCTGCGGCCCAGCGTGCCGAGCCTCGACACATGCACCAGCATGGCGCCGTCCTTCGGGCCCGTGCGTTCATGCTCGAGCTGCCCGATGCAGCTTTCGATGTCACGGCAGGCGCCGTCCGAAAGCCGCAGCCAGTCGGCATGCGCCACGCTGCGGCGAAGCTCGTGCAGGCGCAGCTCGTCGACGACCGGTGGAAGGACGTCCCGGGGCTGGCCGGGGTCGGCCGGCTGGCGGTTCAGCGCGGCCTTCACCGCCTCATGAAGCTCGTTGCGGTTGGCGGGCTTGGGCAGGGCGATGTCGAAGGTGTCGAGCCAGTCGCCCGTCCTGACCGAATCGGCCAGGAAGGCGGAGAGCGCCATGAGCGGCGTGGCCGCAGCGGGTCCGCCCATGCTGCGGATGGAGCGGGCCGCCGTGATGCCGTCCATGATGGGCATCTCGATGTCGAGCACGATCACGTCGAAGCTGTTCTCGGCGGCGCTCTTCACCGCCTGCTCGCCATGCACCACCGCCTCGACCTCGCAGCCCATGCCCTTCAGCATGGCGGCGGTGACGATGCGCACCGGGTCGCAGTCCTCCGCCAGGAGCAGGCGGGGGCGGCTGCCGTCCGGCGCGCTGAGCTTCAGAGACTTGCGTTCGACGCCCGCGCTCACCACTGCAGCCTCTGCCATCATCCACCGTGACCTGTTCCCTCGAGGCCAGGACGGTAGCGGCCAATGGTTTTCAATTGGTGATCTGGCGGGCGTGAAACAGCCTATGGTTAACCTTTGATGGATTCCGCCTATTTTGTGCCGAACATGCGGTCGCCCGCGTCGCCCAGGCCCGGCACGATATAGCCGTGGTCATTGAGGTGGCTGTCGACGGCGGCGGTGTAGATCGGCACGTCCGGGTGCTGCTCGGCCACGCGGCGCACGCCCTCGGGGGCTGCCAGGAGGCACACCAGGCGCACGTCCTTCGCGCCGCGCTCCTTCAGCTTCGAGATGGCATAGGCGATCGAGTTGCCGGTGGCGAGCATCGGGTCCACCACGATCACCGGGCGCTCGTCGATGTCGGTCGGGACCTTGAAGTAATATTCCACCGGCTGCAGCGTGACGGGGTCGCGGTAGAGGCCGATGTGGCCGATGCGGGCGGAGGGCAGAAGGTCGAGCATGCCTTCGAGAAGGCCGTTGCCGGCACGCAGGATCGACACGATCACCAGCTTCTTGCCCTTGAGGATGGGGGCCTCCATCTCGGCCAGCGGCGTTTCGATGGTCTGCGTGGTCATGGGCAGGTCGCGCGTCACCTCATAGGCCAGCAGCAGGCTGATCTCGCGCAGGAGCTGGCGGAAGACGGCGGAGGGCGTTCCCTTGTCCCGCATCAGGCTGAGCTTGTGCAGCACCAGCGGGTGATCGACCACGACGAGTGATTTGGGAAGCGCTGTCTCGGCCATGGCGTGTCTCCTCTGCAATGCCCATTTCGTTTTGCGGAAAGCCAATCTCGAATTCAAGCGCGGGCGGCACTCATCCACCGATTTGCGCGTTCCGTCCAGGACAGGGCTTGCAAGGGCACCCGGGGTTGCCTATATCCGTAACAAGCGTCGTTACAGAAAGGGGAATGCCATGTCAGCGAATGCGCCCATCCCGGCCGGCACGCGCATCGGCCATGTACACCTCAAGGTGTCCGACCTCCAGCGCGCGCTGGACTTCTACTGCGGTGTCCTGGGCTTCGAACTGCAGCAGATGTATGGCCGCCAGGCGGCCTTCGTCTCCGCCGGGGGCTATCACCACCACATCGGCCTCAATACCTGGGAAAGCGAGGGCGGCTCCCCGCCGCCGCCCGGCACCACGGGGCTGTTCCACGTGGCGATCCTCTATCCGTCCCGCGCCGACCTCGCGGACGCGCTGAGGCGGCTCATCGCCCACAAGGTGCTGCTCGACGGGGCGGCGGACCATGGCGTGTCGGAAGCGCTCTACCTGCATGACCCGGATTTCAACGGCATCGAGCTCTACTGGGACAAACCGGAAGCCCAGTGGCCCCGTAACAAGGACGGAAAGCTGGAGATGGTGACCGAACGCCTCGATCTCCACGATCTCATCAACACGCAACACTGAAGGAAAAGACCAAGATGACGAAAGTTCTCGTGCTTTACTACTCGGCCTGGGGCCACATGGAGCAGATGGCCTATGCCGCCGCCGAGGGTGCCAGGCAAGCGGGCGCCGAGGTGGATGTGAAGCGCGTTCCCGAACTGGTGCCGGAAGACGTGGCCAAGGCCGCCTGGTACAAGCTGGACCAGAAGGCGCCGGTCGCCACGGTCGAAGAGCTCGAGAACTATGACGCCATCATCTTCGGCTGCGGCACGCGCTATGGCACCATGGCTTCCCAGATGCGCAATTTCATCGACCAGACGGGACCGCTCTGGGCCCGGCAGGCGCTGCTCGGCAAGGTGGGCTCCGCGATGACCTCCTCGGCCACCCAGCACGGCGGCCAGGAATCCACGCTCCTCGGCTTCATCCCCACCATGCTTCACCATGGCATGGTCGTCGTCGGCCTGCCTTATACTTACGCGGGCCAGTCGGGCGTCGACGAGATCCGCGGCGGTTCGCCCTATGGCGCCACCACCATCACCAATTCGGACGGCAGCCGCCAGCCGGCAAGCCACGAACTGGACGGCGCCCGCTTCCAGGGCAAGCACGTGGCCGAGATCGCCGCCAAGCTGGCGAAGACGTAAGTATCTCTCACGTTCATCATGCCCGGGCCCGACCCGGGCATCTTCACGAGGGCGGTGCCTGTGGCGATCGCCGGGTCAGGCCCGGCGATGATGAACTCCTTGAAGGCGGCGTTATCCCGCCGCCTTCAGCGCCCTCGGCAGTTCCTCGGCGAGGATGCGCAGGTCGTCTTCCGTGCCTGCCGTGATGCGGATGCAGCGGTTGAGGGGGGCGACACCCGGCATGCGCACGAAGACGCCGGCGGCCACCAGCGCATCGAGCACGCGCTTCGCGTAATCACCGTCGCGCCCGCAGTCCACCGCCACGAAATTGGTGGCGGAGGGAAGGGGCGTGAGGCCGTTGGCGCGGGCGATGGCCGCGATCTGTTCGCGCGCCGCTTTCACCTGTGCGACGACGCCTCTCAGGTGATCCTGGTCGGCCAGTGCCGCGACACCGGCGGCCTGCCCCATGCGGGTGATGCCGAAGTGATTGCGGATCTTGTCAAAGGCGCGGATCACGTCCGCGTGGCCCACGCAATAGCCCAGCCGCATGCCCGCCATGCCATAGGCCTTGGAGAAGGTGCGGAAGCGAAGGACATTCGGGTTCGTGACGTCAAGCGGCGGCAGGGTGCCTTCGGGCGCGAACTCGCCATAGGCTTCGTCCAGCATGAGCAGCGTAGCCTCGGGAAGCCCGCCGATGAAGTCCTGGACGGCGCCCGCCTCCCACCAGCCGCCCATCGGGTTGTCCGGGTTGGCGAAATAGATGAGGCGCGCCTTTTCCTTCAGCGCCAGTTCCAGCAGCGAGGCGGGGTCCTCCCGGTCATTCACGTATGGCGTGGTGACGAGGCGGCCGCCGAAGCCGTTCACATGGAAATTGAAGGTGGGATAGGCGCCGAGCGAGGTGGCTACCGTGACGCCCGGCTCGACGAAGAGACGGACGGCCAGGCCGAAGAGCCCGTCAATGCCTTCTCCCACCATCACGTTCTCGGGCGCGACGCCGAGGTGCGTTGCAAGCGCCGCCCTGATCTCATGGTTTTCGGGATCGCAATACTGCCACACCTCGGGTGCCGCCGCCTGCATGGCGGCGATCACCTTCGGCGAAGGGCCGAACACGCTCTCATTCGCGCCGATGCGCGCGCGGAAGCGCGTGCCGGTGCGGCGCTCCAGCGCCTCCGGGCCCACGAAGGGCACGGAGGACGGGAGCGTTTCGACGAGGGGCGTGAAGGGCAGGCGCATCAGACGTATTTCCGCCAGTCGTGCTCCTCCCGGAAGCCCAGGACTTCGCGGATCTTCCTGTTCGAGAGCGGGGCCTCGTTGCCCACCATCTCGCGCTTCAGCGGAATCTGCGGGCAGTTCTTCTTCAGAAACTCGGCGGTCGGCTCCTTGGTGGTGATGGTGTCGTTCACCGCGTTGAAGACCTGGAAACCGAGCCCGTCCTTCTCGATGCAGAGATGGACGATCTGGCCTAAGTCGCGCGCGTCGATGTAGCTCCAGGCGTTGCGCTTGCGGGTCATCGGCTTCTCGAGGAAGCCCCTGAACATCGGGTATTCATGCGGCTCGATGACGTTGCCGATGCGCAGCGCGTAGATGTCGGCGCCATAGCGCATGGCGAAGGCCTTGGCCGTCTTCTCGTTCACGAGCTTGGAGAGGCCGTAGGAGTCCATCGGATCGATGTCATAGTCCTCTTCCAGGGGGAAGTGGTGGTAGTCCTTGTCGCCTTCCGCGAAGCACACGCCATAGGTCGTCTCGCTCGACGCGATGATGACCTTGCGGATGCCGAGCTTCATGGCGGCTTCGATGATGTTGTAGGTCGAGACCGTGTTGACGGCGAAGGTGGTGTTGTCCGGATTGATCAGCACGCGCGGCACGGCGGCGAAATGGACGACGGCATCCGGCACGCCCGGCACCTTGCCCTGCTCGAAGCCCTCGAAGCCGTAATGCGTGGTGAGCGCGTTGAACACCTGGCCTGAGTCGGTCACGTCCGTGATGAGCGTGTTGACGCCCGGACAGTCCAGCGGCTTCAGGTCGAGGTTGAGGATGTCGTAGCCCTTGGCCTTGAGCCAAGGCACCACGTGCTTGCCTGCTTTGCCTGAACCACCCGTGAACACGATGCGCTTAGCCATTGAAACCCTCCCAGTCTGTGAAGCGGGTGTTGTTAGGAGACTGGCCGCAGGCTGGCAAGAGGCGCGAGGGCTCAGCTGGCCTGCGTCGGGGACTGCGGGGTTTCGCTCGCCGCCATTTCACGCGCGCGGTCGCGGTGCACCTCGGCGTGGACGTCGCCGCCTTCGCCGGGCATGACGACCGGCACGGTGAGGCACAGGCTCTGCGTGGGCAGCACGTTGCGCCAGTCGGAAATCAGCTGGCGGTAGGCCCGGCCCACGTTGCGGATGTTGCGGTCGAGGTCATAGAGGCCCAGCGGGTTCACACGGTTGTTGCGGTGGCGGAGCGCCGTGTCCCAGTCGACCTGGTCGGTGAGGCTGTACCAGGTGAAGCCGACGATCGGCACGCCGCTGTTCCGGACACGGAGCACATTGGCCCATTCCTTCCACAGCCAGTTCACCGCCTCCTGCCCGGTGGGGCCTTCCATGTGGTTGGTCTCCGTGTGCATCACCGGCAGGCGGTAGCGCTCGAAATACTGGCGCGTGATCTCGTCATAGCCGAAGACCTCGCCGGCGGGCCGGATATGCCCGTCCGCGCAGACGCGGTGCTCGTTGGTCACGTAGTAATCGTTGCCCATGATGCAGTGCTGCTTCAGCCGGTGCACCAGGAAGAACCTGTATTCCTCGCGCGTCATGCCATTGTCGAGGAGGTAGTCGTAGACTTCGCTGTCCACCCGCCTGCCGTAGTTGAGGTCGAGCGGCAGGAAGCGCAGCGCGTTCAGGTGTTCCGCGGGGCCGATCGCGGCCGGGTTCTCGGCGTGGAAATATTCAGAGCTCTCCGACTGGATGAAGATCGCGTCGGGCCGCACCTTGAGGATCGCCTGCATGGCCAGCACATTGGCCCGCACGATGTGCTTGATGGCCGTGATGTAGCAGCGGTCCGTCGTCTCCTGCTCGTTCCACCAGCCGTATTTGGCGGAGAAGGTGGCGCAGATGAACATCTCGTTGACCGGCGTGTAGAGTTGCACCCAGGGATAGCGCCGCGCGAAATCCTGCGAATAGGCTTCGAACTGCCCGGGGAAATCAGGGTTCTGGAAATTCCCCAGCCAGTCCGGCAGGCCGAAATGGCAGAGATCGACGATGGGCACGATCCTGAGGCGCCGCAGTTCCGAGAAGGTCTGGTCCGCGAAGCTCCAGTCATATTTGCCGGGACCGAGAAAGGTGTGGTGGATCGGGGGGCCGTAGCGGAGGAAGGAGAGCCCCATGTCCTTCACCAGCGCGAAATCCTCCCGCCAGCGCTTGTAGAAGTGGCAGCTCTCCATTTCATCAATGCGGGTGCGGCCGTGATCGATCGTCGGGTTCGAGTTCTCGATGCCGGTGCAGAACATGAAATTGGCGATTGTGCAGTCCTCCTGCCGCTTGCCCGCCCCGCGGACGCAACGCAGCGCCCGGCCCCATGGTTTCACGCCTCAGACGGTATGGGCCTGCTTCTTTTCCCGCCATGTCATCTCGTCTTCGGCCCGGGGCGTGTGGGAACTCGCCCGCAGGATTCCCGTTGCGGCAGGACGCGCGCGCTGACGCGCCGTCGCCCGGAGGACGTTTGCAATGCCAAGAGAAAAGACACTCGAAGATCTCTTCGTCGATACGCTGAAAGACATCTACTACGCCGAAAAGCGCATCCTGAAGACCCTGCCCAAGATGGCGAAGGGTGCGGAGAGCCCGAAGCTGAAGAAGGGTTTCGAGAAGCATCTCATACAGACCGAAGGCCAGATCGAGCGCCTGGAGCAGGTGTTCGAGATCTTCGGCCAGCCCGCGCGCGGCAAGAAGTGCGACGCGATCGAAGGCATCATCGCCGAAGGCGATACGATCATGAAGGAGTTCAAGGGCACGGCGGCGCTGGATGCGGGCCTCATCTCCTCCGCCCAGGCGGTGGAGCACTACGAGATCACGCGTTACGGCACGCTGAGGCGCTGGGCGGAAATGCTGGGCAAGCGCAACGCGGCGTCCCTGCTGGACCGTTCGCTCAAGGAAGAATCCCAGACCGACGAACAGCTGAACATGATTGCCGAGCAGGCGAACCAGACAGCCAGGAAGCCCGGCGCGAAGAAGGCCTCCGCCAAGGGCGCCGCGCGGGGCCAGAGCCGCTCGCGGCGCAAGTCTGGCGAGAACGGCGAAGCCCGGGCCGGTGAAGAGATGGCGGCGGCCGGCACCGGCCGGGACGATGAGGAAACCGCCTCATCGTAGCGCGTGCCTGCATGGCCTGCGGATCCGCCTGCCGCAGGACCGTGCAGGGGGCAGGTTGCTTATCGGTTGTTGCCCGACTCCACGCAGCGGAACCAGCCGCCCGCGTAGTTGATGTAGGGCCTCGCACCGCTCGGGTAGTGAGGACCGCTGCACTCCTTCCGGGCCTTTTCGTAGAGCGCCTGATCCTTGGCGGACCTCTGCTTGGCATCTGCTCCGGACACGGAGAGGCAGGCGGCGAGCGCCACTGCCAGGATTGCCGTTCGTTTCATCATCGCGATGACTCCTGTCTAACTAACAGCGCAGAGCATAGAGCAAAGGCGGGCAGGCAGAAGCGGCGAATGTGACGCAACGGGCATTTTTTGCGGTCTCGTGCCAGTGTTGCAGGAAGGCGGCACTGGCGCGAAAAGCCTCTGATTGTAGCACCCCGGACATTTCCATTTGTCATCACAGTGTATAGCCTGTCGAAGTGATTTTGGGGGGTACGCGCAATGTTGGCAGCAGTTGTGAGATTTGTTGGTTTCGGCCTGTTCGGCCTCGGCCTGGTGGCGCTTCCCCAAAGCAGCCGGGCCGCGGATGTCGCAGCGCCGGAGCCGGCGGATGGCTGGACAGTCACGGGTGCGCTTTACGGGTGGGGCGCGGGGATCGAGGGGGAGGCAGGCCTCCTCGGTCAACCGCCGGTCGACATCGACCTCAGTTTCAGCGACGTTTTCGAGAAGCTGGAATTCGCGGTGATGGGACTTGGCGAGGCGCGCAACGGTCCCTTCGTGCTCGGCATGGACCTCACCTATTCGCGGCTCGGGACCACCGTCGACACGGACCCGGCAACGGGCGTCAGCAGCATCGACGTGACCGCCACGGCCTGGATGGTGACCGGCTTTGGCGGCTACACCGTGTTCGACAATGATGCCGTGCGGCTCGATGCGATCGCGGGTGGGCGTCTGTGGTCGGTCAGCAACGAATTCGACATCGACGCGGTCAATCCGTCTGATGACCAGTCCCTGGATGATGGCCAGACATGGGTCGATCCGCTGATCGGCGCCAAGATGCGGCTCGACGTGGCGCCGGACGTCTATGTCACGGCCTGGGGCATGGTCGGCGGCTTCGGCGTCGGCTCCGACATGATGTGGGACCTCATGGCGGGCGCGGGTTACGAGTTCACCGAGAGCTTCTCGGTGTTCGGCGGCTACCGCGCCGTGAGCGTCGACTACAGCAACGACGGCTTCGTCTATGACGTGGTGCAGCAGGGCCCCGTGATCGCCGGCGTCTTCCGCTTCTGAGGGCGGTGGGATGGGGCGCGCAGCTTTCCGGCGGTTCACCGTCGCCTGTGCGGCCGCGGGCTGGCTCGCGGTGCCGGCCGCCCTGGCGGACGACGAGGATCTCGCGATGCAGCTGGTCAATCCGGTTGCCAACCTCATCAGCGTGCCTTTCCAGGGCAACTACAATCAGGGCATCGGGCCCGCAGGCGACGGCGAGCAGGTGCTGTTCAACGTCCAGCCCGTCGTCCCCATCACCCTCAACGAGGACTGGAACCTGATCTCCCGCACCATCGTGCCGGTGATCAGCCAGCAGGAGATCTTTCCGGGAGCGGGTGAGCAGTTCGGCATCGGGAATACGCTGCAGAGCCTGTTCCTGTCGCCGAGCCTGCCGGTGAACGGCTTCATCTGGGGCGCCGGCCCCGTGTTCTACCTGCCGACCAACACGGATGACCTGCTCGGCCCTGACCGGTGGGGCGCGGGCCCCACGGCGGTGGGCCTGTGGCAGGGCGGCGGCTTTACGGCCGGCATGCTGTTCAACCATGTCTGGACCTTCGCGGGGGCGGAAGATGATCCGGACATCAACGCGACCTTTCTCCAGCCCTTCCTCTCCTACACCACGACGGACGCCTGGACCTTCACCCTCAATACCGAGTCGAGTTACGACTGGGAGGCGGAGGAATGGTCCGTGCCGCTCAACGGAACCGTCTCGAAGCTCGTGTCGGTCGGCGCGCAGCCGGTGAGCATTTTCGGCGGTCTCCGCTACTGGGCCGTGTCACCGGAGGACGTGGGGCCAGAGGGCTGGGGCGCGCGCTTCGGCTTCACCTTCCTGTTTCCAAAGTGACCGTTTGTGCCTAATAAGGAACTTCCGACAGGACGGCACGGCGCGTGAACCCGATCAGACTTCTTCTTCTCATCCTCGCGGCATGGACGCTCTCCGCCTGCGCCGGGCCGACCGTCGATTCGCTGCGCGACCCCGTGCCGGAAACCCTGGTCACGCGGTCGGCGGTGCCGGGCTACAGCCGCATCCGCTACTGGGGCGACAATGGCGACGGGCTCTCGCCCTCGATCGTCGCCGAGGTGGTGGCGCAGCAGAGGGCCGCCGGCAACACCTCGAAGCAGCGCGACTTCCTCGCCGTCTCGGGCGGGGGCAGCAACGGGGCCTTCGGCGCGGGCCTGCTCTTCGGATGGACGGCGTCCGGCACCCGGCCCGAGTTCACCGTCGTGACCGGCATCAGCACGGGCTCGCTCATCGCGCCCTTCGCCTTCCTCGGGCCCCCCTATGACGCATATCTGAAGGAGGCCTACACCGAGGTCTCGGGCGAGGACATCTACGCGAAGAAAGGCATCTTCGGCATCATCGGATCGCAGTCGGTGGCCGACAACACGCCGCTCCGCCAGCTGGTGTCCCGCTACGTGACCGACCAGATGCTGACCGACATCATGCGCGAGCACAATCGCGGCCGGCGGCTGCTGGTGGGCACCACCAATCTCGATGCCGAGCGGCCGGTGGTGTGGGACATCGGCGCCATCGCCTCCAGCGGCCAGCCCGGGCGCAGGCAGCTGGTCCAGGACATCCTCGTCGCCTCGGCCTCGATCCCCGGCGTGTTCCCGCCGGTCAACATCAAGGTGGTGGCGGACGGAAAGTCCTATGACGAGATGCATGTCGACGGCGGCACCAGCAACCAGGCCTTCATGTTCCCGTCGAACTTCTCCCTCAAGCAGAGCGAGAAGGCTCTGAAGCTGGGCGGCTACACCCGCACGCTCTATGTGCTGCGGAACGGCAAGATCACGCCCGAATACAGCAAGGTGAAGCCGAGGCTGGCCTCCATCGTGGGAAAGTCGATCAGCACACTGATCAAGACGCAGGGTGTTGGCGACCTGTACCGCATGTATGCCAATGCCCAGCGCGACGGCATCGGCTTCCGCGCCGTGTGGATTCCGGAAAGCTTCACCATGAAGGAGCCGAAGCCCTTCGATCCCGCCTACATGAAGGCGCTGTTCGACCTCGGCTACGAGATGGGGCGGGGCGGCGTGCAATGGGCCGAGCAGCCGCCGTGAGGGGCGGCCCCCGCCCCTGATACCTTCTCCAGGCCCCGACCCCCACACCACATGCATCACAAACAGTAAGACAGGGAAACGCACACGCATGCGCAACTTCATCAAGGCCGCCCTTGCGGCAGTTCTTCTCGCCTTGCCGGCGGCGGGTGCCGCACAGGCGCAGCAGGGCCTTGGCCCCTTCATGCCCAACGAGGGCGGCACCATCACTACCGCCTGGACCAACGCCTATGGGCCGGATGCCGAATCCTGGATGATCTTCGGCAAGGTCGGGCCGCAGACCTTCGACATCAACTACTCGAGTTCGCGCGGCATGCGCGCGGTGCGCCGCATCCTGGTGCAGGACCGCGCCGACGCGCGCGTGATGGTGCTGGGCTATAACGCCAAGATGCCGCTGGTGATGGAGCGCACCACCACGCTCGGCACCTCGGCCGCGGTTCTCGAGGAGCTGCGCACGGCGGGGCGCGCCCGCGCATCGATCATCTATGATGCCGCGCTGAACAGCGTGGACGGCGAATTCACGCTGGTCGACGCCAATGCGAAGTTTCCGATCCAGGTTGGCAACGAGATGACGGAGGTTCCCGCGATCGTCGCCACGGGCCGCTTCGAGGGCAAGTCGAAGACCGCGAAGGGCACATTCACCTTCCTCAACAACAAGAACAATCCGGTGCTGCTCGAATACAGCGTCAGCTTCAGCGGCGAGAAGACGCCGCGCACCGAGCGCGTGGTGCGTGCGGTGCCGGGCGCTTCGCTCCGCGGCGAGATGGAACAGGCGCTCGCCACCATCGGCATGTTCCGCACCTATGGCATCCACTTCGACTTCGACAAGGCGACGATCCGCGGCGAATCGGACCGGCTCATCGCGGACATGGCGTTGACGCTCAAGAACAACCCGCTCTGGACGCTCCGCATCACCGGCTATACCGACGCGATCGGCGATCCCGCCTATAACCAGAAGCTTTCCCGGGCACGGGCGGAATCGCTCAAGAAGGCCTTGGTGAAGCGCGGCATCGATCCGGCGCGCCTCGAGGCCGTGGGCGCGGGGGCCTCCAACCCGGTGGGCTCCAACAAGACGCTGCAGGGCCGCGCCCTCAACCGCCGCGTGGAACTGGCGCGCACCGACCGCTAGGCATCCCGCGCGCCGCAGGACGGAGGAATTGGACGGCTCCCGACAGGGGGCCGTCTTCCATTTCGGCCCATTCAGTTCAAAATTTCACATAATTGGCAACCAAAGACTGCTTTATCAGCCAGATGTCAGCGCCGTTAGGGCAACTTTCAGGCGACGAAAGTTGCCAATCCGGAGGGGAGCACATCATATGGCCAGCGTGAGGGAAGATCTTGGCAGGGGAAGATTCTACCTGCAGGAGTTATCGACTCGTTTCGCGGGGGTTCCCGCCAATGATAATTGCCCGAATTCACGCATTTTACGTGTTTCTACTCTTGTTGCGCCGCTTTCACAGTCTCTACGAGAGGCTCCCTCGGGAAAGCTGTCCGGCTCCCAAGCAAAGCGGCGCAGGAAGACTGACATGACTGACAAGGATGCCCTCGAAACGGTACCCGATGCCTCGATGATCGCTCTGTTCAAGAGCCTCGTGGGCTTTCTGACGGAAGAGGCGCAGAATCGCGGCTGGGACGACGTCAGCACCCGGTTGCGCGCCGTCGAGAGCGCCCTCGCGGGCCGCACCGATACCTCCACGAAATAGCCTCGTCGCGCAGTAATCACGACGTGATCCCTCCCCCTCGGCCTTGCCGGGGGGACTGTTTTTGCGGAGGCCCGCCGGCTGCATCGGCACTCCTGTAAACGCAACAAACAGTGCATTGATTCGCGGGCGTGAAATCATAATTGCAATTCCATGGGAGTTGCGTAACCTTTCCGGTCAACGGGCCAGAAGAGCCCGGCTTTCGAGCGGGAGGTTCTGGCTGTGCCACTATTGGAAGTGCGCAACGTCTCAAAAAACTTCGGCGCCATCCGGGCGCTGAGTGACGTGAGCTTTGCGATCGAACCCGGCGAGGTGGTCGGGCTCATGGGCGACAACGGCGCCGGCAAATCGACCATGGTGAAGCTGATCGCCGGCAATTTTCCGCCGACGGAAGGCGAGGTCGCCGTCAATGGCGAGGTGTGCCACTTCCACAAGCCCATCGAGGCGCGCGGCAAGGGCATCGAGGTCGTCTACCAGGACCTGGCGATCGCCGACAATCTCACGGCGGCGCAGAACGTCTTCCTCGGCCGCGAGATCACCAGGGGCATCTGGCCCTTCAAGGTGCTCGACAAGCAGGCGATGATCGACAAGTCGGCCGAGCTCTTCGCCGAACTGAAATCCGAAACCCGCCCGCGCGACCTGGTGCGAAAGATGTCCGGCGGCCAGCGCCAGGCGGTGGCCATCGCCCGCACCCGCCTGTCGAAGGCCCAGCTCGTGCTGATGGACGAGCCGACCGCCGCCATCTCGGTGCGCCAGGTGGCGGAGGTCCTGGAACTCATCCGCCGCATGAAGGCGCAAGGTGTCGCCGTCATCCTGATCAGCCACCGCATGCCCGACGTCTTCGCGGTGTGCGACCGGATCGTGGTGCTGCGCCGCGGCACCAAGGTGGCCGACAAGCACACCAGCACGACCTCTCCGGAGGAAATCACCGGCCTCATTACGGGAGCGATCCGTGCAGCCTGAGACAGCATCCTCCCCCGGCGGCCACGCCGTGATCTCGGACGTGGCGAAGATCAAGGAGCAGACGGTCCTGCAGCGCGTCTTCGCGAGCCAGGCCTTCTGGGTGACGGTGGCGCTCCTGCTGCTGGTGGCGCTGATGTCGTGGATGGAGCCGAGCTTCGGAACCGTCGACAACGCCGCCAACATCACCCGCAACTTCGCGCCCTTCGGCATCATGGCGCTGGGCATGACGGTGGTCATCATCACCGGCGGCATCGACCTTTCCGTCGGCTCGATCATGGGCCTCGTCGCCATCGTGGCGGGCGTCTTCCTCACCTGGGAGTATCCCTGGTACGTGGCCTTCGCGGCGGGACTGGCGACGGGCGTCGCCTGCGGGGCGGTCAACGGTTTCTTCGTGGCCTATGTCAACATGCCGTCCTTCGTGGTGACGCTCGGCATGCTGTCCATCGCGCGCTCGCTCGCGGTCGTCATTTCCGGCAACCAGATGCTCTACAAGTTCGGCCCCGATGCGCCGATCGTGAAGGCGATCGGCCAGGCGAAGTGGCCGGTGCAGACCGAGGGCGACTGGATCCCCGACTGGATCCCTCAGCTCTCCTCGCATTTCTGGGTGATGGTCGTGCTGGCGCTGTGGGTGGGCTACCTGTTCAACTTCAAGGCCTGGGGGCGGCACCTCCTGGCCATCGGCGGCAATGAGAATGCGGCTCGCCTCACCGGCGTGCCGGTCGACTGGATCAAGTTCCAGGCCTATGTGTTCTCGGCCGTCACCGCGGCAATCGCCTCTCTCCTGCTGCTTGGCTACAACGGCTCCGCCATCAACGCGATGGGGCAGGGCTATGAGCTGCGCGTGATCGCGGCCACCGTGATCGGCGGCGCGAACCTGATGGGCGGTGCCGGCACGGCCTTCGGCGCCGTCATCGGCTCGGCCTTCCTGGAGGTGATCCGCAACGCGCTGCTGATGGCGGGCATCGATTCCAACTGGCAGGGCGCATTCGTCGGCGCCTTCATCATTCTTGCGGTTCTTCTGGGTCTCCAGAGCGGCGGCAAATCCCTGATTGCCGCGACGCTGGAAAGGGTCCTCCCCGGAAAGCACCGTTAGGACCCCGGTTTCACTGCGGGACAGAAAACAGTGAAGAACAAAGTGAAGAATAAAATGTGGAGGAGAACACCAATGAAGAAGTTCCTGATGACCGCCGCCGTGGCGCTCGGCGCGATGACCATGGCGGTGTCCGCCGCCCAGGCCAAATACACCTTCGCCCTCGTTCCGAAGAACATGAACAACCCCTTCTTCGACCAGGCGCGTGACGGCTGCAAGAAGGCGGAAGCGGAATCGAACGGCGCCTTCGAGTGCATGTACATCGGCCCCGGCGAGCATGGCGGCGGCGACGAGCAGGTTGCCATCGTCCAGGACCTCGTCGCCAAGAAGGTCGACGGCATCGCCGTTTCGCCCTCCAACGCCGCAGCCATGGCGGTGGCGCTGCAGGCCGCCAAGGAAGCCGGCATTCCCGTGCTGACCTGGGACTCTGACCTGCTGCCCGAGAACAAGGATCTGCGCGTCGCCTATATCGGCACCCACAACTATGAGATCGGCACCAACCTCGCCAAGCTGATCAAGGCCATCAAGCCGAATGGCGGCACGGTCTGCATCCAGTCGGGCGGCGCGGCCGCCGCGAACCACAATGAGCGCATGCAGGGCATCCGTGACGAGCTGTCGGGCGCCAAGTCCGCCGCTTCCCCCGGCGACCGCCTGACGGGCCAGGGCGGCTGGACCGAGGCCGAGGGCTGCCCGCTCTATACCGACGACGACTTCCCCAAGGCGGTGCAGCAGTTCGAGGACTTCATGGCGAAGAACCCGGACGTCGACGCCTTCGTGCCGACGGGCGGCTTCCCGCAGTTTATTCCCGATGCGAACCGCGCCGCGGTGGGCAAGTACAAGGACAAGATCGCGTCCAAGTCGCTCGCCCTCGTGGTGGCCGATACGCTTCCCGTGCAGATCGACCAGATGAAGGAAGGCCTGTCCCTCGGCCAGGTCGGCCAGCGTCCCTTCGAGATGGGCTTCAAGACCATGATGGCGCTGCGTGACATGAAGGACGGCAAGGCCCCGCCGGCCGACCCGACCTACACCGGCCTCGACGTCTGCACGCCCGAAACGGCCGACACCTGCATCGCGAAGTAATTACTCGTACGCGCAAGCGGACGAAGCGACGGAAGGCGGGGCGAAAGCCCCGTCTTTTGTTTTCAGTGGCTGAAGGGGAAAGTGTCCGGCTGCGGCCCGGCCGCGGCGCTGACCGCCTGGGCCGGAGTGCAGGGCCGTGGATGCCGAAATGCTGCACAAGCTGTTGAATCTGGCGAATCTTCCACGTCGCGCGTGTTTCCCCTTGTTGGCCCGATGCTCTAACCTCCCGGAATTCGGATGGCAGGGGAACGGGACATGACACGGACGGCACCGCAACGCGAGAAACAGGCGATCTCGGGCAACGCGTCCCTGACGGAGAAATTCGCGGTCCTGCTGCTGTTCAGCCTGCTGCTCGCGGGTGTCTATCTGGTGCTCAGGCCCTTCGGCGTGGGTCTGGTGTTCGGCTGCATCCTCGCCATTGCCGCCTGGCCGGTGAGGGCCTGGCTGCTGCGCGCCCGGACCGGCGGCACGGGGGCGGCGCTCATCATGCTGCTGGCGCTGCTGCTCTTCGTGCTGGTGCCGGTGGTGATTGCAGCACCGGGCCTGGCGGTCGAGGTGAAGACCCTCGCCGAGCGTGGCAGCATCTGGATCGCCTCGTCACCAGCCCTTCCGGAATGGATTTCCGGCCTGCCCCTGGTGGGCGACGGGATCGCCGCGCAATGGGACGCCATCATTCACCAGACGCCGGCGGCCAAGGCGATGATGGCCTCCTACGCGCAGCCCGTCCGGCAGTTCGTGACCGACGCCGCCATGGGCCTTGCGGGCAGCGTGGTGCAGATCGCGGTCGCCCTCGTGGTGGCCACCAGCTTCTGGGCGGGCGGGGCAGGTGTCGTCGATGTTCTGCGGGACAGTCTCGAACGCCTGGGCGGCGGCAAGCTGGCCGCCATGACCGACGTTGCCGGAGGGGCGGTGCGCGGCGTGTTCTACGGCATCGTCGGAACGGCGGCGATCCAGGGCGCCCTGATGACCATCGGCCTGCTGATCGCAGGCGTGCCGGGAGCCGCGCCGCTGGGCTTCGTGACGCTCATTCTCGCCATCAGCCAGTTCGGCAGCGTGCTCATCAACCTCGTCTGGGGTGGTGCGGCCTGGTGGATCTATTCCACCTCGGGAACGGGGGCGATGTTCTGGTTCGTCGTCGTGTGGGGGATCTTCGTCACCTTCATCGACAATCTGCTGAAGCCCTGGCTGATCGGTTCGAGCATGAAGCTTCCGATCATGCTGGTCATCCTCGGCGTCTTCGGCGGCTTCATTTCCTTCGGATTCCTGGGACTGTTCATCGGGCCGACGCTTCTCGCCGTCGCCCATGACCTGTTCTCTGCCTGGCGCGGCCAGCAGGAGACGCCGAAAGCCGAGGCGCGCGGCGCGGGTTGATGCGGGGCCGGGCTTGCATGGCATTGCCCGGTCATGTCTAGTGCAGCGAATCTCAGATAACGGAGAACCGCTGATGATGCGTGCCCTTTCCAGTCTCGGGCTCTTGTGCCTTGCCGCCGCGCTTTCGCCGGCGCTCGCCGATGGCTATCCGGCCGTCAAGCTCTATTCCGGCAACCAGACGGTGGTGGGTGAGGAGATTGCCTATCCGACGGCCGGAAAGGCCAATGTCACGGCCATGATCGTGACCCTGGCGCCGGGCGAGAAGACCGTGCTTCACCGGCATGGCGTGCCGGTCTTCATCCATATTCTCGACGGCGAAGTGACGGTCGATTATGGCGAACATGGACGGAAGGCCTTCAAGCAGGGCGAGTCCTTCCTCGAGGCCATGGAGACGGCACATGCCGGCATGAATCTCGGCACCGTGCCTGTGCGCATCCTGGCCGTCTTCATGGGGGCGGAGGGCGCCAAGGACGTCGATCCCGTCAAGTGAGGGAGAGCGCCGCCTCCCCGGCGCTTCAAACCGGCCGCCGCTGCGGGGTGCTCCGCGGCGGCTGGACAAAGCCTGCCTCCTCCCGCTGCTGCAGGTAGCGGATGTAGAAGAACACGCAAACCCAGCTGACGAGCGCCGGGTAGAGCGCGATGGTATAATAGGCCAGGCTGTTGTGGAAATCGTTTGGCATCAAAAGGAAACCCGCGGTTGCCGCGGCAAGGATGACCATCATGGTGATGGCCATTGAGCGGGCGGAGTCGAGGCGTCCCTGGTAGGCGGCGACGGCAACCCAGCCCCAGAAGAACAGGAGCATGAAAAAACTGCTGCCAAGCAGTCTGCCGATCACGAAGGAATGCGCGGCCATGCCGAGAGCTATTCCGAACAAACCCCAGTAACGCTGACTACTCACGCAACACGCTCCCCGTACCGCTGGATTTCAACTTATCCATTGATGACGGGTTAATTATCCGCATCACTTCGGAGCAGAGTCAAATGCTTCCGCCGGGTTGCGCACGCATTTCCTGTGAATGGAGGGTTCACATGCTGTTTTCCTCTCAATGCTCAACCGAGGGATATGGAATTGCCGGGCGGCGCCTCCGCGGGCGGGCTGCAAAACATCACCCGGCATTGGAATATCCGTACGGTGGCAGTCCGCGGCAAGGCGGGCAATCTCCATGCTGTTGACAAATCGGTCGCTTCGGGCGCGAATGGGTGTCATGAAGCGGCGGCTCTTGCGGTGTGATTGTCATGTCATGTCGCAGCAGCCACATCAGCGGGATGTCCGGAGCAGGCAATCAGATGGTTGAGCAACTCACCTCCCTCTTCCTGTCGCTGACGTCCCCAACGCCGCTGTGGTTCTCCGCATGCCTGCTCGTCGGCCTCGTGGCGACTTTCTTCCGGCAGCGCGCGCTGCTGCGGCGTCTCGAGAAGCATTCTGAAAGCATCGGGCATATGGATGCCTGGGCGGATGACGTGGATGCGGCGATCATGGATCTTCAGAGAAGGTCGAGGCACATGCCGTCGGCCTATTTGCCTGTGCGCTCGCGGCCTGCGGATACCGAGCGCGGGTGGCCCAGGTAGCGGGCGCCGACAGCACCGGGCAGTTCAGCAACAAAAGGTTGTGCGCGTGTCGTTTTTTTACCCTGAACTGGGCTAGGCCAGTCGAGGTTGCAAAGGGCTTGTTGCCGTTGTTCTTTGACGTGTTAACTTCCCTTGGGGATTCTCTTTTGTGGATGTCGTCTGGCCGGGAATATGACAGAACGGACGTATTATGATGTTCTCGGGGTTGCTGCCGATGCGCCCGACATCGTCATCAAGGCAGCATTCCGGGCACTCGCAAAGGAGTACCATCCCGACCGCGCGGGCGGGCAGGCGATGGACCCGGAAAAGTTCATCGAAATCCAGAATGCCTATGCCGTGCTTTCCAACCCGGAAAGCCGCAGCGAGTATGACGCGCGCCTGCGTGAGACGTCGCTGTTCCCGTATCATTTCGGCCAGGGTGAAAACGTCTTCGGGGGTGAGGCCGGCGTGTCGCCGTGGCCGCATGTGCCGGCGGGCGCTGTCGAGGTCGAGCGGCTCTATGCACGGCTTTGCCTTTATTCCGAGGCCCTTGCGCAGTCCTTTCACGAAGCCTTCCAGCGGGGGGAATGCGGCGAGGATCCGGCCCGCCACGCTGACCGGCTGGAGAAGGAATTCTTCCGGCAGTTCTTCGGAGAAGACAACGATATCCAGGCGCTGGCGCGGCTGCTGCTGCTTCGATCCCGCAGCGGAGCGGCCCTCACCCTGAACCAGCTTGTCGCGGGCGGGGTTTCTTCCCATTCCGACGACATTCGCGGCATCCTCCGGCAGATCCTCGAACAGCATTTCAGCAGGGACGCCTTGTTTGCCGAGTGGCTGAAGGTGAAGTTCGGGATTGTCCAGCTGACCCCGCCCGAGCAGCCGAAAGCCGTGCCCCGGCGCGTGCGCCCGCAGGAAGGTGCCGCTGCACCGGGGGCCGTAAAACCGCCGAAACGGCCTCAGCCAGCGACCGTGTTGCGGTCCTTCACGACCCTCTGCATATGGGCGATTGCCCTCTATTTTGCGCTGTTCGCGGCTTTCCCGCTGGTGCAGTGAGGGGTGACGGCCCGGGCAAGGCCGTCAAGTCCGCCACAAGCCGAGGAGCCAGCCCAGGACGCGCCGGTGAAACGTGGCCGGGGCGGCAGGGGCTGGGGCTTGATCTTCCTTCGTTTTCGTCTCGCCGCTTACGGGATCTTCATGGGCCTTGGCCTGAGTCTTGGCCGGCTGGCGGGCGAGAGACTCCGCCTCGATCAGCTTGCGGTGGGCCACATATTGCCGTGCGAGTTCGCGCCCGTCGATCTCCCGGAAAACGGCGGGGCCCGGTGCCTTGTGGCTGTCGTCCTCCGGGGCCGCATCGGCCCAGCGTTCCTGCATCAGCTTCCGGGCAATCTCGAATTCCTTCCCCGGCATCGCGCGTCACTCCGCGCCGAAAGGCCGTAGCAGCCGGTTTTGCCTCCGGCCGGTGCGGAACCCCGCGAGAACCTTCACGACGCCACCTTTTGTGACGCCGTTTCGGAACTGTTTGCCGCGAGGTAGCCCGACAGGAGAATCTCATAGGCGAATTCCTTTTCCGCCCCCAGGCTGTTGCCTGGCTTCGCAGGGCGCCCGTCCTCGAAGACCGCCTCGCGATACTCCGGATAGATCATGTGCTGATCGTGGGTCTCGCCGTTGTAGAGATCGACCACCCGTTTGAGGTCACTGAGGGTGCGGCGCCGCACCGCGTGCCCTTCCGGCATCACGCGCTTCATCGCCTCGTGCGACGTGCCGCCGGTGTCTTCCACGAGTCGGGTGAAGGCCTCCCGGAGGGTGCGGAGCTTGGCGTTGGGGTCCACGCTGATGCCGCAGGTGTATTCTGCGATCACGGCCGTCCAGAAATAGGTGATCGTGCAGCAGTATGGCGACCGCCAAAGGGCCGGGAACAGTTCCGGCCGGCGTGACTGCAGCAATGCAACGGGACGCACCGCGATCCGGTGAACGTCATCCACCTGTTTCCGGGTTCGCAGCCAGCTCAGCACGCGCTCATCCGGACATCATGCGGGAACGGCGGCGCTGGTTGACGTACGGCGTTCGATTCGCGGGGCGGCCGCGCCCTGCACGCCGCTCATCCCCGGCTGGTTCGCATTGCCGGACGTCTCGGGCGCACGCGCTTCCGTGGCCGGGTCAGCACCCGCCTCACGGCCGTTCCGCGAAGTGCTGTCGAGACCTTCCATCTCCGAACGGAAGCGCTCCAGGGCGAGGAAGATGAAGTCCACGTAGTTTCCGAGAACCGATTCGCTCGTTTCCGTGGCGCTCTTGCGGAACTGCTGGTTGAGCGTTTCCGAACGCTGGGCCACGACATCGAAGGTGCGTTCCATGTCGGTCTCGAGCGACTGTACGGTCTCTCGCGTCATTGTGGCCAGCCTGTTGGGAATGGCGTCCACCATGCCCTGCATCTGATCCGACAGGTCGCTGACCGTTCCCTTGAGCGATCCCTCCACCCGGGCGATCTCCGTATCCATGCGGCGGGAGATCTCCGAGGGAAGCTCGCGGATCACCGCAGCGACGCGCTCGGAGGTCTGCTTGGCCGCTTCGCCGATCAGGTCTTCGAAGCGGCATACGTCCGCGCCGACGCGCTGCAGGAGGTCGCTGGAGCCTGTTTCCAGCAAGGTCTGGAGAGCACTCGCCGCGGCCTCGATTTCCTCGCCGACGATATTGACGGCCTGCGATGCGGACTGGTTCAACTCGGTGATGCGCGCCGCGATGCTGGCCTGTATCTTGTGGTCCATGCTGGACAATACGGCATTCATTTCGGCCAGCGCCTTGTCCGCCGCGCCGGAAACCTGGGTGACCGGCTGCTGAAGCCTGTTCACCAGCACTGTCGCCGTGTCTGCCACGGTGCTCAACTCGCGTGCCAGGATGGAAACGCGGGTGCTCTCCTGGGCGATGACGTTGGTCAGCAGCTCGCGGAAGCGTTCGACGTGGGTGTCGATGGTCTGGCGGAACAGTTCCGTGTTCGTGTCCGAGAACTCGCTGAAGAGCCTCCGGTTGTTCTGCAGGATGCCGGTGATCTGCTTTGCAATCTGCTCCATGACATCCACATTGGCGGTGGAGAGCATCGCGGCGTCGGCAATCGTATCTGACATCGGGCCGAGGCGGGTGAGGGCCGCCTCGATCTGGTCGGGAAGGCGATTGATGGTGGCTTCGAAGCGCGCGACGCGCTTCTCGATCTCGGGGGCCACGGTATGATTGGCCCGATTGAACTCATCGAGGCACGCCTGCAGATCCCGTGTGCTCTGCTGCAACTGCGCGCCGAGCGCGCCGAGGACGCCGCTGGCGCCTTGTGACGTTGCCTCGAGACTGATCACCGTGCCTTCGAGCTTGTTGATGATCGGGAGCACTTCCGTCGAGATCGTCGCGCTGATCCGCTGCAGTGACTCCCTCTGCGAATCGGCGGTTTCGGCGATGCTCTTCATCTGGGAGATGTTGATCTCCGCCGATGTTTCCGCCCGCTGCATGATCTCGCCGATCTTGAGGGACATCTCCGCGGTCCGTTCGTCCAGTCCCGTCATGCGGGCATCGAGATCGGAGGCGAGGCGGTCGAAGGTGGCGGTGAGCGTGCGATTGGCCTCATCGAGGATCGGGCCGGGATCGTTGAGCTTCTGCGTGACGGACATCATGCGCCGCCACATTTCGTGATTCACGGCCTGACGGTGTGCCGACATGGCGAGGAGCCACTGGATCGCGGCGATGACCAGCGTCGACAGAAGGAAAGGAGAGTACTGAACGGGGTTGTGGAACAGCGACAGGATGGCCGCGCTGGTGCTGAAGCCCATCATCACGGCGAAGACCAGGCAGAACACCAGGGTGCCGCCGGCTGCCTCCCAGAAATAACGCGATCCGAGGAAGTGCGGCGACAGGCGGTTCTTGCTGTTCGCACGCAGGTTGTCGTCGTTTGCCGGGCGCTTGCTGACCGAGTTGAGATCATCGATGTTGCGGCGCGTCGCGAGCGGCCCGTAGCTTGCCATTCTCTCTGACCAGCGCTGAGACCTCAGCATGTGCGTTTCCGAGGCCAAATTATCGTCAGCATCACTTTCGCTGTTCATTTTCCTGAAGGCAGGCATCTTCATTCTTATTTCCCCCCCGGCGCGCAGCTAGGGCGCAGCATTTACAAACGATTGTAGCCAATCGTAAAGAAAAACGAAATTGAAATTGGTCACAATGGGAGGCTGAATAAAACTCCTGGATGGGGTCAATTTACATCCGGCGGACGCGGCTTTTGGCCGAAATGGCTTGCGAGGACCGGCAAATGCATAATTTTCATGCAGCTGGGGCACTGCAAGCGCATATCGGCTCCATCCCGGCTGAAGTCCTCCGGCCTTCGTCTCTCAATGGATCACTTTAAATTGCGGGGAGGGCCGCATGAGAACGGCTGCGGCCGCAGAATCACTTTGTGGCCAGCAACGGTGAAACATGTGCGGAAAAGTTGCGCGAACCGCCGGGATGCGGTTCCTCCTGCTGCAAGGAACACTGCAGCGAAGAATGCGGGTTACAATCCACCTGCCATGGCCTATGCACTGCGCCCGGGTCGGCCGAGTTCAATCATCGCAAGGTCCGCGATGCGATTGGAGAGGATTCCCAAAATGCCGGGATTGGGATTGAGAAAGGGCGGAGGCGGCGATGCCGGGTCTCGATAGGGCGCTCATTGCTGGCATGCCGCTGTTCCAGGGTCTCTCGCCCGCGCAGCAGGACGACGTCCTGGAGCAGGCGCATTCGGTGCGCTTTCCCAAGGGAACGGATGTTTTCCAGCAGGACCAGGAAGCCACCTCCTCCTTCTTTCTCCTGAACGGCCATCTCCGTGTCTACCGGTTGACGCCCGATGGCCAGCAGGTCGTGGTCCGGTACATTTCGGCCGGCGAGGTCTTCGGGGTGGCGATGGCGCTTGGCCGCACCACCTATCCCGCCACCGCGACGGCCGTGGTGGACAGTCTGGCGCTGGTGTGGCCGAGTGCTGCCTGGACGCGGCTGCAGGAAAGCCATCCCGTTCTCATGGCCAACACCCTGCGCACCATCGGGAGCAGGCTGCAGGATGCCCAGACCCGGGTGGTCGAGATGTCCACCGAGCAGGTGGAGCGCCGGATCGCGCACGCCCTGCTGCGCCTGGCCCAGCAGTCAGGCCGCAAGGTCGAGAATGGTGTCCAGATCGATTTTCCCATTTCGCGCCAGGACGTGGCGGAAATGACCGGGGCGACGCTTCACACCGTCAGCCGCGTCCTGAGCGCGTGGGAGGACAAGGGCCTGGTCGAAAGCGGTCGGCAGAAGATCATCCTGCGCGATCCTCATCGCATCTTCATGCTCGCGGAGGGGCAGGGGGACTGAATCAGCCTGCCGCTCCCCCGCCGCGCGGAGGGGGAGCGAAAGCGCGCAGGTCTCCGAGGAAACTCTCGATCTCGGCCCCGTGCTCGCGGCATGCATCCTCGACCGTATGAAAACATGCGATGGGGCAGCCCAGGCAGTTCATGCGGTGGCCGAGAAAGGCCCGGATGGTGGCTGGCCATTGCCGCATGATGTCGTCCACCAGTGTTATGCGTTCGATGTTCATGGTGGCGCCCCTCGAGGTCTCACTGCGTGACGAACATCGCGGCCGCGATTATAATTGATGCAGCGACAGCCGCCACCGTTCCCGTGAGCCCCAGCGCGCGCATGCGGTAGAGCCCGAGCGCGAAGATGATGATGAGGGGGGCGGCCATCAGCAACCCCATCTGTGCATCGCTCAAGACGAGATCTCCTGTCCTGGATTTCCTTCCTAGCACCCCTTCGCCCTGCCGGACTTGCGCAAGCGCAAGCGCCCTGAGGTTTCCGATCAGCGGAGAGATTGTGGCAGCGCAATTAGCCGGCGGTCCGATCCGCTAGCTTCGCCGCCACCGAATGACATCACGCGGGCGGCCTCGCGCGGCGGCTGCCCGCCCACGCCACCCAAATGAAAGAGACCGTCATAAACGCAAATTCAATGCTTCTGAATGGGCCTTTAGGTGTCGAGTGCGATGTCTTCGGGTTAAGAGGTGCCAGTTTACCCGGCAACTTTGGGAGCAGCGCACATAGTCTGAAGAGACTGTGCGTGCACAGAGCTTGCACAGTGCGCAGGAACGCTGTGTTCATAGGTGGACTCTTTTGCATTGCGGGATCGGATGATGCAGGCGGCAGAAAGTAAGGAGGACATTGCACGTATGGCGAGAATGTTGATCGGGTACATGCGATCCTTGGAAGAGGGTGCGCGCACGCAGGATGGTAAGGAAACTATGAAAGATTTGATTTATTTTGTGACAACGAACGTGCTGGACGAGAAGGAAGAATAGGTGATGGATAACGGCGTAAAGGTGATGCCGGTTGGCCAGCTGATATTGCTGCTCAAAGACAACACACCAGTCGGAATTGAGGTGGTTTGGGGCAAAGGGTGTGAAACGGGCAGCAGATGGCTGCGCCGTACTCAACATACTGAAGGTTGCTGGCAATGATGCCACCTGGGTGGTTCGGCAGGTCCACCGTATGGCTGAGAATGTGGAGAGCGAAGAGGAGACGGTTCAGTAGGGAAGGGTAATTGGGGCAACGAGGGGTAGCTGAGAGGCTGCCCCCTTTTTTATTTTAGCGGGGGATCGGATGACGTTGAGACGTCGTCAGCCTTGATCCAGAAGGGAGAGCCGAACCAGCTGGTGGTGGTGAACTCGCAGACGAGAACGGAGAGGGTGCTCTCGGAGATGGCGAAGCTGGAGCCAACGTGGACACAGGCTCCAGTCGCGCGGACGGGTTCGTTGTAGTCGGTCTGCCAGCATTCGGAGTTGGTGGGGTAGAAGTGGGCTTGGCCCCATTGGGCACGAAGGTACTGGTCGTATTTCTCTGTGGTGACGCAGGCCACAGAGGGGTGCTGGGTGAGGCCGCCATGGTCGCGTAGGCTGGTGAGCTTTGCGGTGAGTTGAGCCTTCTCACTTGACGCGAAAAACTCTTCGAGAGCCCTGTCTGTGCTGCGCTTGAAGGTTGGACTGAAATCGGAAGCGCTGGCCGGGACACAGGCGAGGGCCACGGAAAGGCAGATAGCGGGCCAGATGTTCATATTTCCTCCTTAAGTTGAAGGACGAGCATGCCCCGGCGTAGATTTTATCGTCAAGTGGACAGAACATACACTTGGTTGGTCTGGGGTGTCTGGGGGCGAGCGCCCCAAGAGCAGATTGGAAAAACCGTCAGCGCCCGAGGATCGAGCGAGAGAAGCCGCCCCCCATGCCAGCGTTCTGCTGCTGAAGCAGCTGCTGGAGGAGCTGAAGGAACTGCGGGTTCTGGAGCATTTCGGGGGTGATCCCCTGCGGGAGGCCGCGCATGCCGGAGGGTACGCCGCCAGGGTTGGGGCGGACGCCAGCGGCCTGGGGGCCGACCGCGTTGGCGCCCTTGATGCCGTCCCACGGGCCGACGCCCTTGGCCTTGGCGCCGTACCATGCAGACCATCCGTTCTTGGCGGCGTAGTCGATCGAGGGCTGCCAGTTGGAGGGGTCGGCGGGGTCGAGCCCGGTCTCCTTGAGCATGTTGTGGCCGACGCCCATGGGCTTGCCATTGTGGGACTTGAGGAGCTGGTAGATGCCCCAGCTGTCTTCGCGTCCGTTGGGGCCTTGAGAGGCAGGGATGAATGACTGCCAGCCTTCGGCGGGGCGCGCAGCGATTACTCCGCCGGAGTCACCCCGTCCGAGCGGGTTCATCTCGCCAGCCGCAAGCAGGCGCGCGACCTTGCCGTGACGACGCTCGTCGACGTCTCGCTCTCGACCGATGCCTGGATGGATGACCGCCGCGTGCTCGACATCGAGAAGGAGGCGCTCATGGTACTGGCCCATGGCATCGCGGCCTGCGGCGACGATCATGCCATACTGACATTCACCTCCCGGCGGCGTGACTGGGTGCGGGTTGAGACCGTGAAGCATTTCGAGGAATCCCTTGGCGAAAAGGTGATCTGCCGCATCGGCGCGCTGAAGCCCGGCTATTACACCCGCATCGGGGCCGCGGTCCGGCATGCGGCGGCAAGTCTCGCCGAACGGCCCAACCGCCAGAAGCTGCTGCTGGTACTGACGGATGGCAAGCCGAACGACGTGGACCATTACGAAGGCCGTTTCGGCATCGAGGACACGCGCCGCGCCGTGATGGAGGCGCGCCGCAGCGGGCTGACGGTCTTCGGCGTCACCGTCGACCGCGAGGCGCAATCCTACTTCCCGGCGATTTTCGGCACCGGGGGCTATTCCATCGTCGGCAGGATCGCGCAGCTGCCGCAGGCCCTCCCGGCAATCTATCGCAGCCTGCTGCGCCGAGGCTGACGCTGGGGCATGCACCTTGAGATTTGCGCCATCTCAAGGAGCGAGGGCTGCGGCTCGCCTATCCCGGCCGCCAGTGAGTGAATGGGATGGATAGCCGATCGTGAACCCCCGCAGTGTCTTCCTCGTCAACGATACCAGCGTGTCCGGCCATCCCGGTTGCGTGACCGTGATGGCCGTCATCCGGGACAATCTCGAAATGCGCGGACTTTCCATCGCGGGGCGCTGGCCCATGGGGGCCGAGCCGCATCTCGGCCTCACCGCCTCGCCGGCGCTTCGCCAAGCCGCGGCGGTGGTCGTCAATGGCGAGGGCACGATCCACAACACTGCCTCGCGCCCGGGCGCGCGGCGTCTCCTGCAGTCCATCAAGCGCATCAGGGCGGCGACCTCCGCGCCCGTCTTCCTCATCAACGCGACGATCGAGAACCTCAGGCCGCGTGATTTCCCGGTCCTCAATCTTTGCGAGCGCATTTTCCTGCGTGACAGCCCGTCCTGCCGCTATGCCGCGGAGAACGGGCTCCAGGCCCAGATGACCCCGGATCTCTGTTTCAGCGCCGCCTACAGGCCGCAGCCGCGCGGCGAGGAGCGCCTGGTGACCGACAGCACGCTGCCGGATGTCACCCTGCAGCTCCGGCGCTGGTCGGGGGCGGCCGATGCGCGCTTCCTGCCCATGCAGCTGTCGCGTTTGAAATCGATGTTGCACTGGGCCGTGTCGCCTCGTCTTCATGAGAAGGCGGCCGAACGCTATTTCGCCGCCATGTCCTCCGCGGCGTCGGTCGTCACCGGGCGCTTTCATGCGGCGGTCTTCGCCCTGCTGGGAGAAACACCCTTCCTGGCGCTCGGCTCCAACACCTCCAAGATCCAGTCTCTTCTGGATGATGTCTTCGGCGCGCAGGAGCGGGTGATCGGGCTGGACCGTCTGGGCAGGCCGGGCCTCGAGGTGCCGGACTTCACGGCGGAGGAGCAGGCCAGGATTAGGGCCTATCGCGCCTCCGCCATCCTCCGCACCCAGGCCATGTTCGACCACATCGCCCAGGCCGCGGCCCTGCGCGCAGCGGGGCAGTCATGACGGCGATCGTCGAAGCACTCGGCCCCGGGCTTGCCGGAAGGACGGTGGCGCTGGTCGGCAATGCGCGCAGCCTTGGTGACAGCGCCTGTGGCCAGGCAATAGACGCTTGCGACCTCGTGGTGCGGCTCAATGCGGCGCCGCATTCCGCCGCCATCAGCCATGGGGTGCGGACGAGCTGGCTCGCCAGTAGCCTCATGCTGCCGGTCGCGCGCCTCAAGGCGCTCCAGCCGCAGCGCCTGTTGTGGATGTCGCCCAAGCGCCGGATTCTTGCAGCCGCGGTATTCGGATGGCGGCTTCCCATGACCTATTATCCGGCGGTCTGGTGGCGGGACTTGTCCGCGGCACTCGGCGGCGCCCGCCCGAGCACCGGCATGATGACCATCGACCTGATCCACCGCATCGGCGGCTATGCGGAACTCCGCCTCTTCGGTTTCGATTTCTTCCAGTCCGGCTCGCTCAGCACGCGCGGACTCGCAGCACCGCCGCCGCATGATTTCGCGCGCGAGCAGGCGTTCGTGATGGGCCTGCTCGGAACAGACCGCCGCATCCGGCTCATGGGGGCCGCGCCTGCAACCGGGGAGGCCGCACAATGGCGCTGAACCTGCCGCGCATCTTCCTCACCCACCGTGAGGCGGCCTCGGGCATCGTGCTGGCGAGCCTGCTACTGGCAGGCATCGCCGAGGCGGCGAGCCTCGGGTCCCTCCTTCCCGCGCTCTCCGCCATCACAAGCGGGGGTGAGCAGGGGGGCTCGGCGCTCAGCCGCTACGTCCATGCGCTGCTCGGCTCCTTCGGCGCCGCGCCCAGCCTCGGCAACATCATCCTGCTGGCTGTGGGCTTCATGGCGCTGAAGTCGGTCCTCGCCTTCGCGGCGCTGTCCTATGCGGGCGTGCTGGCCGCCCGGGTGTCCGTCTCGCTCCGCCGAAGGCTGATCGCCGCCTTCTTCGATGCGAAATGGCCCTTCCTCGCGGAGCAGAAGTCGGGCCACCTCGCCAATGCGCTCGGCAACGACGCGGCGCGCGCGGGGGACGCCTATCTCGTCTCCGCCCAGGTGGCGGCCTATGCGGTGCAGGCGGCGGCCTATCTTTGCCTCAACCTCCTCATCAACTGGCGCGTGGCGCTGTTCGGGTTGAGCGGGGGCGTGCTGGTCATCCTGTTGCTCGGGCGCTTGGTGGAGATCGGCCGCCGCGCCGGATACCGACAGACCGACGGCACGGCCCGCCTCGCCACGCTGACGGCGGATGCCATGGCGGGCTTGAAGCCCATCAAGTCCATGTGGCGGCACCACGCCATTCAGACCCGCATCGCGCGGGCGATGAACGGCGTCTACCGCTCCCTCGTGGCGCGCGAAGTGTCGAAGTCCGGGCTCAACCAGGGCAGCGATCTTCTGGTGGCGGTGCTCGTCGGCAGCGGGCTCTACCTCGGGCACGCGGTGGCGGGGCTTCCCCTGCCGGAACTCATCATCAGCGGCATCGGCTTCTTCCAGATCCTCTCCGTCACCTCGCGGCTGCAGCGTTTCCTGCAACAAGCCGTTCAGCTCGAAAGCGCCTTCCTCCGCACCACGGCGCTGATCGAGCACGCGGAGGCCAGCCGCGAGATCAACGTCGGGCACCTGAGCCCGCCCGTGCCCTGTGACATCCGCTTCGAGAACGTGAGCTTCCGGCGCGGCCAGACCCGGGTTCTGGACGGCGTGGACCTGACGATCCCGCAAGGCGAGATCACCGTGCTGCAGGGCCATTCCGGCTCCGGAAAGACCACCATCGTCGATCTTCTGCTGGGCCTCATCCCGCCCTCTGGCGGACGGATCCTGCTGGGCGGCGTTCCCCTGGCCGAGGTGGATGTCTGGGCCTGGCGGCGGAAGATCGGCTATGTGCCGCAGGAGCTCAACCTGTTCCACGCCAGCGTGCGCGACAACATCACGCTGCTCGACCAGACGATCGGCGATGCCGATGTCTGGGACGCGCTGGAGCTTGCGGGCGCGGCCCGCTTCGTGCGCCAGTTGCCCGCGGGCCTCGACACCGACGTGGGCGAGATGGGGGCCAAGCTCTCCGGCGGCGAGCGCCAGCGCATCTCGCTGGCGCGCGCGCTGGTTTCACAACCCGCCATCCTGATCCTGGACGAGGTCACCAGCGCGCTCGACCCGGTGACGGAGGCGCAGGTCCTTGCCAACATCATCGCCCTCAAGGGCCGTTTCACCGTCTTCACCATCTCCCACCGCGAAGCCTGGGCCATGGTGGCGGACAACATCCACGACCTGCGGGGCGGCAAGTGCCAGCCTGCCGGGAGACACTCGCTTGAGCCCGCATGAACGCCTTGGAAGGAAGGCCCGCAGGTTCGGGTCCCTCACCGCCGCCACAACCTCAACCGTCAATGTGAGTAGCTGACATGGCAAGCTCCGCCGAGCAGATCCGCAGTTGGAACGGGCCCGCCATTCTGGGCTATGGCTTCCGCCCCTTCTTCCTCTCCGCCGCCGTCTTCGCGGCGCTTGCCATGGCCGTCTGGATCGGTGCGCTGAGCGGCCTCTGGGACGTTCCGTCCGCCTTCGGGCCGGTGGAATGGCATGTGCATGAATTCCTCTGGGGCTACCTCCCGGCGGTGGTCGCGGGCTTCATGCTGACGGCGGTTCCGAACTGGACGGGGCGCCTGCCCATCGTGGGCTATCCGCTGGCGCTGCTGTGGGCCTGCTGGCTGGTGGGCCGGATCGCCGTCTTTCTCTCGTCAGGGCTTCCGCCGCTGGCGGTTGCGGCGGCGGACCTGCTGTTTCTCATGGTGCTGATCATCGTCATGGGGCGGGAGATCCTGGCGGGCCGCAACTGGCGCAACCTCAAGGTCCTGGCGATCGTGGCGCTGCTCTTTGCCGGCAATGCCGTGTTCCACGCCGAGAACATGCTGGGCCAGCCGCCGCTCGAAGGCTTCGGCCTGCGGCTGGGCATCGGCAGCGCCATCCTCCTCATCGTGCTGGTAGGCGGCCGGATCATCCCCAGCTTCACCCGCAACTGGCTTGCCCGGTCCGCACCCGGCAGGCCGCCGCAGCCCTTCGGCATGCCGGACAAGGTGAGCATCGCCCTGTCGGGCTTGTCACTCCTGTCGTGGGTCGTCGCCCCGCTGTGGGTGGGAACAGGGGCCCTGCTGGCGGCCGCGGGTGGCGTCAACCTCGTCCGGCTTGCCAGATGGACGGGCTGGCGGAGCCTGCCGGAACCCCTGGTCAGCATCCTGCATGGCGCCTATCTCTTCGTGCCCCTGGGCTTCCTGCTGCTCGGCGCGTCCGTCATGTGGCCAGAGGCGGTCACCCGTTCCGCCGCCCTTCACAGCTGGACGGCGGGCGCAATCCTTCTCATGACCCTCGCGGTCATGACGCGCGCCAGCCTCGGCCACAGCGGCATGCCGCTCACCGCGAGCCGGGGCATCAGCGCCATCTATGTTGCCGCGGCGGTGGCGTCGCTGAGCCGCATCGGGGCGGGCTTCCTTCCCGCATCCGGCTGGCTGCTGGACCTTGCGGCCGCAGGCTGGATCATTGCCTTCGTGCTTTTCGTGATCGTCTATGCGCCGCTGTTCCTGCGTCCGAAGACCCGCCCTGCTTCACGGGACGCATAGGCTTCGCGGCGCGAGGCCGGTGTCATGGCGGTGCGAGATGGACCTTCACATTCGCCCCCTCGAGAGCCTTGGCGAGGCTTCCCTGGGGCGCGACGTCGGTGATGAGTTCATTCACCACCTCGAAGCTGCAGACCTTGACGAAGCCTTTCGTGCCGAATTTGGAGAAATCGCTCACCACCACGCGGCGCTCCCCGCGGCTCAGTACCGTGCGGGCGAATTCGGCTTCGTGGAGGTCGAAGTCCATGATGCCGGAGCCGTCGATCGCGCCCGCCGAGATGATGGCGTGCTGCACGAAGAAGCGGCCCGCGAATTCGACGGCCGAATTGCCGAAGGCCGCGCCTGAATCGCTGCGAAGTTCCCCGCCCGCCATGTAGACGCGGTTGCCGTTCACCGTGGCGAGCGTTCGCGCGATGTCGGATGAATTGGTCACAACCGTCAGCCGCCGGTGCCCGATGAGGGCGCGGGCCACGAAGCTCGTCGTCGTGCCGGTGTCGAGCATCAGGGATTCGCCGTCGCGGATCGTCGAGGCGACGTGCCGGGCGATCGCCTTCTTGGCGGCGGCGTTCTCGCGCATGCGCCGCTCGAATGGGGCTTCCCCCATCTGGCCCGCAAGGCCGACGGCACCGTGAATGCGCAGCACCTTGCCGGATTCCACCAGCGGGCGGATGTCGCGCCGTATGGTCTCCATGGAGACGCCCAGGTCCCGGGCCATCGCCGCGATCGAGGCGCTGCCCTGGAGTTCGAGCAGTTTCAGAATGTCGCTATGGCGCTTGGACAGCATGGTTTTTCATAGACCGATCCGCCAATTGCCACAACATCGGGCAACATCACCGCAAAATCCCACAAAACCTCATTGACAGGCGTCACCGGCGGGCCATTATCGTGACGGGCATAAGCCCAACGGGCAGCAGACCCGCGTGAAGATCCAGGGAGAAGACGATGACCAACAGGATGTGCCTCCGCAATATCGTCAGTTTGGGGTTTGCCGCGCTTCTGGCAACGGCATCGGCGGCGCCGGTTCTGGCCGCCGACTCGACCGATCCGATCAAGCTGACGCTGCATGACTGGACGGGCCAGCTCATCACCACCCAGCTCATGGGAGAGGTGCTGAAGAAGGCCGGCGCCAACGTCGAATATGTCCAGGCCGACTATCTCGCCCAGTTCGCCGGGCTCGAGACGGGCGATCTGCATGTCGCCATGGAAATGTGGGAGACGACGGGCCGCGAGGCGATGGATGCCGCGACCGCGACCGGCAAGGTCGAGGTCTTCGGCCCCACCGGCATGAAGGCCAAGGAGGAATGGTGGTATCCCGCCTACATGAAGGAGGTCTGCCCGGGCCTGCCCAACTGGGAAGCCCTGAAGGATGAGGCCTGCGCCAAGGCCTTCGCCACGGCGGAGACGGACCCCAAGGGCCGCTATCTCGGCGGTCCCGTCACCTGGGGCGGCTTCGATGAGGAGCGCATCGCGGCGCTGGACCTGCCCTTCGAGGTGATCCACGCCGGCACCGACGCGGCGCTGTTCGCCGAACTCGAGAGCGCCTACCAGCGCAAGGCCCCGATCATGCTCTGGATCTATGCGCCGCACTGGGCGCCGGCCAAGTATGAGGGCGAATGGGTGGCGTTCCCCGAATACACAAAGGAGTGCTACACCGATGCCGCATGGGGCAGCAATCCCGACGCCACGCATGACTGCGGCAAGCCCTTCGGCGAGATCTGGAAGGTCGGCTGGGCCGGCGTGAAGGACAAGTGGCCCGCCGCCTACAAGGCGATCCAGGCCTTCACCATCGACAATGACGAGATGGGCAAGATGATCACCGAGGTCGACCTGAACGGCAAGAAGGTCGAGGAGGTGGTCGCGGCCTGGATGGCCGCCAACGAGCCGCGCTGGAGCGCCTGGATCAAGAACTGACGCGCCTCATGAGGCCTCAGCCCCGCCATCCCCGCCCTGTGCGCCGGGCCGGGGCCTCGCTCATCGCATCCTCGCCCAGCCCGTGAACGCCATGCCCCGCGCCAAGCTCGTCTGCCGCAATGTCTGGAAGCTGTTTGGCGCGGGCTCATCATCAGCACTCGCCGCGCTGGGTGATCGTCCCACGCCGGAGCAGCTCCAGGCCGCGGGCCTCGTGCCCGCGGTGAAGGCCGTGAGCCTCGAGGTGCGCGAAGGCGAGATCTTCGTCATCATGGGGCTTTCGGGCTCGGGCAAGTCCACGCTGGTGCGCTGCATGTCGCGCCTGATCGAGCCCACGGCGGGCGAAGTCCTGTTCGATGGGCGCGACCTCCTCTCGGCCTCCGAGACGGAGATGATCGAGATCCGCCGCCACAAGATGGGCATGGTGTTCCAGCACTTCGCCCTGCTGCCGCATCTGAGCGTGCTGGACAATGTGGCCTTTCCCCTCGCGGTGCAGGGCGTCGAGCGCGCGAAGCGCGAGGCCCGCGCGAGGGACATGATCCAGCTCGTGGGGCTGGCCGGCCGCGAAGCCTCCTTTCCGCGCCAGCTTTCGGGCGGGCAGCAACAGCGCGTCGGCATCGCCCGCTCGCTCGCGGTCGAGCCGGAGCTGTGGTTCCTGGACGAGCCCTTCTCGGCCCTCGACCCGCTGATCCGCCGCGAATTGCAGGAGGAGTTCATGCGGCTCCAGTCGGTGCTGAAGAAGAGCATCGTCTTCATCACGCATGACTTCGACGAGGCGATCAGGCTCGCCGACCGCATCGCCATCATGAAGGATGGCGCGGTGGAGCAGGTGGGAACGCCGGAAGAAATCGTGCTGGCGCCGGCAACCGCCTATGTGCGCGCCTTCACCGGGGCGGTGCCGAAGGCCAAGGCGGTGCGCGTTCGCTCCATCATGCAGCCGGGGGCCGCGCCCGCCGGTCTTCCCGCCATTGCCGCAACCGCCGCCGTCGCCGACGTCGCCCCCCGCTTCCTCGACGGAACGCCCATGCTGCGCGTGACGGATGCATCGGGTGCCACCATCGGCGTGTTGCAGCGCGACGACGTCGTGCGGCTGATGCTGGGAGGCTGACGGCATGCAGGGAGCCGCCCGGAACCATGCTGCCTGGCTGCTGCCGCTCGGCGCGGTGCTGGTCATCGTCCTGCTCATGGCGCTCGGGCAGGGGGCCGCGAAATGGGCCTTCGACTGGCCCAAGGCCTGGACGCTGCCCGCCGCGCGCTGGATCGGCGCCGCCGTCAAGTGGCTCACCAATGAAGCGGCCATCGGGCCCGTCGGCTTCTCCGACGTCACGCGTCTCGCAGCCGCCATCGTGGACATTCCCTACCGGTTCGTGCTGTCCCTGCTCTCCACCGGCTTCCTGTCGGGCGAGGGGAGCAGTGCCGTGGTGCTCATGCCGCAGGTCTCCTGGCTGGCGGTGATCGCCGTCTTCGCCGTGCTCGGCCATTACGCGGGCGGTGCCCGCCTCGCGCTGCTGCAGGTGCTGTGCCTCGGCTTCGTGGCGGTGTTCGGGCAGTGGACGAGCGCCATGGTCACCCTCGCGTCGATCCTCGTCGCGGTGCCGCTCGGGGTCGCCGGGGGGCTTCTGCTGGGCATACTGGCCTATCGCTCGCCGCTCGCGGACCGGGCGCTGAAGCCCGTCCTCGACCTGATGCAGACCATGCCGGTCTTCGCCTATCTGGTGCCCATCCTCATCCTGTTCGGCTTCGGCCCCACGGCGGCGGTGGTGGCGACGCTCATCTATGCCATGCCGCCGATGACGCGCCTCACCACGCTGGCGCTGCGCCGCGTCGCGCCCGAAATCCATGACCTCGGGCGCATGGTGGGCTGCACCCGGCGGCAGATGACCTGGCGCGTGCTGGTGCCCTCCGCCCAGGACGCGCTGATGGTGGGGCTGAACCAGGTGATCATGCTGTCGCTCAACATGGTGATCATCGCCTCCATGATCGGGGCGGGGGGCCTGGGCTTCGACGTGCTGGCCGCCCTGCGCCGGCTCGACTTCGGCGCGGGGCTGGAGGCGGGCTTCGCCATCGTCGCGCTGGCCATCGCGCTGGACCGGCTGAGCCAGGCCTTCGCGCGCCGGAATGGCGCGGCGGCGCTGCCCAAGGGCAACATCGTCACGCGGCATCCCTATCTTTTCGCCTCGCTGGCGCTCCTCCTCGCCGGCAGCATCGCCAGCCTGCTGCTGCCGGCACTCCAGACCTATCCCGAATGGGCGAAGCTCTCGACCGGCCCCTTCTGGTCCAGCCTCATGGAGTGGATCAACGTCAACTACTTCGACACGCTCGAAGGCTTCAAGAATGCGGTGCTCACCGGCCTGCTGCTGCCGGTGAAGCGTTTCCTGCTCGCCCTTCCGTGGCTGGGGGTGGTGCTGTTCCTCGCCGCCCTCGGCTACCGTCTGGGAGGCCCGAGGCTTGCGGCGCTGGTCGCGGCGCTGGCGCTGCTCATCGCCGTCACGGGGCAGTGGGAGAAGGCGATGATCACCGTCTATCTCTGCGGCATCTCCACCCTGATCGCCATGGGCATCGGCATTCCCGTCGGCATCGCCGTGGCGGAGCGGCAGTTGCTGTGGCGTGGCGCCCAGGCGGTGATCGACACGCTGCAGACGCTGCCCTCCTTCGTCTATCTCATGCCCGCCGTGATGCTGTTCCGGGTGGGGGATTTCACCGCCATGCTGGCCGTCGTCGCCTATGCCATCGTGCCCGCCATCCGCTACACGGTGCTGGGGCTGCAGGGCGTCGACCCGCGCCTCATCGAGGCGGGCCGGGCCATGGGCTGTTCCCGCCTGCAGATCCTGACCCGCATCCGGCTGAGGCTGGCGCTGCCCGAGATCCTGCTCGGCCTCAACCAGACGATCATGTTCGCGCTGTCGATGCTGGTGATCACGGCGCTGGTGGGCACCCGCGACCTGGGCCAGGAGGTCTATATCGCCCTCACCAAGGCGGACCCGGGGCGCGGCCTCGTCGCCGGCCTCGCGGTGGCCTTCATCGCCATCATCGCCGACCGTCTCATCCACGCCGCGGCGCAGAAGCAGCGCGCGCGGCTCGGGCTTCAGGAGGTCTGACCATGGCGCAGTCCCTGCCGCACCACCTGCTCTCCCTGCCGTGCTGGTCCGGCCCGGTCACGGCCGCGCCGCTCAAGGGCGGATTGTCCAACGAGAGCTGGAAGGTGGTGGATGCCGCAGGCGCGCATGTGGCGCGTTTCGGACGCGATTTCCCGCTGCACCATGTGGAGCGGGCGAGGGAGGCGATGAGTGCCAGGGCCGCCCATGCGGCCGGCTTCGCGCCCGCCGTCGAATACAGCGCGCCCGGCGTCATGGTCTCGGCCTTCGTGGAGGCGCGCACCTGGCAGGCGGCCGACGTGCGCGCCAACCCGGCGCGGGTGGGCGAACTGCTCCGGCGCTTCCACCGCGACCTTGCCCCCCATGTCGAGGGAACGCCCGTCATCTTCTGGCCTTTCCACGTCATCCGGGACTATGCCCGCACGCTGAAGACGGGGGACAGCCCCTTCCTGCCCGAGACCGGCAGGCTGCTGGCCATGTCGGAGGCCTTCGAGGCCGCGCAACTGCCGCTCCCCATCGTGTTCGGCCATCATGACCTGCTGCCGGGGAACTTTCTCGACGACGGCGAAAGGCTATGGCTGATCGATTTCGAATATGCGGGCTTCGGCACCGCCATGTTCGACCTGGCGGGTGCCGCCGCCAACGCCGAAATGCAGGACGAGGACGCAGCCGTTCTGCTGTCCGCCTATTTCGGCCGCGAGCCCGGTCAAGCCCTCTGGCACGCCTTCGACGCCATGCAGGGGGCCGCGCTGGTGCGCGAGACGATGTGGGCCATGGTCTCCGACATCCACCTCGCCGCGCCGGGGGCCGACTACAAGGCCTACACGCGCGAGAACATGGCGAAGCTCGACACCTTCCTTCACCGCTATCAGGTCAAACACGGGACTATCAGAACATGACGCTGCCAACCCACGCCCAGGTCATTGTCATCGGCGGCGGCATCATCGGATGCTCGACGGCCTATCACCTCGCAAGGGATCACAAGGCGGATGTGCTGCTGCTGGAACAGGGGCAGCTCACCTCCGGCTCCACCTGGCATGCGGCGGGGCTGGTGGGGCAGCTGCGCGCCTCCGCCTCGATCACCCGCGTGCTCAAATATTCCGTCGAACTCTACAAGGGGTTGGCGGCGGAGACGGGCCTCGAAACCGGCTGGAAGATGACCGGCTGCCTGAGGCTTGCCACCAACCCGGACCGGTGGACCGAGTACCGCCGCCTCGCCACCACGGCGAAGAGCTTCGGCATGGAGATGCACCTCGTCTCGCCGGACGAGGTGAAGCGCATGTGGCCGCTCATGGACGTGTCGGACCTCGTCGGAGCGAGCTGGCTGCCGACGGATGGGCAGGCGAGCCCGTCCGACATCACGCAATCCCTGGCCAAGGGTGCCCGCATGCACGGGGCGCGGCTGGTCGAGAATGTCCGCGTCACAGGCTTTCGCATGGCGGGCGACCGCATCACCCATGTGGAGACGGACCAGGGCGCCGTCGCATGCGACAAGGTGGTGAACTGCGCGGGCCAGTGGGCCCGCCAGGTGGGGGCGCTCGCCGGCATCACCGTGCCGCTTCAGCCGGTGAAGCACCAATACATCATCACCGAGCGCATCGAGGGCCTTTCGCCGGATGCCGCCACGATCCGCGACCCGGACCGGCGGACCTATTTCAAGGAGGAGGTGGGCGGCCTCGTCATGGGCGGCTATGAGCCCAATCCGCAGCCCTGGACCACGGGCGACGTTCCGGGCGACTGGCAGTTCCGCCTGTTCGACGATGATTACGACCATTTCGAGCAGCACATGGAGCAGGCCATCGCCCGCGTGCCGGCTCTCGCCCATGCGGGCGTCAAGCGCATGATCAATGGGCCGGAAAGCTTCACGCCGGACGGCAACTTCATCCTGGGGCCCGCGCCCGAATGCGCCAACATGTATGTGGGGGCGGGCTTCAACGCCTTCGGCATCGCGTCAGGCGGCGGGGCTGGCTGGGTGCTTGCCGAGTGGGTCATGTCGGGGGAGGCGCCGCTCGACCTGTGGGTCGTCGACATCCGCCGCTTCTCGGACCTGCACAAGGACCGCGACTGGGTCTTGGCTCGCACCTGCGAGGCCTATGGTAAGCATTACACCATCGGCTTTCCGCATGAGGAATATGAAAGCGGGCGGCCGCGCATCATTTCGCCGCTCTATGACCGGCTCAAGGCGCAGGGCGCGGTGTTCGGCTCCAAGCTCGGCTGGGAGCGCCCGAACTGGTTCGCGCCCGAAGGTGTGGCACCCCGCGACGTCTATGCCATGGGGCGGCAGAACTGGTTCCCCCATGTGGGAGCCGAGCATGCCCATGTGCGCGAGAAGGCGGGGGTCTTCGACCAGTCGAGCTTCGCCAAGTATGAGCTCTCCGGCCCCGGCGCGTGCGATGCGCTGGAGTGGATCTGCGCAGGCAGCATCGCGAAGCCGCCGGGCCGCATCACCTACACCCAGCTCCTGAACAGCCGTGGCGGCATCGAGGCGGACCTCACGGTCGCGCGGCTGGCGGAGGACCATTTCTACATCGTCACCGGCACCGGCTTCCGCACCCATGACCTGGCGTGGATCCGCGACCACCTGCCTGACCCCGGCGCGGTCAAGCTCTCGGACGTGACGGAGCAGTGGGGCACGCTCTCCCTCATGGGGCCGATGGCGCGCGACATCCTGCAGGCGGTGACGGCGGATGACGTGTCGAACGCCGCCTTCCCCTTCGGCCATGTCCGGGAGATCGCCATCGCCGGGGTGCGGGTGCGGGCGCTCCGCATCACCTATGTGGGCGAACTCGGCTGGGAGCTGCATGTGCCGCTTGACCAGACGGGCAAGGTCTATGACGCGCTGATGGCGGCGGGCGGGCCAGAGGTCATCCGCCCCGTGGGCTATCGCGCGCTCGAATCGCTCCGCCTCGAAAAGGGCTACCGCGCCTGGTCCTCCGACATCACGCCGAATGACACGCCCGTCGAGGCGGGGCTAGGCTGGGCGGTGAAGATGCGGGCCAACACCCCCTTCATCGGCCGCGCGGCGCTCGAGGGCGTGGCGGCCAAGCCGCTCAACAAGCGCCTCGCGGGCTTCACCATCGCCGATCCCCGGGCCGTGCTGGTCGGCCGGGAGACCATCCTGCGCGACGGCGTGCCCGTCGGCTATCTCACCTCGGGCGGCTATGGCTACACGCTCGGTCGCAGCATCGGCTATGGCTATGTGCGCAACCCGCAAGGCGTCAGCGACGATTTCCTTCTCTCCGGCCGCTACGAGATCGTGGTCGCGAGCGAGGCCTTCCCGGCGGAGATCGGGCTCGCGCCGTTCTACGATCCCACCAACGCAAGGGTGAAGGCATGATCGCCGACCGTCACAAGAAGATCGTCATCATCGGCGCCGGCGCCATCGGCTGCGCCCTGGCCTATTCCTTGGCGCGCGCCGGGGAAACGGATGTGCTGGTGCTGGAGAAGGCGCAGATCACCCATGGCTCCACCTGGCATGCGGCGGGCCTCGTCGGGCAATTGCGCGGCAAGCGCGCCTTGACCCGCCTCATGCAGAATTCGGTCGCGGTGTTCGACCGCCTTGCGGAAGAGACCGGCATGGCGGTGGACTGGAAGAAGGTGGGCAGCCTGAGGCTCGCCGCCAGCGAGGCACGCTGGAGCGAGATCCGCCGCTCCATGCAGCTCGCCAAGTCCTTCGGCTTCGAGGCGCACCAGGTCTCGGCCAGCGAGGCGAAAAAGCTTTTCCCCTTCATCGACGCGCAGGGCGTGGTGGGGGCCGCCTATATCCCGAGCGACGGATATATCGACCCTTACGCGCTCACCATGGCCTATGCCGCGGCGGCGCGGCGCAGCGGCATCAGGATCGAGGAGGGCGTCTGCGTCACGGACATTCCGGTCGAGGGGCGCCGGGCGCTGGGCGTGGTGACGGACCATGGCACCATCTCCGCCGACATCGTGGTGAACTGCGCGGGCTACTGGGCGCGGCGCGTCGGCGCCATGGCGGATGTGGCGCTCGCCGCCGGCGTGATCGAGCACCAGTATTTCGTGACCGAGAAGGGGCTGGATGTTCCCGCCAACCTCACCACGCTGCGCGACCCGGACAAGAACTTCTACCTCAAGCCCGACGTGGGCGGCGCCTTCGCCATCGGCGGCTGGGAGGACGGCGCCCCCGGCCGCTGGAACCAGTGGCCGCCCTTCGACTTCGCGCGCGAGCTGTTCCCCGCCAACATGGACCGCCTTTCCCTCTTCGCGCTGCCTGCGGCGGAGCGGCTTCCCATCCTCAACGACATCGGCATCCGTACCATCATCAATGGCCCCATCCCCGTTTCGGCCGATGGCGAGCCGGTCATGGGACTGGCGCCGGAACTCGACAATTTCTACGTGGCCTGCGGCTTCACGGCTGGCATCGCCGCCTCAGGGGGTGCGGGCGAGGCGATGGCGAACTGGATCCTCCACGGCGACCCCGGGCTCGACCTCTGGCCCTTCGACGTGCGCCGCTTCGGCCCGCCCCAGGCGCGTGCCGCCTATCTGGAGGAGCGGGCCTCGGAAGCCTATGGGGCCTATTACAAGATCCATTGGCCGGGCGAGGAGAGCGAGGCGGCGCGCGGCCTGCGCCGGTCGCCCTTCCACGCATCACTCGCGGGTAGCGGCGCGGTCTTCGGATCGCGCTTCGGCTGGGAGCGGCCCCACTGGTTCAAGACATCCGATCCGCAGTCCACGGAAACGCCGAGCTTCGAAGGCCGCCCGGGGTGGTTCGGGGCGGTCGCGGCGGAGGTCCGCGCCATCCGCGAGGGTGTGGCGCTCATCGACCAGAGCTCCTTCTCCAAATTCGAGATCACGGGCGAGGGTGCGGAGGCCGCGATCGATACCATCGCCGCGGGCCGGGTCGGCGGTGAGCCGGGCCGCGTGATCTATACCCAGATGCTGAACGACAAGGGGGGCATCGAGGCGGACGTGACGTTCCTTCACGTGGCGCCGGGACGTTACCTGATGGTCACCGGCTCGGGCTTCGGCATCCGCGACGGGAACTGGCTGGCGCGGCAGTTGCCGAAAGGCGTCTCCCTGCGCGATGTCAGCAACGCCTGGGCGACGCTCAATCTCTGCGGCCCCCGCGCGCGGGAGGTGCTGGCCCGCGTCACCGGGGCCGATCTGTCCAATGGCGCATTCCCTTTCCTTGCCCTGCGCGAGATCGAAATCGGTGCGGCGCCGGTGCTGGCGGCGCGCGTCGGCTATGTGGGTGAACTCGGCTGGGAACTCTATATCCCCGCCGATTATGCCGCTTACGTCTTCGAACGTCTCGTCGCCGCCGGTGAAGCGTCTGGCATCCGCCATGCGGGCTACCGCGCCATCGAGAGCTGCCGGCTGGAGAAGGGCTATCTCTACTGGTCGTCCGACATTTCTCCGGACACCACGCCCATCGAGGCCGGGCTCGGCTTCGCGGTGGGCTGGGACAAGGAAAACTTCACCGGGCGCGATGCCCTGTTGCGGCAGCGCCAGTCAGGCGCGGCCCGGAAGCTGGTAACGCTGTCGGTTGCGGGGTTCGCGCCGTTCCTCGGCGGTGAGACCGTCCTGCATCAGGGGCGGCCCGTCGCCTCGCTCACCAGTGCGGGCTACGGCCACCACCTCGGCCGCTCGATCGGCTTCGCCTATCTCCCGGCGGAGATCGCCGAGGAGCGCGACTTCGTGGTCGAGGCCTTCGGCACCGGACACGCCGCCGTGCGGGGCCCACGCTGCCTGTATGACGCCAAGATGGAGAGACTCCGGTCATGAGTAACGAACTGGACGCCGCCCGCGCGGCGCTTGCTGCAATTCCGGGGCTGGAGGCCGGGGGAGAGGCCCAACGCCTTGGCGGCCTCACCAACCGCGTCTACCGCATCGGTGATCTTTGCCTCAGGCTTCCGGGCGCCGGCACGGAGGAATACATCGACCGGGCGAACGAAGCGGTCGCCGCGCGCGAGGCCGCGCGCGCCGGTGTGAGTCCCGAGGTGCTGCATGCCGACGGGCGGACGGGCGTGCTGGTGAGCCGCTTCATCGATGGGACCGTCACCATGTCGCCCGAGGCTTTCCGCACCCGGCCGGGCGCGCCCGAAAGGGCGGGCCGCGTCCTGGCGCAACTCCACCGTTCGGGCGCGGTCTTCCCGTTCCGCTTCGAACTCTTCGCCATGATCGATGATTACCTCAAGGTTCTCGCAACGAAGGACGTCGCCCTTCCGGAAGGCTATCACGACGTCGTCGCCGAGGCGCAGGTGGTCCGGGAAGCGCTGGCGAAACATTCCGTCCCGCTGGCGCCCTGCCACTGCGACCCGCTGTGCGAGAACTTCCTGGACACGGGCGAGCGCATGTGGATCGTCGACTGGGAATATTCCGGCATGAACGACCCGATGTGGGACTTGGGCGACCTCTCTGTCGAGGGCCACTTCGACGAGCGTCAGGACAAGGCGATGCTCGTAGCCTATTTCGGTGGCGAGCCCCGTCCCTTCGACCATGGCCGCATGGTGATCTACAAGGCCATGTGCGACCTGCTCTGGACGCTGTGGGGCCTCATCCAGCTTGCCAATGGCAACCCGGCCGATGATTTCCGGGCCTATGCCGACAACCGTTTTGCCCGCTGCCGGGCGCTGATGGCCTCGCCCGGCTTCGCCCATCACCTGAAGGCCGTGGCACTCGGCTGAAACCTGATGGCCAGCGTCCCGCCAACGCATCGGATGATCATCCGATTTGCGGTTGGCTCCCGATATGGTTATCGCTTCAGATGCAGCAGCCTTTGTCCTGGGGCGCGGCAAACGGAAAGGCCCTCACCATGCAACAATCGATTTCCGGTCCGGCCCATACATCCGGTGAGGCCCGCGTTCTGATCGTCGAGGACAATCCGGAGTTCCTGTTTCACCTCTCGCAGGCCATCAGCCAGCTGGAGGGCAACTGGATCGTGGAGGCCGCCCGGACTGCAAACGATGCCATCTCGCTGATTGCCGACAGGACGAAAAGCTTCCGCCTGGCACTGGTCGACATCGGCTTGCCGGACCGCTCGGGGATCGAGGTGGTGCGGGCCATCGCGGCCCGGGATCCGGACTTGCCGGTGCTGGTGGTCTCGATCCTGTCGACGGAGGAAACGGTGCTCGCCGCGATCCGCGCCGGCGCGCGTGGCTATCTGCTCAAGGATGACAGCGCGTCCATCATCCGCGACGCCATCGATCAGGTGATGAACGATCAGTATCCCATCAGTCCCGCGCTGGCCCGCTGCCTCTTCCGGCTGGCGAAGTCCGGCCACGAGGCGGGGAACGGGCCCGCGCTCACCACGAGAGAGCTGGATGTCCTGACCAAGCTGTCCGAGGGGATGACCTATCCGGAGATCGCCGAAGCGCTCGACCTCAGTATTTCGACCGTGCGCACGCATATCCAGAAGATCTATCGGAAGCTCAACGCCAAGACGGGTTCCGAGGCGGTTGCCGTCGCAAAGACGAACCGGCTGATCTGACGGGTGCCGGCCGCTCAGGCCAGGGCGAGTTTCGCGTCCTCCACGGCTCCCTCTGCCGCATCCGGCTGGTAGACCAGCGTCACCCTGCATCCGAATGAATCCGCGGAAACATCAAGGACGGCGCCGATTTCGCGCGCACGCGCCCGCATGCTGGCCAGCCCCTTCCCCCGGTTGCCCTCCGCGGCGATGGACGCGGGGCAGAAGCCTCGCCCGTTGTCGGCAACCCGCAATGTGATCACGCCGGCGGCGTGCTGGGCGCTGACCTGGATCCGGCTCGCCCGGCTGTGGCGTGCGGCATTCGACAGGGCCTCCTGCGCGATGCGGAGTATCTGGAGCACTGCCCGCTGCAGGAGTACCGGCGCATCTCCCAGATTGACGTCCCAGACCAGCTTGAACGGTTCCGCCCCGAGTTGCCGGCTTACCCGGTAGCGCCAGTCGGCAAGGGCCTCCGCGAGGTTCCCGGCCGTGGTGCCCGTGACATTGATGACGAGGTGGAGGTCAGCCATGCATTTCGAGAGGAACAAGGCGAGTTCCGCGGCGTCCAGATTGCCACGCTCCGCCGCGATCCGGGCGCTCACGAGCTCGGAGCCGAAGCCGTCATGTATCTCCCGCATCAGGCGGCTGCGCTCCGCCTCCTGCGCCCGGTGCACCTCGAGGCTCATGTTGAGCGCATGGGCGCGCGAGAGCTCCTCCGCCTGCTTCGCGAGTTGGCGCGCCATCTCCTCGGCCGACGCCGTGAGCCGCCCATGCGCCGATTGCAGCCTGTCCTCGAGGTCGCGGAAGGAGTCGTAAAGCTTGCCGATCTCACCCGTGGGCCGTCGGGGAGCGTCTGCCGCCGCGTCCCGGTCTCCGGGCCGAAAGTCGTGCATCATCTGGCTCAGCGTGGAAATCGGGCTGAGCACATCCGCGCGGATCGCCAGGATGAAGACGATGAACAGGCTGAAAAGCGCCAGCAAGGAAAACAGCAGGATCATCAGCATCGGCTCCAGCAGGCGGTTCCTGATCACCTGCTCGGAGGTTTCAAGCTCGAGAAAGCCCACCACCTCGGGCCCCCGCGGGCCCGTCCAGCTGAGCGGCCACCGGCTCACATACTGGCCATTCAGGGAACCGGCCCATCCCGGCTCCGAACCCGAAATCACGCCCGAGGTGAACGTGGCGCCCGTCTCCGCAAATCCGATCCGTGCACCCGTGACGGTGCCGTCCTGCGTGAGACCCAGAACGGCCGAGCGGAGCACCGTTTCGCTGAAGGTCCACAACGCTTCGGAGATCACGTTCTCGAAGGAGCGGTGCAGTTCCGCATGGCGCGAGGCGATGACGGTGCGCGCCTGGCCGTTCTCCCAGGCCAGGAACAGCGCAGCACCGAGGGCCACTAGGACCGCATAGGCGAGGAGCACCTTGCGGAAGATGACATAGACGAGATTGGTGCTGGTCCAGGATTGCGACAGCACCCCACGCCATGTCTTGCGGTCTCCTCCGCCGCGGCCAGGGGTCAGTTCGTCCGCAGGCTGCACGCCAGGTCCTTCTCGGTGGCTTTGAAATATTTCTGAAACACCCGCAGGATGGAGCCGTCCTCGCAGAGCTCGCCGATCAGCTCCTGCCACCTTGCTGCGGCCTCCGCGTCGAACAGTTTCTTCGAGAGCACGATTCCGCCTTTCGCGCCCAGCTCGTCCGGCGCGAAGTCGACGTGTGCGATCGAACGGGCCGACGCCGCCTCGGCGGCGTTCAACTCCTCGACCACGGAGGACGGCATGAACATCATGTCCACCCGCCCTGCAAGAAGGCCGAGGTACAACGCTCTCCGGTCGGGAAACTCCACCACATTGCCAGGGTTCTGGCGCCGCCGCTCCGCGACGAGGGCGTCGATCGCCGCTGAATGCGTGAAGCCCGCCGTCACGCCCAGCACTGTGTCCGGCGACAGGCCGAATGAAAGCGCCCGCGCGGCGGGAATACGGTCCGGCCTGTACCAGCCGAGAACCTTCGTCCGCTGCACATGCGCGAACCAGAGGTACTCCTCACGTTCCTTCGTCTGGAAGAAGCGGCCGCTCATGTGCAGCGTGCCATTCGCCAGTTCCAGCGTGACACGCTTGACCGGCATGAACAGCACCCGGAACGCGCATCCGCTGCGTTCCGCCAGGAGCGCGACGAGATCGGAGTTGATGTTCCGGTTCACGCTGCCAAGTCCATCCGAGATGTTGCCGAAGTCGATGGTTCCGGCGCAGAGGGGCTTGCGCGCATCCGCCTGGGCGAAGCCGGCCATGCCTGCCGCCGCAGCGATCAGCAGCATCGAATCAAGGACAGCCCTCATGGCTCTCCCGAATAAGCTTTCCTTGATCAATAACCAATTCAACGTGCGGCTCTCAAGTCTGGGGTAACTTTCCCGAATGGTGGAAAGCTTTATGGTATCAAGCAAGGTGTCAATTCTCCCCCGGCCTGACATCGTCTACCAATCGGTGAAACTCTGCGCCATACTAGTATTGCTGAGCATGGTGCGCATCCTCAAAGTGCGCGGGCACAGATTCGCGGTTCTTGCCGCTTGGTACCTGGGAGACTTGAGTTGGAACCAATCGAAGTGGCAATTCTTCGCCGCAAGGGACATCGCCCGGCGCAGGAAGACGGTTCGGCACGTGGACGGATCGGTGGCGCCGTCCCGCGCGCAATCGGTCCGTTTTCCGCGGCTCCCATGCTGTGGCTGAGGAAAGAGCACGCCCAGGAGCGAAAGACGCCAGCGGTCTTGCCGCTTTCACAAAAGCTGGAGGACGGGATCGAGCTGGCGCGGCGTTCCGTCTGGCTCGCCAGTCAGCCCGCGGCCTTCGTGGAAGCGTTGCTGGCGCAAGCAAGCTTCCGGCAGTTCCGCAGGGGCGAGGTCATCGTCGAGCTCAACGAAACGGTTTCGGGCCTTTACTTCTTATTGCACGGCACGGTGGATGTATCGCGGCCGCGGATGACGAGCGAATTGTACCCCGTGCATTTCCTGACTCCCAACCGCTGGTTCGGCGAGCACGCTGCCCTGACGGGGATCGGCAGTTTTGCCGAGTACCGGGCGCGCATGGCGAGTGCTGCGCTTTACATACCGCGCGCGGCCATCCAGCGCCTGCAGACGGAGAGCGGCGAGTTCCGCCAGTCGCTGATGGAGCTGCTCTCCTTCACGATCCGCGACCTCATGGAAATGGTGGGAGACATGGCGGGGCTCGATCCCGGCAAGCGCGTGATCTCGAAACTCCTCACGCTGTCGGCGACCGGTTCCGAGGACTCCGGCGAAGTGCAGGCCGTGTCCATATCCCAGGCGGAGCTGGCCACCATCTGCTGCGTGTCGCGGCCCCTGATAAACCAGTTTCTCGGCAAGCTGGAAAAAACCGGGGTGCTCAAGCTGGAGTACCGGCGTATCGTCATCCTGCGGAGGGCGGGGCTCATCGAGGCGCTGAACAAGGGGCTTGCAGAAGAATGACAGCTGCCGCCAGGGTTTTCGTGGCCGTGTCCCGCGTGCTCGCGGCCGTGGCCCTGGCAATGCTGGTGCTGTCCAAGGCAGGGACGGCCGCAGGCTCTGCAGCGGCTGGCTCCTATGCCGATGTTTCCGTCGATCGCTCGACGCCCGAACAGCACCTGAGGACCTTCATCACGGCGCTGGACCGCACCGTCTTGCGCCTCGAGGCGCGGGAATGGGCGCGGAATTATTATGACGCGTGGTTCTATCCGGCGATCTCGGAAGAGCAGTCGGCCGAGATCAACCTCCTGAAGAACTATCTGCTGGACTCGATGGACCTGTCCGGCTTCCCGGATTGGCGCCGCGAATCCGCCGGGATCGAGACGGCGCTGATGCTCGGCGAGATCCTCAAGGCGGAACAGGTGACGAAGTCGACCCGGTTCCGCCAGCTTCGCGACGGGCTCTGGGTGATCCCCGGCACCTACATACAGGTGGGGACGATCACCTCCGGCATGCGCATGGGAGATGTGGTGTTCACCGCCGAAACGGTGGCCAATGTTCCGGCCTTCTACCAGCTTCTCCCGGCAAGCCGCGAGAACGCCGGTTTCAATCCCTACCGGTATTTCACGGAGACGCCAGGTGGCCTCGAGCCGCCGCGCTGGGGAGGCATCGCGCGCAAGCTTCCGGATGTCCTGCGCTGGGAAATGGGCTCCAACACTGTCTTCCAATGGCTGATCACGGCCCTCATCATGGCCGCCGTGCTGCTGATTCCGGCGCTGCTGGCGCGTCTCATCGGCTCGCGGAGCCTGCGCTGGTTCTGCCGGGCGGCGGCGACGGGGCTGCTGTCCAGTTACGCCACGGGCCTCCTCATCGGCGAAGCCGGGCTTTCGGGCATGGGCGCCACCGTCATGACGCTGCTGTTGCTCGCCCTGGCCTATGGCGCCGCGGTGATCTGCGTGCTCATCGCCGGGGAGTGGGCCGGAACCTGGCTTTCCGCCATCCAGCAGGCCAAGGACAAGACCTTCGACACCAGCATCATCCGGCTGGCCACGCGTATCGCGTCCGCAATGTCAACGCTCGCGATCGTGATCTATGGCATCAGCTCTGCCGGTGTGCCGGTCTATGGCATCATTGCGGGCTTCGGCGTGGGCGGCCTTGCCGTGGCGCTCGCCGCCAAGCCGACACTCGAAAACATCCTGGCCGGGGTGATCCTGTTCCTGGACGGCTCGATCAAGGTGGGTGACTCGATTGAATCGGGCACATTGACGGGCGTCATCGAAGACATCGGCATGAGATCCACCCGCATTCGCACCCCTGACGGCGGATTGATCAGCGTCACCAACTCGGAACTCGCGGACAAGGTCATCAAGAACGTGTCGCCTAGGATCGTTTCACAGACCCGGCCGCGGCCGCTGGACCAAGGCCCCGGGCAGCCGGTCTAGACGTTCTGCAAGCGTCACCCTCGCGGATGTGAGTGACCGCAACGAAGTTGAATGATCCGCCGCTCCCGATGGCCAGGAAGAGAGGGCGGACAAGGCCCTGAGCGGGCAGTCCGCTTGACCTCGATCAAAGCACCGGACAGGCGAAACGCTATTTTGCCCGCGGTAGTGCTTTGATGCTTTCGTCTTCCTCCAGCGGGGGCGGTGTTTGCCTGCATTCTCATCCGCCCTTGATGTCTTTGCACGGAGCCGTTCCGGCGGTTTTCGCAACTTGGGTGTAAGCTAATGCTCGGCAAGGCTTGGGCGCACGGTGGGGTTCTTCTGGCGGCGGCGCTGTGTCTCGCTGCGCCTGTTCGGGCCGTCGATCTCAAACCAGGCATGTGGGAGATCACCGGCTCCGTCGAGCGCGATGGCCGGACTGCGCAAAGGCCGGCGCAATCCCGTTGCATCTCCGTCCGGGCTGTCAGGGCATCCCGGGACGACGTCAGTTTCATCCTGGATCTCGCCGGCTTTTCCAAGTTGAAGGCGCGCTTCGGTGAAGACGCCTGCAGACTCGTCGAGTCCGGGAACAGCCCGATGCGTCTCGACTGGCGTTTCATATGCAAGGGCGACGCCATCATAGAGCAGCGGGGCAGCATCCGCGCGCAAGGTGCGGAGCGGTTCACGATGGACGTCACGACGCGCATGACCACGGGCGAGAAGTGGCTGAGCTCCAGTTTGAGAACAGAAGGACGCTACAAGGGCGAGTGCCCCAAATGATGCGGCCTCATCACGGGATGTTGAGCGTGATGCGATTTGCCAGGAGCGTTCTTTCCCTGCGGTCCGGACGTCTCTGCGGCCTCGTGGCGGTCCTTGCCATCCTGCTGTTGCAGCCAGTGTCGACCGCGCGGGCAGAATGCGATGTGGAGGACGCTTTCGCGGCTGTCACCCAGGCCGTCGAGACGACCTTCGTCTGTCAGCCCGTATGTGCCAAGAGCAAATACAATTGCTATGGCGCGGCGGGATTGGCGATCGTCCTGACCGAAATCAGCCGAAGAGACGGGCAGGGCCAGGCGAGGGTGGACTCCTTTTGCTCGTCCGTGGAATCCATGCTCGTCGGCGCCAAGGACGATGTGCAGGTCGTGAAGGACATCATGGATCTGCTGCAGCAACTGGGGCTCACGTCTGCCCAGTCGAATACGGCTTCATCCGCCCTGGCGGCGGTCGGCGAGGCCATCGACATCGTGAAATGCGCCTGCAAGACCGAGCAGCTCCAGTTGAAGAACGAATACAGTTTCGGTGCCTGCATCAACGACGTGCTCCAGGAAGTGGGTTGCGGCAAGATCGATTTTGCCACGGCCACCTTCGGAGACTGCGATCCGGTCGGGGGCTTCGTGGGAGGCCTGGTCAACGATGCGCTGAACGAACTCGTGGGCCTGGGATGCACACTCGAAATCTGGAGCTGCGGCGAGCATGTTCCGGAACGCGATTACGAGATCTGCGACAAGGGGCTGCAGTCCGACGGATATGGCAGCTGCATCCCGTGTGAAAGCATCGCTCACGCCAAGACGCTTCCCAATGGCGAATGCGGCTGTAACTCCCTCTATACGGCCAACTCGCTCTCGATCTTCATCGGCCAGTACACGACCACCTTCTCCATTCTGGAGAGTTGCACTTGCAAGGCGCCGCTCGTGCAGGATGCGGGCGGCCGCTGCCTGTGTGCGTTCGGCAAGGTGTTTTCGGACGGTCAATGCACGGCCTGTCCGCCAGACAGGAAGTATGTTCCCTATCGCGTGGACGAGAAGGGCAATGAGTACCTTCCGAATTGCGCTCAACAGTGCCCACTCGGCTGGTCGCAGTCCAAGAGCGATCCGACCGTGTGCGTCACCAACATGGCGATGTGCGAAACGGCCAAGGGCGAGGTCCGCAATCCGGATACGTTCGGCCGTACCTGCATGACGTGCAAGCCGAAGCAGCGCGTCGCCACGGGCGTCCCCGTTTATGGTGCCTATTGCGAGGATTGTCCCGCAAATACGAAGCCTTCGGCCGACCGCACGTCTTGCGTGCCGGGGTGCGACCCCGGCCAGGTTCTGGGCGGTCTGCTGTTCGGCAAGGATCAGGCGGCTGACCCGAATGCCGCCGTGTGCCAGACATGCCCTGCCAATAGCTATGCCGCATATGAAGACGAGACCAGCAGCAAGGGAACTTGCCTGCTGTGCCCGGACGGCACCTTCTCCAACGCCGGTGCCACCAGTTGCCTTCCCCTGAACTGCGGTCCCGGAGCCTTCCAGGACCCCGATGATGCCCATGCCTGCAAGAGCTGCCCGCCCACCCAGATCTATATTCCCGCACAGAAGAAGATCGTGAAAGGCGCAGGGGGCGAATCGAAGGCCGTGTTCACGCCCGGCCATTGCGGCTGCGGTGAGAACCAGGTGTTGAAGGGCGGCAAGTGCATGTGCGCCGATGGCGCCTTCAAGGTCGATATTCCGCAGGCCGGAAATGCACTGTTCGCCTGTGGCTGCCCCGAAGGTTCGCAGTTCAACGCCAAGAAGGGGGCCTGTATGTGCCCGCCCGGAGCCAAGTTCAGCTCTTCCACGGGCGCTGACAGGACGTGCGTCTGTACGGGCGGCGCCACCCTCGAGGGCGGAAAATGCGTGCCCGCGGCCAAGCGGGTCGTTCCCTCCGCGAAATGCCCGGCAGGCGAAATCCGGAATGACAAGGGTGTGTGCGAGAAGCGCGGCGAGACGCCGAAGGCCAGGACCCGCCCGAAGCCGTCCGAGGCCACGCCCTCGGATCTCGCCCCTGTATCTCCGCCGAAGCTGAAGCCTGCGCCCGAAACCCTGTCATGCCCTCCCGGCTGGATGCCGGGGCCGCTCGGCAAGCGCTGCATCCGAATTGTGCCGAAGGACTTCTCGACGCCGAAACTGCATGTGCCGGCCCCGCTCATCTGTCCCAGGGGCATGACCCCGGATGCGACGGGCCAGCGTTGCGTGCCGGCGCGGTGAGTGCGAAGGGTGAAGAACCAGCAAGAGGAGGACATGATGTCAGGACCGGCACTGCATTCCGCATCCTGGATCGCCGCGGCACTGGCCGCAGTTGCGATCTTCCACATGGCGGCCCCGGCCGAAGCGGCCTGTTTCGAATCGGGGGTGGGCTGCACGGATGACCACCGCATTCCCCCGAAGGTCCTGAATACGCTGTCGTGTGATGCGCTCTGGACCGTCCGCAACGCGATCTATGACGAGAACGGCTATTGTTTCAAATCGGCCCGGGCCAAGGCCATTTTTTCCAATGAAGGCTGCCATGTCACCGAGGCGTCGCGCGTTCCTCTCAATGAGTATGAGCGGGTCAACATCGCTCGCATCGTGCAGGCTGAACGCCAGAAAGGCTGCGAATAGATTGCCTTTTGGCGGGGACCGGCGCCGATCCATGCGGTGTGTCTTCGGGGGTGCGCTGTTCAGTCTCGCGCTGATTTTGGCGCCCGCCGGAGTCTGGGGATCCGAGGTTTCGGGACGCTTCGGCGTCCTCGCGGACATCCACTTCGAGCCCTCGGACCCCGGAGCCCTCCCGGGCGTCTCGCCGGCCGGACCCGCTGACGGGAGCGCCAAGCTTGCGCCGATCCGTCAAAACCCTGCTCCCCGGCGCGGCAGGGATACCGATGAGGTGCTCCTTTCATCTGCGCTCTCCGCGGTTGCGGACCGGATGGCATCTGCCGACTTCGTCATCGTTGCCGGTGATCTGCTCGGCCACGGCTTCGGCGGCGAGGCTGATGCGAGCGCCCCGGGAAAGGGCACTCGTCAGGACGCCGCGCAAGGCTGGGCTGGTTTCGTCATCGGTGCCCTGGCGAAGGCATTGCCCGGCAAGCCGATCCTGGTTTCGCTTGGAAACAATGATTCCGACTGCGGCGACTACGCGATCACGCCTGGGGGCGATTTCCTGGCTGCCACCATGGCAACGGTAAGGGCCGCGGTTGGCGCTGGCCATCTGACACAGGACTTCGAGACGACCTATCTGGCCGGCGGTTACTACGAGGCACGGCACCCGACGTTGCAGAATGCGCGGATCCTCGTCCTCAATGACGTGCTCTGGTCGATAGATTACCGCAACATCTGCGGGGCCACGGGGCTGGAGGAATCCCGCAAGCAGATGGAATGGTTGAAGGCGCGGCTCGCGGCGTCCCGGGCGCGCGGTTCCGTGGTGTGGCTTGTGCATCACATGCCGTGGGGTATCGATGCCTATTCGACGCTTCACGCTCAGGCCGGGACGTGCAGCTCGGGCGTCATTCCCTTTCTGAGGGACGACGTCTCCAGAGAATTGTACCCGCTCCTCCGCCAGCATGCCGGCATGATCGCCGCGAGTTTCTCGGCCCACAGCCATTTTGACGATTTCCGGCTCATTCAGGATCACGCGGGCAAGCCCGTGATTGCCGACAAGATGGTGCCGGCCATCAGCCCGCTCTTCGGTCAGGACCCGGCCTTCCTGCTTTTCACATATGATGCTGCCCGTGGCACGCCCGTGGACTACACAAGCTATCATCTGAGCAATCTCGACGCGCTTTCTCCTTCTGTCCCCGGGGAGTGGCGGGAGCAGTATGTCTTCAGCCGGATTTATTCCCGGGAGGGCTATTCGCCGGAGACCGTCAGCCGGCTGCCGAAGGAGCTCGGCGAAGCGGGTCCGGCACGTGAACTCTACTTCGAGCAGCGGACCGGTCTTTCGAGCGAGGCGGATTTCAACACCTATGCCTGCGCCGTCGCGCATGCTGAGAGGGACGACTATGCCCATTGCCGCTGTCCGCCAGCACCATGACTGAGGCTGCCCGCCTGATGACCGGCAAAAGTGCCTGTGCCGGACGTGCTCTCTATGGAAGGCAGGCAAAATGACGGGTGCGTTGGATCCACTCAGGGTCATGATGATTGCCTTTGTGTGTGGCCTGCTCGGCATCTTGCTGGGCAGCCTCTCGCGGCGGCTCTTGCCCCCCGAGGGGCTGACGCCGCAGGGGAGGGATGTCGTCAAGCAAAGCATTGGACTTGTCGCGAGCCTTTCCGCGCTCGTGCTCAGCCTGCTGGTCGCGAGCGCCAAGAGTGGTTACGACATGCGCCGGGGCGAGATCAGCCAGATCACCGCAGGCGTCGTCCTTCTCGATCATCTGCTTGCCGAATATGGAGACGGTGCGGAGGCAGTGCGAATCGCGCTGCGCGAGGAGGTTCCGCTGCTCGTCAGCCGCATCTGGTTCGAGGGGCAGGTGCCGGCGCCCAGGTCCGGACCATTCAGACCCATGCCGGAAGGAGAGGCGCTCCTGCAGCATGTGACTGGCCTGAAGGCGGCGAATGATGCGCAGCGGGAGTTGCGGGTCCGCATCCTGCAGGCGGTTCGGGATCTTTCGGAGTTGCGCCTCATGCTGTTCTCGCATTTCGGCAGCGCGATACCTGTTCCGTTCCTGGCCGTGTTGCTGCTCTGGATGATTGTCCTGTTCAGCGGCTTCTCGGCCCTGGCCCCGCCCAGTCCGGTGCCCATGGCATTCCTGGTCGTTTGCGCATTCTCCGCTTCAGGCGCCGTGTTTCTCTTGCTTGAACTGGATCAGCCGTTTGCCGGAATCATGATGATCTCGAGTGACGCACTCCGTGGGGCATTGCCGCCGCTGAAGTGACCTGCGGCTTAGTTCCCCGCGCCGCCGAATGACAGGCTCATGAATTCATGAAAGGTGCGGGCTGCCGGGCTCAGGTTTGTGGAGTGGTTCCACGCCAGGCCGACATCCATCGTCGGGATCTCCGCCACGATCGCGCGGAGTTCGATACGCTGGCCCTCCAGTGACCATGGCCGGTAGACCATGTCGGAAAGTATGGTGACGCCCATGCCGTCGGCCACCATCGAGCGCACGGCCTCGACCGAAGACGTCGTGAATATGACGTTGGGGCGCAGGCCCGTCGGCTTCCAGTAGCGTGTGGCCGTCTGGTTGGCTTCGTCCACCGTCAGCATGACATAGGGTTCGGCGGCCACGTCCTCGAGCGTGATGGCTTCCGCCGCGAGAAGCCGGTGCTCGACGGGAAGCCATAGCCGGCGCCGGGACCGGATGAGGGTCTCATAGGCGAGCCGCTTCCTGTCCTGCAGGTTGGAAACGAGCATGACGGCAAGATCGAGGGATCCATCCTTGAGGCCGCTCTCGATGGCATTGCGGGGGAGTTCGTAGAGTTCCGCTCGGATTCGGGGATAGCTCCTCGCAAAGCGCGTATAGTGACGGGGCAGGAAGTAGCCGGCCACGGTGTAGGAGACGCCGATCCGGACCGTGCCGCTGATCGCCGTGTCCTCCGTCAGCGGAGCGTGCTGGGCGGCATTCACCGCCGCCATGATGTTGCGGGCGTGCTGCAGGAACCGGGCGCCCTCGGCGGTGAGCGAAACGCCGCTTGGCAGCCGCTTGAACAGGGCAACGCCGGTGTCGTCCTCCAGCTGCTTGATGGCGGCCGTGACCGCGGATTGCGAAACATTGAGCTCGATCGCCGCCTGGCTCACCTGGCCGGCATCCGCCGTGGCAATGAAATACCGGACCTGCTTGATGGAAAGAGCCATATCTCTTTTCTAGATACCGGAACGCAGTTTTTCTGATTTTACAATATTCTGGATGTCCCGCAAGCTCCTTCCAGGAGGGCGCTCTGGCGCCGAGATGGGGAGGTTGCCGGTGACGGTCATCAACTGCGACATGGGTGAGGCGTTCGGCCTCTACAAGATGGGCGACGACGCGGGTCTCATGCCGCTCATCGACGTGGCCAATGTGGCCTGCGGCTTCCATGGCTCGGACTTCAACCACATGCGCAGCACCGTGCAATTGGCCAAGAAGCATGGGGTGAAGGTGGGGGCGCATCCCTCGCTCCCCGATCTGCAGGGCTTCGGCCGCCGCGAGATGAAGATGGGGCGGGACGAGCTCACCAATTGCATCATCTACCAGGTCGGCGCCCTGAAGGGTTTTCTGGAAGCCGAAGGCATGACGCTCAACCACATCAAGCCGCATGGCTCGCTCTACGGCATGGCGGCGCGGATGGAGGAGGTGGCGCAGGCCGTGGCCGATGCGGCCGACGTATTCAAGGTGCCGTTGATGGGCATGATCAACACCTTCCACGAGAGGGTCTATACGGCACGCCGCCACAGGTTCATCGCCGAGTTCTACGCTGACCTCGACTATCGCGACGACGGCTCGCTCATCATCACCCGCGAGCATGAGGCGAAGGATCCCGCCCATGCCGCGGCCCTGTGCCTCCGCGCCATCCGCGAAGGAAAGGTCAGGGGCGTCGGCGGCGCTGACGTGGCGGTGAGGGCAGACGCGATCTGCGTTCATTCCGATACGCCCAACGCGGTTGCCATCGCGCAGGCCGTGCGCGAGGCCGTGAAACCCTACCTCGACGCTCGCTGAACAGTCTCAAGAAAAGGACGGACCATGCCCCAGCTTCTCTCTCCCCTTCCCGGGACCTTCTATCGGAGGCCCGCGCCCGACAAGCCCACCTACAAGAATGACGGCGACATGGTCGCCAAGGGCGACGTGATCGGCCTCATCGAGGTGATGAAGTCATTCACCGAGGTGAAGGCGGACGCCGCCGGCAAGATCACCTTCGTGGCGGAAAATGAAGAGCCGGTGATGGCCGGCCAGGTGCTGGCGGAGATCGGCTGAGGATGGCCATCAGGAAGCTCCTCATCGCCAACCGCGGCGAGATCGCGGTGCGCATCATCCGGGCGGCGCGGGAGCTGGGGCTACGTACCGTGCAGGTGCATTCGGCGGCGGATGCGGAGATGCTGGCGGTGAAGATGGCGGACGAGGCCGTCAACATCGGCCCGCCGCATGCCGCGAAGTCCTATCTCAACGTCGAGAACATCCTCAGGGCCGCCCGGGAGACAGGCGCGGATGCCGTGCATCCGGGCTATGGCTTCCTCGCGGAGAATGCCGGTTTTGCCGATGCGGTCGAGGCTGCGGGGCTTGTCTTCGTCGGGCCGAAGGGCGATGCCATCCGCGTGATGGGCGACAAGGTCGCGGCGCGCGTGGCGGCCGAAGCGGCGGGTGTGCCCGTCGTTCCCGGTTCCGACGGGCGCGTCGACGATCCGGAGCATGCGCGGAACATCGCGCTGGCCATCGGCTTTCCCGTGATGATCAAGGCGGCGGCGGGCGGCGGGGGCCGCGGGATCCGCATCGCGCATGACATGGCCGAGTTCGAGACACTGATGCCGCAGGCCTCCGCAGAGGCCAAGGCGGCCTTCGGCGACGGCGGCCTTTATATCGAGAAGGTGATCGAGAAGGCCCGCCACATCGAGGTGCAGATCCTGGGTGACGGCAAGCGCGCCATACACTGCTTCGAGCGGGAGTGCTCGCTGCAGCGCCGCCGCCAGAAGGTGTGGGAGGAGGCGCCGTCGGCCGTTCTTCCGCAGGCGGTGCGCGAGAAGCTTTGCGCGTCCGCGGTGGCGCTTGCGGAAGCCGTGAACTACCGCGGGGCCGGTACGCTCGAATATCTCTACGACGACGAGACGCAACATTTCTACTTCATCGAGATGAACACCCGTATCCAGGTGGAGCATCCGGTGACCGAGATGATCACCGGCATCGACCTGGTGCGCGAGATGATCCGCATCGCGGGTGGCGAGGAATTGTCGGTCCGCCAGGATCAGGTGAGGATGAGCGGCCACGCCATCGAAGTGCGCATCAACGCGGAAGATCCCGCGAAGAACTTCATGCCCGCGCCGGGCACGGTCTCGGGCTTGCGCATTCCCGGGGGCCCGGGCACGCGCTTCGACACCATGCTCTACCAGGGCTATCAGGTACCCCCCTTCTATGACTCGCTTCTGGGCAAGCTGATCGTGTGGGATGAGACGCGTGAGCGCGCCATCGCCCGCATGGCGCGCGCACTGGACGAGCTGGAGGTCGAGGGACTTGCCACAACGAAGCCGCTTCACCAGCTCCTCGCGCAGGACGCGAGCGTGCGGCGAGCGGACTTCCACACGCGCTGGCTCGAGCCCTGGCTCGAGGCCAATGCGCATAAAATGGTTAGCTGAGGGAGGATGGCGCTTAAATGAAGACGCGGTATTCCTATGGGGGCGACGAGCACATCTTCGTCGAATGCGACGAGGAAATGTCTCTCGATGCCTTCTTCAAGTCGCTGTCCATGGCGACGGCGGTGAAGAAGGCCAAGATCAAGGGCGTGACCGAGATTTGCCCGGCCAACGCCTCGATGCAGGTGAAGTTCGATCCCGACGTGATCAAGCCTTCGGACATGCTGAAGGAGATCAAGGCGATCGAGAAGGCGGCGGCCAAGGCCAAGCCCGTCATCAAGTCCCGCATCATCGAGATCCCCGTGCTCTACAACGATCCGTGGACGCATGAGACGCTGATGCGGTTCCGCGAGCGCCACCAGGACCCGAGCTCGACGGACATCGAGTACACCGCCCGCATCAACAATCTCGACGGCGTGGACGGCTTCATCAAGGCGCATTCCGGCGCCCCGTGGTTCGTTTCCATGGTGGGCTTCGTGGCCGGGCTTCCCTTCCTGTACCAGATGGTGGACAGGCAGCGGCAGATCCAGTCGCCCAAATACCTGAGGCCCCGCACCGATACGCCCAAGCTCACCGTCGGCCATGGCGGCTGCTTCGGCTGCATCTACTCGGTGCGCGGTGCGGGCGGCTACCAGATGTTCGGCATCACCCCCGTGCCCATCTATGATCCCAACCAGAAGATCAAGCATCTGCGGGACTTCATGTGCCTCTTCCGCCCGGGCGACATCGTGAAGTGGAAGCCGATCGACCGTGAGGAATATGACGAGACCGTCGCGGCAGTGGAGAAGGGCAAGTTCAATCTGCGCATGAAGGACGTCACCTTCGATCTTGCCCAGTTCAAGAAGGACATGGATGGCTACAACGCCAAGCTGATGGGGGTGCTCAATGGCCGTTAAAGTCATCAAGCCCGGCCTTTCGACGACGGTGCAGGACCTGGGCCGCCCGGGCTATTACCATATCGGCATTCCCTTGTCGGGTGGCATGGACCGGCTGGCGTTGAAATGCGCCAATCTCCTCGTGGGCAACAAGGAGGGGGCCGCCGTTCTCGAGGCCGTGTTCATGGGGCCGGAACTTCAGTTCACGGAGGATGCGACGGTGGCCGTGACGGGTGCCGAGCTCCCGCCCCGCGTCAACGGCGAACCGCGCGACACATGGACCTCCTTCAAGGTGAAGAAGGGCCAGACGCTGTCCTTCGATTTCCTGAAGAAGGGTGCGCGCGCCTACATCGCGATCTCGGGCGGCTTCGACGTGCCGGTCGTTCTCGGCTCACGCTCGACCTATACGCTCGGCGCGCTGGGCGGCCACAAGGGCCGCAAGCTGGAGGAGGGGGACAAGCTTCCCGTCGGCGCGGGCAGGGCGGCCCGTGAAGGCCGCACCATTCCGGAGAAGCTGCGCCGCGCAGCCGGAATGCCGGCCGAACTGCGCATGCTGCCCGGCCTCTATTGGCACCGGGTGACGGATGCCGCGGGCAAGCACTTCTTCGAGGACACCTGGAAGGTGGCGCCGGAGGCGGACCGCATCGGCTACCGGTTCCGTGGCGGACGTCCGCTGGACTTCGTGCCGCGCGAACAGCCCTTCGGTGCGGGTTCGGATCCCTCCAACATCGTGGATGCCTGCTACCCCTATGGCTCCATCCAGGTTCCAGGCGGCACGGAGCCGATCGTGCTCCACCGCGACGCGGTCTCGGGTGGCGGCTACTTCATGGTGGGCACCGTGATCTCCGCCGACATGGACCTCATCGGCCAATTGCAGCCGCACACCCCGGCGCGCTTCGTCGAGGTGACGATGGCGCAGGCGCTGAAGGCGCGGAAGGACCAGGCCAAGCTCTATGACAAGATCAAGGCATCTCTCTGAGGAGTTCTTCGCATGAACAGTAATCTTCTCTCGACCGTCTGGCCCCGCTCGCAGGTGCTTCACAAGGCGCTGGTCATGGGCCTCGGCATTGCGCTGCTTACCCTTGCATCCAAGGTCCAGGTGCCCTTCTGGCCGGTGCCGATGACGTTGCAGACACTTGCGGTGCTGATGATCGCCGCGACGGCGGGCATGCGGCTCGCCGGGGCGACGGTGTTCGCCTGGCTGGCTCTCGGTGCCGTGGGCGCCCCGGTCTTCGCAACGGGTGCGGGGCTCGCCTATATGGCAGGCCCCACCGGCGGTTATCTGGCGGGCTTCCTTGCCGCAGCGGCGCTCGTGGGCCATCTTGGGGACAGGGGCCACGGGCGCACGCTGGCCTCGGCAGCCGTCATGCTGCTCATGGGTGAAGTGGCGATCTTCGGGCTCGGCACGGGCTGGCTCTCCGCCCTCATGGGCACGGAAAGGGCGATTGCCGCCGGGCTGCTTCCCTTCCTTCCGGGAGAGTTGCTGAAGGTCGCGCTCGGCACGGCCATTCTGGCTGCGGCCTGGAAGCAGGCGAGGCGCTGATGCGATCAGCCGTGGGCAGGGGATTTCAGCTTCACCTGCTCACGGTATTCCTTGGGCGGAAGGCCGAAATGCGCCTTGAAGGCGCGCGAGAACTGCGCCTGGTCGCTGAAACCCCAGCGATAGGCGATCTCGGCCACGGTCTGGCGGTTCGAGGGATCGCGCAATGCCTCGCGGCAGGCTTCAAGCCTCTGGTCGCGAATCCAGCTGCCCAGTGTCTGATTGGTGTCGCGGAACAGTTCATGCAGATAGCGGGTGGAGATGCCGCAGCCGCGCGCGATGGCCTCCGGGGCAAGATCCGGGTCGCCCATGTTCCGCCGCACGAAGGCTTCGATGCGCGTCAGATGAGCCTCGCGCACGGTCGAATTTCCGGTGGTGAGGGTGCGCTCGTCGGACTTGAGCGCGAGAACGAGAAGATCGATGAGTTGCTGCCCAACTGTGGCGCGTGTTTCGGCGGTCATCGCGTCGAAGCGGTTGGGGATCAGGTGCAGCATGTCGGTGAAGAGCCCGCCCGCACCTTCCGCCGCGTTGAACTGCAGGGAGCAGAAGCGGTCCGGCTGGCGGATGCGCCCGCCAAGCGCCTTGGCCTCCACCTTCATCACCCAGAGGTCCGCCGCTTCGGCATGGCTGAATTCATAGGGCTCATGGCTCCGCTCCAGGATGAAGCCGCCGGGGTGGCAGCGGACATCCTTGCCGCATTGCGAAAAGAACACTTCGGAACGTGCCGGCACCGTGACGAGGAAATGCTCCTCCCGCTCCGCCTTGAAATGGTGCGAGAGACGCCGGTACTTCAGGGCTTCCGAGGTGAGGCGGGAGAGGGAGACATCGCCCAGCGTCCACAGCGTCAGGTCGCCGGCGAACTGGTCGGGATTGCCGAATTGCAGGTCGAGCGGGAAATAGGCCGTGGCAATCGCGTCATGCCAGTGGCGGCTGCGCTCATGAGCAGGCGTATCGGACGTGGTGATCGTCGTCTTCATGGTCGCTTCCCTTCGGGTGCTCCAAACCTAGTGGGGCGGCGCCACGGTTGCAACGGGTTCCGTCCGTCCTGCACTCCCAGTCAAACGAGCGTGCTTAGGCTGCAAAGACTTGCCCGCCCCGGCTCATTTAATGTCAATCCTAGGAAAGGTGCGCAAGACACCGACGCATGGGGGAGGAAAAGGCTCGAACAGGGCCGGGTCTTCCATGTGCGCGGACAGGCGCTCCTCGGAACAGCGAGGACAACATGATGACCAAGGCAGCGAAGCAGCCGGCAAAGAAGCCGGCGAAGAAAGCCCAGAAATCGAAGGTCGACCCGATCACCCTCTCGGTGGTTCGCGGTGTGCTCGAGACGACCCAGCGCGAGATGACGCTGTCGCTCGAAAAGACGGCGCGCTCATCCGTCTTCAACCTCGCGCATGACTATTCGACAGCGCTGTTCAACGCGAAGCCGGAGATGATCCTGCAGGGCCAGGACATTCCGATCCATCTGGGCTCGCTCATTCCTGCCATGAAATCCGTTGCCAAATTCTTCGAGGGCGACATCCATGACGGTGACCTCATCCTCCACAACGACCCGGCCTTCGGCGGCAGCCATGCCATCGACACCTGCATGTACAAGCCGGTCTTCTACAAGGGCAAGCTGGTCTACTGGACCGTCTGCAAGGGCCATCTCACGGACATCGGCGGCCCGGTGCCGGCCGGGTACAACCCAAACGCCAAGGAAATCTACGCCGAATGCCTGCGCATTCCGCCGGTGAAGATCTGGGACCGGGGCAAGCCGCGCCATGACGTGATCAACATGATCCTCACCAACATGCGGGCGCGGCGTGACCAGGAGGGCGATTTCAACGCCCTGATCGGCGCCTGCCAGGTGGGCGAGCGCAACCTGATCGCCATGCTCGACAAATATGGCGAGAAGACCGTGGATTCCTGCATCAACGAACTCCTCGACATGGCCGACCGCCACATGCGCAACCTCATCAAGTCGGTGCCTGACGGCACCTATGAGGGTGTCGCGATCCTCGAGGATGCCGGCCACGGCTTCGGCGATTTCGAGATCAAGGCCAAGGTGACGATCAAGGGCGACGGCTGCCACATCGCCATCTCCTCGCCGCCGCAGATTCCCTATTTCATCAATTCCTATGAGGGAAACTCGCATTCGGGCGTCTATCTCGGCCTCATGATGTTCGCGGCCCTGCCGCCGCCCTACAATGAAGGCCTCTACCGCTGCGTCTCGGTCGACTTCGGTCCGAAGGGCACGATCTGCAACGCGCAGGAACCGGCCCCGCACATGAACTGCACCACGACGCCGATGGAAACGCTCACCGATGCCGTGCGGCTCGCCTTCGAGAAGGCCATGCCGTCCAAGGTGGCGGCGAGCTGGGGTCACGCCAACGGTCTCAACATCGCGGGCTGGGATTCGCGCACCAACGAAGAATTCGTCACCATGGTGCTCGCCACCATCATTTCCGGCGGCGGCGCCACGCCCCAGCAGGACGGCTGGCATGCGGTCGGTCCCGAATGCTGCTTCGGCGCGCTGACGAGCGGAGACGTGGAGCTGCTCGAATATTCCTACCCGATCATCATCCATAAATATTCGCTGATGACCGACAGCGGAGGGGCCGGCAAGTTCCGCGGCGGCTCCGGCACGGCCTGGGAGGTGGAGCCCCTCGACAAGGAGATGCTCTGCATCGGCTTCGGCGAAGGCCGCCGCATCCCGGCCATGGGGGCCGCGGGCGCGAAGTCCAGGGACGTCGACTCCAAGGTCGGCCGCGTGAAGCTGACGCGCGGCGGCAAGGCGGAGGTCAAGCGCACCAACATCATGGAGACGATCAAGCCCGGCGAGACCGTGACGAACATGAACCCCGGCGGCGGCGGTTATGGCAATCCCTATGAGCGCCCGGTCGACAAGGTGGTGTGGGACGTGAAGAACGGCCTCGTCTCCATCCGCGGCGCCAAGGAAGACTACGGCGTGGTGATCGCCGATCCCGAAACCCTCGAAGTCGACATGGCTGCCACGAAGCAGCTCCGGTCGGCGGCATAAGCGAAAGGGAGGACAGGACAATGCGCACCACTTATCGTCTCGGCATAGACGCGGGCGGCACCTTCACGGATTTCGTCGTCGCCAACCGCGACACGGGCGAGGTCAAGCTCTTCAAGGCGCTCTCGACCCCCTCGGACCCCACCAAGGCCATCGAGAACGGGCTGAAGCTCATCGCCGATGATTTCGGCATCAGCCCTTCGGACCTCGTCTCCAACTGCGACCTCTGCATCAACGGCACCACCGTCGGCCTCAACGCGCTCATCACGCACCGGGGCGGCAAGACGGGTCTCATCTGCACCGCCGGCCACGAGGATTCGATCGAAATCCGCAATGGCCACAAGGAAGACGGCTTCCGCTACGACCCGGAATATCCCGCCGCCACCATGCTGGTGCCGCGCTACCTCCGCAAGGGCGTGCGCGAGCGCGTCATATCCGATGGCTCCATCCGCACCCCGATCGAGGAGTCGGATGTCCGCGATGCCTGCGAACTCTTCCGCAAGGAGGGTGTGGAGACCGTCGCCATCTCCTTCGTCTGGTCGGTTCTGAACCCGGCCCATGAGCGGCGCGCCGCCGAGATCGTCCGCAAGATGATGCCGGATGCGATCCTCACGGTCGGCTCGGAGCTCTATCCGCAGATACGCGAATACACCCGCACCTCGACGTCTGTGGTGAACGCCTATCTGGCGCCCGTCATGCGGCGCTACGTCAAGGCGGTGGATGAATATTTCCGCTCACTCGGCGCGAAGCAGCCGGTGCGCTACTTCCAGTCCAATGGCGGCCTCGCCATCGGCCAGGCGATGACCGACCGTTCGGTCTATGCCATCAACTCCGGCCCTGCCTCCGCGCCGCAGGCCGGCCTCTATGTCTGCGCCCCGTTCAAGAAGAAGAACGTCATCACGGTCGACATGGGCGGCACGTCCTTCGACATCACGCTCACCAAGGACGGGCAGACGAACCTCAACAAGAACATCGACTTCCTGCGCTACCGCATCGGCGTGCCGATGATCCAGGTGGAAACGCTGGGTGCCGGTGGCGGCTCGATCGGCTGGATCGACTCGCTGGGGCTGATCCAGGTGGGCCCGCAGTCCGCGGGTTCCGAACCGGGCCCCGCCTGCTACGGCCAGGGCGGCACGGAGCCGACGACGTCTGACGCCAATCTCGTGCTGGGCTACCTCAACCCCGACGGCCTGCTCGGCGGCAAGCTGCCGCTCGACATGGAGAAGGCGAAGAAGGCGATCAAGACCAAGGTGGCCGACAAGCTTGGCATCTCGGTCGAGCGCGCGGCCTATGGCATGTACACCATCGTCAACAACAACATGGTGAACGGCATCCGCCGCGTCTCGGTGGAGCGCGGCTATGACCCGCGTGACTTCGTGCTGGTGGGGGCTGGCGGCGCGACCGCGGCCCACATCACGGCGCTGGCACGCGAGATGGGCATCGACACCATCATCCTGCCGAAGCTGGCCTCCGGCCTCTGCGCCTTTGGCCAGATCATTTCGGACGTCAAGTACAACTACATGGCCACGGCTCCGCTGCGCCTCGACAACGCCGCCGCCTACAAGCGCATCGACACGCTGTTCGGGGAGATCGAGAAACAGGGTGTCGACCATTTGAAGTCCGACGGCTTCAAGGCGGGCCAGATCGACGTCAAGCGCAGCCTCGACATGCGCTATGTCGGCCAGGTCCATGAATGCACGGTCGACATCGGCACCTTCCCGATCAACGAGAAGACGATCGAGAAGGTGAAGGACGCATTCCACCGCCGCCACGAGGAACTCTACACCTATTCCGAGCGCCACAACGCGGTGGAAGTCGTCAACATCGAATCGACGCTCTATGGCCGCATCGACAAGCCGAAGGCTCCGAAACTCCCCAGGGGGGCCACGGCCGCCAAGGCGCTGAAGGGCTACCGCAAGGCCATCTTCGAGGCGTCCGGAAAGTCCACCAAGACTCCGATCTATGACGGGTCTAAGCTGGGCGCCGGCGCAAGCATCGCGGGTCCAGCCATCATCGAGGAGGTGACGACCACCATCGTCATCGAGCCGGGCTGGACGGCGAAGCTGGACGCCAGCGGTTCCTACGTCATCACACGCAAGAAGAAGTAACGGAGGGTCATGGTCCAGTCGCTTTCAGCCGCCGGTGTCTCCGTCTCCTTCGAGGGGTTGAAGGCGCTCTCGAACGTGACGCTCGACGTGCCACGCGAGAAAGTGACGGGCCTGATCGGCCCGAACGGCGCGGGCAAGACGACGCTCGTCAACGTCTTGACCGGCTTCCAGAAACCCACGTCCGGAACGGTGAGCCTCGATGGCGAGAGCATGGCCGGGGTCCCGCCGCACAAGATCCGGCAGAAAGGCATCGCCCGCACCTTCCAGTCGGGCCGCCTGTTCGCGGAGTTGTCCGTCCTCGACAATCTCGAGGTGACGGGCGTGGGCCTTGGCCTTTCCCGCCGTGAGGCGGCCAAGAGGGCGGACGGGATGCTGGACTGGATCGGCATCCCCCACCTCGCCGAGCGCATGGCGGGTGGCCTCCCCTATACGGACGAGCGGCGCGTCGCCATCGGGCGCGCCCTGATGCTGGAACCGAAATACCTGCTGCTCGACGAGCCCGCCGCCGGCATGTCGGCCGAGGAGGCAAGCGACTTGGCGAAGCTCATCCGCCGCATCATCGCGGAAGTGAAGTGCGGCGTGCTGCTGATCGAGCATAACATCGGCCTCGTCCTCAACATCTGCGACCACATCCATGTGCTGGATTCGGGCGAAGTGATCGAGGAGGGGCCGCCCGCCGCCATCAAGGCGTCCGAGAAGGTGCGCCATGCCTATATGGGCACCCAGGCCGAAGCGGAAGGAGCTGTGCTGTGAGCCTCCTCTCGGTCGAGAACATCTCCGTCCGCTACGGCCAGCTCACCGCGCTCCGCCGCGCCAGCATCAAGGTGAGCGAGGGCGAGACGCTGTTCGTCACGGGCCCCAATGGTGCGGGCAAGTCGACATTGCTCCGCGCCATCGCGGGCGTGGTGACACCGCGCGAGGGTTTCATCCAGTTCGCGGGCCAGCACATTGCCGGCAGGTCGCCTGAAGACATCGCGCGCCTCGGCTTCTCCATGGTGCCCGAGGGCCGTGAGGTCTTCGGCGGCCTGACCATCGAGGAGAACCTCCGCCTCGGCACGGGCATGCGCGCCGACAAGGACCAGGTGGCGCGCGACCTCGAGCAGGTCTACGACGTGTTCCCCATCCTGAAGGACCGGAAGGACCAGCAGGCCGGCGTGCTTTCGGGCGGCCAGCAGCAGATGCTGGTGATCGGCCGCGCCCTGATGGCGGGGCCGAAGCTTATCGCCATCGACGAGCCCTCGCTCGGCCTCGCGCCCAAGGTCATCGACGACGTCTACGCGACGCTGATCAAGCTCAGGGACAGCCGTGGCCTCACCCTCCTCATCGTGGAGCAGAGCGCCACGCGGGCGAGCCTCACCGGCGGGCGCATGGTGCTGATGCGTTCGGGGGAGGTGGCGCTGGAGGGCGACGCGCGCGAACTCGTCAAGGGCGAGGCCCTGCGCCAGGCCTATTTCGGATATGGGGACCATTGAGATGACAGCTCTCCTCCAGATCCTTTTCGACGCGCTGAGCCTCGGCAGCCTCTATGCGCTTGGCGCCCTTGGCATCGCCCTGATCTTCGGCGTGATGCGGCTGGTCAACTTCGCCCATGGCGACTACATCGCCTTCTGCGTCTTCGCCTTGCTGCTCCCGTCGATCGACGCGGCAGCGATCGTGTTCCTCGGCAAGCTGCCGACGATCCTGCTGGTGCCGTTGATCCTCGCCATCGGCGCGGGGCTTTCGGTGCTCTCTGAAATCCTCGTCTTCCGCCGTTTCCGCAACGCCAATCCCGCCACCATGATGATCGCGTCCTTCGCGCTGGGCTTCGTCATCAAGTATTTCCTGCTGATGCTCTATTCGAGCCGCCCGAAGTCCGTGGACCTCTGGTCCAATCTCTCCCAGCAGATCGAGATCTTCGGCGCGCGCATTCCGCCGCTCCAGGTCATCACCATCATCGTCACGATCGCCATCCTCATCGCCCTGACGCTCTTCCTGAAGCGCACCCGCTTCGGACTGGAGATGCGGGCGGCGGCGGAGAACTTCACCATGGCCCGCATGCTCGGCGTGCGCGCCAACCGGGTCATCATGCTGGCCTTCGCGGTGAGCGGCATGCTCGCCGCCTCGATCGGC